>Ga0066610_10000127_pt1 | contig 52519 bp, 44 predicted proteins | sample SaaInlV_DNA_165m_FD_60375 | JGI IMG/M metagenome (GOLD analysis project Ga0066610, IMG submission 60375) | Marine microbial communities from expanding oxygen minimum zones in the Saanich Inlet - SI075_LV_DNA_165m | ecosystem: Environmental > Aquatic > Marine > Unclassified | place: British... | reverse complement strand
TTTTTAATGGCTCTAAAATTTCTGGAGGATAGTCCTCTAACTGTACTTGGTAACCATCTGCTGTGGTAAATGTTTTATCAACGACCATTTCTTCGAGTTTTTCTAAAATGAAATATTCGCGAATACTATTTGCATCAATCAATATATAACCAGCATCGCGCATAGCACAAAGTACTTTCATTAAACTCTCAACAAAGTTTATTGCACGACCTTTCCACATATCGCCACCGCCACCCCCTCCTCCGGAATCCATCAGCGAAACCACAAGCTGGGATACCATACTTGATGATCCTGTAGAAAATGGATTCATAGTGTTAGAAAGTCTATTTTTCTGGGGACCAATTACATCTCGTGCGCCAGTCATAAAGTTAATCAGTAACATATCATCATCTCGGCCCATACAACGAACCATGGAAAATATTTTAGCAAATAAACTATTATCACCTTTACCATCTACATAAATTAGGCCACTACCATGGATAAGTGAATTAAAAGCTATAGAAACTAATGCTTCTGTTTTACCACTACCGGTTGAACCAAATATTAATACATGTGTCCGCATATCATCATTGGTAAACCAGACCTCCTCTCTGCTTCGACGATCATTACCAAATAAAGCAATACCACCAGCCTTTTTAGCTATAGCCGTACCTGGTATTAAATCATTGTAATCTTTAGCTTTTGATGACATCGGTAACCGCATAGGTAGCACATAAGTTCTTGATAATACGTACCACATATAGAGTGCATTTACGATAAAAAGCAAATCATTTGCCATGGGATATATGATAAATCCTGCCAAAGAACTTAGCACAAAGACCATTACTGTATTTGGGTTACTTAAAAACTCACCTGCTCGGACACCTAGCGGTCTGGTATCCCGTGCCAGATTGGAGGCAGCATGTTCATGTTTATCGTCTATACCACGTATACCACTCATGCGTTAGCTTCCACCAAATTGTTCTTTAAGGAGCCTATCTCGCTCTTCTCGATCAGGCTCATAAATAATTTCTTCTACACCAATTTTCAAAGCCTTAACAGCCTCTTTAACCATTGGAACAGTCATCTTCCGATTTAATGCTTTTTCGGAAAGAAAATGCGCATACACACCTGCAGCCTCTACTGATGGTGTTTGACGGCCAACACTATTTAATATGTACCAAAATCTTCTATCTATAGGCTTTATCCAAAGAAAATCAGAAGTTGGAAACACTCCATCCTCTCTAGCAAATAAGTACAAAGCTATAAATATAGAGCCTTCATATGCATGTTTGGATATTACTTCCTGTACATCACGGTTACCTATATGCTTTTCTAAAAGCTCATCAGCATCACCAAAGTCAGGCTCATCGCTACTATGAAGTGAGGCATTCATATGTGTGATCAAGTCCATAGCACTTTTACTATCTCGGCATCCTCTAGCAACAAAACAAGCTAACATTGCTCGCTTGTAATCTGCAATGTGTTTGTGCCCTTTCCACATTTTACCTAGCTGAGCTGAAAATACTTGTTCAGCCTTATCTTCAATCACTTCTGCTTTAAAGCTTGGTCCTTCTGCCAACTTAGTTGGCGATGGGGGGATCACAGTTATTTTTAACAGGTCATTAATTTTACAGAATTGTGTCGGTGTCTGTGCCATCGCCCATGGGCCAGCATCTAAATCCATTTTTAATAAATCAATTTTAGCAACGACATTCGCTTGAGGCCATTGTATACGCTCCTGATCACGTAAAGAATGCATGTCATAGCGTTTTTTGTATTTAGAAGTAACCGTAGCTCTCAAAACCTTGTTAAACAAATAGTAGAGGATTAAAAAGTAAGGTATAGTCAGGCCTCTGCCAGTTAGGATGCTCAATTGTTTTGCATCATCTCCAGTTATTGAGTTTGGTGTAAGTTGTTTTGCAAATGCTAAGGCTGATGAATAGGTTTCGGAAATATTGAAAAATGGCATAAACTGGGTAACGTTGTTGATGAGCCATAGCTCCCAATAACGCACAAATATAAAAGCTAGCTTTATGTGCTGACCAAATTTCATCCATATAACAACACCCACCGCAAACATCAGGCCTATGCCCCATAGGGCACCCATTGAGTTCTTATCTTCACCGCCTTGTTGTCCCATAGCTTTTATTCCAACATTAGTTCATCAAGCACAACATTATCTGTTGATGGCGCACCTTGCACTATTTCAATCAAAACATCCGTAGCACATAACAATCGTAGTGATGTTGGTACCTTATCATTAAATTCGACTGTGACACCAAGTATCCCACCTTCGGCTTTTTCAAAAGTAACCCCCAGACCGTAGCCCATACAAAACGAAGATAACTGGTCAGCTCGGCGCATAATTGCTGGTAATAAACCATTAACCGCAAACACCTTTTCCATCGCTATAGGCTCCCCCTTCAGGGTAAAGTTACAACTTAGGACTTCCGCCACAGCTTGTAGCTGATCTTCAAACTTCATTTTCATCACTCCCTCTTAGAGAAGGTTAGTCAATTTGCGCAAACATAGTTGCACAACATAATTAAATAGGTCGAACAATATGTATTTTTACAAAAAATATTACTCCTGCCAAGTTAAAAATCTGAACAACTAATTATTATCAGGTTGACAATCTGCATAACTCATAGTTGAATTATGTTATATGGTATTCATTAAGGTTAAACAATGTCACGTCTAGTATTTACTTTAAGTGCGGCAGTACTGCTCTCAGGTTGCGCAATTTTTGATAAAGATTATCAAAAACCTGTAACTGACCTACCGCCCAGCAAACGACTAGAAAATGAGCTGTCGGCTGCAGCACAAAGCATTGAGAGATCTTTAAATGTTCTAGCTGCTGGCAAGTTATCAGAACAACCAGGGTTAATAGATACAGCACCACTAGTAACACCTGAGGGCGGCATGGGTGGCTCAGTAAACCTTGATTGGGTTGGACCGATTGCTCCACTGCTTCAAAAAATGGCTGAAATAAGCAATTACAGACTTAAAATATTAGGCAAAGAACCTTCTATACCAGTTTTAGTCTCGATAACAAATAAAACGGCTGTTGTCGCTGATGTAATAAAAAATGCAAGCTTACAGGCAAAATCTAAAGCCAGCATCATGGTGTTCCCGGAAAGCAAAGTCATTGAGCTCAGATATACCCCGAACAAAACATAGGATATAGCTTTGAAGATGAAATCAAAATTATCACAGAAACTAGCATTTGTTATGCTGGCTATTTTTGCTACTGGGTGCACGATGAAGAAGGAGCCCGATAACCCCTCAGCAGAACAGGCTGTCGGCAAATTAAGCGCCCTAGGAGCTTATTACATGCCCTATGATAGATCTGTTAGCATGATGCGGGCAAACATGGTCCGTGATGCCGCTCTTGCAGTTGGAGCAAGATCCGGTCTTGCATTTAGAAGTAAGCAAATCAACGGAACTACTATCAAATATGACACAGGGCTGACTCAAGTATTCAATTTTAACGGTTTAGTTCTAGATGACAATGTTCTTCCTCCAGTACTGGTAGAAAGCGATAATAATCTGCATTTAGCTAACGATGTTACAATTAGGGTTTCTGATCGCAATTTTGAAATTATTAGGCAGGCTAAATTTGTAACTGCAGCACCAACATGGCAAGACTATCTAATGTTACGCTACAATCCGCCAGAAGATCCAGATCCAAGCATCATGCCTAAATCTCCTGGAGAACGAGCAATATGGCGACAATATATTCAGAAGGGCTGGAGCGCTGGTATAAAGCAAGCTGAAAGCATTTTTAAAGAAAATCTAGCTCGTTTGAAGCGAGATTTCTCTGGTATGGTACGTTACCACAGCCTTCTATCACAGAATATGGTTACTCCTCCTTATGTTGGTACTATAGAAATGGGAATAACTGGAGATAGCAAGCAAGTTAACGTAAATGATCGTATACTAAGAATAACTGCGCTGCCAGAATTAAAATCTGACAGTGGTGCATGGAGAACTGTAGTTATCAGAAATGACAGAAAATAGCTCAATTTTACTATCTGATGAACCTGTGCGCTTTAACAGTGAAGCCTTTGACAGGATGCTTATACATTGTGTCAATTTAAGTGCATCTGATGTTACCTTGCAAAGCAATTCACCAATAATTGCAGAGGTTCATGGTCGTCTTGAACATATCACAACAAGGACACTCTCTAATACTGAGGTTGGTGATATGTTGAACACTATATACGGAGCCAATGGTACTACTCAAATCTATGGTGGTGCTGATGTTGATACTCACTATGAACTACGGCCATCAAGAAATACCAGGCTAAGATTTAGGGTTAATGGTACAGGTTGTCAAGTAGACGGTCACGATGGCATTCAAATAACTATGCGGACTATTCCATCAACGCCACCTGATATCTCAACCATGAATGTTGAACAAGAAATTTTAGAAAACATGGCCCCAGCCATAGGTACAGTTGTTGTGACTGGTGCGACTGGCTCAGGTAAAAGTACCCTATTAGCATCTATTATCCGTCACCTGCTTGAGCAAGAAGATGGCCATAGAAAAATGGTAACATATGAGGCTCCTATTGAATTTGTATACGATAGTGTTGTAGCCCCAACCTCAATAATGAGCCAGTCAGAGATCCCGAGGCATTTACCCTCCTTTGCTGCTGGTGTTAGAAATGCCTTACGACGCAAACCTAGACTTATCTTGGTTGGTGAGGCGCGTGACCAAGAAACTATTGCTGCAGTTATTGATGCTGCATTAACAGGTCATCCAGTTTATACAACTGTACATAGTAATGGTGTTTCTGACGCAGTACGTAGAATGGTCTCAACTTTTCCGGCAAATGAGCGTTCAGGCCGAGCGTTAGATATTCTTGAAACCATGCGTCTTGTGGTCTGGCAGAAATTATGCCCAAGCACCGATGGAAAAAGAATAGCATTAAAAGAATTTTTAGTATTTGATGAAGAAGTTCGAGACATTCTCATTGCAACCCCTGTTGACAAGCTAGCTAGCAAAACTAGAGAGCTACTTAAAGAAAGAGGGCAACCGATGATTGTGGATGCTCGGAAAAAATATGAGGAAGGCTTACTAGAAGAAAGAGAATTCCAACTTCTAGAAAATAGAGCTAAAATTATGGATGAAGACTAAGGTTCTAAAGGTTAGATATGGTTAATGATAATTCACATTGGCGCGACTCATCTAGACAAGCAAGATTTTTTATTGTTGATGCTTTGGCCGCGGTACCACTCCTCTTTGTATTCCTCCATATCCGTCTCTGGACAGTAATGATAGCACTTTCAATTATGGTGTTTTTCTCAATTTTAGAGAAATTCCAATTTACAGTACCTGTGTTTTTTCGATTTGTTAGATCATTTTTAGCTGGCCCGGTAAAGGCCTCAAGACCATGGTGGCGTGAATAATGCATGAATATCTTGAAAAAATAAAAACATCCCAACTATTTTTCCGTTCATACTACAGAAAAATAGCCTTATTTTCTATCCTACAAATGTTAATCAGTGTCATCCTGATTTTTGCTGCAGCATACCAAATTATTAAAATACCCACACCTCCATATTTTGCCACAACAGCAGATGGCAGAATCATCAATCTAGATTTTGAAAGTGAAGATTACAACTTCCTAAAAGATAGTATTTAGGCAAGAACTACTATTCAATAGTCGAAGTTATGTAGTCTCAGTGATTATCATAAAAAATCTATTCATCATTATTATTCAATAATTTAATAAATTTATCTTTGATTTTCAAATAACATCATAGTTGAAACTATCTACAATAGACGCAAGATATAGAGTTATTGCCGTTAATATGATTTATGTTATAAAGTACATAATTATTATTCTTTACCATGATCAGGATACTTATCCTGCATAATTTCTTCATACATACTATCACTACCACCATTAAAGAATTTATTATTTTTCATCATACCTTCAATTTTTTCATCATCGATAGAACTTGCTGTATTATTTATGGAATTTATTTTACTATTTGGATCAATATCTTTACCCATAGACTGCGACGTAACATCGTTAAATATCGACTCCATTTGGTCGCTGTCATTAAGAATTTCATTCATTTGTTTTTGGTAATCTTCAGGTGAGCTTGACTGATATTTTTCATACTGTTGATACTGCTTCCTATTATTCAACATTTCTTGTTTTTGCTCTGGTGATACTTCACTCAGACGCTTTTTTATCTGCTGTTCCTTTGGATTAGTATTATAGTTCTTAGATTGTGGAACATTATATTGATTAGAATTATTAGAACTTACCGGATGAGTACTGTATGAGTCGGTATTTACATCATTATAATTGTTTTGTGTACCATAATCATAATAAGCATCACTATCGTTATAATCATAATAAGCATCATCAGTATTGGCTAAATTCTTTTTAGCTCGCAGATTAATCTTTTCAGGAATATTTTGTATTTCTTGTGCCGAATGATCATCTCTGCTTTTTAATCTAAAAATACTTTTTCTCTTATTTTGTTTTTTTGCCCGTTCTTCTAATTCATTAATTTGTTCGACCTGCTGTTTATTTTCTTTTTCAACAATAATAGCTTTTTGCTCATCTTCCGTCTCATCTTTTTTCTCTTCTTTATTCTCTGTAATTTGTTCAATTGCAGAACTGATTTCCTTAAGAAGTTCTTTTTGCACTGGGGTCATATTTGCCCCGCCAGTGAAAACATCTGAAAAATCTGTTTTACTACTGCTTGCAGTACCAGCATTTTCACTCATCTTAGCTAATCTACCTGTCACAGTTTTAATAATGTTGTTTTTAGAATCAGGAGCTTTTTCTTCTAACTTATCTCTATAATAGCCCAGCTCATAGTCACCAAGCTCTACAAATTGGTCATAATACCACCCCACACCATTAAAAACGCTTAGTTTTTCATATACCAATTCATTCTCATTATTTTTTGACATGACAACTGGTGGTGACACATGCATAGATATCAGTGCAAATGTCACCCCTAATACAGTTAATACTAAAATAGTTTTATCATGTACACTTATCATTTTGAACAAATCACCTAAACGAAGTTCCAGAGCTTGTAACTACAGTACCATTTTCAGTGTCGATTACCGCAATACTGCCGTAATTTCCTAATGACTGGCCTTCAGTTACTGTAACTATTTTACCTGAAGTTGATTTTAACCATGCACGCCCAGGGATAATTGCATGTACGACATATTCAGGGGCTTGATATATTATTTTTGAGCTATTATCACTCCCACCTCTAGTTAGATCGTAATCTTCTTCTTTAACAAATCTATTAACTTTACTTAAATTACTCTGCACTGAACTAATGTCACCCTTTAAATCAGTGAAATCGGTATTAATACCATCTACTGTTTGAGTTAAACTTAAAACTCTATTATCCATGGTATGAATGGTTTTATTTAATGAAATCACGACTCTAGACATATCTTTAACAATACTCTCTAAGCCTTGAACATGGTTTATATTAGTTGATAACTCTACTGCAATTGTATTTAAAGTCTCTTTTAATTCTTTAATATTCAAATCAAGAGCTTCACCTTTTTTTGATGAAAGCATCTTAATGTCATCTTGCAACTCATCAACACTTACTTTGTCAGCTTTTTTGTCTGGTAAAGAACTAAAATCAATAGTGGTATTTTTTGATTTACTGCTACTTTCATATGAATTAAATAAATCATCAGTTCCAGCTACCAAGCTTGATACATCATCACCAAAACCATTCATGTTCGATGAGGTTTTGTCCTTTTTATCTTTTGTATCTATCTTGGCTATGGTCGTTGATTGAGGCAGAACGCTCTTATTTATATATCTATTATAGCCATAGTAACCACCACCACCTAAAACCGCGATGAATCCAACACCAAATACTGTCACAAAGAAGCCTTTAACTACTGATTTAGCTCCACCACCTGAACTGTTTTGACTCTTACTGCCTCCACCGCCTGACTCATCATAATCCACTTCTTCATCGGGTATATCTTCATCAAAATCAAAGTCCTCACCCAGATCAATATCATCGTCAACTTCATCGCTCGCCATGGGTCAATCTCCCTTTTTATTACTTATTAATTTAATACTGCTTATTATTTACTTCTTTTAATTCATTAAGCTTTTTTTTCTTCTTTTTTTTCTTCTTTTACAACAACATCTGCTAAGGCATCTTTTTTATCTTTGTCATCTGCAAGTCCATCAATCTTAAGATCAGAAGTTAATAACACACCAATGCTGGTACCACTTTTAACCCTAATTGTTACTGGTCTATTTACCTTCTCCATTATTGATGACGTCCAGGCAGTACCTAACACACCCAAACCAGCATATATACTCTCTTTATCACTAACAGCACCTGATGATGCTGTTACAGTTGTTCCTGTACTTCCTGTGGTTTCAGTTACGGTTGTACCTGCGCTTGCAACAGATTCTGAGTATCCCTGCAAGAAGGTAGCAGCAAATAATGCACCATAACGTTCTAGATAATGATTATCTACTTCTGTAGCAACTGCAGTTCTTGCGGTATCTGGGTCAATTGCAACCCCAGCAAAACTTACGCTCTTCTCAAATCCTGGTATATTAATTGAACTAAAGCTAACAATAACACTGTCGCTATATTGATTCACTGCACCTAAAGTTCCAACCAGTTTGGCACCTTTCAGTGGTCCATGTACCACTCTAGCTAATACAGGGCTCGGTTCATCTGTATCAATAGATGTTTGAAGTGTTGCATAGACAATGTCACCAGTTTTGTAAATAGTTGCATTCTCATCGCCTTCATCTGGACCAAGCATCTCATTGCCATTAGCATCCACTTTTTTACCTTTGCCATTTCCAGCAATACGATCATGTAGTTTGCCGGCGGCTTCCCCAGTTGTAGTTTGCATTGCAGGAGCACTATTCCATGAAGTCATAACAGCACCTGCTTGACCGGACATTGATCCCACAACTTGTTGTATTCGTGCATTTTGAGCTGCTGACAATTGTGCACGTCTTGCTCGATTGCGTTGATCATCTTGTAATTTTTGCATTTTTTCTTGCTGGGTCAACATTCCTGCTTCTTGCCGTAATTGCCCCATCAATTGTGAAGGAGAAAAATCAGGGTTAGCTGCAGCCTGCTTTATAAAAGAATCAATTAATTTTGGATTAGCTGCCAAAAATGCCGCAAGTTTAGGATCCTTTTTCAACATTTCTGCAAGAGCTGGATTATCTAATAGAGCCTGTGCTAAATTTGGATTTTTTGCAATTAAGGCTGCAAGGTTTGGATTATCCATAATCATTTGAGCTAATTTAGGGTTATCTGCTAGCATTCTAGCTAGTTCTGGATTGTCTGCAATCATCTTCGCTAGTTCTGGATTGTCTGCAATCATTTGTGCTAGCTCTGGATTATCTGCCAACATTTGAGCAAGTTCAGGATTATCAGCAAGCATTCTCGCAAGGTCTGGATTATTCTCCAGCATTTTTGCTAGATGTGGATTATCAGCTAGCATTTGTGCAAGCTGAGGGTTCTCCATCAACATATTAGCTAGCTGTGGATTTTTTTCTAACATTTCAGCCAAATGTGGATTTGCAGCCAACATTTGTGCAAGCTTTGGATTATTTGCTAGCATTTTTGCTAGTTGTGGATTCTTGCTAATCATTTCAGCAAGCTTTGGATTGTCTGCTAACATTTTAGCAAGTCCAGGATTTTCTAACAACAAACCAGCTAACTGCGGATTATCTTTGAGCATATCAGCGAGATGTGGGTTATCTGCTAGCATTGCTGCAAGTTCTGGATTATCCATCAACATTTTCGCTAACTGCGGATTTTCTTTCAGCATATCCGCAAGATGAGGATTCTCTGCTAGCATTTTTGCAAGCTCTGGATTGTCCATCAATATTTTCGCTAACTGCGGATTCTCTGCAAGCATATCCGCAAGATGAGGATTCTCTGCTAGCATTTTGGCAAGTTCTGGATTATCCATTAACATAGCAGCTAACTGAGGGTTTTTGGCTAACATAGCAGCAAGATGTGGATTTTCTGCCAACATTTTTGCAAGTCCAGGATTTTCTAGCATCATTTTAGCCAGCTGAGGATTGTCCGCAAGCATCTTTGCTAAATGTGGATTATCTTTAAGCATTTGAGCTAATGCTGGATTATCTTTAAGCATTTGAGCTAATTGTGGATTTTTAGCAAGCATGGCAGCAAGCTCTGGATTGTCCCTTAACATTTTTGCAAGTTCTGGATTTTCAGCAAGCATTTTTGCAAGAGCAGGGTTAGCTGCAATCATTGCAGCAAGTGCTGGATCAGAAGCTAGTAATGCTGCAAGCTCTGGATTTTCAGCTAATAATGCTGCAAGCTCTGGATTTGATTCTAGCAATTTTGCTAAGTGTGGATTATTGGCAATCAGACTAGCAAGCTGGGGGTTCGCTGCTAATAATTTAGCAAGCTGTGGGTGAGCTTCTAATAATCTTGATAGATGTGGACTTTTAGATATCATTTTAGCCAGCTCTGGATTTGCGGATAAGAACTCAGCAAGTTGTGGATGTTTACTAAGTAATTTGGCAAGCCCAGGACTTTGTTTAACTAATCTAGCAAAAGCTGCCGTTTTACTAAAAACTTCACCAAGTTGAGGCTGATCATCTAACAACTTATCAAAAGTATAATAATCTTTAACCCCTGCTACACTATTTTGATCACAACCATTACAGCAAGTACCACACTCGCCAGCAACATTTTCATTAAAATCTTCACCAAATGCTCCTTTATAGTCGTCTGAAGAGCTACCTATTATTGTTGGAACAAAAGTCTTACCTTGTTTTTCTGCATTCTTAGTGCCGAGAATATTAGCCTTTGTCTGTAATTTTCTGTATTTTGCTGTGGTTGCAGAGCCAGGTGTTGACTTAACAGTCTTAGGTACACCGCTAAGGCTGGCACCAGATGATGATTTCTCTTCCTCTCCCGAAAAAGCCATTACGGCTATAACAATGAATGCGATTACAACGGCAAGGACAATGAATATCAAGTTTCTATTTTGCTTCTTCTTAGCCATAGTTTTTACATCCCTGTAATAGTTGCATATATTGGATTACCATCAACAGATACTAATATTGAGGGTGTTGTGGCTATTTGATACACTTTAGTGCCATCAACACTCGATATAGTCGAGCTCCATGCAGGAGATAATAACGGATATTTAGTTCTCAATAACATTTTACCATTGAATAACCAAGCATCTGCTTTAATACCTGAGACCTTAAGTTGACGAGCGCCATTCGGTGGGATCCCATCTAATGCTGAAACTAAATATTGTGGTGTTACTCTTGGTAACTCTCTAGTTATAGGCATTACAGCATTTGGTCCTCGAGCTTGTAACTGCATATCAAGACGGTAGTCAATTTCTTTCTGATTTGTTACAAAAGAAATCACTATAGGTGCATCAAGTTCTGCCATTCTCAAAGCTAAATTTGTGTGCACATAATTTTTATTACTTTGCACAAACAAAGTGTTTGTTTTGTTGTCCCACTGAATAGTAAAGTCTGTAGCATTACCAATGGTATAATCTGCAATTGGCCAAGGTTGACCTGTTGCATCGACAAAAACTAATGAAGTAACAAAACCTTTTGCTAATCTGACTACTGGGGAGGTAGCTCCTGGAGATAAGTCAATTGGCATTGTTGATGACACTGGATGCGGTGGAGGTAATACAGGCCTTGATACCGCTTCTTTAGATTTTTCTAATTGCTCATGTAACCTTACAATTTCAGTTGGACGCAATGGGAATGTTTTATCAATTAACTGCTGAAATGCTTTCTCTCTAATCGTGGCTGGTTTATTATCTATCTCATCATCATCATCATCGTCTTCTTCACTACTATTTTTACTCTTCTTATTATTAGTCGTAGACGCGGCTTCTTTTATGTCTGTTCTTATTCTAGCAACGGAACCTACATCAGCACCAGGCATTTGGCCTAATCCTCCCCCACCGGTTGCATTCATCAATGCATCAAAGCCATCAGCAAGTGCTCCAGGAGTATACATGAGCACCCAAACTAGTAGAAGAGTCTTTGTCGAACTTATTTTTGTGTCAAATCTCATAATTTATCCCTAAAGTAATGCTAGGTCCTGCTCTGTCACCTTGTCTATTGCAATCCCTTTCTCTGAATCACGATCTCTTCTTATAAGAAGTGAAACTAATTTTTGCGTCGACAAGTTAGTTTCACTTGCACCTTGATATGTCACTAGCAATGGTATTTGTACCCACCATGCCTGGTTTTTTTCTGTTTTAAATAAAGATGTTTTCACCTGAAAAAATTCATTTAATATAATTGGCGGAGAGTTGACAACAGAAGTAACAATAAGTTTTTTGTCTAAAACTCCACTAATCAAAGTCTTTTCATATGTTCTTTTAAACGACTTCCAGCCTCCATCAGTAAAAAATTCTCTAAGTACAACTGTTTGTTCTTTGTGTTCAAGAAAATTCACCGTATACATACTAGTAACTGCTAATGAAGCCCAGCGTAATAGGCCTGATGTCGTTACGTTCGGTTCAGTTGCAGGACTAAGGACAAGACTATCCCCATACAGCTCGTGCACAATAAATTTGCTCTCACCGCGAAAGACGTGCATCATGAACTGAATCATAATTAGTCCCAGTATAACCCATGCTATCAACATCATAGTGGCTGTTGATGCCGAGCTTACTTTAAGTTTAACTTTTTGCTTAGGTTTTTTCATAGTCAGAAAATCATCAAATTCAAAAATTAGTATAGTTAAAACACAACAATAGACAATTATTTGACATTATAGTTAGCAACATTCGTCAATATTTATTATATCATACCAGTTTTAGGTCTTGATAAGATACTTTGCTATAATATTTAAGGCTCTACATTAAAGTATTTCACTTAAGGTACCTAGATGGCACGTGGTTTAGACTTTATTTTATCTAGAAATGCATTCTACACAAGAACATATCGCAGGATGCTCTTAGTTTCTATAATCTTAACTTTTTTAATGGCACTATTGGTTGGCTTAAACATTCTTGTGGCGAAAACTCACCCCAGGTCTAAGTATTTTCCTACATCACCCGACGGAAAATTGACAAAAGATCCAGCTAGAACAATCAACCATTTAAATTTTGATCTTCTAACTATATTTCCAGATGGTTCTATTGAAGATGCGCCCAAGTGGTTAAATGTTAAAGATGAACGTGATAGAAAAAATGGCCTAGTTAGAATGTGGGTTGAACGAGCAATATCATCCCTCTTTAGCTACGATTACAAAAGTTATCGCTTAAGCTTAACTAATCTTAGAGACCTTTTTACTAAACGTGCCTACGAAGAATTTAAAATAGGATTGTACGAGTCAAGAAACATAGAAACTGTTATCAGTGAGAAATCAGTTGTTCACTTAAATATTCTTGAACCTGCTCAATTAGTTAGTTCTGGTATTATGAAAAGCACAAAAGGTGATATTCGTGTCTGGAATTATTTAATTCCAATAGAGGTAGTTTATGAGTCTGTTGAACAAAAGCACAGCTTATTTTTAGTAGCTAAAATGCTTGTTATTAGGGAATCGATATTAGTGCAACACTTTTTTGGACTCAAGATAGCCAAGTTGAATTTCAAAACCATGCCTGCTCCAGAACAAATTAATAATAAAGATGAGGAGTAATAAATGAGTCCTCAACCAATGCCGAAAAAAGTTAAAGCTAAAAAAGCCAAAACTGTTGCCTCAAAGAAAACAGGTCATGATGATGAAATTGTACAATTAAAGCATTCGACTAGATATTATAAAGATTATAAGAATGTGCAATGGGCAATTATACTCTTTCAAATTGGTGTAATCAGCTGCTTAGGAATTTTATTATTAGTTCAACTAACAACACGTCCCCCAACTATCCACTTCTATGAAAATGCTAAGGGACAAATTATAACCCCTCAACCTCTCAATGAGCCAGGAATGAGTAGTTCAGCAATAAATAACTGGATTATTGAGGGTATAATGGCGGGCTATCACTTTAACTTCAAAAGTGTCGACTATGCACTTGAGCACTTATATGATTATTTCACCATTCCTGCACTTGAATCCTTCAAAGATAGTTTGCAAACGCTTGGCATTTTAGATACGGTTTTACAATTCAGGATGATTGCTGAAGGGCGAGCACTTGGAGCTCCAGAAGTATTAAATGAAGGTGTAATAAATGGTCGCTATAGTTGGCATGTGCGATTCCCAATTCGAATAATTTTATCTAGTATAACTACTTCAAAAACTCTAAATCTTGATGTAGAACTATTGGTAGTACGAGTTCCAGAGTTAGTATCTCCTATGGGGGTACTAATTGAAAAATATTCCGCAAAAGATGTTACTGTACAAGAAATAAATGAAAGTAATTATCAAGGAGGACTGGGTATTGGGTAATGAAATTCATGATTTACAATTTGTGATGCTAACCCTTATTGCAAGGTTTAATCTACATTGTTAAAGAGATGAGCAAACATATGAATTACAGGATGTCAGCAAAGTCTACTATAATATCGTGCTTTTTGGTATTACTTGTCATACCAGAAATAGCCATGGCAGCAGATGTCCACACAATTTTAAATAATTTGCGCCAACAGATAATTGTTCCTTTTACCAAATTCCTTTTTGTGATGTGCTACGTCGCTGGAATATATTTTATTTGGCGTGGCATTGGTATATTGCGCCAATTTGGTATGCCTTTAACTCAAGCAAGCAAACCAGGGGAAATAGCAGGTCCCATAGTGTTTTTATTCGTTGGTGCTCTGCTTTTATATTTACCATCAACTACTGATGCAGTCTCACAAACAATATTTGGTGATGACCAAGCAGGAGTATTTAATTCCGTTGGAAGTGGGGCACCCAGAGTTAACTACGCTGCTGCAGGGTTAGCTTCAGAAGCTCTATTTGGCTATTTACCTCAGGGAATTGAAGCCAAGTGGTCCGACTTAATAAATACCTTGGTATTATTTATTGAATTTATTGGTTTTATTGCATTCATTCGCGGATTATTTATGATTTCTAAAGCAGGTAATCCTGGGGTGCAACCAGGCAGTATTACCAAAGGTATAACTCATCTTGTTGGTGGAATAATTGCGATCAATTTTATACCTGCTGTTGAAATTTTACACAACAGTATGTTTACATCTTAACAAATATTTGGTTAGTAATTTATGAAACTTCTTTCAATACAAATAAGTGCAGAACGAGGCAATTGGCAACGTTTTAGTAACCGGAGAAAAAATAAAAAATTCAGTGAAATACAGAAAAAAGTATTTCAACGCGACCGATTACGCTGTCGATATTGTGGATTCCAATCAAAAAAATATCAATATGTAATTAATAAAGATCAAAACTATGCTAACAATAAATCAAATAATTTAGTGACTTGCTGCTCTCTTTGTCTACCATGCTTTTTTATTGATGCTGTAGGTCCTTCAAATCATAATGGTTCGATTATACATTTACCAGAAATATCACAAGCAGATTTAAACCACTTTTGTCGAGTATTGTTTTCTAGCATGCTAAAAGATGCTCCATATAAAGGTAAGTTACAGTCTATTTACTTAAGTCTAAAAGATAGAGGTAACCCTATTGAAGAATTATTTGGTAGTGGCAGCTCCAGACCAGAAATTTTTGGCCAAGCTCTTATAGATTCACAGATAGAAAAAAACGACAAAAAAGGTGGCATATTAGAATCACTACGCTATCTTCCTGAACGCTCGAGTTACACCGAACAAATACTATATTGGAAGGAAACTGTGTTTGATCAGATTCCTTTATAAAATACCTTAACAAGGATGTGAATTATGGGTTTACTAGAACCAATCTTAGATACAATCGATGGCTTTTTAGCTTGGTCTGCATCTAATCTTGGCGCCGGCTCCGAGACATATTGTGAACTCGAAACTGCAGATAACAAGACATCTCTTGTTGCACGAGATGGCTCTTTAGTCTCTCTGGTTAAAGTAACTGGAGCAAAATACCTTGTTGGTCCCGAAGAATTTAGTAAAATTCACAGTGAAATGACCAGGGCTTTTCAATCTTCTATGGCACGCCCCGGCCATGCGGTACAAATGTATTATGTTTATGACAAGGCTAATATAAAGTCAGACCTACGCCGGATACTTAACCCAGCAATAAAAACTGCAGAACGACTTGGGATGGGCCTAGATGATTTATTTAATGAACGTATTGAAAATTTATCAGGCTACTGTGCTCAAGAAGGTTTTTACCTAGTTCTATGGACTAGACCCTCAATTTTAACTAAAGAACAATTTGAGCAATCAAATAAAGATCGTGCAGAATTACTTAAAAAATCTAAAATTAAAATCCCTGTAATTAGAAATGCCCAAAATATTATTCGAGGTATCCCTGAAATCCGTGATGGCCATGACTCTTTTACAAAATCTGTATATTCGCAGTTATCTAGTCTTAACTTTGATTGTGAGTTATTAACAATTCATAAGGCATGTCACGCTATCCGTTATTCTGTTGATCCAGACTTCACTGATGATCATTGGCAAGCTAGTTTACCTGGTGATAAGCTCCCAATGCGCTCAACTAAACACTTTGAAGGTGAGATTTCTGAAGTATTGTGGCCCTCACTATCTAAACAGCTCATTCCTCGTGATGGTGAAAATATAGATCTTAGATTCGCCAGAATTGGCGATAACATTTATGGCTCTGCCTTTATTGAATTATTACCAAAAGATACCGCACCCTTTATGCAACTATTTAATAAACTTTTAACTGTTGGTATGCCTTGGAGAATATCAATAATGCTTGAAAGTGACGGGATGAGAACGTTAGGCATAAAGCCGATGCTCTCGTCATTTTTAAGCTTTGCCTCAAATAATAATAAACTTATCAATGGCGCCATGAATGTCCTGAATCACTTTAAAGACAACACAGATGAATCCTTGGTACGTATGAAAATCACTGTAACCACTTGGGCACCAGATACAGAAATAAAACTAATTAGATCTAGACTGTCAGAACTAGCTAAAGCAGTACAAAGTTGGGGCTACACTGAGACCTCTGAAATATCTGGAGATCCATTTGGTGGTGCACTAGGAAGTGCTTTAGCTATAAGCAGCGATAGCCATGCAACAGGAACTGTAGCTCCACTTACAGACGTTATGTATATGTTCCCCTGGACCAGACCATCGTCGCCTTGGCCAAAAGGTGCTGTAATGTTTCGCTCACCTGATGGTAAGCCTTGGGCCTATCAGCCTGGTTCATCACTGCAAACCACATGGATTGATATTGTATATGCGCGTCCTGGTTCTGGTAAATCAGTATTATCAAATTCTATTAACTTAGCTCTAGCTCTGTCTCCTGGTATTCAAAGATTACCTCGTATTGCTATTGTTGATATTGGCCCATCTAGTAGTGGTTTAATCTCCTTGCTCAAAGAAGCACTACCAGAAAAAGATCGCCACTTAGTTGCATACCATAGACTCAGAATGGTAAATGAAATGTCAATCAACCCTTTTGACACTCAGCTCGGTTGCAGACACCCGACACCACTAGAAAGAGCTTTTTTAGTGAATTTTGTTACCTTGTTAGCAACACCAGTTGGCACATCAGGCCCATATGACGGCATAACAGATATGGCAGGCCTTATAGTTGATGAAATGTATGGTTCTTTATCTGAAGAAGGGAATCCTCACCCTTATTCTATTCACTTAGAAGAGGAAGTAGATACTAAACTGGAAGAATTAAATTTTGAAATTGATTCTAAAACTAGTTGGTGGGAAGTAACTGATGCCATATTTAAAAGTGGCGATATTCATTTAGCTTCAAAAGCACAGCGACATGCTATGCCTCTACTCTCTGATGCTGCTTCTATTTGTCGTGCTCCGAATATTGAAGATCTATATGGAGATATTAAAGCACCTACTGGCGAGCCTCTTATCGGTGCTTTTGGCCGGATGATTTCATCTGCTGTCCGAGAATATCCAATTCTCTCACAAATAACCTCTTTTGATTTAGGTGATGCAAGAATCGTCTCTCTTGATCTAGATGAAGTAGCTAAAACTGGTGGGGAGGCAGCCGATAGACAAACTGCTGTTATGTACATGCTGGCCCGTTATGTTTTAGCCAGACATTACTACCTAACTGAAGACAATGTTGCTGATATGCCTCCGCTATATCATGAATACCAACGAAAACGAATCCTAGAAATCCGTGAAGATCCAAAACGAATCATCTTTGATGAATTCCACCGTACCTCCAAAGCACAAGCTGTACGAGACCAAGTCTTGGTTGATATGCGAGAAGGTCGAAAATGGAAGGTTCAAGTTGCGCTACTTTCACAATCTCTAGATGACTTTGATCCAGTAATGATTGAGTTTGCAACGGCTATCTTCATCATGGATGCAGGTCCCAAACAAGCAATTGAAAAGTCATGTGAGGTATTTGGCTTATCAGATACAGCAAAGCTAGCTCTTAGTACAAGCGTACATGGTCCGCGTGCTGGAGGAGCAACATTCCTAGCTCAATTTGCAACTAAAGCTGGCATCAATACCCAACTATTAACAAGTACTATCGGCCCAATTGAGCTATGGGCCTTTAATACCACAGCGGAAGATGCAAGGATTAGAAATGCCCTCTATCTAGAAATAGGAGCTGCTGAAACAAGAAGATTATTAGCTTACATGTTCCCTAGCGGATCTGCCGCTTCCGAAGTTGAAGAAAGATTAGCTAAACTTAGTGAGGGAAATGTGAGCGTAGATAAAGAAAAGCAACAAGGCGTTGTTCAAGAAATAATTGCAGAATGTTCACTATTCTACAAGGAGAAGTTTGTTAGAGGTAAGCTATAAAGTTGAAATATTGGTATTTTCTGATATCATTGAGTAAAGGTATAGTTAAAAATTTATAATATAGTACAGGGAGAGTAATAGATGCGTAGTTATGTAAGACCAGTGGTAGCGGTTGCCGCCATTTTTGCAGCTTTATCTAGTGGTGCTGCTTACGCAGTAAATGATTTATCAAGCATAGCAGAACAACTTACGACTCAGGTGAAATCTCTAGCGGGACTATTAGTAATTGTTGCTTATGTTGCTGGTATCGGTTTCGCCCTAGCTGGTGTAATCCAGTTTAAAGCTCATAAAGATAATCCAGCTCAAGTGCCATTAAGCAAACCTATTGTTTATTTAGGCGTTGGTGCTTGCTTACTATTCTTGCCAGCATTAATGGGATCCGCCGGTAATACCATCTTTGGTGGTGAACAAAAGGATTCAGCTACTCAAGCAAGTACAGATAATGTAATTCAACTTGAGTAAAAATTACTTTAACAATTTAAAAGGGCTATTATATAGCCCTTTTTTTATAGTTCAATATAATTGACTATTTCCCATTTCACGGAATTCATGTTTATCTTTTTTTATTTAACTTAATTTTTATATGCTCTGGCGCTGCAAGTGAACATTTAAAATTTGGCAAAAGCCCATATAGTTCATGAGTGGGGTGCAACTCAACGTCATAATTTGCTAGCATTGCACCAATAATCATTGTTATTTCTAATGGAGCAAAGAGTGCTGCTGGGCACATTTGAGGTCCTGTGCCAAAGGGAATAAAGGCGTGTTTATTGTAATTACCATAAAATCTAGATGGATCGAATTCATTAGGATTATCCCAAAATAACGGATTTCGTGACAAAGATAAAATATCAACAGTAACATGGGCCCCTTTGGTAAATTTATATTTACCGTGTGAAACATCAGAATTAGCAACCCGATATGTCTGCCAAATGGGAGGGTACAGCCTTAAAACTTCCTTAACAATATTTCTACTTTTTCCAATATGTCTTAATGAATCAATAGTGAAATTATTTATATTAATGTGTTTTTTATAATCATTTATTAGGATCTGTTCACTACATGGGTGCTTGAGCATTTCTATTATAGTCCAAACCATAGTTGAGCCAACAGTGATTTGCCCAGTAGCTAAAATAAACACAGCCTCATCCAAAACCTCTTCTTTATTAAGTCTTGAGTCAGGATAAGTAGTATTTTCATCTTTAGCTAGTAAATGCGTTAATATAGATGTGCTAGCAGGCAACCTACTTTGCTCATCAATTGTATCAGCCAATATTTTTCTAACTTTGGCAACATTTTTATTAAATTTTGCCGTATTAAAAGAAGGATAGTATTTAGCAATTACAGGACTCTTACGAAGATGTAAGTTTCCAAAAGACAATGTCTTTCGAATAAGTTCGTTAACATTAGGCTCTAGTTTAGCTCCCAAAAAGCAACGGAATGATATTGTTAAAGCTATCTCATAAATCTCATCAGTTAAATTTATATATTTACCTGAATTTGCAAAAGACTCCCACCGAATTAATAGATTTGGGATGATTTCCTCTTTTAATATTTTTACATATTCACCAAGACATGGTTTGGTGAGTCCAGGTTGTACGTGATCACGCTTTCGTCGCCACGATGCTCCAGAACATGTAGTACTACTTTTACCAAAAAGAGCTCTAGCCCGCTTCCAAGATCGCCCGCCTCGATCAAACTTATCGTATTCATCAAATAAAACAAGTTTAGCTAATGCAGGAGAGTGGATCACAATATTAGGCGTTAATATCGTAGGGAACCTATATGCATAATTATACTTTTCAGCTAAATTTAAAGTATTATTTAATAACTCAACATTAGAATTAACATCCAGACCAGCAAAAATAGAAAGAGCCTCACTGGTAGATAATATTGGAAATCCTAAATCACCAAGTTTTGCTTTATAAATAAGTTCTGTTAACAACACATAAGCTCCTATTTGTTAAAATAAGCTTGCTTGTTCATCCTTGAAAATTTTTTGATTAGCATTAATAATTTCTTTCCCTGCTAATCCCCCATCATCCAGCACAGAGTTTACCATGGATCCTTGAACTGCAATAACCCAGTTATAACCAGATTCACCATTTTTTGCTTTATTAATGTTTTCAATAGTCTCAGTAACAGAAGTGTATTCAAAATATTTATCTACCCGGATAGCTGAAAATCCTTGTGCGACTAATGCTGGAGACAAAATTTTAGCGTAATCAATATAACGATTTGATACATGAAATGCTAGGATCCCATTTGGCTGCAAAGCCGATTGGTACTCTTTTATTGCTTCAAAAGTTAACAAATGACTTGGTATTGATCCAGATATATAGTTATCTATAACAATAATATCGTATTTGTTCAATTTAGGCATACTCGTTAATACCCAACGTGGATCACCAATAATAACTTTAGCTTTATCTTGACAGCTATTAAGATAATTAAAGTTTGCATCCACTAATCTTTTTATATTGATATTAGGCTCAATAAAGGTAAAATGATCTCCATCTACACTCAAACAAGATAAAGACCCGACTCCAAGACCCATTGATAGAACTGATAAATAAGGTTTGTTTTGTCTTACTACTCTAAATAGATCACTTAATGGCTCATAGTAAAAATCTATGTTTTCAGATTTAAGCTCAACCAAAGATTGTCCTCCTCGCATAGTTGAACCATGCATAAGAATTCTTTTTTTCATAAATGGTGAATCGAAAATTCGCGCCAAACCAAACTGATCTCTAACACTTTCCTTCTTTATGGCCAATGTTGGCATATAATAAATATTAGTCACACAAACAATGCTAATCACACAAATCAGAACAAATCCTCGACGCATTACGCTTAATTTTGTGTTTGCAGTAAATATCACTGAAATACATAAAATTGCTGCGTAAGTTGCATCTAGGTAAGGTGATTTCATATTTATAAAAATCACTCCTGCCCCACCAAGAATACTCCCAATGCAAAAATATTTATTATATTCTTTAGCATTTTTTCTCTGCTTAGATTTTTGACTGCTGTGTATCAATAACGCGGTTAAAAAAAATGCAGCTCCGTGTAAACACAGAGTCCATATGGAATTTAATTTAATCAATACAATAGCCATAGCTATCAAGAATAATTGGACGCCTGTTATGAAAACATTTTGGCGCACTGTTATTACAATAGATGCTAGATATAGAACTAAAGGTATAAACCAAATTATTGGTAATGACACTGTATCTCGTGCAATAAACTCTGTTATAGTGAAAAAATAAAAGTTTGTGAAAAAGAAAGCTGAACATAATTGTACTTTCTCAAAATTTCCTAGTTTTGCATCATTATAAAATAAAGGTTCATTGGTATAGTTACTTCGTAAAAGCCAAAATGCAGATATACCATATAATAAAAATAGTACTATACAAATATATTGAAATATTTGATTTTGCTCATGAAAAGAATAATTTTGACCAAAGAAACCAATATAAATTACCCCACCCAAAAGAACTGACGCGATGTATTTCATTCTAATGTTAGACAGTTCCAACCCTTGACCTCTATTACATAGAAAATAAAAAGAAGCCGGTATTGCACCCAAAATAATATAAACTAATGCACTTTGAGAAAATAAACTTATGAATACAGCGCTATACAATTTACTAAAATCATGTAAATTATTTATTGATAAACCAAAATCAATTCTATTGATAGCACAATATCCTAATAACACTGTGTTAATAATCAACATCAACCGTTTTGTAAAAACACTTTTCATAATATAGATATATAAAAGACCAGCAGATAGTAATAATTGTGCGTGCAATAGACTAACTAGCCATACATTTGTTGTTCCACCATACATAGGTAATAGCTCACTAGCACCCATAAATGTTAGTATGGAAACTAAAATGCCTGTTAACAATAAAATGAAATTATTAAGATAAATAGCCATCTATGCTTCCTTGCATAACTCATCTCTTTATTATGATTAAACTACTTTATGGTTGGCAACTAACTATTTGAATTTTCAGCAAGACATTCATCTATAGTGCTTAATATCTGTGGATCTTTCTGTGGAAATATTTTTGATGTAATAAGAATAGCTAAAACACTAAGTATAAAACCTGGGAGTAATTCAAATCCCGGTTTTATTGACTTTAAGGTCTCTGCAGAGAAAATATTTGTAACTAGCATGTTCCAAGCTAAAACTACTATAGCGCCTGTAACCATACCGGCTATAGCTGCACGATAGCTCATTTTTTTATAATATAGTCCCAGCAAAATAACTGGACCAAATGCAGCGCCAAGCCCAGACCAAGCAAAAGCTACAACTGAAAGTACTTTAGAATTACCATCATAAGCCAATGCACCGCTGAATAATGAAAGCATTGCTACAGCTCCCCTGCTCAACCAAATAAACTGTTTATCACTTATATTTCTAGTTGAAATCGTACGATAAATATCACCTACTAATGCGCTAGCAGACATTAATAATAATGCTGATATTGTGCTCATAATAGCTGATAATACTGCTGACAGAAGAATGCCCGTCATAAAAGAATTAAACAACATTTTGGCACTTAAAATAAAAATAATTTCAGGATCATTTAAAGAATCTGGAAATAATGCTTTACCTAAAATACCAACTGATATTGCACCAATAAGGGAAAGTACCATCCATGACGTACATATTCGTCTAGCTTGAGGCAATTCTTTTGTACTTTTCACCGCCATAAAGCGCACTAAAATATGTGGCTGGCCAAAATATCCTAGTCCCCATGCAACATAAGATAAGACTAATAGTACATTTAAATTTGAAAAAACATCTAAATGTTTTGGCGCAACTTTATTTATTACATCTAATGGCATATCTACATTAAAAAAGATAACTATTGGCACAATAACTAACGCTACTAACATTAGAATTCCTTGGAAGAAGTCGATACGATTTACCGCCAAAAAACCACCTAATGCAGTATATACCAAAATTATACTAGTTATTAATAGAAGAGCCACAACATAAGATATTGAAAATATAGACTTTAAAAGCAACGCTCCAGCAATGAGTCCTGATGCAGAATATATAGTGAAAAAAACTACAAAGATTCCTGAAACAATTAGTTTCAATAGAATATCATTTTTATCAGAGGTAAACCTTGCTCGCAAATACTCTGGCAAAGTCATCGAGTCTTCAAATTTTTCAGTAAAAACTCTCAATCTTGCACTAACCAAGATCCAATTTAAATATGATCCAACGCATAGTGCTACAGCAATCCAAACAGTATTTGCTCCATACAAATATGCAGCGCCAGGCAACCCCATAAGCAACCAACTGCTCATATCTGATGCTCCAGCCCCAAGCGCTGTTACTGGCGCTGATAAACTACGGCCACCAAGCATATAATCGCTTAATTTTTTTGTTTTCAAACTTGAGGTGTAGGCTATTAGGAATACAATTAAGGTATATAATCCTAAACTCGCTAACAAACCGTAATCAGCTCTCATTTAGTGTCAAACTCCGTATTAATTAAAGCTTTGTTATGATCATGCAAGTATTAGTTGCAAAGCTTTATTATTATTTTTTAAGCCTCAAGTTAATTATATCTCGAGGTCTCCATATGCGCATATATTACACATCAGACACCAGTTTGACAACTTAGTCTAGATTTTGTGTAAATCTTTGTTTGACCTTGAAGTATATGACAGGAATGATAAACAATGAGAATATTGTCCCAGAAGTAAGTCCTCCTAAAATAACCCAAGCAATATGCTTTTGACCAACAGAGTCTATGGTCAAACTGTACAGCAGTGGTATTGCTCCGGACAACATTGCTAGTGTAGTTATCAAAATTGGCCTTAATCGCTGCTTTGCTGCATTAACTGTCGCATCAAATAATGGCTGGCCTGACTGCAAAAGTCTATTTGCAGTATCTACAATAAAAACCCCATGCTTAGAAATCAATCCTACTAATGTAATAATTGCTATTTGGAAATAAAAATTATTAGTCCCCCCCATAGAGTACACTAATAACACTGCACCAAAAATAGAAATAGGAACCGTAAACATAACAATAAAAGGTTCAATAAAAGAATTAAACAACATAGCAAAAATTAGAAATATGAATACAAGGCAAAGAAAAAAAGTTAGATACATAGTCCGTTTATATTCTTGAATACTAGTATATTTTCCGGAAACATCCCAAGCTACGCTACTAGGTATATTATCCATAGAGAAGGTTTTAATAGTTTGTACACCATCATCAAAATCTATTCCAGGAACAAAATTTATCACAACAGTTATTACTTTCCTTGTGTTTGCATGCGAAATAATTTCAGGCAAGAATTGTTCCTTAACATCAATTAAGCCACCAAGAGGAATTGGATTCTGCTCATCATCATATATGAAAAAATTATTTAGTGATGAAATAGTCGCAGAAGCCTCTTTACTACCAGAAACAATAACTTTAAATTTATTGTCTTCACTATGTATTTTAAATGTTTCCACGCCTTCAAAAAAAGTAAATAATTGTTTTTGTAAATCTGTTATATTAATCCCAAGCTTACTCAGCAACGCTCTATCTACAGTTATAAGATAACGAAGTTTTTTATCAAGCTCAGAAGAGCTAGCGCTAGCAACTCCAGGCAATGCCTCCATATTTTCCAAGAAATTATCAAGCTGATCCATTAATTGTGAGTTCATATCTTTGTAATAAATATCTAGCTCTAATGATAACGAATCATCACCGGAATTACTTTGCATAAAGAACTCTGATTTGGGACCTTGAATTTTATTCTCAATAGTTTCTTTAATTTTATTTCCAACATCTGCATCTGAATCACTACGTTCTGTACGCGGGACTAAAGCACCGATCCACTGCAACATATTTGGTTGAAAACTTTGTACCAAATGATTTTTCACATTTGGATTTTTATCAAGAATTTCTACAAGTTGCAACTTCCATTGTTCTTTCAATGCCGGTGTAATAGCATTTTTGGTCATCACTCGACCAACAATAATACCATTTTCTTCTGGTGGTCTTGATTCGTATGGCATTTTATTAAAAAAATACCCAGTTACTATTAAAAGTATCGCAAAAAAGAATAACACTTTATAAAAATGTGGAATTATTTTTTGTAAATATGCACCATAGATAGTCTGAATATTTGTCCAAAATCTACTTTCCTGAGCTTTAATTTGGCCAACTCTATTAATTAATGCTGGGACTAGAGTTAGAGCCATTATTCCTGAAATCAATACTGCGCCAGACAGAGTCCATGCAAACTCTCTAAAAATAACAGCATTCTTCCCAGACTGAAATGCCAAAGGCACGTATACAGCAGCTATAGATAATGTCATCACAATAACAGCAAAAGAAATATCTTTTAATGACTTGTTTGTTGCAGTAAGCAAATCTTCACCTAATTCAACTCGTCGATAGATACTTTCAATAACCACTATTGAGTCATCTACAATTAACCCAACAGAAACCACCAAAGCTAACAGCACTATTGGATTTATAGAAAATCCAAACAACTTTACAATGGAAAATGTAGAAATCAAACACATAACAATAATTAAATTTGGTATCATTGATAATCGTAATGACTTCAATGATATAGATACTATAATTATAACTATCGCAATTGCTTCAATTATAGATCTCCCAACCCCGTTGATGTTATCTTTTAAAGGTTGGGTCTTATCAACCACCATTTCTATCTTAAGCCCTTGCTGAGTTTGACTATTTATTCCTTTAGCCCAACTCTCAACTTTATTAACGACGCTTATAGGATTTGCGGTTAACTTAGCTATCACCCCCAAAATTACTTGTTTTTTACCATCAACTAAATTTTCATATTCTTCATCCAACTCTTCAATTGAAATGGACGCTAAATTACCTAATTCTATAGTACCGTCATTACCAGTTATTATTGGTATTTTTTGTATTTGTTTTAATGATGTAAATGGGCTATCAATTATAATATTTTTAGTGCCAGAAAAGGTTTTAATTTTACCGCCAGATGCAAATGTTTTTTCTTTATTTAACACTTCAACAATAGACTCTAGTGTAAGACCATATTGCGCTAAAGCAATAGGATCTGCAGCTACGTTTATATAGCGTTCACCTGATCCCCAAACTTCAACTTTAGCAACTCCCCCCACCATTAACAGTTGTTGTCGTAACAAATTTTTAGACAACTCATACAACTCACTATAATTGTGCTCTGTTGATGTTAGCGTTAAGTATGCAACAACACTATCCTGTTTAGCTTTTTCATAAATTTTGGGTTTTTCTGCTTGTTTAGGCAAATAGGCTGAAATTCTAGCAACAACATCTTTTACATCTGCAGATACTTTATTATAATCTGCACTATCATCTAATTTCAGGGTAATATAGCTATTACCATCAGCAGACTCAGAATAAATATCCCTGATCCCATCAATCGTTGCAAGCACTTCTTCTATTGGCTCACTAATCTCATCTTCTATAATTTTGGCTTGAGCACCATTATACCTTGTTTCAATTGATATGGTTTTTGAAATTACATTGGGCTCATGGCGAACAGGTAAAGTTAAAAAAGATAGAATACCAGCTAATACTAACAATAGATTCAGTGCTAAAGCCATTTGTGGACGAGCAACGAATGGGTTCATCACCAGTCTCCAGTGAACTCTTGGACCTTAACTATTTCTTTATTTTGCCCAATTCCTGGAGGTATTGCTAAAACCACACGATCAGTCACACTAACTCCTTGGATGACTTCAACTCTATCACCTTGCATTGCTCCTAATGCCACTGTCGTTTTTATAATTTTATTATCAATAATTTTGAAGACAAAATTTCTACCAATATTTTTAGTTACTACATTTTCTGGGATTAAAATAGCCCCCACTTTCAATCCCAGTTGTTGAGTTATTTTCACAAACAATCCAGGTATTAACTCATTATCTATATTCTCAACTAAAGCTCTAACATGCACTTGATGAGTTTTGGGATCTGCAGATGGCGCTACATAACTAACTTGCCCTTTATAAGTTCTTTGAGGATCAGCTCTTGTAGATAGTTCTACTATCTGGCCAACTTTTAGCTTTTTAAAAATAGTTTCTGGTAAGGTATAATTAACTAATAGTTTTTCAGGGTTGATTATATCGCCAACATGAGTTCCAACGCTAAGATAATTGCCATCTTTAACTAACCAATCTAAAATAATTCCGCTAATTGGAGCCCTAAGTACAGCTTCTGGTTTTAGTTTAGCAATGCTTTGACCTTTTTTAACCCATTCACCTGGAGCAGCTAATTTTTCTTCCAATAGCCCAGGAGTTCCATTGACTACTTGTGCCTCACTTTCTGGCTCCAAAGTACCAACGGTAGTTACAACATCAAAGATAGTCGAGAGTTTTGGCTTAACCACAACAACCGTAACTGGTTCTGTTTTTTCATCTATAGGTTCTTGTTTACCAGAAAAATATTGTTTCAAACCAAATATAACTAACAGACAAAGTATTAATGATATATATCGCGATGATTTATTCACTCTTCTTCTTAGTAATCAAACTAGTACACTGGAAAGTATATCCCAATTCAAGCATAATAGCTATCGAAATAAGACCATGAGGGTACGCTGATGCAAAACATAGATGTCAATTTAATAGAGCAAATGTTTGAAGAACGTAACAACTGGGACAAACCCAGTTCAAAGCTTACTGAGAATATCAATAACTCAATGAAACTTCTAGATTTAGGAGAGATTAGAGTTGCAGAACGTCAAAATGGCGACGGTAGTTGGCAAGTTAATCAGTGGGTTAAAAAAGCTATATTATTATACTTTAAAATTTCCACTAACAAAGTGATTAGTGCTGACCATACCAGTTGGTATGATAAAGTTCCTTTGAAATTTAATGGCAGTAATGATGATGCTCTCATTTCATCAGGAGCACGTTTTGTTCCTCCAGCTACAGTAAGGTATGGCTCATATATCGCACCAAATACTGTTGTTATGCCTTCATATGTAAATATTGGTGCATATGTAGATTCTGGATGTATGATAGACACATGGGCTACAATAGGATCTTGTGCACAAATTGGTAAAAATGTTCATATATCAGGCGGTACTGGTATTGGTGGTGTTTTAGAACCTTTACAAGCGAATCCAACTATTATTGAAGATGACTGCTTTATTGGAGCTCGCTCAGAAATTGTAGAAGGTGTGATTATTGGCAAAGGCTCAGTCATTAGTATGGGAGTATTTCTTGGACAAAGTACTAAAATTTATGACCGTGAACGTGATGAAGTAACTTATGGCAAAATTCCACCAGGCTCTGTTGTGATCCCGGGTAACCTCCCTAGCAAATGCAAAAAATATAGTCTTGCTTGCGCTGTAATCGTAAAAAGAGTAGATGCAAAAACCAAAGCAAAAGTTGGAATAAATAACATCCTCAGAGAAATTGATATACCTGCTTGAGATAATTTATGAATATTAATACTCTAGAACTTGCACTTAAATTAATGGCTGAAGAATCCATAACCCCCAATGATGCCAATTGCCAAAAAATCCTTACGGGATATCTTCAGAAGCTTGGATTTCATATCCAGCACCTAAATAATGAGATTGCTTCTAACCTTTGGGCCTGCCTTGATCCAACCCAACCTTGTGATTTGGTTTTTGCTGGACATACTGATGTGGTCCCTCCTGGAGACTTAAGTGAATGGATATATCCTCCATTTGCTCCCACAGTAGTAGATAATACTTTATACGGTCGTGGTGCTTGTGATATGAAAGTAGCATTAGCTTGTATGATTAGCGCCACAGCAGATTTTCTAGATTTAGATACTAACAAACCTCCTAATATTGGCTTTTTAATCACTAGTAGTGAGGAAGGTGATGCAACTCCTGGGACAATATATGCCCTAAAAAATATTAATAATTTCCACAGCAAATATTGTATTGTGGGTGAACCAACATCTTCTGAAAAATTTGGGGATATTGTTAAAATTGGTCGTCGTGGCTCAATAACTTTCAATATAAAATTTACCGGTAAACAAGGCCATGTTGCTTACCCTGAAAAGGCTCATAATCCCAATGATGATATGATCAAATTCATGCATGAGTTGAATAATGTTGTTTGGGATCATGGCAGTAACGAATTCCCAGCTAGCAACTTAGAGATTACTCAAATCGAATCTGGAGTTGCAGTGAATGTGATCCCAGCTTCTAGTTACTGTGCCTTCAATTTAAGATTCAACCCAGAATCCACTACCACTTACATTCTTGACACGGTGCATAACCTACTCAAAGACTCACAGTGTGATTATAATATTAACCATATCATTAGTGCCAAGCCATTCCTGAATAAACCAGGTACATTATATGATGCAATATCTTCAGCTATTGAAACTGAATGCAAAGTGCAAACTAGAACTTCTACGTGCGGTGGAACTTCTGACGCTAGATTTCTAACTTCACACTGCAGTGAGTTAGTTGAATTTGGTCTGTGTAATGCTAGTGCCCATCAAATAAATGAGCACATTAGCTTGGATAGCTTAAACTCTTTGACAAAAGTTTACCTAAAAACTTTGAATAATTTATTCAATTGCTAACACTTAAGTTTTCCATTAGTACCTCTATCTTTACTCTTAGTTTCAAGATAATCTATCGTTTCTTTTACATGACCCAGTAACATATCAGCCATATCTCGACTAAAGCCCTCTCTTATTACTATGCGTAAAACAGCTAAGTCATTTATGTTATCTGGCATTGTATATGCAGGAACTTGCCAACCATACTGCCGTAAATGATCTGATATCTCAAATACTGTATATTTAGAATCATCTTTCAAGGCAAAAGCAAAAACCGGCATAGCACTACCATCAGATAACAATTTAAATTTACCCATTTTTTCAAGAGCAGATGATATATACATTGTGGTTTCACTTAAGGATTGCATTATATCGCGGTAACCTTCAAATCCTAAGCGAATGAAATTATAATATTGAGCTACAACTTGATTTCCTGGGCGAGAAAAATTTAAAGTGAAAGTTGGCATATCACCGCCCAAGTAGTTCACATGAAAAACTAAATCTTCAGGTAACTCTTTTTCACTTCTCCATACAACCCAGCCCACCCCAGGATAAACCAAACCATATTTATGACCAGAAACATTTATAGATTTAACCTGTTTTAAAGAAAAATCCCACTCTAGATCTGGATGCAAAAATGGAGCAACAAATCCACCACTCGCTGCATCTACATGTAAAGGAACATCGTCATTGTTTTTTTCATTATAACCAACTATCGCATCATGAATTTCTTTAACAGGTTCATTCTCACCTGTAAAAGTAGTTCCCAGAATAGCTACTACGCCAATAGTATTCTCATCAATCTTCTCCAAAACTTGCTCAGGAGTTATGACATATCTATCTTTCTCCATTGGTAGGTATATTGGCTCAACATCCCAATATCGACAAAACTTCTCCCATACTACTTGGACATTACTCCCTAGAATTAAATTAGGTTTATCTATTGGTTTTCCTTTAGCTTTCATGCGCTTACGCCAATTCCATTTAAAAGCAAGACCTGCAAGCATAACAGCCTCACTTGAGCCTACGGTTGATACACCAAGACCATCCGACTCAGCTTTATATAAATCTAACAGCATATTGGCACATCTAGCTTCTATCTCTGCAGTTTGCGGATATTCATCCTTATCAATCATATTTTTGTCAAAAGTTTCCATCATCAGCTTTTCAGCTTCTGGCTCCATCCATGTTGTGACAAATGTAGCTAGATTAAGCTTTGATTGGCCATCCAACATTAATTCATCATGGATCAACTGGTATGCACAATTACTAGAGATACCTGTTTCTGGAAAGTGGTTCTTCGGTATTGGCTGATTTAATGATCTTTGACTATAGCTAGGCCCTACCCATTCATGTGAATGTTTTGGTTTTTTACTAGTGGAGCGCTTACGATGCATAATTTTTCCTTGTTGCTTAATTGGTAGGTTATCTAATTAAATATACACCCAATTTATGTCTAAATGTTATGGAAGTAAGACCCGCAACCAAACATCTGTGATGGGGTTGTTAATTATTACAAAATTTACAAAACCAACTAAATTTAAGTTTTTACTAGTTTAGTTCTTAATATTATAACTAGGCTACGTTATAATTCAGGCAATTTGGCATATTTGGTGACATTATGAACATTATACTACTAGGCGCTCCAGGCGCAGGCAAAGGGACCCAGGCTGCAAATATTATAGAGAAATACTCGGCCAAACGTGTTGCTACTGGTGATATGCTTCGCTCCGAAATACAAAATCAAACCCCTATTGGCCTAAAAGTAAAAGAAATTATGGCGGCAGGGCAACTTGTATCTGAAGAAATTATTCTTGAAATCGTAAAAAATGCAATTGCGAACGAAATGAATAAATCTCTTTTATTTGATGGATTCCCTCGAACAGTTAACCAAGCACAATTTTTGTCCAAACTGGGAATACCAATTGATTATGTAATTGAAATCCATGTACCAGATGAAGATATTATTAATCGACTAGGAGGTCGCTGGGTACATCCAGCATCTGGCCGCGTTTATCATGAAGTAAATAATCCCCCATTAAAAAAATGGTATGATGATAAAACTAATGAGCTTTTGGAACAAAGAGATGATGATAAACCTGAGACAATAAGAAAACGTCTTACAATTTATCATGAAACTACAGCCCCTGTTGTTCAATGGTATAGGGATAATGCGAGCGAGCTTGGCACAAGCTTCCATAGAATAGATGGGCAACAGCCTGTAAATAAAGTTTTCACAAGTATTTGTGGTGTAATGGACAATAATTAACAAGGAATAAGCATGGAAATCCAGAATATAAATGAAATACAATTTGAAGAATTAATATCTTCAGGTGAAGAAATGGTAACTGTAATAGATTTTTGGGCACCCTGGTGTGGACCATGTGTCCAGTTTGGTGAAATATTTACGAAAATAGCTACCGAAGAACAAAATCCCAAGATAAGGTTTGCCAAAGTTAATGTTGAAGAGGAAAAAAGTCTTGCTGAGGAATTTGAGCTAAGATCCATCCCGCATCTAATGATCTTTAGAGGAAATATTGCCATTTACTCTGACTCTGGCGCTATGACAGCCCAATCATTACGTGAATTAATTGCTCAAGCTAGCTCTTTAGACATTAATGAAATTAAAAATAATCTTGAAACTGAATAATTTTCATAACCAAGTTACTAAAAACATTTACAGTAGCTTGGTTTTTCTTAATTTATAAAATATTTTCATATAAATAATATTTTTTTTAAAAAAATTAAAATAATAATTATTTCCTTTTTAATTCATCTTGAAAACAATGCGTAGGTCGAAAATATACTAACTACACACAAAGTTTTCTGGATTTCCCTTTAAGCTTTTTCCGTTTAAAATCAACCCCTTAATGAATTTTCAACAGACATTAACTTCAACAGAACTACAACCTTAAAAGCTCGACGAATAATGCGAAAATGTATTCAATAAATCTGTAACCCTATGCCAGCACTACATAAAATCTGAAAAAATTTGTTTTAGTTATGAAACAAATAGATATTTGTGCTATGTTTGTAGTGACGTTTCAATTTTGGGTATCACTGGGAGATAGAAGTTATGGCAAAGGCAAAAAAAACTGCAAAGAAAGCGACTAAACGCAAGGTAGTTAAGAAAACTGCCGTTAAACGTAAAGTAGTAGCTAAGAAAACTACTGCTAAGCGTAAAGTAGCTAAAAAAACTACTGTTAAACGTAAAGTAGCTAAAAAAACTACTGTTAAACGTAAAGTAGCTAAAAAGAAAACTACTGCTAAAAAGAAAACTACTGTTAAAAAGAAAACTACTGCTAAAAAGAAAACTACTGTTAAAAAGAAAACTACTGTTAAAAAGAAAACTACTGCTAAAAAGAAAACCACTGCTAAACGTAAAGTAGCTAAGAAAACTACTGCTAAAAAGAAAACTACTGCTAAAAAGAAAACTACTGCTAAAAAGAAAACTACTGCTAAAAAGAAAACTACTGCTAAAAAGAAAACTACTGCTAAAAAGAAAACTACTACTAAAAAGAAAACTACTGTTAAACGTAAAGTAGCTAAAAAGAAAACTACTGTTAAACGCAAAACAACTAAACGTAAATCTGCGTAATATCTATTCCCGGAAATACCCTGAAAAACCCATCTTCTTTACTGAAGATGGGTTTTTATCTATACTAAAATAAACCTCTATTATTAACAGCTATGACCATATATTCTGTAGATAAATTAATGGAAGAAACTAGAAAGGTTGCTGCTAATTATCATCAATTAACAGGCGAAGTGCTCCCCGTAGCCAGTGAACTAGCAAAGCACGATGCAATTAACCTTTTCAAGTTTGCCAAGCCTGACACAGTTGAATCTGGCGTTGACCTTATTGGCGCAGGTCACTGGGATGGAAAGAAAGTTCAAGTAAAATCACGAGTAATATTTGATTCTGTAAAATCAAGACAAATGGTTGGTCAAATAAACCAAGCAGGGCTGTGGGATGAAATTTTATTAGTTCTATTCGACGCAGATTACTTCCCTGGTGAAATATTAATGCTCAGCCGTGATAAAATCATTGAAGAACTTGGCAGTGCAACTAAAGCTAAGCGTGGCAGCATGAGTGTTGCTAAATTTAAATCCATTAGCAAAAGCATTTGGATCCGCCCAGCATCTTGATTACCTCTAACAATAGCTAGCTTCAGCCATACAAGAAAACCCTAGTTCCATTAGACTATAATTTCACATACAAGATATTTGTGTAGAAAATAGATTTTAAAATCCTTTCAGCATATTCAAAGCCCCTACTTTATTATATTTTATAGATATCAATTAAATTACCCTCATTATCCATTGCTTGATTTTAACAAATACGTGTTGCACTCATATAGAGATCTTTCCAAAATATCTTATCTCCATTATTGGTCTTAGTTAACTAGAAAAACATATAAGTATTCTATATAATGTTGAATAATGTCTGATATAAATATGAAATTTAAATGAATATACTCTCAATTGACACATCCAATCAATATTGCTCTATTGCAATTATCACTGAGAACAATAGTGCCAATTTTCATGTAGAAGCAAAAAATTTACAATCACAACTAATACTTAAATATATAGATACTTTATTAAATGATCTTAATCTCGAGCTAGATCAAATCGACACTATGATATTTGGTGCAGGACCTGGTGGTTTTACTGGGGTTCGCCTAGCTATATCTATTGTAAAAGGCTTATCGATCACGTTAAATAAAATACCGATATATGGATTATCTAGCACCTTATCAATTGCATACGAACTTCACTGTAAAGAAAAAATTAATAATGTTTTAGTTCTTCAAGATGCAAGAAGGGATGAATTCTATTACGCTCAATATACCTTTAGTGAAGATAGAATTAATACTGTTATCTCTGATAGCATGATAGCTACAACAAAATTTGTCCTACCAACTGATGCTGAGGCTATTTGTGGCTCAGGCCTGGAATTACTAAATAACTTTAATGCTAAATCTATACCTAACTACCCTACTCCAAATGCTCTATACCAAGGAATGTTAGCAAAGTTATTAATCAGTAACGCGAGTATCAGCAATTTTAACCATACAGGACCTAATTACATAAGAAACAATGTAGTTCAAGCGCCATCAAAAACAAATACCTTACCCATCTCGAAAAAGTAACTTCAATAACTTGAATTTCATCTGTTTACTTACTATGCTGAAGAAGTAGCTTCAATACTTCATATTTAATCTGTTCTTTACTCTTTATTATACAAAGTGGGTTTTGATAACTTGTAGTTTGACTTGCTCTCCACTGGACTGACGTGGACTACATTTTCAGGTGAATATATGGCTTTCGGGATGCAATCTATTATTGGTAGCTCAGCAACACAAAGCTTTAAATCTCCTGCTCGTATAGAAAAATCTGTTACAGAACATAATGTTACTCATATCCATAGAGAAAGCGGTAGCTCTACTAAAACAAGAGCCTATCAGATAAAAACTGATCCCTTATCTGATAAAGCTACCGCTATTTACAACTCTATAGCTATGCTAAACAAGCCTAAACCAAGCGATATAATCGCAGGTTTTGACACTTTTGTTTAAGCCAAGCTAAATTTCCACTTTATCTTTTAATAGCTGTACTATTTCATCTGCAGTTTCAGCATAATCAAGTAACTCCAGATCTTGTGGATTAATCATATCCGCAGGCAAAAGCGTTTTTTCAAACCAAGTAATTAATCCTTCCCAATATTCTTTATGTACAAGTATTATTGGAACCTTCTTGGTCTTTCCTGTTTGTACAAGAGCCAGAATTTCTGCAAATTCATCTAATGTTCCATAACCACCAGGAAAAATAACAAATGCAGATGCATACTTAAAAAACATCACTTTTCTAGTAAAGAAATGTCTAAAGCGTAAAGAAATATCTTGATACTGATTTGCTCGCTCTTCTGGTAAGACAATATTCAAACCGATACTCAAAGAAGAACCTCTGTAAGCTCCCTTATTAGCAGCCTCCATAACACCTGGTCCACCACCAGTCACAACAGAAAATCCTGCATTTGATATCATTTCTGATGTCTCATCAGCTAGCTTATAGAACTTATCATCCGGCTTAGTTCTAGCTGAGCCAAATAAACTTACTGCTGGTTTAATTGGAAACAACCGTTCATACCCTTCGACGAACTCTGCCATTACCTGAAAAATTTTCCATGATTCTCTGATTAACATTGAATCATTGATATGCGGTAACAGTGGCCGACTTTCATCTATATTTTTTACTCCACTTGACATCAACATTCCTTATTTTAGTTCGTAATACTCATATTATAGCATTTACTTGTCTATGTATTTTATTTCTATTAGTATGATTGTTAACAAAATAGATTCGGTATAATTATGAGCACTATTAACCAACCTCTAAAAGATGACATTAGGCTACTGGGAAATATTTTAGGAAAAGTAATTAGAGAACAAGTTGGTGACCAAGCTTACGGTCTATTAGAAGAAGTGCGTAAACTTGCAAAGCTGATATCAAAAGGAGACAAAGAAAAACTAGAACTGTTAGTTAATATATGTGACTCCCTTGATGAAACACAGACAATGTCTATCAGCCGCAGTTTTTTACATTTTCTAAATTTTACAAACATTGCAGAACAATATCATCGAGTTCGAAGAACTAGATTACATCAAAAACTTGCTGACTATGTTCCTCAGCCAGGATCGTTTAGTGCTTTTTTTAACCATGAAGAAAATACTACAAATAAAGTATTTGAAAAAATAAAAACCATAAAGATAGGACTAGTTCTCACAGCACACCCAACTGAAGTAAAACGAAGAACCTTAATGCACAAATACCGAGGTATTTATCAATGCTTGGAAGTATTAGATACAGACCCAACACCATGTGAAACTGAAAATATAGTTGATGATATTTATGCCAAAATGACCTCTATTTGGCAAACTGAAGACAGTAGAGAACAAAGACCCAGCCCTATTGATGAAGCGAAATGGGGTTTTGCTGTTATTGAATCAAGCATTTGGTATGCGATTGCAAAAACTTACCGAGCTCTTGATAAAGAAATGCAACTAGTATTTGGCAAGTCTCTACCTCTTGATACCAACATAATTGATTTTGGTGCATGGATGGGAGGCGATAGAGATGGCAACCCTAATGTAAATTCTAAAACAACATTCACCGTATGCTGGCTATCTAGATGGGTAAGTGCTAACTTATTTTTAAAAGATATTGCTAATTTGATACATGAACTATCAATGTCCGTATGCAATGAAAATCTTAGACAAATAGTTGGTGCAACACAATCTCCATATAGAGATTTACTAAAATCATTACGCCGTAAACTTGCTAATACCAAGTTATATATAGAAGAGATCACTAATTTTCAAAATTCAAAAACAAGCATAGACCCATCTTCTTGTTGTTTAGAGACTAAAGATCTTCTTGAGCCACTTATGCTTTGTTATCAATCATTAATTGACTGTGGTGCAAAGATTGTAGCAACAGGAGCTCTACAAGATACTATCCGCAGAGTTCATTGTTTTGGTTTACATTTACAAAAACTTGACATTAGACAGGAATCTTCTCGACACAATGAGCTGCTATCTGTCATAACTAAAGAATTAGGACTTGGTGATTACTTAAACTGGTCTGAACAAGAACGTATTGATTTTTTAAGTAAGGAAATTCAGCAAAATCGACCTCTTATTCCTAGAGGAATGAAATTATCTGAAGATAACGCCGAAGTATTAAACACTTTCAAAATATTATCCCAAATACCTCGTGAAAATTTAGGATCATACATAATTTCAATGGCTTCTATGCCATCAGATATACTTCTTGTCCTTTGCTTACAAAAAGAATGCGGAATGAAAAATCCTCTTCCAATTGTACCATTATTTGAAACTTATTCTGATCTAGAAAATGCACCCAGCACCATTGACCGCCTACTAAGCCTTGATTGGTACAAAGATAGAATAGGTGACTCTCAAGAAGTCATGATTGGATATTCAGACTCGACTAAAGACTCTGGAATTTTAGCCGCATCATGGGCTCAATTCCAATCGCAAGAACAGTTGGTTATTATTGGTAAAAAACATAACATCAACATCCTATTTTTCCATGGACGCGGCGGTAGTACTGGACGAGGTGGTTGGCCAACACATACTGCAATAACTTCACAGCCACCTAATTCTATTTTAGATAAACTTCGAGTTACGGTTCAAGGTGAAGTAATTGATCATCGTTTTGGGATGATAGATACAGCTCAGAGGAATCTTACAGTTTATATAACCTCAACTCTTGAATCTATTTTAAAGCCATCACAACCACCAAGTGAGCAACATCGAAAACTCATGGCTGAAATGGCTACTATTTCAAAAGAGGTATACACTAACTCTATTAAAGAATCTCAAGATTTCATGGACTACTTTGTCAAGATAACTCCCTTAGGTGAGATTGGTAAAATGGCCATTTCATCTCGACCAGCTAAAAGGAAAAATATTAGTTCTTTTGATTCGCTTAGAGCTATTCCTTGGGTGTTTTCATGGACACAAAATCGGTTATTACTAACCAGCTGGTTTGGGATCAAAAGTGCAATTGAGTCAATAAAAGATCAGGATCGTCTTTCACAAATACAAGAAATGTCAAAATCTTGGGGATTTTTTCATAACCTTTTAAGCATGTGTGAAATGGTATTTGCTAAAGTTAACACTGATATATTTGATATGTACCAAAATAAATTATGTACTAATGATTTCAATATAGATCTTATTAATGAATATAATGTTACTAAAAATTTAGTCTTAGAAGTTCTAGAACAAGAAGTTTTACTAGAAAAAGATCCAGTTCTGCTTAGGACCATTGATGTAAGAGCCCCATATATACTCCCTCTGCATATTTTACAAATAAAATTATTGCATCATAAACGTGAACAGGGAAAAAATTTTTCAAATGAAGCACAAAAAGCATTAGTAACAACCATTATGGGAATTGTCGCCGGAATGAAAAATACGGGTTGACACTCTCCTTTCCATGAATGAAGAGGATTCTAGAGGAGCAGCTAAGCTGCAACCATAGGTGATTACTGGGCTTGGGAACTAATGTCCTCAATATCCACTACATTAAGTAGCTTCTCTCCACAGGCTAACCGGCTATGTCCTAGCCTTAAAATAATAAAATACAACTGAATCTACATTCAAATTATATTTTCTAAGAACTTACTAGCTGAATGGATGCTTTGATTTTTTGTGATATAGTGACGAAAATAATTTGAATTACAAAATCAAAGATAGGAATATAGACAATATGAAACATGTAAGTGCAGGATCTAATCATTATGATTACTCGGCGGATAAGTATGATGCAATATATGATAAAAACGCAGAGATTGATGACGCCCTAATTGCTAATATTCTTAAGCAATATAAAGTCAAATCAATTATTGACCTGTCATGTGGAACAGGTAATCAGGCTCTTTACCTTGCACGAGCTGGATATGAAGTCTCTGGAGCGGATATAAATCAAAAGATGTTGAATGTTGCAAAAAGGAAAGCTAAAAAACTAAAGGTTGACTGCAACCTCTTTCTGGGTGATATGCGAACAAGCAAAGCTGGACAGTTTGATGCGGCCATTACTATTTTTAATGCGGTTGGTCATCTTACTAAAGCTGATTTTAAAAAGGCAATGAAAAATATAGGCTCAAATCTTCGCGCTGGAGGTATCTATGTTTTTGATATCTTTAACCTCAACTACATGTTAGACAAAGATAATATTACTGCCTTGACTATAGATCAAATGGCTATTGAAAAGACTAGAACCATTAGAAAGATTCAACACAGTACTGTTGATCATAAAGGTGTATTAGCATCACACACAATTTCAATTGTAACTAAAGACAAAACTAAATCTAAGACTGTACATGGCTCACAAACCCTACAGATATACTCTGCATCAGAGCTGGAAGATATGCTCGCCAAGTGTGGACTTAAAATTGTGAAAAAATGTGCTATTGATGGAACTCGATTTAGCGACAAAAAAACAAAGCATATACTACTTGTTGCCAAGAAAGACACAAAACCAAAGAAGTCAAAATAAAAATTAAACGTAACATTACAGTCCCTGTGTATAGATAAAAAAATCTATACATAGGGACTGGAGGTTCACTGTTTAATAGATGGGGTTTTCATCTCAACAAAAGGAGTTGAAGGCACAACACTCAGGACATTTTGGTGATTCAACTTATTGCGGATTTGCTCATGACTAATACGTAACTTGCGACTAACTTGAGCTATAGAATAATTTTCAACAACTTTAAAGTTTTGGCCCATATATTATCAGGCAATCTACCTTGTTTAGTTCTATTATTACACCACTCATCAAGCTCAATACTTAAGGACTGTCGTGTTAAAGGTTGGCTCATACTAACTCGAATATCAATTAAAACATGGAGTTAACGTTACACTTTATGGGATTATATTATATATAAACGCTTACTGGAAGGACACTATGAAAATAATAAATAACAATACCTACATTTAGAATAAATTATAAACATCTATGACATATTAAAGTAGCTCCTCAATTTCTTTAATTACCTCATCATTACCAACACCTCTCACTAATATACTACTATCTGCCACGATATTTTTCTTGTATTGATTTATATTTCTTAGAAAAAGCATTATTTTGTCTTTAGTAATGGTTTCTTCTGATACGCCAAATTGATATTTATCAATAATATGTGCATTCATTTGCTGTTCATATAAATCTAAAGGTAAAGCATAAACTGGTTTTTCCAAATACATTGCTTCAGAAATCAGATTATGCCCTGCGGTAGTAATAATACCTGAGCTTTGCCCTAAAACTGTGTTAAATTTTTCATCACCATGTGTATATAACTTTATATTTTTGTAAATATTGAGATTTCTCACATCCTTAGGTAAAAAAACATGAAACACCGTACTCCCGGGTATACTCTCAAGTGTTTTCAACCAGAGTTCTAATGGAAAATCATTTACATTTTGAGATGTGACATAGAATAATATTGAATTTGTTTCAGCTATTTTTTTATTTTTCAGAGATACTAAGTCATCTCGAATTATTGAAGGTAATATAGTCACTTGCTCATCATTTTGTAAAACATTTCTCTCTACATTAAAAAATGACACAGCCAATCTTTTGATAGCCTTAGGGAAGAACATTCTCAAACGTTCTACTTCATCAATATATGATGTTCCATGTAATTCCTTAGGAAACACTCCTGCAAAATATTTGCTTTGTTGATCGAAAGTGACAAATGGAATATTTTTAGCATATGCCAGCTGTGCGCTAACACTTTCGTAGTCACTTATAACTAAGTCAGGCGTTCCATTTTGTGTTAATACATTATTCATTGCTAGATTATTTATTCTGTTAAAGTCCTGTTGGTTGGTTTGTATCGTTGCAGATGTTTTAAAATCCAAACCATTTTTAGTTCCTATTATATATGGGTTTGCTACTTTAAATACTGAGAAGTTAATATGATTTTTTTGCATTTCTATAAAGTAGTCATAAGCCTTGCCATATGAAAAAATAGTAACCTGATAATTTTTTGACAGCAGATACTTAATTAATGGCAATTGTCGATTCCTGTGACCATTCCCTATACCACAAACCCCGAGTAAAATGATTTTCTTTTTTGGTTTTAACTCATTTTTAATTACAGTGGCAATATCAGCTCTAGTTCCTAAAACCATTTCAGTTGGAATTAGTTGCAAAGATTCAGACAGTTCAAAAGTGAGTTTTTGTTTTATCTTATTGGAAACCTGACCATTATAAATAGCTTTGCCATCAGCTATTATTGTGTCTTCCCGTTGTTTATCCATGAAAAAAGGAAATAGAGTATGAAGCGAAGAAGGAAAATCTATTTTATAACGTTTTAAATCACCATTATTCATACCGATAATGAATATTTTTTTAATCTTAACCGATTCACTTTCACTATATATATCATTGGGTAATCTAAATACATATCGATCACCAAAATAGTGAGGTGATTGCTTTTTAATATTTTCCCATGTGGAAACATCAGGCTTTCGTATAGTGATTAATTTTGTACCACTAATTGCAACCAATTCATTATCATTTGATACTCTTATAAGAGTTTTATCACCAGAGAAAACTTTTATATTAGTATTAGTAATACTTTCTAGCAAAACAGAAGTCTTTCCTGAGCCAGGAGCCCCCATAAGCAAGACATACCCGTCTTGAGCAGTTCCGATACATACTGCATGCACAGGGAAAATATAATCACTTAACCACTGCTTCCTTGCAAGGCCATATAGTAGATGCGGAATATCATCATGTAGCCCTTTTCCCCAATACTGTTGCAAGTGAATACTGTCACCGCTGTCAGTAAAAATAAAATCATTTTTTTCTGATTGTTGATGGTATATACCAACATCAGTAGTTAATTTGGTCAATTCCAAACCTGGCAAATGTCCAGATAGATTTAGAATATCTCTATTTGATAATGGTATAGGTCCATTGCTTTGTAGTTCTATTTGAACATTCCCACCAAGAGAAAAAGTTTGGTTTATTTCACCAAGCACTGTTATTGGATGAAGAAATATCAATATTAGAATATATTTCATATGACGCACATATTCAGACATTATTGTGCTCATCTTTATATATTCTGTTCAGATAATTAACTATTTCCAAATTTAATTGCTCTAATCCATTGTTACCATATTCACTTATTAAGTTTTTAGATAGAGTATTCTCGCTACTATGTAGTTTTTCTAGTAAAACAGCATGGAATTCATCTTGATACCTATTGTTACTTCCAAACTTTTTAATAACTTTAGCCAATACCTTCATAACCTCATGCTCCGGCAGATTGTAGTCAATTTTTTTAATATCCATAAAATGATGCCAATCAATATAAGTATTGGTATAACCATGCTCTACCATCAGATGTAATTGTCTTGCTTGGCTGGGGTTTGTTGGTGGTAACCATATAACAGGTGTTTTATTTTGATGAGACTCCAAAATGTGCCCTAACCCTGGGGTCATTACAGCTAATTTGCTAGATGCTAATAATTCTTGTGATTTTTCAGGAGAAACTTGCGAATAATTTAAGCCTGTCATTTTTTTCAGACTTTTATTTCCTAATAAGTAGTATGGAAACTCTTGCTTTAGCAATGTCTGCCCTATTTGTGATGCATAATTAGCCAAATCATCTTTTGATACTAATGGATTAAATAACCCACCGACACTAACATGGACACAGTTATTTCTATTCTTACTTATTTTATAGCCAGTTTGCACTACTGGTGGAATAGTTCTTATATTATAGGATGGATGTTTTTCCACTCTTTCCTTTACGCTTATAAAATCTTGAACTATGTACAAATCACTTAGTTTGATCGCATTTGGAATTTCATCCCAATACCAAAACAGAGGGTCATAAACTATAATTTTTAGATTATTTTTCTTAGCTTTTTCAACTGCAGTAAAATCCGTGGTAGTTATTAGAACATCATAGTTTTTAACAATATGATTAAAGTCAACATGTTCACTACTTATTGTATGGATTTCATTGTATGGTAGTTTTTGATGCATATCTAAAGTATGCCCAGTACCTGCGTACCCTATATAAGATACGCTTGTTCTGAGTTTAGACATTAATTGAGCTAAACTTGCAGCTGGTCCATAGCCATAAGGCTCAGCTACCAACAGCACTTTCAAGGGTATTCTATTATCATCATTATCTACAGCAAACACAGAATGAAAACAAAACAGTAAAACTAATGGAAAAGATATTAATTTAATTTTCAGTATTACCATGGCTCAATACCATACAATTTTTTCCCTAATTCACTTAAGCGCTCTTCTTTTACTCGAAGACTTTCCACTTTAGAATTTGCAGTTTTTCTTAATCCTGCATCATGGTCATAAAATCCACCACCATGTTCATAAGCCTTAATCCTTTTATTAATTAACACAGAATCTTTTTTTGCAGGCATGAAGGTTACCATCGCAAGCATCCTTTGTTTTACTTTATCTTTTTGAACCATTGGTAAAACACGACTATGAGTTGTTCTTGAATCCCAAATTAATATTTGTCCTGCTTTAAGACGTATGGCTGTAAGCTCACCTAGTTGTTTGGAGTAATCATTTCCCTTATATTGTATCCAGCCTTGTTTATGATCAGACCATTGTTCATATTCTTTAAACCATTCATGTGATCCAGGAATAAGAGCAGGCATGCCAGTAGATTCATCCACATCTTCGATAGCAAGAAGTCCTTGAAGATTGGAAAAATATGGATGTTGATGAGGATTCTGATCAACATGTAAAGGTAGATCTTTTTCCATATCAGTTTGATCCATATAAATAACTCTATCAAAAACGACCCAAAGGTCTGGTCGTTTCCAAATGGTTTTAAATGCGCTGTATAGGTTTTCATTTTGTCTTATTTTTGCTATTGAATAATCATGATATAGTTCAAAAAAACCAAGTTGTTTACCATGTGGTGATTCTTTTACTAATTCACGAATAAGCTTTGCTAAACTCTCCAAATCATTTGCATCTGATACACTGTCAAAGACAATATACCCATTTGTAGAGATAGATGAATCAATCATACTTGGGTTTGATTGGGGAGTAAAAACTTCAGGAGTAATAACTTTTATTGCATGAGCTCCAGTGTTAACAAGTAAAGCAACAATAAATATAAGTAAACTTTTCATAACAAACCTTTGAAATAAATATTTTAACTAATAAATTGTACCATAAGTAAAGAATGTCCGTTATTTGCATTGCTGCAAACACTGATGCATTACCAACAAAACTCTACTAGGAATATATTTTTATAATATGAAATCAGCAGTAATATAGTAACGATATACTATATACATATGAGAAAGTTACGATGGAGACTTTCAATCGATGTTCTTTAAACAACCCTGCTTATATCAACTATATTAGGTATTCTTTGAATTTTATGCATAACATTAGACAACAGCTCGATATTTCCTACTGAAATTTTGATTTTAAATGTTGTTTGCATATTTTTATTATTAAAATCAGTATCAATTCCAATGACATCAACATTTTCTTTTGCTAGTACTGATGTAATATCCTTGAGTAAATTTCCACGTTGATAAGCATATACTATAATATCAGCACTATAGGAACTAGATGTATCTTGTCCCCACTTAACCTCAATCATTCTGTTCATTTGTCTAGATTTAGCATTAATAATATTGCCGCATTCTTTTTTATGTACAGAGACACCGTTACCTATTGTTACATAACCAACAATTTCTTCACCAGGTAATGGATTACAGCATTTTGCAGTTCTATACATCATATCATTTACACCATCGATACATATTTCATTCATTGATGGCTTACGTACATTAGCGGATTTTTTTACAAATGACTCAGGTTCTCTTTTATCTCTTTCTTCTCGATGTATAGTATTTATGATGGTCCCAATTTTGATATCACCAACAGCAATAGAAATATAAAACTCATCCTCATTTCTACAATTCGGTGTTGCTTTTATTAATTCGGCTAGGTCATAAGGAGCAATCCCTAATCGTTTCACTTCTTTGATTAGAGCTTCTCTCCCATCATTTATATTCTCAGACCTATTTTGTTTCTTTAGCCAAGCTTGGATTTTTGCTTTTGCTCTTGTTGTTTTAACAAACTGTAAACTTGGATTCAACCAATCCCTACTAGGACGCCCTTGTTTTGCTGTTATTATTTCAACTATTGATCCTGACTTAAGTTTACTCGTTAAAGTACACATTTTTCCATTTATTTTTGCTCCACGGCACTTGTGACCAACTTCAGTATGAATAGCATATGCAAAATCTAATGGCGTAGAGTCTTGTGGCAAATCAATAATATCTCCTTTCGGGGTTAACACATACACTTGATCTTCAAATAATTCATTTGCAATCTCTGGTGTTGCCCCTTGCTGTGTAAATTCATTATGCCAATCGAGTAAAGCTCTTATTTCTGCAATTTTTTGTTGGTATAACTCATCATATTTGCCACCCTCTTTGTAACGCCAATGTGATGCAATTCCAAGCTCTGATAGATCATGCATTTCTCTTGTACGTATTTGAACTTCTAAAACTCTACCTTCTGGGCCAACAACTGCAGTATGTAATGATTGATACCCATTAGCTTTTGGATTAGCAATATAATCATCAAATTCTTTTGGCACATGCTGCCAAATACTGTGAATAACCCCAAGTACTGAATAACAATCTGCAATTGTATCTGTAACTATTCTTAATGCACGCACATCATAAATTTCATTATAAGGCACCATTTTTCGTTTCATTTTCTTCCATATACTATATATATGCTTAGCTCTACCCGATATTTCCCCTGATATTTCCTGAGCGATTAAAGCCACATTCAATTCATGCACAACATTGCTAATATAATCTTGTCTATTTATTCTTTTTTCATCTAATAATTTGGCTATGTTTTTGTAAGCTTGTGGCTGTTTGAAGCGAAAACTAAGATCTTCAAGCTCCCATTTTAATTGCCCAATACCTAACCTATTTGCTAAAGGTGAATAAATATTTTCAGACAACTCAGCTAAAAATATTTTTCTATCTTCTTTTGCTTTAGTGGCCTGGTGCATCTCACAAGTATGATGCGCTAATTTTATCATGACCACACGAATATCATCGACAACAGCCAAAAGCATTTTTTTTATTTTGTCTATGTTATTAGGATCTTTCGCTACATTATGAGTACTTAGCTCATCAAACTTTTGTAAATCGATTAAAAGGCTATCAATACCTTGTAATTTATGTTTATCAGAAAATGCTTTTGCACCACAGCCTAAGGCTCCCCATAATAACCCAGCAGTCAATGTATCTGTCCCAAGCCCCATTTCATCTAACAGCTCAACAATCATTAACCCACTTTGTAAATTAATAGAATCAACCTGATAAAGCATAAGGTTATGAATAATCTCAGTAAAACTTTCAATGTTGATTATATTTTTATCATGAGCATTTAGTCTCTTGAGATATTCGCCTATATTTATCTTTCCAGAATCATTTAATGGTAGACTATCCCTGACTTTTACCACTTTACAACCTCATGACTTTGCTGATAACTGTTTTGCTACGTAATTTTTATTGTATTCTTCTAGAACCGCAGTAGCTTTATTTTTTGTATCATTAATTTTAATCTCAAGGCCAGAATATTTTTTTGATAATAAAGATTTATCTAGTATAGTTAAGCTCTCTTTCAATGCAGTAACACCGCAATAGCAACATCCACCATGAAGTCTATGCACAACATCATATAGCATTTGATAATTTTCACTTATAAACAACTTATTGATTTCTTTTAGTTCATCTGGTAATGACGTGCACAACATGTCTAGCATGTCTTTCGCCAAATCAGCATTGTGATTAGCAAGTTTCAAGGATATATCCCAATCTATAGCTTTAGCATTATTTTTTGGAAAATTAGTTATACTTTTTTGTTCTTTTCTATCCTTCATTATCATTTCGCTATAACTCCATTTATATAATATCGCTTTAAGCTCATGCTCTAGTATTGGCTTAGTGATTGTATCATTTATGCCCAACCCTAAAAATGCCTCTCTATCTTCAGATTGAATATGTGCAGATAACGCGATTATTGGTGTATTTTGATTTAATCCGGCCTCTGTCCTTAGTAAACTACTAGCTTTAATTCCATCCATGACAGGCATGTTGATATCCATGAATATAACATCAAACTCATTATCTCTACACATATCGACTGCTTTTTGTCCGTTATTTGCAGTGATCACATTGGAACCCATACTTTTCAACAATACAGTTAATAATTTCATATTTGCAAAATTATCATCCACAGCTAAAACTCTAATATCTTTTCCTCTAACTCCATGATTCATATTGTCACCAAAGATATCATGTAAAACTTTTGCAAATTTCTTTTTCGAGACTGGTTTTGCTACAGAACAATCAACGCCCCAATTTAGAAAATCACCATGAACAGAGTGATCTGTAGTATTAGCCATAAGTAAAACTTTTTTGTTCATCTGCTTAATTAGAGATATCGTTTGTTGACATCCATGATCAGCAATTGCTGCATTATTAACACTAAGGATAACGGTGTCTATATCCTCAATTTTCTTTAAATATGTTATTACATCGTCCAATGAATCAATTTCAGCACAATTAAATCCCCAATGATTTAAAGTATTTGAAATAACAGTTCTATGAATTTTATTTCTATCAAACACTAAGAATTTTTTGTTTGCGTATTCATTAAATTCAATAATTTCTGCTGTTTCACTAGATTTTGCCACTTTAACTGGAATGGTAAACCAAAAAGTAGAGCCGTGATGTGGAATGCTATTTAATGATATTTCACCATCCATTTGTGAAATTATTTTTTTACATATCACTAATCCTAAGCCGGTACCACCAAATTTTCTAGTAATATTAGGGTTTGCCTGGGAAAAAGCATGAAATATTTGATTCTGTTGATCTTTCGTCAATCCTATACCTGTATCACTAATACTAATACAAAGATCAATTTCATGTTCACTGGCTTGCTCAACCATTGCACGTAAAACAACACTTCCTTTATGTGTAAACTTAATAGCATTATTAACTAAATTAGTTATTACTTGTTTTAACCGCAATCTGTCACTGACAACTAATTCCGGAACATCATTATACATGAAATTTATTAACTCTAAGTCCTTTTCATGGGCGCTAGGGGCTAACATAGCTAATGTTTCTTCGATACATTCACGAAGATTGATCGTTTCATAGAACATTTTAACTTTACCAGCCTCGAATTTTGAAAAATCCAATATGTCATTAATAATCGACACAAGACTGGTTGATGACTCTTCTATTGTTTTCAGATAATCGTATTGCTGCTCATTTAAATTAGTTTTTTTAACTAAACCAACAAACCCCGTTATTGCATTAAGTGGTGTGCGAAGCTCATGGCTCATATTAGCTAAAAATTCTGATTTAACTTTACTTGCAGCTTCAGCTTTATTTCTGGCTTCTTCTAGTTCAATATTTTGGATTTCAATAGTTTCTAAGGTTTTTCTTAAATCAGAAGTTGCTTGATCAATATTATTTTGCATTTCTATATGTGAGCTCTCCAAAGAGCTTGCCATCATGTTCACTCCAGATTGTAATATCTGCAACTCCCAATTTGAGGACACACTAACTCTAGTTTTGAATCGACCATTTTTAATTTTTTTAACTGCTTGAATTAAGGATAGTATTGGAGTTGAAACTTTATTGTCTAATCGCATGGCCAGTAGAAAGCTCATACAAACCCCAAGAAATACTATCATGCAACTCTGAATAAATACTTGGTAACTTTTTAATTTTGTTGCTCGCCTTTCAACCTCAACTTTTAGCCAACCAATAATTGTTGATCTCAAATGGTTATCACCTAAAAGCTTTACTGAGTCAAAGTCATCATCAATAATAACCTCTGGTAAAGTAACTGGAGTTACAAAACTTAAAACATCATTAGTTTCATTATTGACAATAACATGAACATCACTAATAACTTTTGGTGGTTTTAATGATGAGGTCAAATTACCAGCACTAGCAACTTCGATTCCATCTTTATCATAAAATGCAACAGAGCTAACTTCATTACTGATTTCTCTTTGCGCAAGTCGACGCAAAGCACTAGCATCACCAGCAAATAATCCATACTCACCTTGCGAAGCAAGCCTTGTAGCAACGGCATTCCCTCGATCGTGTAAAGCATTAGACAGCTCACCCAAGCGAATACTAATAAAGTAAACCCCTAACAATAATGAAATAGTTATTGGTGGTATTAAGGCTAAACATAATACTTGCTGCTTAAAGCCCCACTTGGATAAAATATTTTTTTTACTCTTCATTACTTAAATCTTGCTTTAAAATATCATAAATAACAGAGGAATTAGCTAATTCAGGCATTAATCGATTCTTAACTGTATTATTTATAGCAATAGAAAAGGCATCAGGATGCTTTTCTTCTGGCAATATAAGAGGTTTTCCTTTTATTATTTTAGCTATGATTGTAGATGCCTCCCTTATTTGCTTATACTTCGGTGTGTATAAAGAGGCTAATGCACCACTTCTAGTCGTTGCCTGATTATAACCAATTACTGGAATATGGTTTGCAAAAGCTAACATTAACATTCCTCTAGCATTATGTTTGTCAAAAACCCCATAATCAGGTATGGCCAAAATTAAATTATGCTCTGCAAGTAATGACTTCAAAACATCAGCTGGTTCTTCTGACTCACTAACTTCATATATTTCAAGATCTATACCAAGCTTAGCTGAACTTTCCAAGATCTCCTCTTTTGAATTTACAGTGTTTTCCCCCAGGATCACACCTGCTCTAAGAGGCTCATGCATAAATTTAGACACTGCCTTCAAAAATAATGCATGATTATTTATTGACTGCTCTATATATAGTGCACTAATTTGTTTTTTATTTTTAGCTTCCAGTTGGCTACTATTATATTTAGCTAACGTTGATTTGTAATGGCTTTTTGAAATGAAAATACTATATATAGGGTTTTCACGATCGTAACAAAGTGCTCTCTGTAGTCCACGGCGCCCTAGTGATACGATCAAATCATAGCTTCTAAGATCCTCATCTATGCTACATGGAGAAAAGTCATAACCTACAAACTTTATATCAATTTCAGCATTTTGAATTTTAACTATTTCTGAACTTAGTTTTTCAGCTTCCTTGGTATAATATTTATTTGTAAGAAGGGCAATCCTAGGCTTATCCTCGAGCGCAGACACTGAAAAAATAACGCAACCATTTAGAAAAATAGCTAAAATAATTCTCAATAACATCCAGGCCATAAGCTCCCAATTTTAAAGACAAACCTATTAAATATTTTATAGGCTGCTAACATTTGATACTCTAGATGGATACCAAAGTCAACCATAGTTAGCAAATAAGGTAACAATATGTCCGTAATGATATTTGATATTGAAACTGTTCCTGACTGTAAGATAGGAAGAGAAAATTTTAAGATAAATGATGAGTTAGACCCTTATTCTATTATGAAGGCTATGATCAGCATACATAAGCAACAACAATCCATCAATGGCAATCCATACCCTTCTGGATTCCTTCCTCAATACATGCATCAGGTTGTTGCCATCTCAGTTTTAATACGCGACCAAGACAATATTAAAGTATGGTCTTTAGGAGATGAAAGCAGCTCAGAGAAAGAGCTGATTGAACGCTTTTTTACTGGTCTTGATAAGTATGCTCCGGTATTAGTATCGTGGAATGGTACAGGATTTGATTTACCAGTACTTAACCATCGAGCTTTGCTCCACCAAGTATCTTCAACTAAATATTGGGATCAAGGATTTTTTGATAGTAACTTTAAGTGGAATAACTATCAAAATAGATATCATCAACGACATATCGATGTTATGGATTCATTATCAATGCATCAGCCGCGTGCAAATGCACCTCTCAATGATATTGCCATGGGACTAGGCTTTCCTGGGAAGATGGGCTTAGATGGCAATATGGTAATGGATATGTATGCTAAGGGTGAAATTAAAACAATTAGAGACTATTGTGAAACAGATGTACTAAATACTTATCTTACTTATCTTGCATTCTCTAGAATCAGAAATCATAATAGTGCGCTAAACATCGAGGAAGAACATTTAACTCTGCGTTCATACCTAGAACAGGAAAACAAAACCCATTTTAATGAATTTTTAGAAAATTGGAACAATAATGAGAAGCAAACAGATCAATGATTTACGTGTAGATAACCTTTCCCATGAAGGTCGTGGTGTAGCCCAGCTAGATAATGGTAAAACAATATTTATTGATAATGCTCTCCCAACAGAAACGGTAGATGCCTTAATTACTGTAAATAAGTCCAGCTACTCAGAAGGTATTGCATGCAATATTAAAGTTAAATCAGACCTTCGTGAAACGCCTGAATGTGAACACTTTGGGACCTGTGGTGGATGCTCATTGCAACACATGAACAATCAAGTCCAAATAAACACTAAAAGAAAGTCATTACTCGAACAAATTGAAAAATTTGGTAAAACCACACCGGTGAAT
>Ga0066610_10000120_pt1 | contig 53671 bp, 40 predicted proteins | sample SaaInlV_DNA_165m_FD_60375 | JGI IMG/M metagenome (GOLD analysis project Ga0066610, IMG submission 60375) | Marine microbial communities from expanding oxygen minimum zones in the Saanich Inlet - SI075_LV_DNA_165m | ecosystem: Environmental > Aquatic > Marine > Unclassified | place: British... | reverse complement strand
GGATATTTTGCGCTATTAGCATCGCCATCGCTCAGAATATTGACGTAGATTCTGATAACGACTTTGGTGAGAATTTCTCAATAAAAACATCAAGAAACTATCTCACTGAGCACCCTTTTTTATAAGGTCCTCTGCAATATGGCTCCCCGAGACGGGCTCGAACCGCCGACCCAGTGATTAACAGTCACTTGCTCTACCAGCTGAGCTATCGGGGAACTGCGAAAGAGATAATACTCAACAACTGGGCCTTGGTCAAGCATTGTTGTGCTTATGAACATAGTTAGTTAGTCTAGTTATGGCTGTTTCAAGTACTTCTTTGCTGGTCGCAAAGGATATTCTTATGAAGTCTGGGCTTCCGAATGCAGAGCCTGGTACTACTGCTATTTGTGCTTCACTAAGTAAGTGTTCAGCAAACTCAGTGTCATTGTTCACATTTGGAATATTTTTAATGAGAGCGCCAACGTATGGAAAAGCATAAAATGCGCCTTGCCCTGGCAAGCAACTAATAAGGGGGATGCTGTTTAGAGCTTGTACCAAATAATCATGTCTAGATTTAAACTCTTTAACCATGGAAGTCACAGCATCAAGGCCACTATTTAATGCTGATATTGCTGCTTGTTGTGAGATGGAGCTAGGGTTTGATGTACTTTGCCCTTGAATTTTAGTCATAGCTTTGATGATGTTTGCATTGCCTGCCGCATAGCCAATACGCCAGCCAGTCATTGCATAAGCTTTAGAAACTCCATTCACTACCATTACCTGGTCTTTTATATCTGGACAAGCACTAGCAATATTATTAAATGGTTCATTTGTCCAAATAATATGTTCATAAATATCATCTGATATCACCATCATGTTGGGATATTGGGCAATAATTTCTCCTAACGCTGTAAGTTCATCTTTGGTGTACACTGCGCCGGTGGGATTTGATGGACTATTTAAAATCAATAACTTTGTTTTTGTGGAAATACTCTCTTCTAGCTGTTGTGCAGATAGTTTGAAATTTGCATCCATGCTTGTTGGGATAATGACAGGGCTTGCACCAAATATTTTAGACATATCTGGGTATGATACCCAGTATGGAGCAGGTATGATAACTTCATCTCTTGGATTTAAGATTGCACTCATCAAGTTGAAGATAGATTGTTTTGCACCACAAGAAACTAGAATATTTTCTAATCCATAGTTTAGTTTGTTGTCACGCTTAAGTTTGTTGACAATAGCTTCCTTAAGCTGTGGAGTACCGCCAACTGGTGTATACTTCGTGTGCCCTTCGTTAATTGCAGAAATAGCAGCTTCTTTTATATGGGTAGGAGTATCAAAATCAGGCTCACCTGCTCCAAGGCCAATTACATCAATGCCAGAGGCACGTAATTCGGCAGCTTTAGCGGTTACGGCAAGAGTTGGAGAGGGTTTAATACTTTTAACTCTTGTTGATAGTAGATGGTCCATGTTGAATTTCTCCTATGCAATACTAGTGGCAATGAGTGTTCAGTATACACGGGATTAGATAATGGTGAGAAAATTTGAATTAAATAGTGATTATAGTCCGTCTGGTGATCAGCCCGCGGCCATAGAATCATTATGTGCTGGGTTGTCTCGAGGGGATAAAACACAAACCCTATTAGGGGTTACAGGATCTGGTAAAACTTTCACCGTTGCCAATGTAATAACTAAGTTACAAAAGCCAACAATTGTGCTCGCACCAAATAAAACGTTAGCAGCTCAGTTGTATGGAGAAATGAAAAGTTTTTTTCCAAACAATGCTGTTGAGTATTTTGTTTCATATTATGACTACTATCAACCAGAAGCCTATGTACCAAGCACAGATACTTATATTGACAAAGATGCCTCAATTAACGAGCATGTTGAGCGAATGCGTTTGTCTGCAACCAAAGCAATTTTTGAGCGACCAGATACAATAATTGTAGCGACTGTATCAGCCATATATGGCTTAGGCGATCCAGATTCATATATGAAAATGTTGCTTCATATTAGCCGTGGTGAAACTATTCTACAAAGTGATATATTGAAGCGTTTAGCAGATATTCAATATGAACGGAATGATACAGACTTTTCTCGTGGCAGTTATAGAGTTCGTGGCGATGTCATTGATATTTTCCCTGCAGATTCTGAAGAATATGCTTTGAGAATAGAGTTACTATTAGATGAAGTTGAACGTTTAACAATATTTGATCCATTGATAAATAAAACTATAAATGAGGTTCCAAGGTTTACCGTTTATCCAAAGACTCATTATGTAACCCCAAGAGAAATTATTTTAAATTCTATTAAACATATTAAAGTTGAATTAAAAGAGCGCTTGGCTCAGCTATATGAGCTTGATAAATTGGTTGAAGCACAAAGGTTAAGAGAACGAACACAATATGATTTGGAAATGATTCAAGAGCTTGGGTACTGTTCTGGGATTGAGAATTATTCCAGATATCTGTCTGGACGAGAATCTGGGCAAGCTCCACCGACACTAATGGATTATTTACCTGATGATGCCCTAATTGTGATTGATGAATCTCATGTGACCGTGCCGCAGCTAGGAGCTATGTATAAAGGAGATAGAGCTAGAAAAGAAAATTTAGTTACTTTCGGTTTTCGTCTACCATCAGCAATGGATAATCGACCACTAAAATTTGAAGAATTTGAGAAGATAGATTTACAGACTCTATATATTTCAGCTACGCCAGGAAAACATGAACTTGAAATATCTAGTCAGATAGTAGAGCAAGTAGTTAGACCAACAGGATTAATTGATCCAGAAATTGAGGTGCGACCAGGTATAACACAAGTAGAAGATGTATTATCAGAAATAAATACAAGAGCAAAAAATAATGAACGTGTATTAATTACTACATTGACAAAAAAAATGTCCGAGTCTTTAACAGATTATCTTGGTGAACATGATGTTAGAGCAAGATATTTACATTCAGATATTGATACAGTAGAGCGTATGGAAATACTGAAAAGTTTACGGTTAGGTGAATTTGACGTGTTGGTAGGGATTAATCTATTGAGAGAAGGTTTAGATATACCAGAAGTGTCTCTGGTTGCAATTTTTGATGCAGATAAAGAGGGGTTTCTGCGTTCGGATCGCTCGTTGATTCAAACTATTGGGCGTGCTGCAAGAAACCTCAATGGTAAAGCAATTTTATATGCAGATAAAATTACTGGCTCTATGCAAAGAGCTATGGATGAGACAGATAGACGACGAGAAAAACAAGTTGCTTATAATGAAGAACATAATATTACCCCTCGTAGTATCATTCGTCCAGTTCAAAATATAATGGAAAAAATTAGTAATAAAAAAGGTAAAATACAAAAGAAAAGTATTCTTCCTAGTAATTATACTAGCTGGTCTATAGATGAAATAATTGCAAACATTAACATCCTTGAAAAACAAATGAATGAACATGCCAAAAATCTAGAATATGAACAAGCTGCAAATGTTAGAGATACTGTGAAAATACTTGAGGAAGCTTTTAAGAGCCAATGATGTTTTAAAAATATTGTTGGAAAATGAAAATAATACACACATGGGATAGTAGTGAAAATTATTTTTTCAGAGGTTGTTCTTTTACTATTCTCTAGAGAATAAATTAGCTGTTATTGTTTTTATACTTTTAAATATATTATAAAAGTTGAATTATAAAAACACTATACCATAAGATAATAATCTAAGTGTATATTTACTAAGATCAGTGTGGCTGCTCTGCAAATGAACTTTATTTCTTACCTTTTGTCTAATTTATTTTATAAAGTATTAAAATTGTAAAATGATTATGGATGTAGACGACAGTGATCAAGAAAGTGAAGCTGAAAAAGTCAGGCAAAATTCAGAATCTTTTAAAGGGAATCATAGAGAGCTGTTAAATGATACTCATGATGAATTGTTAAGTAAGGATTACCAGAGATTATTATCCAGAATTAAGATGGAAAAAGAAAAATCTCTGAAAGTGGAAAGAATAAAAGAGGCGGAAAAGTCAAGAAAAATAATGATTGGCCTTGCTTCATCTGCTTTGGGTGTGGGCTTGATAATTGTTGGCCTCGTTGTTCCAGCGATTCAGCCTGTACTATGGTTAGGGGCTGCAATGATATCTGAACTAGCCTTTTTCATTAATTATTATGACCCTATAAAAAATGTAGATGAAATAAAAAACAGGCCTGTGATGACAAAGGATCATAGTATTTGTATTGCACATTTTTTCCAGCAAAGTGCATTTTTAGTCAATAAGGCTCTTCTCGTCGCTGGGGTTAGTATTGGGGTGATAGCATCTATTGCCTTACCTATAGGTGTTGCTGTTTTAGGGTTTGCTCTGTCAACTATATCATTTGTTGGCTCAATTTCAACTTATAGAAAAGAACCTACTTTATCAAATAAACTATCTATAGCAGGGCAAGGCTTAGGGATACTGAGCTCTGGGGCAACAATTGGTTTAGTAGTCGGATCCCTGGTCATAGGTGCTGCTTTGCTTAGCAACCCAATTGGTATTGGAATTATCTTAACTGTTGGCTTTACAGCATCGGTAATTAGTATAGGTCTTAGTGTACATAAGGCAAACAATCAGCGAAATAAAATGAATGAACTAATAGATAAGGATATAAAAAATCAAAAAACCGAAGTGGACCTTAGAATGAAAAAACTAGAAACCCTTTCATTAAAAGAAAAAAATAAAGCTTCTGTTGATGAAGTGCAAAGTAAGGTATTAGAAACTTTAGAAGCTTATCATCAGAAGGGTGTTGAAAATTTAAGTATAACTAAAAGTGAAATGTATAAGATAATGGATAGTATATATAAAATAAAAAAAGAAACATTAGAATCTGCACTTGTGTTAACTCCAGAGCAACAAAAAAATATCATACCTATTGTTGATAAGTGCGATTCAATCATGGATAAATTAAATATAAGAATTCAGACAGTAAAACCTTTGAAAGAAAATTCTAAAGATACTTTTATAATTAGTAACTATATGGCAACAGCAGAAGTTACTCTTGAATATCTTTCTGCAGTTAATACAGAGGTTATGGATGCTGATAAAAATAAGAGTAAATCTCGTCTAAGGGCATAAATTAAGGGTTTATCATTTCTGCACCAAGAATATAATGTCAATGAGTGTGACCTCATGATTGAAAGTGGTTGTAATTTAGAACACAATTATGTCATATGTAAAATGTTGACTAACTTGGCTTGTTCTTGGATGTTGCAGGTATAGGTTGAATTTCTTTGTATAACTCTGCTAGTTTTTCCATATCTACATTCGGGTCATTAATAGCAGCAAGCGTGTCAGGATATGCTGTATCTAAGGCTATCTGAGTCTGAGCATCTAGTTTAGGGTTTACACCAGATAGTTTTGCAGCAAGATAAAGCTTCATGCCAGTTTCTGGATCATCATCAAAATCAGCAATGAGGATGTCATTTTTTCCAGAGGCAAGTGCAGCCCTTTTAGCTGACTCTATAATGATAGTGATGTTATGATCGTTAATAGCATCATCTGCTAATAGGAAATTAACACTACCATGGTCATGAGTTACCGATGCTATGTTACGGTCTTCATCACGTAGAATAATTTTATTTTCACCATCCCCCTCAGCTATTATGTTTTCATAAATTTCTTTTTTAACTTGTGCATGGTCAACATGTTCCTGACTGCTATATTTATCACCCTTTGCTTCAGTGTAATCTGCGGTATCAACATTGCTTAACTTATTAATATGACCAATTAAATCATCCTTGAATTGAGACCAATCAACATTGTCGACAGAGGTTCTAGCTTTACTTTCTTTGTTTCTTATTTTTTCAAATCGTGCAATAGCATGATCTTCTTGCTCTGCGTTATGTTGAAAGTGTATTGGTGCTTGAGGTGAGGCAGAGATTCCTGGGGCAGTAGCTCCATATTCATGTTGGTCTTCGATATTTTGCATTCGACTTTGCAGATCGGTAGCGATAGGAGATTCTCCTAGGTTTGGCTTACGACTTTCAAGATTGGTGGTGACAGAAGATTCTACTGATCTTTTGTGGCTTGTAGTTACAGGAGACTTTATGCCTCTATCTGGAACATCTAGGCGGCTCATACGACTTTGAAAATTATCACTTGCAGGAGAGTAAGCATCTACATCTCTAGGTTTTTTTACAGCTTTAGGCTTTTTTGCAGCTTTAGGTTTTTTTAGAGCTTTAGTTTTTTTAATAGCTTTAGGTTTTTCAGGTCGTGGTGTAGCTCTAGGTGATACACGATGTGGAGGTGTAACAGAGCTACTACGTAATTGTTCTAATTCTCTTTTGTAGTCGGCTTTTTGTGCGGAAATAATACCTCTGAAATCATCAAGCTCTGCTAGTGAGCGTGCTCTATATTGTTTGTGTATTGAGTCTGAATTATTTGGGTTCCGTCTACGGTCTTGAGTGGACATATTTAAATTAGCAATATCAGTCAGTGACTGTATACCTTGAGCTTGATCCATAAACCATGAAGTCCAATCACCACAAGAGTAGCTATCTTCATTTTGTAAGCAATGCTGACTTTTTGTATATTTTATGTTTCTACATTGCAGTTCAGGATCTGAGTCATTATTAATATTTTCTTTTAATTGATTTAAAAGAAGAGGTATGGATGACCTGGAAACATTCCACAACAACTATCACCACCTTTACTATTACAGAATAAGGCATCAATGGTGTTGTCATCTTTAACATCAATTATTAGTGATGTCATATGTGCTGGCAATGCAAGAGGCATAACAATTCTAAGTGGTCGAGTCTTGTTTTTTTTCATTTCTGCTATTATGAATGGAACTAAATCTTTCGCCATGTGAGGGCTATATTGAGGTCCATATCCTAGGCATTGAGTGTATGAAATATTTTTTTTATCGGCGCCAGTTTTTTTGTTATTTTCTATATTGTAGTAACGTGACATAATAGACATAGCATAGACGTTGACGCCATCTCTGCCAGATTCTAGTTTCGCTTTTGAAAGGTCTATCACTTCTAATAAAGTGTCTTCACCACGCAAGTGCTTTTCTATTTCTGCAATTTTTTCAGATCGCTCTGTTGAGGACATTCTTGTTGGTGTGGAGGAATGAGTTGGCCCTGGCTCAGTTATTTCTTGTTGACTGCTAAATGTTTCTCTTAGACGTTGGTATTGTTCTCTATCAAAAGTTCTTTTTAATGGTTGTATATGAAAATGTGTAGAGTCTAGAGATGATAATTCTTCTTGTAAACGTGTATCATTATCAATACTATAAACAGCATAGTGACTCTTGTGTCCACGATGGAGATTGTCCTGCCACTTGATTTTATCACTAAAGATAGTGCCTGTTTCGGGAAACGGGGTGATCTCCACAAGTTCTTGATAGTTGTTCTCATTTATCCATTCCTGTAGTTGCTGTATTAATTTATTATCCGCACCTGTTAACGTAGATAGATCAACAGTATCATCTAAAATAATTTTTGCGGTAACTTCATCAGTAGCAAGAGGAATCATTACTGCATTACCTTTATTAACAAATTGTTCAATAATTTTTTTCAAGTGAGTAAGTTTTATATCATCAGAACTTTTGCTGTCTGGTATGGGGCCAGTATTAGCCATATGAGTTGGGATTTGATTTGGGTCATGAATAGAAGTATCGCTGATTTCAAGCACAGGAACTGCTTCTGACACTAAGTGGCTTATATCTTTTTTTTCGCCACTATAATTATGTATTACACCTTGCCCTGGTAGTGCAATAACCTGGTGAGTATTATCTTGTTCCATAACCACATAACCATTATATTTAAATTTATTTATAACAGTTAAAACTTTTTCTCCTGCGTCATTTAAACTACTTATATAATCATATTCAGAATCAGGGAAAACATTTCTCATAAGTTCCATTTCAGAGACCCCACCATCACCAGAGGGAAAATTTTGGAAACAAGCAATGCCAATATCATGTTTGCTTTTAAATGCTGAAAGGCGTGCTTTAGCTTCAGATGAGGTGCATCTAGCATGATTAAACGTTAGTACATCTTTATATACCCTAATTGGAGGCTCTTTGCCTTCTTCTATTATCGTACTGCTTGTTGGATCTGTAACAGCCATATGCATCACAAGATGTTTATTTATATATCTATATAGGATAGATGAATAGTTATTTTAGGTACTGGATATAATGTATTTAGCTACAAAAAATAATGAACTATATCTTACTGGTTAGGTTGGGGGTCACAATTAAAGGTGAAACTACTATGAGTCTCGTACAAATAGGTATTAGTTCAGACCGTGTTGGATAGTATCATTTGTTTTGATATTTCCTGGTTGTTGTTTATTATTAAATATTCACTCATATTCAGTATAAGCTAAAGTTTTGGTATCTATGTTTTTAGTTATGTATGACACGGCTAAATATACCAGAGGTGTATCTAATATTGCAATTGTGACTTTTATTAATATAGATCCTAAAAATAATTCAATTATTGAGTGAGTTCCATAATAAGCAATGCTGATTAGTAGGAAAGAATTAATCATTTGACTTGAAATTGTTGAAACATTGTTGCGGAGCCATAAGTATTTACCTTTGGTTGATTTTTTTAATTTTGCATAAATATAAACATCCCACATTTGGGCTGTAAGAAAAGCCACAAGACTGGCAAGTAAGATCCGAGGACCAGTACCTAGAATTTCAACATACATCGATTGATCTGGCCATGAATCGTTATAAGGTAAAAATATTGATACTTGTATGAAAAATACAAATAAAGCTTGTGCGCAGAATGCAAATAATACACTTTTAGAGGCATAATTTTTGCCCCAAATTTCAGAAATAACATCAGTAATGGGAAAAGTTAAGAGTGAAAAAATAATATTGCAGCAGGGAAAGCTAATTGGTCCAATACTAACAATTTTTCTTGCTGTGATTACGCTAGCAGATAAGGCAACGGCCATAACAAGATTTAAAAAAAAGAAATATTTAAATGACTTGGGAAGGTTAAGTAGATTGTTAGTTATATTGTTTTCAATAATATTTGTGTTGCTCATGTAAATAATTCTGCTAATAGTGCTAATATAGGATTGTACATTTGTTTAGATAGTTTCGGGAAGGTTTTATATGTGGCGATACCTGTATTTTATTTTTGCCGTACCTAATCCAATAGTGTTTTTGTTATTTTACTTCCTATCTGATAGTCGAATGTTTATTTTTAATAAATATGCAGGTGTGTTTCTTGAGTCAGGGGACTATTATGTATCGCTAGGATTATATATCTTGTTTGCTTTTTTAGTTTACGGAGCATGGTATAGCTTGCAGTATGGCCTAGTACGAATTAGAAATGTTATTTCAGTAAATGATTATTTTAGGACTAAGTTCTGGATAATGGCTCTTATGCCATTTCCCTGGGGAGCTTATTTTATTTATCAGCTGACAAGAGGAATTCCTGAAAATGAATTTTCTTTATATTTGGTAGCAGGGAGTTTCTGGGGATCTTATTCAATAATAGTATTCTTGTATCAATTTAGAGTTGCTGTATTTAGAGGTGAGTTTACAACCTAGACTTTATATCTTTCTGTGTAGTTCTTTGACAGTTTCGTCTTGTTCCATCTTCAGATATGTCAAAATATCTATAAAATTATAATTATTACCATTTAAATCAATCAGTTAAATAAACTACAGTTTTTTGACTTTTTTGTAAATCAGTCACCTTTCCTAAAACATAGAGCCTACACTTTAATTTAGAGGTGAGGCAAAATGAATGAAAACCACTTTATGAGTAACGAGCAACATAGTATAGATAGTACTTCTGCTCATAATAATATGGCTAGCATAGATAAAATAAATAAAGAGTGCTGTTGTTTCAATTTACGTAAGGTATCGCGAGCAATTACTCAATATTATGATCATGCACTAGACTCAAGTGGGTTACGTATTACCCAGTTTACTTTGCTTGTAGCTCTAGCTTCGACCAAAGCTAAAACACTAACAGAAATAGCTGAAAGTTTAGTTATGGATAGAACTACATTAACTAGAAATTTAAAGCCTTTAGAAAAAATGGAGCTTATTAGTACCGTACCATCTATTGATAGGCGCTCTAAAGCCTATGCCTTAACTGACAAAGGGCGTGAAGTATTCCAAAAAGCTTTCCCTCATTGGGAAAAAGCTCAAAATAATATGGTTAAAATTCTTGGCGATGAGAAGTATGCAAGTATAATGGCAGATCTAGATAACCTTCTAGAGCTATCTCAATATCCAAAGGACTTTGACAATTAGTCAATTGAGAAACTTCCGAATGCTGTGATCGCTACAGTGACTGTAGCGCAGCAGTTCCATTCATTATAATATTTTTCCTATAAATAAAATCACTGTAAACTCTTCCAGTATTTTGAACTTTTGTGCCATAATGATGACAAGTATAAATTCTGATAATTTTAAGGGAAATTATAATGGCAGATGAACAAAAACAAAAAGCATTAAATTCAGCACTTTCGCAAATTGAGAGACAATTTGGAAAGGGTTCGATTATGCGTATGGGTGACAAAGCTATTGAAGATATTGAATCTATTTCTACAGGATCGATTGGTTTGGATATTGCTCTAGGTATAGGCGGTTTACCAAAAGGACGTATAGTTGAGATTTATGGACCTGAGTCATCTGGAAAAACAACTTTAACATTACAGGTTGTAGCTGAGTGCCAAAAAGCAGGCGGAGTTGCAGCTTTTATTGATGCTGAACATGCACTAGATCCTAGTTACGCAGAAAAAATAGGTGTAAATGTTGAAGATTTATTAGTTTCACAACCTGATACCGGTGAACAAGCTTTAGAAATAACAGATATGCTAGTTAGATCTGGAAGTGTGAACCTTATTGTTATTGATTCTGTAGCAGCATTAACACCACGGGTAGAAATTGAAGGTGATATGGGCGATCAGCATATGGGCTTGCAAGCACGTTTGATGTCACAGGCACTGAGAAAATTAACTGGTAATATTAAAAAATCTAATACTCTAGTCATATTTATCAATCAGATAAGAATGAAAATTGGTGTAATGTTTGGTAATCCAGAGACAACTACTGGGGGTAATGCACTTAAATTTTATTCTTCAGTTCGCCTTGATATCAGAAGAATTGGTGCGATTAAGAAAGGTGATGAAATACTAGGTAATGAGACACGAGTGAAAGTTGTTAAGAACAAAGTTTCACCTCCATTTCGTCAGGCTGAATTTGAAATTATTTACGGTGAGGGAATTTCAAGATTTGGTGAACTGGTTGATTATGGTGTAAAACTTGGACTTATTGATAAAGCTGGTGCTTGGTACAGCTATTTAGATCAAAAAATTGGTCAAGGTAAAGAGAATGCAAGATCCTTTTTACGTGATAATCCAGAAATTGCCACAAAGATTGAATCTCAAATTAAAGAACAGTTATTACCAGAGAAAACTAAAAAATCAGCAGAGCCTCAGTTGGAGAACTAACGCCATCTAGGCTTTCAAATCAGCTCCTAGTGTATTATCATCTTCGTGTTTGCATCATTGCGTTGCGAAGATGATAATTTTAATAACAATGAAGAGTGCTGATTATGATTATAGGTGTACCAAAAGAAATAAAACCTCAGGAAGATAGAGTTGGTTTAAACATTCACAGTGCTAGTGAGTTAGTCGACCTAGGGCATAGAGTTGTTATTCAGATGAACGCAGGACTTGGGATTGGTTGTACAGATGATGGTTATCGAGCTGTTGGCGCTGAAATAGTTTCTGATGCACAGAGTGTATATGATGTTGCCTCCTTGATTGTAAAAGTAAAGGAGCCCTTGCTCGAAGAGTGCCAATATTTTACTGCAGAGCATACCTTATTTACTTTCTTACACCTTGCAGCAATTCCAGAAGTTGCTAATAAATTATTAGAATCAGGAGTCTGTGGAATAGCCTATGAAACAATAACTGACGCGCAGAATAGGTTGCCAGTATTAGCTCCTATGAGTGAGATAGCTGGAAAATATTCGATCCAATCAGGTGCCAGAGCTCTCGAGCGTATAAATGGTGGTAAAGGTGTACTCCTTGGTGGAATTACAGGAGTAGAGCGAGCAAAAGTTATTATTTTTGGTGGTGGTGTTGCCGGTATTAGCGCAATGAAAGTAGCATTAGGTTGTGGGGCTGATGTTAGTATTTTTGATACTAGTGTAGATAGACTCAGAATGATTGATGATATATTTGGTGCAAGAGTACAAACTTTATACCCAAATGCAAAGCTAGTAGAGGAAAAAGTTTCTGGTTGTGATTTACTCATCGGAGCAGTATTGATACCAGGAGCTAAAGCACCTTACGTTGTAAAAAAAGATTTAGTTGCGAAGATGCAAGAAGGATCAGCAATAGTTGATTTATCAATAGATCAAGGTGGTTGCATTGAAACTAGCAGGGCTACAACACATGAGACCCCTATGTTTATTGAAAGTGGCGTTGTTCATAATTGTATAACAAACATGCCCGCAGCTGTTGCAAAAACAGCTAATTTTGGATTGAATAATGTAACTTTAGGTTATGTGAAAACGATAGCAAGATTAGGAGTTAAAGAATCTTGTAAGCAGAGTCCGCATATACTCAATGGTCTAAATATATATGAGGGTAATATTTGCCACCAATCTGTAGCCAAATCTTTAGGTGTATCATTCAGAAAACCATTTAATTAAATAGCCATGCAAGTTTGATTGAGAGCATGTTTTACAGCATGTTAACTTGTCTCTTTTATATATTGATTTTTTCAATAACTTAATGCTTTTAGGGAATATAAATGGGGTTTTTAACCAAAATATTTCAGCCTGCAAGGAATGTTCCAGTTTCTGGAACAGATGAGGAGATAGCTGAAAAATATCGATATTGGCGGATCAGAATTTTTTATTCAATGTTTGTAGGGTATGTATTCTTTTACTTTACTAGAAAGAATTTTAACTCAGCAATGTCAGTAATGATTGATGATCTTGGTTATACCAAAAGTGATATAGGTATTTTAGGAACAGTATTTTATATAACTTATGGATTAAGCAAATTTGCTAGTGGTCTTATTTCAGATAGATCTAATCCTCGTTATTTTATGTCCATAGGATTAATCATAACAGGCATATGTAATATATTTTTTGGAGCATCTTCGACAATAATTTGGTTTATATTTTTTTGGTCACTAAATGGTTGGTTTCAAGGGTTTGGATGGCCGCCAATTACGAAACAATTAACACATTGGTATTCTAAGCAAGAACGCGGACGTTGGTGGAGTCTTTGTGCCGTTTCACATAATGTTGGTGGTGCAGCGATTGCAATAATAGCCGGCATATATGCTACTAAATTAGGCTGGCGCTATGCAATGTATGCTCCGGGGGTGATGAGCATATTAGCAGGGTTATTCTTGATGAATAGGTTGCGCGATGAGCCACAAACCCTAGGGTTGCCACCGATTGAAGTTTACCATAATGAAAAAAAAGAGCAAGAACATGATGAAGAGAATGATAAATCTAGGTTGACAGCTAAAGAGATATTATTTACTCAAGTACTGAATAATAAATTTATTTGGTGTTTAGGGATGTCATACTTTTTTGTATATATTGTCAGAACAGCAATGAATGATTGGAGTATCCTCTATCTTAATCAAGAAAAAGGATATGATCTTATTGCTGCAAGTGCTGGGGTGTCATGGTTTGAAGCCGGAGGATTAGTCGGCATGTTAGTGTCGGGGTTTGTCACAGATAAGATATTTAAAGGGCATCGAATACCTTATGTTGGTATTTGTGTTATTGGTATGCTGGTCTCTATGGTTATGTTTTGGCGAATTTCAGCATCTCTATGGGTTGATTATATCTTGATGGCATCCATTGGTTTTTGGGTATATGGACCGCAAATGTTAATAGGGCTTGCTGCTGCAGAAAATGTCGATAAAAAAGCTTCTGGTACGGCAAATGGTTTTGTTGGGTGTTGGGCTTATATCGGTGCTGCATTTACTGGGTATCCACTGTGGAAGCTGGTAAACGAATCTTGGGATTCATTCTTTATTGTATTGATAGTATGCTGTGTATTAATGATTTTCATGATTTTGGCTATGCTTAATAAAAATAATTCTACAAATGCATCTGATGCAGATAGTAGTACAAACAAGCTGCCTTTAATAAACCCAATTATGGAGATGTTTGTTAGTATAGCGCAGATATTTAAAATTAAGTCTTCTCGTTAATGTTAGCTAATAAAGGATCCGAAAATTTTGTCGTATATTCTTTGATAGCATCACGAATAGTGTTGGCTGATCGGACAAGAGCATACTCTTGATCTTTAGAGAAATTATTTTTCAGGTATAGCTCAGCAATAGACTGTAGTACGGCAATAAAGGCAATATGAGCTGGACAGATGTTGCTGGTTTTCTCCAGAATATTTATTATTGATAAAACACTGTTATCTTCTGAGACACAGGAATATATTTCTTCTACAGCAGTTATTATAGCTTCATTGTAATTATCATGTTGTTGAGCATTTTTGATGTCAAAATTAAGGTTTATAGTTTTAAACTCATCGGCATTAGAATATTGACCTGTGTTTGCAGAAAGGGGGACTTCGCTCTCAAATCTAGGGGCTAATGTTTTACGCCAACTTGGCTTGGGGACCTGAGCAATTATATTAAGTAATTCAAACCAAGAGCCATGTTTAATTGCACCATCATCATAATTTGTTAATAATTTAAATACTTCTTCTTTTAGGAATATAGCAAAATTAGTTTTAGTTAGTATTGATAAGTCATGGTCAAAAATAATTGCATTTATTTTCAAAAGTTCACTTAATAATTCTCTGTGGCTTTGATCGTATGCTCGCCAAGCCCGATCTAGCAGTCGGCGGAAAACTTGGGGTTTATTACCAACAGATAAGTGCACTAGAATGTTCAAAACTATAGGAGAAATATCATTGTCATGATAAATTTTTTCTATTTTTTCTTTTGTTTTAATAAATTCTATTTGTGAGATCCCTGGATAAGAAATATCTAGTATCCACTCATCTTTTTCAATTTGTGATAAATTACTCTTTAGGTTGTAACGCCATTTATATGATGATGGTAGATTCAACATTGATTCTAATTCTTTTGATTGGTAGTCATCCTCATTTGCATTAGGAAGAGATGTCGTAACTATAGTTTTTATTTTTTCAATAACTTCAGTAATGTCTTCCTCAATTTCAAAATATTGTTTAAGCGTGGGTTGTTTTACATTTTGTTCTGATACAGAGATATTTGCATTATTACAAATGTCATTGATTAATTTTAAGCGGAAAAACATGCCTAAAAAATTTGGTACAACAATATTGTGTTTGGCTGCAAATAATAAATCAAGAAAATATCTGAAATTTTTACTGTCAAGGCGAATGGCTTGCATAATTAGAATGTTTTTGGATGCAATAGATAGATTCTCTATTTTCATAATGGGAGTTAATAGAGCACCCTTAGGTGGTAAAATGTCAAATAATTTATAGTGCATGGTATAAACATTTCGTTACAATCCTAATTATTATATCTGCAGAAATTAATAAGACTTTATGTTAAGGAAATGCTCCATATATGTATGGTGATGGTTCTGGGCATGTATATTAAGGATACTAATTAAACTAGACTATATGGTATATATTTGATGAATTAGGTGAGACAAATGGCAGTTGATCAGTTAGAAGCCCTTGTAGCAATGGTTGGAGAAATTGAAGGGAAAAATAAAGGTGATGCAAATACCACGGCAGCTCTTTTAAGAATAGTAAATGATGCTGTTAGTTTACAGAATAAAGAATCTTTTAATATCCAAGAATTTGGTAAAAAGCAAGCAGCTGAGGCAGCAGCAGTAACATTTCAGGCTATGCTAGAAAGTCTTACAGGTATCGAGTCCTCAATGCTTAAAAGTAAGCCAGGAGATGGTCCTGCATCAGTGGAGGAGGAAAGAGCAGTTATCAATGCAATGAATCCTATGCAGCAGTTGATGAAGGCAGGTTTAGATAGTGGTTTACAAGCAAGTCAACTTGGAAATGCTGTTAGTATGTTACCAGTAGGTCAGCAGCAAGGAGTTCAAAATAGCCTAAGCAAGCTACCAGATGTGACTTGTGATTTTGTTGATTCTCTGCCAACGATGATTCAGTATGATAAAAAAAATCTTGCTAAGGCTGGTATAGGAATGGGAGCCGCGGCTATAGGTGTTGGATTGTTAGTTTTTGCACTTACAGCCAGTAATCCTGTTGGGTGGTGTCTTTTGGGCGGCGCAATATTAGCTTTTGGTATAAGCATGGCCGCTAAAGCTATAAAATCACATAAAGATGAAATGCAACATCGAGCGGATGAAGGCCTAGAGGTTACCAATCCTCTTGAAGTAGGAATGGATGCTTTAAATGAAAAGAAAAATTCAATGATTAACAGCTTACCTGGACATGCACAGGGTGTTGCTCATAAAGCTGCAGAGTTAGCTCAAACAGAAGGCTTTAAGCAGCTGCTAAATCATGTTAAGCCAAAGACTAAACCTACTCATTGATCTGGTGTGAAATATGTCAGTGGGTTATATCAATTGACAATATTGCTTTCACTAGCTAGGATTAGTCAAGTATTTTGCGACTGGAAAGGAGCTCCATAATGACCGATGATACTGCTAAAATAATTTTAGGAGATGGAGAGTCAATAGAATTACCTATACGGCAAGGAACTCTTGGTAATCCGGTCATAGATATATCTGCATTGAATGCGCATGGTTATTTTACATTTGATCCAGGTTACCTATCTACTGCATCTTGTGAATCACAAATAACGTACATTGATGGTGTTAAAGGAATTTTATTACACCGAGGTTACTCGATTGAAGATTTAGCAGCTAATTCTAATTACCTTGAAGTTTGTTATTTATTATTGTACGGACTGTTGCCAACTCAAGCAGAGAGTGATGACTTTGTTAATAAAATTAAGTCTCATACCTTGGTGCATGAGCAGTTGCGTAATTTTTTCTCAGGATTTCCTCGCTCATCACACCCAATGGCTATAATGTGTGGGGTTGTTGGGGGACTTTCTGCTTTTTATCATGACTCTTTAGACATTAAAAATGAAGAACATCGAGAAGTAGCAGCATTGAGACTGATAGCTAAAATGCCAACACTTGCTGCTATGTCATATAAGTACTCAATTGGGCAGCCATTTGTTTATCCAAAGAATGATATGACATATGCAGAAAATTTTCTGCATATGATGTTCTCTGTACCTGCAGAGCAGGAAGAGAAGCCACATCCAACATTAGCAAAAGCTATGGATAAAATATTTATATTGCATGCAGATCATGAGCAAAATGCCTCTACATCAACAGTTAGGTTAGCAGGATCTTCAGCAGCTAATCCATTTGCATGTATAGCTGCAGGCATTGCAGCTCTATGGGGACCAGCACATGGCGGAGCTAATGAAGCGGTTTTAAATATGCTTGATGAAATAGGCGATGTCTCTAAGATACCTGAATATGTAAAAAAAGCTAAGGACCGAAATGATCCATTTCGCTTAATGGGATTTGGTCATCGGGTGTATAAAAATTATGATCCAAGAGCTACGGTAATGAGAGAAACTTGTCATGAGGTTTTAGAACTTTTAGGTTTGCATGATGAAAGATTATTTAAATTGGCCATGGAATTAGAAAAAATAGCCTTATCAGATGATTATTTTATTGAGAAAAAGTTGTATCCTAATGTAGACTTTTATTCAGGGATAGTGCTACGAGCTTTAGGGATACCAAAAAGCATGTTCACAGTTATTTTCGCCTTATCTCGTACGGTTGGCTGGATTGCAAACTGGAAAGAGATGTTGGAGACACCTGGGTTTAGGATACATCGTCCTCGTCAGTTATACACAGGAATAGCAAGCCAAAAAGTTGTTCCAATTGGTAATAGATAGCGGTAGGTCTTGGTATAATTTGTTATAAACATATCATGGTGCTATTTTTATCGTAGATAATCTATGGAGTTTAATATGGGGTCAATGAGTAAAAGGCCGACAAATCTTAACTTGTTCACAATTAGTTTTCCAATTACTGCTATTGTCTCAATCATCCACAGAATAACTGGGATATTGTTATTTTTATACATCCCTATAGCTCTGTGGATGCTTAGTGAGTCATTAAGGTCACAAGTGTCATATATGGCGTTAATGGAGCGTTTGAGTACAACTTGTTGGCAGTTGGTAGTATTCATGGGATTGGGATCTTTTATCTATCATCTCCTTGCAGGACTAAGACATATTGTTATGGATATTGGTTTTGCTGAAAGTCAGTCTGAGGGTAGAGCGACAGCTATATGGTTTATTATCATATATCTAGCATGCCTAATCGGTATAGGAGCATGGATATGGTAAAGACTCTAATGGGATTGGGTAGAACAGGGTTCCAAGATTGGTGGATACAGAGACTGAGTGCGGTCTATATGTTCGTATTCTGTGTGGTTCTAAAGCTATATTATTTGAGCATGGACCCTGGCTATGATTCTTGGAGTGCAATGTTTTCTTGTTCATTGACACAATGGTTTTCGTTGATTTTCATAGGTGCTGTTTTAGCTCATGCATGGATTGGGTTATGGACGGTAACTACCGATTATATAAAAATAACTTGGCTCCGTGTGATAACACAAACATTAATTAATCTTGTCCTAATAACAGAGTTTATTTGGGGCGTAAAAATACTTTTCCTCTGAGGTCTATATAGATGGCAATAGCAGAACGATCATTTGATGCAATAATTATAGGGGCTGGTGGTGCTGGTATGAGAGCATCGTTGCAACTTGCCCAAGCTGGTAAAAAAGTTGCTCTAGTATCAAAAGTTTTTCCAACACGCTCACACACAGTATCTGCTCAAGGAGGGATCACTGCAGCGTTAGGTAATGCAGATGATGATCATTGGCATTGGCATATGTTTGATACTGTAAAAGGAGCTGATTATCTCGGTGATCAGGATTGTATTGAGTATATGTGTCAAGTTGGACCAGAGGTTGTTTATGAGCTTGAACATATGGGCTTGCCATTTTCAAGGCTAGATAATGGTAAAATTTATCAAAGACCTTTTGGTGGGCAATCAAAAAACTTTGGTAAGGGTGGTCAAGCAACTAGAACATCAGCTGCTGCAGATAGAACAGGACATGCTTTATTACACACTTTATATCAGCAAAACTTAAGGTACGATGCTACTTTTTTTAATGAGTGGTATACCTTAGACTTGGTGAAAAATAGCCGTGGAGATGTTACCGGTGCACTAGTTATGTGTATAGAGAATGGAGAGTTACTTTTTCTAAAAGGTCAGTCTGTAATTATTGCCACGGGTGGTTCTGGACAGATTTATCAATCAACTACTAACGCAATGATTAATACTGGTGATGGTGTTGGAATGGTATTACGTGCAGGTTTACCTGTACAGGATATGGAGATGTGGCAATTTCACCCTACAGGTATTGCAGGTGCTGGTGTTCTTATAACAGAAGGGACCAGGGGTGAAGGTGGCTATTTGGTTAATAAAAATGGTGAGCGTTTTATGGAACGTTATGCACCTAATGCAAAAGATTTAGCCTCAAGAGATGTTGTGGCACGATCAATATCTCTTGAAATTAGAGCTGGTAATGGTTGTGGTAACAAAGGTGAGCATGTGCTTTTGAAGTTGGATCACCTTGGGCGAGATGTAATAATGAGTCGTTTGCCTGGGATCAGAGAGTTGGCAATGACTTTTGCTAACGTTGATCCAATTCATAACCCTATTCCTGTTGTTCCTACATGTCACTATATGATGGGAGGAATACCTACAAATATTCATGGGCAAGCATTAACAGTAGATAAGAAAGGCAAAGATTCAATTGTTAATGGGCTATATGCGGTAGGTGAATGTGCCTGTGTATCAGTGCATGGAGCTAATAGATTAGGTGGGAATTCATTATTAGATTTAGTGGTTTTTGGCCGAGCAGCTGGAAAGCACGTAGTGGAAAATATTACTAATACATCATCTGAATCTGTTGTCTCGTCAGAGGATATTGAAAGAGCAATGGAAAGATATCTTCGCTGGGAGAATAGTGCTGGGGAAGAAAATGTAGATGACATTCGCGATGAGCTAAAGAAGACTATGCAAAATGATTTTGGTGTCTTTAGAACTGGCGAGGTCATGCAAGAAGGTGTTGAAAAATTAAAAGAGCTTAGAGAGCGATTGCAAAAAGCACAGTTGATGGATAAGAGTAATACTTTCAATACGGCAAGAATTGAAGCGCTTGAATTAGATAACCTAATGTCTGTAGCAATAGCTACGGCTATCCCTGCATTAGCACGAACTGAAAGCCGTGGGGCACACTCTAGAGAGGACTATCCTAAAAGAGATGATAAAAATTGGATAAAACATTCAATAATTTTTGGAGATGATAAACTACAATATAGAGGTGTTAACATGTCTCCGAATACTGTAGATAGTTTTCCTCCTGTTGAGAGAAAATACTAGGGAGTTTAGAAAATGCATTTTTCCATATATAAGTTTGATCCTGAGTCTGGCAAAAGTCCAAGCATGGTAGATTATGAAGTATCCTTAGCTGAATGTGATGGAGTGATGCTTTTAGATGCTTTGCAAGCTATAAAACGTAAAGATTCATCTTTAAGCTTTCGTAGGTCTTGCGGGGAAGGAGTTTGTGGCTCTGATGGAATGAACATCAACGGGAAGAATGGGTTAGCTTGCATAACACCGCTGAGTAATTTTATTGAAGGAAAGACAGTAAAGTTGCGGCCACTGCCAGGAATGCCTGTAGTTCGAGACTTGGTTGTTGATATGACTAATTTTTTTGAGCAGTACAAAAAAGTAAAACCCTTTTTGCAAAATGATTCAATAGTTCCTTCACGAGAATTTCTTCAAAGCCCGAAAGATAGAGCTAAATTAGATGGCTTATATGAATGTGTATTGTGTGGTTGTTGCTCTAGCGCATGTCCATCGTATTGGTGGAATCCAGATAAGTTCTTGGGTCCAGCAGCAGCACTTCAAGGAGCTAGGTTTATTTTGGATTCAAGGGACGATAAAACAAAAGATCGATTATCTGACCTAGAAGACCCATATAAGATATTTCGTTGTCGTTCGATCATGAGTTGTGCCGATGCTTGTCCAAAAGGACTAAATCCGACGAAAGCTATTGGGGAAATTCGTAGAAAAATGTTAGATGAAGGTATATAGATTATATATACCATTAATATTATTTTTTATAGGGCAAATATTGCTATCGATGAATAATTATTGATCTTCCTGTTATACTTAATTATTAGTAAATATAAAATGATAAAATGTAAGTAGAAGGTTGCCTATGACTGAAGATTCGATGGATTTAAAGTGGCAGGACTCTTGGTTAGATGCTGGACAGAACTACCTTGAATCAATATATGAGATATATCAAAATAATCCTAATGAAGTTGAGGAAAATTGGCGTGAATATTTTGATAAATTTCCTGGCCACGGACATGAGTGTGTTCATTCCCAAATACGTGAAAAAGTAAAAGAATCACTACTAACTGCGAACAGATCCAATATTATTGCTAATGCTGACATCGTAAATCATAAAGAAGCTGCTGTACATGATCTAATAAATGGTTATCGTTTGCTAGGACATTTATATAGCAATATGGACCCACTGAAATTACGAGAAAAATTCATTGTTCCAGAATTAGAGCTAGTCTACTTTGGACTGTCTAAACAAGATATGGAAACCTCATTTGAGGCTGAGTCATTAGTTGGCAGGAATGGCAGAACACTACAAGAAATTTTAAATGATCTTCAAAAAATATATTGTGGAACTGCTGCAGCTGAATTTATGCATATCCCTGATTCAGGGGAAAGATACTGGGTGCAAGAACACTTTGAAGAAACCATGCTTAATATGAAGTTAAGTAAGCAAGAAAAGTTGCATGTATTCGAGAGGATGACAGCAGCAGAGGGATTGGAGCAATATTTAGCAACTAATTACCCAGGAGCAAAACGTTTTGGTCTTGAAGGATGTGAATCTTTAATTGTTATTTTGGATACTTTAGTTAATTCTTGTGCAGAAAAAGGTGTTGATGAAATTGTTATTGGTATGGCGCATCGTGGCCGACTGAATGTTTTAGTAAACATTTTAGGTAAAGCACCAGCTGAATTATTTGATGAATTCGAGGGTAAGCAAACAAGCAATCTTGAGTCAGGAGATGTAAAGTACCATCAAGGATTTTCATCTGACATAAAAACTAATTCAGGTTATGTCCATCTAGCATTAGCTTTCAACCCTTCACATTTAGAAATTGTTGCTCCAGTTATATGTGGTTCAACTAGAGCTAGACAAGAACGCCGTGCAGAGGATGAAATTGACCAAGTTATACCAATATCTATACATGGTGATTCAGCATTTGCAGGCCAAGGTGTAGTTATGGAAACATTACAAATGGCTCAAACTCGTGGCTATAGTAATGGTGGTACTATACGTATAATCATAAATAACCAGATTGGATTTACAACTAGTAATCCAAGGGATATACGATCAACATTGTACTGTTCTGACATTGGCAAGATGGTGCAAATCCCAATTTTCCACGTAAATGCTGAAGATCCTGAAGCGATATACGAGATTACTAAAATAGCAGCAGCATATAGAAATCGTTTTAGAAAGGACGTTATTATTGATGTTGTTGGTTATAGAAAATATGGCCATAATGAAGCGGATGAACCATCAGCTACACAGCCCATGATGTATAAAATAATAAGAAAAAAAGAAAGTATCAGGAAGATATATGAAAAGACATTATTGAGTGAAGGAATTATAGATACTACAGCTTCTAAAGCTATGGCTGATGATTTCCGAAACATGTTAGATAAACGTGAAGCAACTGTTGCTAAAAATTTAGTTACTGATGGCTGGAAAAGTGAATTTACTACTGATTGGAGTAAATTTAGTACTAAAGACTGGCGATATGCTACAAAAACTAGCGTGCCATTAGAGCAATTACAACATGTAGCTAATAGGTTACTTGATTTTCCTGATGATCTTACATTGCATTCAAGAGTAGGCAAGATCATGGGTGATCGTAAAGCTATGGCAAATTTAGAAAAACCAGCCGATTGGGGTTTTGCAGAAAACCTAGCTTATGCGACATTGCTATCTGAAGGAGTAAGAGTTAGATTGTCTGGTCAAGATGCTGGTCGTGGGACATTTTTTCATCGACATTCAGTTCTTCATGATCAAACAGATGGTCACTTATACATACCACTTTGTAATATTAACGAAACACAAGCTAAATTTTGGGTAATAGATTCTCTTCTTTCAGAAGCTGGAGTATTAGCATTTGAATATGGTTTTTCCACGAGTGAGCCTGAAACGTTGGTTATTTGGGAAGCTCAATTTGGTGATTTTGCCAATGGTGCACAAGTAGTAATTGACCAATTTATTTGTTCTGGAGAACAGAAGTGGGGCAGACTAAGTGGCTTAACTATGTTTTTGCCACATGGCTATGAGGGACAAGGTCCAGAGCACTCATCTGCAAGGATGGAGCGGTATTTGCAATTATGTGCACAGCATAATATGCAAGTGTGTGTTCCTAGTACACCAGCACAAGTATTCCATATGATAAGACGACAAATTTTAAGGCCAATGCGTAAACCTCTGATTGTGATGACTCCTAAAAGTTTATTGAGGCATAAATCAGCAGTATCAGATTTGTCTCTCATGGCTGAGGGATGTTTTTTACCAGTTATTCAGGATGATGGTGAGAATTGTAGTGCAATTAAAAGAATTATACTGTGTAGTGGGAAAATATATTATGAATTAATTAGTGCTAGACAAGAGTCGAATAGACCTGATGTTGCTATTATTAGGATCGAGCAATTATATCCATTTCCTGAAGATGAGCTACGCAATGAATTGAGAAAATATGAAAATGTAGCACAAGTGATTTGGTGTCAAGAAGAGCCTCTAAATCAAGGTGCATGGTATAGTTGTCAACATCATATTCGTAAAAGTATGCAAAAAGATCAAGAGTTGAGTTTTGCTGGACGCGAAGCATCAGCAGCTCCTGCTGTTGGGTTTTCTGGGCTACACAAAGAGCAACAAAATAAATTAATTAGGGATGCCTTAGGGTAATTATTTAGAGGAAATAAAATTATGAGCATAGATATTAAGGTTCCAGTATTACCTGAATCTGTTCAAGATGCGACTATAGCAGCCTGGCATAAACAAGCAGGTGATTTTGTAGCAAGGGACGAAAATCTTGTAGATATAGAAACAGATAAAGTAGTACTAGAGGTTGTTGCTCCAGCCGATGGTGTCCTTGAAACTATAACTAGAGGTGAAGGTGAAACGGTGATCGCTGAAGAAGTCATTGGTGTTTTTAAGGAAGGTGCCAGTGCTGGTAGTCAAACTGAGGCTAAGCCTGAATCTCAACCTACGGAACAGCTTAGTTCAAAAGATCCCGGACCATCAGCTAGGAGAGCAGCTCAAGAGCATGGTGTTGATACAAATAGTCTTACAGGTAGCGGGCAAGGCGGTAGAGTAACTAAACAAGATGTAACTACTGCTGCTGCAAATACCACTAATACTAATAATACGTCTAGTTCTAACAACACTGCACAAAAGCAAGTTGAAGAATCTGGAATTCGTTCTGAGCGGCGTGTACCGATGACAAGATTACGAGCTAGAATTTCACAACGATTACTGTCGGCGCAACATGATGCCGCAATTTTAACTACTTTTAATGAAATAAATATGCAGCCATCAATAGAGCTGAGAGCTAAATATAAAGATAAGTTTGAAAAAGTTCATGGTGTACGATTAGGATACATGTCTTTTTTCACTCGAGCTGTAGTAGGTGCTCTAAAAAAATTCCCTGAAGTTAATGCCTCCATAGATGGTGGAGATATTGTCTATCATGAGTATATTGATATAGGTATCGCTGTTTCATCTCCTCGAGGACTTGTAGTTCCTATATTAAGAAATGCTGAAAATATGGGGATGGCGGAGATTGAAAAGCAAATACGTGGATATGGAGAGAAAGCATCTATTGGTAAATTAACCATAGAGGAAATGACTGGTGGAACTTTTACCATTTCAAATGGAGGGGTGTTTGGCTCTTTAATGTCAACCCCAATTCTAAATCCGCCTCAAAGTGCTATTCTTGGAATGCATAAAATAGAAGATAGAGCTGTTGTTGAAAATGGCCAAATTGTTGTTCGACCAATGATGTATGTGGCTCTTTCATATGATCATAGGATAATAGATGGTTCTGAGTCGGTGCGATTCCTTGTATCAATTAAAGAAGCACTAGAAGATCCTGCACGATTGATTTTGGAAGTATAAGTTTATTGAAATTAAGGAAACATTATGAACCTACATGAGTATCAAGCAAAAAAGCTATTGGCAAAATATAACCTGCCAGTACCAAATGGCATCGTTATTCGTAGTGTTGATGAAGCTTTAGCTGCCACCGAGCAATTATCAACAGATACATGGGTGGTAAAAGCTCAGGTTCACGCTGGGGGTAGAGGCAAATCTGGAGGAGTTAAATTAACTTCATCCAAAGATGAACTGACAACTATATGTAGGAATTTGCTTCATACTAGATTGGTTACTTACCAAACAGATAGTAAAGGACAACCCATAAATGAACTATTAATTGAAGAAACTAGTGATATAGAAAAAGAGTTATATCTTGGTGCTGTAGTTGACCGGGCAACAAGACGAGTTTGCATGATGGCATCAACAGAAGGTGGTGTTGAAATTGAAAAAGTTGCAGAAGAAACACCAGATAAAATATTGAAAATATATATAGATCCTTTGCTTGGTGTTATGCCATATCAATGTCGTGAATTGGCTTTTGGCTTAGGGTTAAAGGATAAACAATTTAAAGAATTTGCAAAGCTTGCAACAGGCTTGGGTAATTTATTTGTAGAAAATGATCTTGCATTGCTAGAAATAAATCCCCTTGTTATTACAAAATCTGGAAATTTAATTTGTTTAGATGGGAAAATGAACGTAGATGATAATGCTCTATATAGGTTGCCAGAAATTCGTGAGATGCAAGATCCAACTCAAGAAGATGAGCGTGAACTTAAAGCAAAAGAATGGGAACTAAATTATATATCTTTAGATGGTAATATTGGTTGCATGGTGAATGGTGCAGGTCTTGCTATGGCAACAATGGATTTGATAAAACTTAATGGTGGCGATCCGGCTAATTTTTTGGATGTTGGTGGTGGTGCAACTAAAGAGCGAGTTTGTGAAGCATTCAAAATTATTTTATCTGATAATAAGGTTCAAGCTGTATTAGTAAATATTTTTGGTGGAATTGTACGCTGTGATCTTATTGCAGAAGGGATTATGGCTGCAGTAGAAGAGGTTGGGGTTACAGTTCCTGTTGTAGTTCGCCTTGAAGGCAATAGAGCACCAGAGGCTTTAGAAATGTTAAATGTTAGTAAATTGAACATTATAGCCGCTAAGTCTTTAACAGATGCAGCACAGCAAGTTGTTAAAGCTTCTAAGGGGGAATGATAAAATGAGTATATTAATTGATAAGTATACAAAAGTAATTTGCCAAGGCTTCACTGGCAAACAAGGAACACTTCACTCTGAACAGGCAATTGAATATGGCACGCAGATGGTTGGTGGGGTTACCCCTGGTAAAGGCGGGCAGCAACATTTAGATTTACCTGTGTTTAACACAGTTCAAGATGCAGTAAGAGAAACTGATGCAGATGCTAGCGTTATTTATGTACCAGCACCTTTTTGCAAAGATTCTATAATCGAAGCTGCAGATTCAGGAATAAAATTAATTGTTTGTATTACAGAAGGTATTCCAGTTTTAGATATGCTGGATGTGAAACATTATTTACGAGATAAACCTGTGCGATTGATTGGCCCTAATTGTCCAGGCGTTATAACTCCTGGCGCTTGTAAAATTGGTATAATGCCTGGAAGTATTCATTTACCAGGACGTATCGGAATAGTGTCTAGATCAGGAACGTTAACTTATGAAGCAGTAAAGCAGACGACTGATCTTAATTTAGGTCAAAGTACTTGTGTTGGCATCGGAGGTGATCCATTACCAGGTACAAGTTTTATCGACATTCTTGGTATGTTCCAGTCAGATCCTCAAACTGAAGCTATCATAATGGTTGGTGAAATTGGTGGTACAGCAGAAGAAGAAGCTGCTGAGTTCATCAAGAATAATGTTAACAAGCCTGTTGTAGCATATATTGCTGGGGTGACGGCTCCTGCAGGAAAGCGTATGGGACATGCTGGTGCTATTATTTCTGGAGGCAAAGGTACTGCAGATGATAAATTTAAAGCCTTAGAAGATGCCGGTGTAAATATAGTCAGATCACCGGTTGAAATGGGTAGTGAAATTGCTAAACATTTGAACTAACTATTTTCTTTATGCCAGGCTAACAAGCCTGGCACATAACATATCACCGAACCATCACATCTCTCTCATAAATAAAATTTATGTTGTTCTCACCAGATTTATATTTAAATTCAGTATTTTTTTCATGGTTCACTTATAAGTCTGGCACATAACATATCAGCTGTTGCTCATATTTTCAGTATAAATAAACCTCATGTTGTTTCTATCTGTTTTACACTTTCTAATTTAATGTGTTAATCTGATATGTGTAAATAATAAATTTAATTCAGGTATTATATGGATATTAATACTTTTTCTATTCTGATTGTGGGGAAATAATAACATTAAATGATGTAAATAAGCACTTACATGTGCCTCCATACTTATAGCAAATAATAATAACAGCCGGGTTTTAGATAATAATTTTTAATATACGGTACATGAAACAAAAGGGATTTAGCTCATGCTTAGAAGAGGCTCACCACAAGATACATCAAATGATAATTCATCACCAACAAATATACCAGGAAATAGTGCAGGCGGTCAGGTTGTCGATAGTGATGTTGATATCGTAACGGGTCATGCTACTACTATTAGTTCAGAAGTCCTAGATCATGAAGGCTCTGATCATGAAGGCTCTGATCATGAAAGCTCTGTTCATGAAGGCTCTACTCATGAAGATATTGGATTTGGTTTAGGAGCTGAAGTAGGAGTAGGAGTAGGAGTAGGAGCTGCAGTAGTAGGAGCTGCAGTAGTAGGAATTAGTTCCGTTGGAGCAGCTGTTGGTTTAAGTGAAGTTGGTTCTGGTGGTTTAGGTTCAGACTCAGGTTCAGACTCAGGTTCAGACTCAGGTTCAGATCTAGATTCAGATTCAGGTGATTTTGTGAGTGGAGTCATCCATGCTTCAAGACGAGGAGCTTTACCGGAAATAGCCGCTTTGATCAACGTTATGGATCAAGCAAATATTATAGATCAACAAAATTCAGTAGATACAGAAGATACTATTTCAAATGAGCGAGAAGTTATAAATTTAGCCAGACTTGCAGAAAGATCACAAAATAGTTATGAACGTTTAGAATCTGAGCGAGCTGCTCGGATACTCAGAGACCCACATAGCTCTATGAACAGAGGGCGACTTTCAACAATAAATCGACATTTTGTTAGTAGAATTTTGCCTCATGTGCAATCTAGATTTCGTCACTACATGACAAACAACTGGGTTGATACATTTGAGGGTGAAGTATTTTCTGGTTTATATCGCATACATAGCAGTGTATTAAACTTAATTGATGGTTTGCGTGTGGAAGTGAACTTATCAGAAAGGGTGGAAGTAGTAAATGAAGTAGATGAAGTTCATTTGCTAAGGCCAAGTGGTGTAATGATAGATGATACTGTTGATGTGGACCCTTCTCTAATTCAAATAATACCAAGGAATCTGTTATCAACACCAGAGCCGACTTTAGAAGAGCAAATAAATACGCACCTTGTGGCTATAAACGAAGGAGCTATGGAGTTAAGTTTTAATAGGAATTTGATATTAATACTACAAGAAGTGTCAGTATTATCTTCTGCTAGAGAGCTTATATTTGTAGATGTAAGTGATTATTGGTCTGAGCACAATGAGCTTTCTGCTGAAGAGCATAGTGCTGTTGTTCATAGTGCCGGAGAAGATATTCATAGTGCAATCAGAATAGATGGTAGTGTTAATGTTGATATTGAAGCAGATATTAGTGAGTTAAGTATTGAGGAAGAAAGTGAGGATGAGGAAGAAGAAGAAATAAGATTTTCTTTTGATGATGAGGCTATTTTAGTTACAGCAAGGAGAGTAATACAAAAATTAAAATTACACCTTTTAGAAGAAATTATATCGGTATCCAGTGAAGCTTTGGAAATGGGCGTAGCTGAAGAAGAACGCAATGAGCTAAATAGAGAACAAGTAGATTGGTTGGAGGAGCATAAACATTCTATTGTTTTAGGAGAAATTGATTTAAGAAATTTAAACTTATCTTCTTTGAATATTAATATATCTGCTTATATTATTTTACATAATAAAATTATTGAACGTTCACGAGAATTACTTACTCATGATCGAAATTGCTCAGCTATTTCAGCGTATAGAAATTTTGATTTTAGTTTGCCTGTACGTGGTGATCATGCAAATCCATTTGATCCAAGCGATAGTGAGCATGCCTTCTATCCAGCTGAAGGTGGACATGGACAAAATAATGAGCAAGCAGCACATCATGTGCAGGTGTTGACGGCTTTTTACTATTTAGGAGCAACGGATCCTGCTCATGAAGATACTAATCATTTATGTTGGGCAAATACGGTAGGGCAATTAGCAGATATAAGAAATACTTATGGTTCGGAGCAGGTTAGCTGTTATTTAGGAACTGTAGGTAGGATTTCAGGATTTGTCGATAGTTATCCATTATTACAGCTTCCTATTACGTTGCTAACATTTGTACGTAATAGTATGCGCCGCATTTTAGCTAATGCGGTATATGAACATTTTCAAGGTATAACTGGTAGTGATTATGAGACTAGAAGAAATACATATTTATCCTTGTTAACATTTAGTTCATTTAATGCTTCTGCTATTTGTAGCAATGAAATGACGAGTGTCATGAATGCTGAACTTTCATTATTGAGTTTTTATAGAGAGGATTTTACTAGATTAAGATTACCAGGTGATCTGGAAAGTGTCCTTAGTCAAATACAAGCTATGGCATTAGAGGAATATCCAGATGAAGAATTGGGTTTGTTGGAGAATGCTTTAGTTAGAGCAATGTATCACAACCTTAGTTCTTATGCTGCTATAGCTATAAGGAGTAACTATTTTTCATCGTTATCGCCAGATGAGCGACATATTTTTGATTCAGAAGAAGAGGCAGATTCACCAGACTTTATTATTCAGGAGTTAGCAACGACAACTTCAGAAATATTTGATGTTTATTCACGTAGAGTAGAAGAGTTAAACAGTGCTTTAGATTTAGAACATAGTGAATTTTCAGATGCAAATACTGCATATTTATATTATCGAGATAATTTGCATTTGCCAGCATTAGAATACGCAATAAGTAGAGCTAATGAATTTGGTGTGCCAGCAATGTTGGTTGCACAAGAGATACGTGATACCAGATTAACTTTTTCTTATCTAAATACTGCAAATAGATATATGGAGTTACGCCAACATAATCAAGATCTTTGTGATTGGAGTGATGATGATATAAATATACGAATTATTAATAGTGTTAACGGAAATTATGATAGTTTATGGTTTAATTGTGCTGGTGCATCGACTCTTGCAGATGGTGTGGTTTCCAGCCCTACAAGTGATACATTGCTGACTGATTCTACAGGTGAAACTCTACAACAAGCAGTACGTAGATTACATCTGCAAGAACGATATGTTGAGGAACATGAAGCTAATATTGAAGAAATACCAAATAATGTTGGGGTTGTAAATCTTGCGAGAAGAATTCAAGTAGCCAATCAAACTTACGTAAATAGAAATAGAGAGGCTAATATATCTGCTGGGCGAGATGAAAACTCCATAGCAGGAAATAGGTTGATAATAACAATCACTCATTTTAATAATGTGGTTTTACCATATTTAGCTGATAGTTTTAGACAATATATGCGTGCTGATTGGTTAGCACTTATAAATGATGAAGATTTAGCAGCTGCTTATAGATTTCATCAAGGTTTAATAGATTACCTTGGCATGCAAGCTGAACCTAATGAGCATACAGTTTTCCATGAAGATGAAGATTTATATACATTCATACTAAACATGCAAACTAGATCTGGTCGTGATGACGTAAGATCTAGTTCTGCAACTGTCCGGAGAGAGTTATCTTTGGATGAAGATGGAGTTGAAAGGACAGAAAGACAAAGTCATACATATACTTCTGATGATATCACTTCGATACGAGCAGAAATAATAAGATTGTCTGGAAGTATTAATCCTATAAATCAGGAGCAAATAGATCACTCGCTAGCCTTAACAGATGATGTACAAGGAACTTTTACATATAGTGCCCAACATATTGTTGAGACGGCAAATAGAATAATTTTTAAAATTAGAGTGAAATTACTTAATAGTATGATTGCCGAATCAGGCTCATCCTCATCACTAATAGATGCTGAACTTGGAGCATGGCTTAGAGAAAACAAAAATATTATTATTATGGGGCCTATATCAACTGATAACTTGGGTCCATCTAGTTTTCCAGAAGAAATTCGTGCCTACATTCAAGTTCACAATTCTATAGTAGGGGAGTCTAATTTACGGTTAAATGCAATTAGGTGTGATTTAGTAAGTGCATGGTCAAATTTTGATTTCAGTACTGATGTAATTGGAGCATATGCTAATCCATTTGATTTAAATGTAGACGATAGTTCACTAGAAAGAAATTCTTATTATAGAAGCAATGTTTCAGGTATGAATGCCCCGACTCACTCTATTGCTGTGTATCAATGTCGAGCAATGCTTGCTCTAGTGTATCTAAGTGTTGAAGATGGTGGTCAATATGAAGATGTTAGTAATATAAGGTGGGCCAGTGTTGTAGGGCAGTTGTCTGATATTCATAATGCAAATGGTAGGGGACAGTTTAGTTGTTATCCAGGAACTATTACTAGGGTGATGTGTATTCCCAATGACCATAGTGTTTTAGCATTGCCAATGCAAATTCCAGAGTTTATTATTTACAGAGTTCGCCAACTATTAGTTTCAAGAATAACAGATTACTTTTCTACAGATCTGAGAGACGCTACGTATATAGAATTGAAAGAAACATATTTAGCATTACTAACATTTAGTACATTTAATTCTACAGATATAATTGATAATACACTACGTAGTGTTATGGGGTGTAGTTTAAATCGTTTACTATCCTCATGGGACGAATTTGTTCGTGCAGCATTTTGGGGTGACATAGAGGGGGCACTGGCACAAATTATTCTAAATGTTGAAATGGAATATAATAGTCATGAACTCAACAATCTTGAATTTGCAATATTAAACCATGGTTTACTCGACATATCTATGTATACGGCTAATGCTATTAGATCAGTATTTTTAGGGGCTCTCTCTGCAGAAGATAGACTGACTTTTGAGGCTGAAGAGAGAGAATCTAATGAAGAATTATTTCGATATGATGCTAGTGACTCTGAAAGTAGAATATTTGCTATATACTCACAACTAGCAAATAACATAGTAAGGACTCAAGCTGAAGCACACAGAGAGGAAGATGATGATAGAATTGATGATGAAAATTATACACATTACATAGAGACAGTATTTACACCAGTTGTAGATAGTATTTGTGCCATGGATGCACATAGTGATTTATCCAGAGATCAAGTTATTGCAGAGATACGTGATAATAGATTAACAGGTAGATATCAAGCAAATGTAGCATTAAGCCTTAATCTCCGTGCAAGGATGCAAGCTAGCCAGCAAGATGGAGCTCAGGATTTAAGTGCGGCTTTTAGTGATGATAATATTTCTCGGCGTGCACTTTCAGGAATTAGTGATAGTTTTGATAGCTTATGGTATAGGTGTAATAGAGATCTAGCAAGTGAGGTTAATGCAGAAGAAGTTACTGATTATGTAGTTGGTAATGAAACAATTGCTCAAGCAGCACAAAGGTTATGTTTGCAACAACGTTTTATTCATGTATTTCATGTTAGAGAGCCTAATGTTGTACCTAATTCCAGAGGTACCATAGCTAATTCTACAGCATCAGGTGCAATATCAGAACATACACGGCAACGGTCAGGTCTTTCTCTATATGAAACCACTAATGAAATCAGGATAGAAGAAATTGTAAATACTTTAGATCGTTCTTATCATCGGATAACTAATACGGAAAATGTGCAACCATACAGTAGTATGATTTCCATTCCATCTGGTATACCAGCACTGCTTCCATATCATCCGACTGGTTCAGACGTGACGGCATTGAGCCGGCATGGTGTAACTAATATATATGTTGCCTGCAATTTGGAAATTCCAAGAAGTACAGGTGCTAGTTCTGGGTATCTTGGTGTTTTGCAGGAAATTTGTGAACGTTATTCTCTTGATACAGATATAAGAAATTATGAGGTTTCATGCGCCTTTGTTATACAAGATTTTGTTTTTGATGGTACTGAATCACTTCTAGCACGTGCGCATCCATGGCTGCATAGTGATGCACCAGAACGAGGCAGATATGTATCTGTAAGTAATATTCATGTGGCATCTATTATAGATAATAATGTAAATTTACTTAGTTTAGGAGCAAGAAGTGAAGTAAATACACATGGTGGCACTGGAGCAGCTTCTGTTGTGTACTCACCTAATAATTTATCAGTGTTTTCTCCAGGGGAGACTGGGCCTTTACGAAACAATCAAGTTATAACCACAATTTATATTGACACGAATTATACAACTGCTGATGGTGGCGTACAACCAAGGATAAAAATTGTAACAACTCATATAGTGGACGTTAGTACTAGATTAAATTTAGAAATGGCTATTGGAGAGATTAATCGTAATCGTACCTCTGGAGCTTTAGGTGATAGTTTTGCAGAGCATATTGGTGAGTTGAATGCTAGAGTTCGCGAACTAAATTTACTTAGAAATTTACCTTTAGAAACTGTTGGTAGAGCAGTTTTTGCAAGACCAAGAACATCACCTATACCTATTAGGCCAAGAGTGCCATTTAGTAATAGCGTTAGGAATTCTGCTATGGCTATGGCCAGGTCTTCGGCTATAAGGAATGTTGCTATGACTCAGAATTACATTCTTGATGCAGCTATAACTAGTCCCGAGTTACTTACTGAAGAATTATCTCCTTTGGCCAATACATTGCTATTGCTAGAGAGTGTATCAATCATTAATTACAGTAGATTAAGTAATATAGATAATGTAGATACTTATAGTCAGCTTGCTCTGCCTAGAGCACCCATGTTACATCCATATCACCCCGCAGGATCTCCAAGCACAATAAGATGTGATTCTGGGATCACAAGAATTTTAGCTTCTGTGCAATTAAATGTTGATGCTTCTCATTATCCTGGGTTTACAAACATGCTGTCTCATTGTCCTATTGGAGCAGATTTATCTACAGCTGAAGTAGATAGCTATGTGATTGTACAAAATTGTCCTTTTCGTAATTCTCAATTGCTAGGGCGAGCACATTCGTGGTTGCATGCTGATGCGCCAGATAGCCAAGCAGGGTTTAGCAGAGATCATATAATGCAGTTTATGATAATTGAAGGAGCACGAGCATCTATTTATCCTAATAGTCGCGTTTATACTCATCAAGAAGGTGGTAATGTTGTTTATTCACCCAATAATGTAAATGCTATAGATATTGGTGCAGATGGTATAATAGAGAATAGATTTATTACTACTGTATGTTGTGTGATTGATAGCGGTGTGCCACGTTTTGCTATCACAACTCATGTGTTACTTACTGATGACTCTGCTGTAGATTTTACCGCAGTTATAGCAGAACGAGCAGCCGCACCAGTATCGTTACTTCAATTTGGAGAGTTCTTAGAGACTATAGCTGGATTTGATTCTGAGGTTCACTTACCATGGAATATGCTAAGTCGAGCAGCGGTAAGTATACCTATTGAGCCAGAGCCAGGTGATAATAATTTAGCTGCTATAGACTCAAGGATTGTGAGCGTAACTGTTACACCAGATTATAGTCAAGAGAGCAGATTAATAAGTGTTCCTGGGTCCTCACCATCGATACCAGGAATAGTTAATAGAATTAGTCGTGGAATAGGTAGAGCAAGAGTAATAGCTAATCTTGAAACATCAAATAGTTCTGTTCCAGTTGGAGAATCATCATCACCAGTAAGATTATCTATTAATCCAGTAGCAGGTCATCAATATCCATGGCCTGAACGACCTATTGGTCTGCCAAGCCTTAATCAGTTAATGGGATTAAGAGCAATACTCAGAGCAAGAAATTCTTTAAATAATACATCTGAGGGAGTTATAAATCCAAGAGTTGTGAATAATTCAAATTTAAATGGGTCCATACATGAAGTAGAAGAACATTTAGTAGAATTAGAGTTAGTACAGTTACGGGAACGAACATCAGTATTAACCAACATGCAAGTAGGGCCCACTTATAGATATAATGATAACATGGTATCGCTAATTCCAGTGTTTACTAATGAGATATCTAGACCTGTACTGCCAGTTATTTCAATATCATATGGTAACCATATAGATAGAGGCAGATTACCAAGGCATATTAATCGACAATTGAGAATTATTTTGGGAGATGACGTTCCAAATTCTATAATGGTTAATTTTTGTCTTCAGGAGGGGGATACTGGACTTCCATTGAGATTATCCATGTCTCAAGCAATGGGAACTGCTGATGCTAATGAATTTTCGTATATTGTTGGGATAATGTCAACATCACCTAGTTATTTCGAGCAATTTAACATTAATGCAGGTGAGCTAGAAGCTGAAGATAGACAAATTAATATCCCTGATGGACATGAATCTTTTTACAGCTGTATCTTTGTACATGAAACTAATCAACTATTTATTACTGCTCATGCAATAGTCCCACCTGCTTTTTGTCAAAGAATTAGAGGTGGTTTGTCAGGTTACATTGAAGATCCAATTACTAGAGGACGAAATAATTTTGCACCACATAATTTAGAAGAGCTCTCATTGTGGATGAATAGTAATTTGCGTACTTCTGGTGAAGCTGCAGAGGCTGGCGTGGCTGCTCTGGAAATTTATTCTGAATTAAACAATTGTATAAGGCATAGAATTGCAGTAAGAGTAGATGATTCTGATATGAGAATGTTTAACGGCAGTCGTGATTTTGAAATTGCATATATTCTAACAAATGTTAATAATGTACATTATGAGTCTAGACATATGCCCATAGCACCTATAATATCAAGAGCTTCGGTATTAAACTCAGGACATGAAAGTCTTCATGCTCCCATATGCTTATCACACAGAATTACTAATGACAGTATGCTGCCAGCACATATAATCAGAATATTAGCTAGACATAACCTGGAGGTGAACACTAATGCGGATCTAGATGTGTTTTTTGTAGCTCAAGAAAACAATTATCGACGTGGCGAAAATATGCTTTTGACCGCGAGTTCAATAGTGGAAACATCATGCGCACAATTATTTGAAAATCCCTCCGCCTCGGTAGAGGGGATATGTATTATTAGCCCAGATCGTAATGGAAGAGATGGACATGAAATACATACAGAAATATTTAATTCAAATAATAATGTTAGATTTAATGTTGTTGGTACTCCAGGTGATTCTTGTTTCCAAAGTATAATAATACTTCGCAGTGCAGTTAATGGTGTAAATAGCAGAGTGTTATGGACTATGCATAACCTGTTGTCAGAAAATGATCTTACTATACTGAATAATAGTATCCAAAGCAGAATTTTCAGTGTTATTCCTGGCACAGAAATTACCACACTTGAACAGGTAATGTCTTGTGCTCTAAGATGTTCTGCATTGCAAAATATTTATAATTTTGAATCAGTGGTACGAGGAGGTACAGATTTTCCTAATATCGATCTTGGTGCAGATATTAGATTTGACAATGTGGGTCCGGAAATATATACACATGAGCAAATATGTAGATTGTCTAATGGTTCTGGTGAGCAACTTCATGAATTATGGTTAGATGTTGATGCTCATCGGCAGGCGTTCATAGAATTTTATGTAAGAGCTACACCAGGATTGGAAATAATAAGTAATGCGATAACTAGCATAATTGCAAGTGGTGGTGAGGAATATGATATTTTTAATGCAGAGGTAATTGAAAATTGCATAAGATATAATAACCATAATGTTTTGGAGTTACTAAGACTAAATTCAATAAATCTTCATGTGCTAATTAATGGAGTAAGCATTAATGGAGAAAATCCATTACTGTTATGCACATTACTGAGGCATAGAGAGTGTGCAATAGAAATACTACTAAGTGGCCAGCCTAATATATTAAATTTATATGGGGAGCGAGAGCATAGGTGGTGTATAGCAAATAATTTAGAAGAAGAATATGAATTAATAATACGTAGCTATGAATTTAGAGTGGGGCTGAGATCACCAAGCAGTAGCAATGGAGAGGCCAGGGTTGCCCCTTCTAGAGATACCGTTATAGCTGTAAATTTAGAGGATTTAACATCAAGTGATCATTATGACAGAATGATGCGAAATTTATTTAGATACATTCGTGAAGGTGATATAGAGTCATTTCGCACTACGTTTAATATGTCATCGAGCCATTTTCTAGATAGAGTATGCCTTGGTAATACATTGATGACGTATTGTGTGAGCCAGGATCAATGGGCGATAATGAGGTTATTAGTTGATGAAGGTGGGGCGAATATAGATATGGCAAGACCTGTTGATGGAATGACGCCACTACATGTAGCTGCGGATTGTGGGTATACTTATATCATAGAATACATATTATCAATTAGTGCTGCGAGTAGAGATACTGAAGATGGTGAAGGTCGTACAGCCTTGGAAATACTTTTGCAGCGTGAATATGGAGATGAAAATGATGCTAGAGCTCTTTTCATAATTGATGAGGAGATAGAGCCAAGTGCTAGAGCAAGATCAAGAAGTCCAAGCTTTACATAATGAAACAGAACACATTTATCTTAAAGGTGCTAAATATGTAGCTAGTCCTAATTGTACAACTAGGGATCCTAGAGTGGATATTAGTTTGCTTGTTATACATTGCATATCTTTGCCACCAAATATATTTTATGGGACATATATTCAAGATTTATTTACCAATACTCTTGATATCACAAAACATGGATACTTCACAAAACTTACAGGACTTAAGGTGTCTTCGCACTTGTTGATTAGACGTAACGGTTTTGTGATGCAGTTTGTACCCTTTGATATGCAGGCTTGGCATGCTGGAGTATCATCTTTCAAAGGTAGAGGTGGATGTAATAATTATTCGATTGGTATTGAGCTTGAGGGTAACGAAACACAGCCTTATTCAAGCTGCCAATATGCTGTTTTAGCTGATATAGTTAAAACTTTACAAATGGAGTTCACTAAAATAACAGATGAAAATATTGTTGGGCATGAAGACATTGCTCCTGGACGTAAAAGTGATCCAGGCCCTAGCTTTGATTGGGAGTTATTTTTAAGGTTGAAGAATAGTTAATGGTGCAGTGATTGAATTTTTATATTTTTCAACTATATTTTTTGCTGCAATATCCATATTTGTGTTAAGTATTTCATCTATTCCAAACCAGCGTAATGCTAAAGATTCATCACTAATGATTATATCATCTTCATCTGATTCAATTTTTAATAGATAGCAAATATCATAATGATAATGAGCGCAAACATTTTTATGTTTGGGAATGGAATGTATGTCTAAATCGAATATTTTATTATCTAATACAGAAATATTGTTAATTCCAGATTCTTCTTGGCATTCTAGAATAGCTACTTGTAGTGTGCTGAGATTGCCATCACAGTGACCACCTAATTGTAACCATTTATCTAGTTTTTTATGATGAGTAAGTAATATTTTATTAAGTTGTTTGTTAAATAGCAAAGCAGAGCTGGTAAAATGTCTGCTAAGTTCTCTGCGTTCAAAACAATATTTATTTTCATTTAAGAAGGTTACAAATTTTGTTTTAATTTCTTGGGATTTTCTAGTTCTAGGTGTGTATTCTGCAAGTTGTTGCTGAAGTGTTGGCCAAGTTTTATCCATAGAATATCAACCATCAGAAGTGCTATAGATTATAACATGCAAAGCAATGTCATCCCATTCTTTTATTTACTTCAGCAGCAATTTTGTCTGGTGAAAATTTGGGGATAAAGTTATTTGCTCCAACTTTGTCGACAAGGGCGTGATTAAAGTCACCACTTAGTGAGCTATGTAAAACAACATAAAGACCTTTCAAATTGGGATCTTTTCTTATTTCTGTGGTTAATTTATATCCATCCATTTCTGGCATTTCTATATCAGTAATTAGCATCAAAAATTCATCACTAACTTGAGAACCTTTGTCTGCCCAACGTTTTAATAGATCTAAAGCTTGTTGGCCATTTTCTCTCGCTACACATTTAATACCTAGCTGTTCTAAAGTCTTCTGTAACTGGTTTCGAGCAACTCTAGAGTCATCACATATAAGAATTTTTACTTTTTTATCTTTGGTTTTCTTCACGGCCTCTTGTGTTAGAAAAGCTGCTTCTTGTTTATTTTCTTCGCTGACTTGGCCAAATCTTGGGCTTACTTCTTGTAACACCTTCTCAACATCGATAATCTCAATTAACTGGTCATTGTATTTAGTTATTGACGTTAGATAACAGTCATTGCCAACTCCAGGTGGAGGTGGATGCATATCATTCCAGCTCACATTTATAATTTTGTGAACTTTAGATACCAGTAAACCTTGTTGGAGTTGATTAATCTCAGTTAGTATAATAAATGTTTTACTGTCTCTAGCTAGATATTTACGACCAATACCTTTGTGTAGGTCATAAATTGGAACAGTTACGCCCCTTATATTACTCACCCCAATGACGATTTCGTGCGATTGGGGCATCTTATTAATTCCTATGGTGTTAATTATCTCTTTTACTTTAAAAACATTTATGCCATAGAGTTGCTCATCACCCAATTGGAATATAAGTAGCTCTAGTCTATTTTGACCAGCTAGTTGGGTGCGTTGGTCAACATTTTCTAAAACTCCGGACATAAACTTAACCCATTTACAGATTCTCAAATAAGGTTAGTATATTAATGGGACAAATTGTTTTAAGTGTATTTAAGCATCCTCTAATTCTTTAATTTCATCAGATGAGCAAAAATAGTATTCTCCAGAGGTAAGGGAGGAGGGGATTGAAGTAGGTCCGTATTGGTATCGATGTAGTTCAATAACTTTATAGCCAAGCCACTCCCATATTCGCCTAATTTCTCTATTTTTTCCTTGATGTAGACAAACATCAAATGACGAAGAATTTTTTGTGGTGCTAACTTTCGTTATGCTAGTAAATCGTAATAGTTCGCCCTGGTCACTTATACCTTCTTTAGCTTGTAATAAATCTGTAGGCTTAGGATGATCTTGTACAGTAACAGTATAGTGCCGTGGAAGATTACTTTTAGGGTGCATGAGTTTATGAGCCAGATCACCAGAATTAGTTATTAAGAGTAATCCACTGGTATCTACATCTAGTCGACCAACCAGTATCCACTTTCCTTGTGTGAGTACAGGGAGATAATCAAATACTGTTTGTTTATGACCCTGAGAGTTTGTTGAACAAATAACGCCAGGGGGCTTATGAAAAACCAGTACTTGTGTATTGGTAGCTTCCCATGATATCTCTATAAGTGTATTGTCAATGGCAATGACATCGGTAGCACAAATCTGCATGCCTAATGTAGCACTAGCGTTATTCACACTAATACGTCCTTCTTTAATAAGGGATTCTATACCACGTCTTGAGCCAAAACCATTCTTGGCAAGGACCTTTTGGATCCTATCGGAATTTATCATAAATTATCTATCTGGGTATCTTCTAATTCTAATAGTTCACTTTCATTTTTAGTATTATCTGTGAAGTCTACAATTTCATCATCAAGAGTATCATTATTGTCTTCATCTAGTTTATCTTGCTCATCATTAGAATCATCTTGTTTATCTATATTTATATTATCTGTGAAGTCTACAATTTCATCATCAAGAGTATCATTATTGTCTTCATCTAGTTTATCTTGCTCATCACTAGAATCATGTTGTTTATCTAGATTTATATTATTTGTTAAGTCTTCTACTTCATTATCAAGAGTATGATTATTATATTCATTTAGTTGATCTTGCTCATCACTAGAATCATCTTGTTTATCTAGATTTATATTATCTGTTAAGTCTTCAACTTCATTATCAAGAGTATCATTATTGTCTTCATCTAATTTATCTTGCTCATCTTCCTCTTCATCATCAAGAATATCATTATTGTATTCATCTAGTTTATCTTGCTCATCACTAGAATCTTTTTCATTGTAATGAATATTTTCAATACTCGAACTATCATTTGGTTCCGTTTCCTCTTCATCATACACAGAGCTAGATTGTATGCTTTGCTCAGTTATTTCTAATTGAAGCTCTTTTTGTTTCGGGGTATTGAGATCCATTATTTCTTTGTCAAAAGATTGCAATATTTCTGATACGGCAGGCAGTTGATCCAAGCTGTTTAAGCCAAAATAATCAAGAAACTCCTTAGTGGTTGCATAGATTCCAGGCCTGCCAGGAACATCTCTATGTCCAATAATTCTGATCCAGCCTCGTTCCTCTTGTAGAGTTTTAAATATAGAACTACTAACACTAACACCGCGTATCTCTTCTATGTTACCGCGAGTCACTGGTTGGCGATAAGCAATAATTGCAAGAGTTTCAAGTAGAGCTTTTGAATACTTTGGTACTTTTTCTTCCCATAACTTTTGGATCCAAGGAGAAAACTCTGATTTGGCAATTAGGGTATAGCCAGTAGCCAATTCAATTAATTCAAAACCACGTTCGGTACAGCTCATCTCTATGGTATGCATGGCTTCACGAAATTCACTTAAACTTGGTTTTTCTTCCTCGTTAAATACAGACAAGATTTTTGCTTCAGTGAGAGGTGTGTGTGCTGCAAGTATCAATGCCTCAATTAATTTAGGTAATTGTTCATTGTTCATTGGGTTAACCTCACATAAATAGGTGCATATGGTTCGCTTTGAATTAATTCCAAGTTGCAGTCTCTAACTAGTTCTAAGATAGCAATGAATGTTACTATAAGACCAGCTCTGCCTTCACTTTTGTAGAAGAAGCAAGAAAACTCCATAAACTTATCTGTTTCTAGTGTGGATAAAATTATTGTCATTCGCTCGCGAACTGAAAGAGCTTCCCTTTCTATGCTATGTTTTGAATTTAAATCTAAGCGTTTGATGACATCTTTAAAAGCCATTAGTAAATCAGGGAAGTCTAATTCTGGCATTTGTGCTGGTATGTTAGATTCTGGTTGAGCTATAGACCCTCGAAATATATCACGTTCTTTTCTTGGCAAAGCATCAATATCTTGTGCTGCCAGCTTCATTTGTTCATATTCTTGAAGTTTTTGCGCTAGCCTGGCTCTGGGGTCTTCTTCTTCTTCTAATTCAACTTTATTCCGTGGCAGTAACATTCTAGATTTTATTTCAGTTAACACCGCGGCCATTTCTAAATAATCAGCTATAACTTCTATTTTCACAAACTGCATTATTTCAATATATGCTAGGTATTGCTTGGTAATTACTGCTACAGGAATATCTAAAATATCTAAGTTATGTTTTCTAATTAAGTACAATAATAGGTCTAAGGGGCCTTCAAATACTTCCAAGAATACTTCCAGAGCATCAGGTGGTATATAAAGATCTTTGGGAACTTCACATACCCATTCATCTAAAATTCTAGCAATAGCATTCTCAGGAGCTGAGTCTGCATTTGGTTCTAAAGTTTCTTGGTCCTGGTGTGCGCATTCAAGCTCATTCACTAAAGTAACCCCATAGATTCTTTAATATCATTAATTGTAATTTTAGCTTCATTTCTTGCTGCATGAGCACCTTCGTCTAGGATATTGTTGATGAGAGTTTTATCATTTTCTAAATCTTTAACTCGCTCTCGTATAGGCACTTGTTCAGCATCGATTTCATCAGCAAGGCATTTTTTGCAATCTACACAACCTATGTTAGCACTCTTGCATCCCAATTGCACCCAATTTTTTGTTTCCTCATTAGAATATACATCATGCAAATTCCATACAGGACATTTGTTTGGATCACCTGGGTCTGTACGTTTAATTCGTGCAGGATCAGTTGGCATAACCTTTATTTTTGACCAAATGGAGTCCGTAGATTCGCCTAAACCAATGGTATTATTATAAGACTTAGACATTTTTTGGCCGTCAATACCACATATTTTGGCTGATTTTGTAAGTATTGCTTCTGGCTCTATTAATATAGTTTTGCCGGTTCCATCTAGAAAAGCTTTTAAATGTTCTTGTTCCGTAAGAGTAAGATGGCCAAGCTCATCCAGCATAGCTTTTCCTTTTAGTAGCGCTTCTTTGTTGCCTTGCTCTTGATATTGCTTCATGAAATTACGAAAGACTTTAGCATTTTTCTTGCCAAGCTTACCTGAAATTATTTTGTCACTAACTTCATGAAAATCAGCACCACGTCCATAAATATGATTAAATCGGCGTGCTATTTCACGCATTAATTCAATATGTGCGACTTGATCTTCACCAACAGGAACCAGGCTTGCTCGGTAAAGGAGGACGTCTGCGCTTTGTAGCACTGGATAACCAAGGAAGCCATATGTAGATAGATCGCGATTTTTCAATTTTTCCTGTTGATCCTTGTAAGTAGGAACTCTTTCTAACCAGCTTAAAGGTGTCATCATAGATAATAATAAGTGTAGCTCTGCATGCTCAGGAACTCTAGACTGAATGAATATTTTACAGTCTTTTGGGTTTAATCCTGCGGCTAACCAATCAACTGCAAGGTCTTCACAATATTGCTTTATTTTCCTTGGGTCTTCATAGTCAGTCGTTAGGGCATGAAAGTCAGCAATAAAAAAGAAACATTCGTATTTATGCTGTAAATGAAGCCATTGTTTCAATGCTCCATGGTAGTTACCTAAGTGAATCTTGCCTGTTGGCCTCATTCCTGAGACAACTTTCTGGCTCTTTTTATTTATATGTGTCATATGTATACCAAATATCTCATACTATTTTTTGTTGCTATTCGTTGTGTTGGGTGGACACAAAGGTCTATAATCTTTCACTCTGATATATTGTAATGCAAATGCCTTGGAGAATATATGGGTTTTATGTTTGATTTCTTGCCAATTATTCTGTTCTTCATTACTTTCAAAGTCTGGGGCATTTATGCTGCCACAGCTGCTGCTATGCTGGCAACGCTTTTTCAGTTATTTTGGTCAAAATTTAGGCATGGCAAAGTTAAAAAGACTTTTTGGATTTCATTTGTTGCTATTTTTGTTTTAGGCGGGGCGACATTAATATTTAAGAATGAAATTTTTATTAAGTGGAAGCCAACGATAGTGTATATGGCATTAGCTATAGCCATGGTTGTAAGCCCAATGGTGACAGATAAAACTTTGTTACAACACCTCAGTAATTTAGATAATAAAAATGCCCTGGACCTTCCTGAATTGGCTTGGAAGAGATTAAATTATTACTGGGCGATATTCAGCGTAGTTATGGCGTCAACTAACCTGTATGTGGTATATAATTTTGACACTCAAACGTGGAATAATTTCAAACTATTTGGGATATTGGGAGCCACCTTGTTGTTTGTTATAATGCAGGCTATGTTAATGGTGAAATGGTCGAAACCAGAGAAGAGTGAGGATTTATCTTAGTGACTGATAATATAAATAAAAAAAGAACCGACCTAATTTTAAAAAAGCTTACAAATTCACTTCAGCCGGATAAGATTAATGTTATAGATGATTCCGCAGCTCATGCAGGGCATGCTTCAGCCAAGGAGCATGGTGGAGGACATTTTAAATTACATATTGTCTCTGAGTTATTTGAGGACAAGACTGAGCTAGAGCGACATCGTATGATTTATGCCGTACTAGGTGACACCATTGGGCAGGAAATTCATGCCCTATCAATTAGAGCTTTAACCCCAACTGAAACCAAAATATCATCAACAGAGTTGAAAGAGTAGTAGCCTATGCTTGTATTGAAATTAGCTTTATATGCTCTTGTATTTATTGCTGGTTTTTCATTTATACAGGTGCTATTTGCCTTTTTGCTATTATATCTTGAGAGTAGTCTAAATACACACATAACAAAACCAATTACTAGTAAACCAACCACAGTTAAAATGGTAGGGTTGTTTTTCTTTGAATGGATATTTAAATTATTTTTGAAGCTTGTCTCATACCCGATATTATTTTTGAATTCAAAAGCAAAGCATGTTGCACATTCAAAAAGCTGTATAATTTTGCTTCATGGTTACAGTCGTAATGCTGTTGATTGGCTATGGTTTAAAAAACATTTGCAGGCGAATGGCAAAGACATAATGGCATTAACACTTCCTCTAGTCACTAGAGATTTGCAAACTTCAGCGAAAGATTTAAGTGCAGAATTGCATAAATTAAAAGCCCAGCATGGTTATGAAGAATTCATTTTAATTGGTCATTCTATGGGGGGGGTGATTGCAAGCTTAGCAGTTGAAACCTCTCCGCACTTGAAAGAAATTGTAAGTAAAGTTATTGCGTTGGGTAGCCCATTTCATGGCACTAAGATATCTGTTTTTGGGGTTGGATTTACAGCAACTCAGCTTTTACCTAATTCTTCAGTATTAAATAATTTACGTTCATTAATGACAATTTCTAATACAGACTATTACTGTGTAGTAACAAATTGCGATCATATGATTCTTCCCTGGGATTCTGCTATTGTCGATAACATATCCTATGATGTTGTTGAGGATATTGGACACTTGCAGCTAATATATAGCAAAGTGGTATTGGAGCTAGTTGAGGCTAATATTAACCTCAACCAGGGTACAATTAATAACGAATGTTTAGATTCGGACAAAGACGCTAGCTTTAACTAAAGCGCCTGATGATATGGTTTCTCCAGGAACAAACCCTTTTTCCTTATATCCAGCTTGAATATTTGCATGGAAGTCTTTAGTTATTGCGTAATTTAAAGTTGTACTTAGCATCCACCCTGTTCTTTCTTTGGATAGAGCTGCCGTAGTTGCATCTAATTCTGGTTGGCGCCAAACATGTGCCCCAGCGTCTAGAGAAAATAGTTTGTTTGAGTAAATTTTTCTTATCTTTAGGCCTAGACCACTACCTTTTTTGTCACCAGTTTTTCCGTATCGAACTGTGAATACATAGTTTCTGCCATAGCTATCTTTTATAAAGTTATTGAGATGATATTCAGGTCCCCAAGGTGCTAAATATAATGCCATTGCTGGTAGATATTTTGCGCCAGAGATATCAATGCATGGCAGGTCCCAGTTTCTTTCCCCTGAATCAATATAGTTGCCTACGGAGTACAAGCCGTACCATATAAATGGGTTAAGATAGTTTACCAAGTTCTTTTTTCTTAAACTGCTAGCGGTGAGGACGTTACGACCATTCCAGTCATTAATTTCGCTTATATAACCAGTAACATCATGACCAGGGTTATTCGCTGTAGAATCATTTTTAGTTGAGTCGATATAATGGATAATATCGTATGATGATTGAACCGATAGCATTGCATCACTACTGCTGACACTTCCATGCTCGAACCAATCATTGTAAATATTAGTTGCTAGCAATGTGGTAGATTCCATTCCACCGGCAGATATGGCTGCTCGTTTTGGTAATGTTCTAGCATTGTATGCGGCAGAACTAAACATGGCAGCACCAGAGAAAATATTAATGTTATATGAAATATTTTTAATTCCTACATCACGTAGCCTGCCACCATGACCAAAATATTCATGCTGTGCAATCATAGAGTAAGAAGCCACAGGGTAATCGAAGAACAGAACTCTTGATGCTCTAGCAAAAGTTGCCAAAGTAGGGTTTTCAATATTTATATTTTTAGATATTTGGTAATCAGCTAAAGAATATAATCTATAGGCAGAGGTTATGTTATTTGCTCCAGCTTTAGCTAGCATATTTCTTTGATACATAAAATTGTATTCAAATGCTGAAGAGTTTGTTTTGGCTTGTAGAGCTGAGCAACCCAAAATAGAGGCTATAGCCAGAATGCCTTGAGTCAATTTATTAGACATTGTAAATTCCTTAATATAATACCTTATTTAACCGCGCATTCTACATTAAGAGTGGTAAGAGTACCATTATATAGTTGACATAGTTATTATGCTTGCTAAGCTTAAGATGTAAAATATTCCTTTTTAAGACCTAGAGCAAAATATGATTGAGCATGGAATAAATAATAATCACATATTGTACGGCAAGATGCTAGATTTGTTCGTAAAGTTACAAAGTAACTTAGATATTGATGAAACTATTCTTGTTCTTTATAATTTCACGTGTTCTCAAATGCCAATAGCTGCACTTAATTATCTCAATAATGAATTAAAGAAAGATGTGATGTTTGGGAGCAAAACTAATAATGTCTATCGATATGACTTAGAGCTAAAAGAATTATATTTGGGCTCACTTGAATTGTGTTCGATATCCCCTTTAAATAATACTCAAGTAGAAGAGCTAAATACTGTAGTCCATACTGTATTGCAGACAATAAAAAATTCTATTGATTATAGCATAGCTGTATCAAATTCAATGATTGATCACCTCACCCAAGTTAATAATAGAAACTCTTTGGAACAAGATTTGTTGCATGTAATTAGTTTAAAGAAAAGAAGGGAAAGTAGTAGCACATTACTACTTTTTGATTTAGATAAATTCAAGCAAGTTAATGATCAGCTTGGTCATCTAGTCGGGGATGAACTTTTGGTTAACATTAGCAATATGCTGAAGTCGGTAGCTAGAGAAAGCGATATTATTTATAGATATGGTGGTGATGAATTTGTAATTCTGTTAAAGGAAACCAGTTTGTCTGGTGCTTTACAGTTAGCCGAAAGAATAAGAGAGTCTATAAATTGTGTTTTGGAACAATATAATAAAAAGCTCAAGGATAGCATTGTATCTGTTAGTGTTGGGTTGTCAGAAATAGGAGCAGATGATGATGTAGTCAGTCTGTTTGATAGGGTTGATAATGCTTTATATCGTGCAAAACGAGATGGTGGCAATCAAGTTGTTGAGTCAAAAAATAGTATTATAAAGCCAAAAGACTCTCATGATAAAACCGCTTAGGCAGGCTCTAATTTTGTTTCACATTGATGTGTGAAGATTTCCATTAAGATATCTTTAGCAATTTTTTCACCTGTTTGTTCTGGAGTTTTTATGCCAGGAAAGCCCTTTCGGTATAATGCAGAATTAATTGGACCAGGTTGTAATTTTGTGATTTTCAAATTCATAGAATTTTTGTGTTCATTTTTCAATATAGACATTAGTTGTTCAATTCCAGCATTAGCAACACCAAGAGCGCCGATATAATTTTTGCAGATGTTATCTATGACCGGATAAATAATTTGGGGTGAATGGCTTAGTTGTAATATTGGCAATATTGCTTGGATGAGCATAAATACAGCATTCAGGTTAATTTGTAATACTTCATACCACTTCTGAACATTATAATGGGCAATAGGTGAAAAACTGCCCCATGTCGCAGCGAGATTAATGAAAGCATTTAAATGTTGATATTCTTGCTGGATTACTTGGGCTAGATTTTCATAATCATCTGGTGTTGCAGATAGAAAATCAAACTGCATTATATGTACGGAATTATTTGGCTGTATACAAGCATCATAGAGTAAATTAAGTTCATCTATGTTTCTTCCCATGATAATGAGATTTGCATTATGTTTTGCAAGTTGCTGACAAGTATGGCGACCAATTTCACCAGTTGACCCGCTTACTAAAAACACTTTACCTTCCAGGTTGCTATCTTGGTTGAGCATGATAATATTAACTTAAATCAATTCGAGAACTATTATTCTAACATGACGCATGGAACAAACCATCATGAAAATTTTATCAAGTTATGTTTTTATCGTAGCTTGTCTCATATTCCACGACTAAATGTAGGGATATATGATTTACATTGTCATCATGGACTAACGTTAGAACTTCAAGGTAATGTTGATGATGCAGCATATTATTATAAACTAGGCAGTGCAGACTCCCTCGATGCCGAATTTCATTATGGTAGATGCTCAACACAGAATGAATCTGATATTCCAAATGAAATTTCAATGGCATTAATGCAAAGAGCAGCTTTTAATGGTTCTAGATGTGGGCAGCTATACCTAGGAACTCAGTTATTAACAATTGATTCAGTAATGGCAGAATATTGGCTGGAAAAAGCAGCACAAGTTTTTCCTGAAGCTAATATTCCTTATGCCTCGGCATTAATACGTAACCATAAATTGGTTCCTGCAAAACAAGTTTTGATGGCACACACACGCGAAGATCCAAACGCTGTTCTTGATTTTATACAAAGTTTAAGATCTTCATTACCGATGTCTCAACCAAATAATAATAATGTTTTTATGTTTACAAATTGGGTTAAACCTGAGTTAAGTACAGATGACTCAGTAACTATTCATAATAATAATAATTCTAGATTGTTAGTAACATAATATTTTCCATTACATGAATTCCAGCGTATACATGGCTTATTGTTTATTTAGGGTATGTTGTTAAATATTTTTTATAGAGAGCAAAAGAATATGAATGCACAATATATAGTAATATTAATTTCTCTATTAGTATTGAATGCTTGTGGACCAGTTTATGAAATCCAGTATGTTTATAAACCACCTCAAAATGATTTTGGTGTTAAGTGTATTAAAAATTGTGCGAACCAAAAAATATTTTGCAAAAATGAGGCAAATAAGGATTTATCAATATGCAAAATGCATGAAGATAGTATTGGCTTAGAAAAATATAATGATTATTTTCAAGATGTGATTTCTCGTGGAGTAACACCACATTCAGATACTAATAAAAAAACTTTCACAAATTACAGCATATGTGAGAGTAAATATGAGGCTAGTAACTGCAGTCAAGAATTTAGAAACTGCTATCTAGTCTGTGAAGGTCAAATTGAAACTAAAGCTGTTTGTGTTGGCAACTGTGATAAAACCGATATTGTTGACACTATTTAATGCTCATGATTATGACTATCACTTTGAACAGTTAGAACAAATAATAGGTATTTTAAAAACAAGGTTTGATGAGCCATGGTTAGATCTTCTTCATACGAGAATGTTGATTAAACAAAATAAATTAGATATTGCATTGAGGTTTATAAATAGAGTGAAAAATGATCATGAAATTGGTAGTGATCTTTATTTACAGGAAGCTGAAATATTGGCATCTGAAAATAAGCATGCTGAAGCCGTGAGTGTATTAGATCAAATGCTTATGAAAAAGAGAATTAAAGATATCGTAATTTATCAAAAAGCTATAGATATTCCTCTAGATACTCAAGAAGGTGAAAATATTTTACGATATTTACAGCCTGTATGTGAGCTAGGTGTTAATTCAAATTTAAGAAGAAAATAAGATTATTTGAAATTTCAGGAGCTATCTATAGATGAATGGCATGATTCTAAAAATATACAAATCAATGAGCTTAATGATTTTGAAAAAATACTAGGATATTTAGAATGTCTCTTTGATGAAAAAATAGAAACCTCAGTAATCGTAGAAATATTTAAAGCAGGTCTTTCCTTAATTCGTAAACGCACGAATGAAGCTGTTAAACATGCTAATTCAGCATTTGATACACTTAATGATAATGATATCCATCTTTGCTTAAATAGTTTGAAAATTTTAAAAAAAGTTTTTGTTGCTGGTGAATGTAAAGAGCAAATGCAAGCTTTAGATAATTATTCAATGGGTGCTAATAAAAATGATAATGAAATAGTACTTAAAATAAATCAACATTATATTTCAGATAAATCAGTGCAACTATCCTCTATAGCTAAAGAAAGCATAATAATAGTTATGTATAATAAACAGAAAAAAGTTGCAGCTATGTTGTGTCTGTTACGTCCAGGAAGTGTTTCCTTGCGTAAAAGTGTGAAATATTTTAATAATATTATTTCACAGATGATTAATGAATTGTTAAGTTACAAAATAGAAAAAAATGACATTGAGCTATCAGTTTACGCCGGAGATTTATATAATCATAAAGGTGTAAATGATACTAAAGTATCCTCTCTTGATCAGCTACTAAAGGTATTTTCACAACTAAATGTGATACCAAGTAGCACTAATATTTCAAAACATACACATATATCCATCTCTATCGGGGTGATGAATGGGATTGTAACTGTAAATGAAGTAATTGATACTAACTCTGTTGCTTTGATAGATAGTAATGAAGCATTAATTAGTGCTGACGTTGACTTTATTGTTGACCAGATCGATGAAAATGAAGAGGAGAATGATTCAGCCTCTAATGTGGATTCAGGTTGATAACTTCCTTGTTGGTGTCCCTTTGTTTAATATTTTTTAGAATATAGGAAACTTCTTCCTTAAGTTTTGCTAAGTTATATGTTCTTCCTTTAAATCTGATGTTATCTATAGTATTTATTACCTCTGTTAAAGCCTCCATGTTTGTGTGGCTTGAGGCAAGATATTGTGGAATAAGTTTTAGTGCTGTATTCTTCTGGATTCCATAATTATCTATAAAATAATTGCTAAGATATTTTGCTAGTAGTTTCGGGTCATTAATATCATTAATGTGTACTTCGTTGCTGTATGATGTTGAGCTTTCAATTTTATATTTAGGAAGTTTAAAATGGTTTTTTCTACTAATTGTATAGATGAAAATTGTTATTAAAAAAACTAATAGAACTATTGCTGTTATTAACAGTATCTGAGTAAGGTTAAGATCATTTATGACAGGTGAGACGGTTTCATTATTGATATCTGAAGTCTTCGTTGGTTCAATTGGTATTACTGGCAAAATATCGAAGGTTGTATATTTTAATTTATAATTTTCAGCTTTATGAGCGACGGTATTCCACCATGGTATTGATATCTGTGGAAACGTTATTTGCCCATGTTTAGTAGGTATTATAGTATATGTATGCTTTACTGTTGCTATTATATCATTGCCCTTATATTCTTGCTCAGCAGTAGTTTTATCTGCGTAAACTTTGTATTCATCATTGGTTAGCATTAATGCATCATGTGGTAAATTTGTAGATAAGGTACCTTTTCCTGTAATAGTTATAGTTCGAGTTATTGGATCACCGGCTTTAATTTGAGGCATATGATCTAGAGCATCGGTTATTGTAATTTCCTCCGCTGGTAACCAAGAGTTTAAACTATTAGATTTATGATCAGATATGTTGACATCAAATGTTGGGCTGAAGCTTGCAAATGGTTTTAAGTCATCAAACTGTGATCTGAAAATGCTAGAATTAAATGCAGCGAATGGGTCGCTTGATGGGTTGTTATTACTTGTACGTTCATAGCCATTTACTGTATATAAAGGAAAGGTAAGTTGCCCTGATTTATTTGCTACCATTAGATATTTTATTTTAGTTATTCGTCGTTGATTACCATTACTATCAGTTTTAATTGCAGCTAATGGCCCATCAATTTGCTCAATACTATATTCAGATGATTTGCTTTCATCAAGTTGCAAATTTGCTGTTGGACGTTTTTCATCAAGTTCAAGATCAAATATAATTGGTTGTTTAATATAAAATCTATCAGAAGGTTTTATTATTTTCAGGTTAAGTTCTAGAGCAGGTCCATTATGAGGATTGTTAATTGAATTGGATGTATCTGCCGGTATCACTTTAAGAATAATGCTATCTGTTCTTAACATTCCTGTTGTGGTTTCTATTTTAAAGCTTGGGATAGTAATTTGGCCATGTATTTTAGGTGTTAGTGTATATTGCCATGCAATAGAGCTAGTTTTTTTCCATTGAATGCTTTGAATACTCGAGAAAGTTTGTTTGCCAATGATATTAAAATTATCTTTTATTAAATTAATATCAGGTTCAGCTTTAGCGGTTGCATCAGTTAAAGTTAAGGTTAATATCACACTACTATTAGTATCAATCTGGATTTCACTTACTTCAGCTATAAATGATTTCGCGAAACAACATATAGGAAACAATATAAAAATAAACAGTAGATATTTAACTCTCATTGGTGTTTTCTCCAATACTCTTTTCGCTCAATAGCGAATTTCCTTTTCATGAATTCATGCAAATCACTACTTCTTTGAACTTCCTTTAATAGTCTGTTTTCATGATCACGTAGATTATCGCTCTCAGATTTAGATGAGTCCATTACTTTTTGTTGCTCATAATCTATGCCATCTTGGTTTTTATCGTCTTGTGATGATGGCGGTATAGATTTGTCCTCTATTTGATTTTCTTTATTTTGTTCAGGTTCTGACTTTTCTGTCTGTTCTTGGCTTTGATCCTGTTCTTGGTTTTGTTCTTGGCTTTGATTCTGTTCTTGGTTTTGTTCTTGGCTTTGATTCTGTTCTTGGTTTTGTTCTTGATTTTCATTCTGTTCTTGATTTTGATTCTGTTCTTGATTTTGATTCTGTTCCTGTTCCTGTTCCTGTTCCTGTTCCTGTTCCTGTTCCTGTTCCTGTTCCTGTTCCTGTTTTTCCTTCTGTTCTTGCTTTTGTTGTTCT
>Ga0066610_10000094_pt1 | contig 59955 bp, 48 predicted proteins | sample SaaInlV_DNA_165m_FD_60375 | JGI IMG/M metagenome (GOLD analysis project Ga0066610, IMG submission 60375) | Marine microbial communities from expanding oxygen minimum zones in the Saanich Inlet - SI075_LV_DNA_165m | ecosystem: Environmental > Aquatic > Marine > Unclassified | place: British... | reverse complement strand
GACGTCGCTGTGCTCCTCGCAATGACGAAGGTGAGTCGATGCGCTTGTCTAAATAACTTGGGTGGTATGGATTGCGACGTCGCAATCCATCTTTAAATAGCAGCTAACAAGGCTCGTGTGTTTTGAGTAAACTGACAGCACTATTGCTGCCCCACCTCCGTCATTGCGAGGAGCGTAAGCATCCTGCAGCTTTAGCGCAGGGTCGTAGCGACGTCGCTGCGCTCCTCGCAATGAAGGGCTGAGGAAGCTACATTAGACAACTACCTACCTACAGCAATAAATGTCCTAGTATAGATAGAATATTTGCGGCGCCCAAATGATTTGACGCGTTAAAAAAAAGCTTCTACAATAATATTAATACTTTATAAACTAGGCAATAAATATGAAAAAAGAAACTACGAGCACGAGCAGTAAAAATGATCAGAGCAGTGGTGGGGAAAAAACAAAGTCTAAGCCGCATTGGTCTTTTAAAATAATTGGTAATATTGCTGCTATTATTATAGGAATAGACTGCGCTATTAATGCCTGGTATTACATGGCCTTAATGGGTGGCTTTTTTGCAGTGCCTGCAGTAATAGCTATCTGTGCTCTTGCTGGGTTTATACTCAACACAATACTATATAGCGCTGACTTTCCTGAAGCATTTGATGGCCTTTATAAAAGTATAACAACTATATTTACTCTTAAGACTGAAACAGATGCTAGTAAAACAGCAGAAGATAAGGACACAAAGCATCCAGTAGAAACATTTTTATCTGAAATAATCGCAATATCTAGTGGCGTAGTCATGGGCTTATTTACCTACTCCAGCTACCTTGGACTTGCAATACCACATATTTCACTACCCTTGATATTATTACTAAGTATAGCTAATACTATAGGAACATATGGCCTACTAAGAACATCATTAGAGATAGGTCAGTTAAAAGATGATATATGGGAAATTAAAGAAAAACACATCAAGTCAATACTAGTAGCTACTTTATTTATCATTTATGTACTAGGAACTGTATGGACATTAAATACATGGGTCATAAGTGCAATTACAGTTATACCACAAATAAACTACTTTGTAGCTTATACTCCATTATTGCTAGGTGAACTTGCCTTTGTTCTGGGAACAGCTATTAAAACAATAAATTACATCATTCCTGGGTCAAATTCAGAAGCCCTAGCGACACACAATACCAATACAGTCTACTTTTTTATTCTTATAGCGTTTTCAGTATTAAATGCCGTTGGCAATGGCGCTATCACTGCAGCAGGAGGCCCAATGTATAAAGCTGTCATTGGTGCATTGCTCTCCTTGGGAGTCATGATTAAAGCTAGCATGGACCAAGTAAAGGCTAATGATTCTGCAGATGCAGCTGATAGCAGCACTAAACTTACCTGCTACGCTATGATTAGTATGTTAGCCATATGGAGCTTTCTTGAGTTTGTTCAACCTGCTGTGGCTGCCAGCATAGGTGGCCATGCAATAGCAGCGATAATAGGCGGGCCTGCAACAATAACAATAGCGGCTATACTCTTTCTGATAACAACAGTAACAACAACTCATTTAACACTTGAATGTGGCAAGCCTGCATTAGAACATGCCTACACAACAACCACCAGTTTGCTATCAAGTGTTACAGGATCTGAAAATAGTCCAAGCAAGTCACATGAAGAAAACTTAGCAAAAAAAAGCCCAAATAACATATGCACCATAAGCTGAACCGCCATTTCAACATATAAACAACGACTTAAGGCAAAACACTTAATATTTCCTTAAGTTCAACTTGCTATAATATATGAGCATATAAAATTAGTAACAACTACAACGACTAATTTTGCTTTAGAATACGCCCTATTCCCTACACAAAAGCGGCCATATTGTTATTAAAATGTACAATATATGAAAATAAAGAAAGCATGCAAAGACACTACACGCGCATATATTTTAACATAAAAACAACAGCTTAAGCCAAAACACTTAAGATTCCCTTAAGCTTCACATGTTATAATATATTAATAGTATTAATATATGAGTAAATAACATGGCAAACAACAACATACATTGGTCATACTACACCGCAGGTTTTATAACTGCATTTATAATTGGCATAGATTGCGCCATAAATGCGGCATTTTACATGGCTTTAATGGGTGGTTTTTACGCAATACCTATAGTATTAGTATTCTGCGCCCTTGCTGGACTTGTTTTAAATACTATTTTATATGCAAATGACTTTCCTGAAGCAATATCAGATTTTGTTGACAACATAAAAGCCTTCTTTGCAGGCATTTACAACTATAACGAAACTATAGCTACAGTTATAAATAATTCAGCAGCTGAAAATTACGAATTAGCAAAAAATGGCTTTATTTTCATGAGCAAAGAAGTAATTGCGCTAGCTAGCGGCATCATCATGGGCTTATTCACCTATAGCGCCTACCTTGGTATGGCATTACCATTTACGAGCCCTATTCTTATTGCTGTTTTCTGTGGCGCTTATGTTTTTGGAATTTATGCTTTGATTAGGACTTCGCTAAATACAAAGTATACTGACGATACAACTATTACAGACAAAATTAACGACCTTAGTCTAACGGGCAAACTCGTCACATCTATAATAACTGCAATATTCATAGCCGCGACATATTGGACCATGCTTACATTTCTAGCAGGTGCCATATCAGCTGCTGCTGCATTCGCACCTATCCTTGTGCCAGTAATCCCCGCTTTATTTGTACTATTATTAATAGGAGAGAGTATATTTGCGGTAAAAGCTGCAGTATGGCTTGGTGCAAAAATTAGCTCGCCAACACCAGAGACAAACAGCCATCCTAAAAAATTCATTATGATTGTAATGGCTCTGCTTAATGCATTTGCTAATGCAGCAATTACTGCTGTTGGCTCAACAAAAATAGCCGCTGTATCTGGCTTTATTTTTTCCTTTGGAGTTATGTACAAGTCATCTAATGAACAAGATATAGAAAGCAGCGAACAACAAAAAGCAACAATTAATAAAGCTTTTAAAGTAGCAGTGAATTGCGTACTAGCTGCGGCATTAATATGGGCTAACTTTAATTTTCTAACTCCAGCTTTAGTTGTAGCTGGCGCAGCTAACCCAGTTCTTAGCGGAATTATGATTATTGTTTTAATCATGCTAGTAGTAAGCACGATAAACAATCCGTTCAATGAAGACGAACTAAGTGTTGTAGGACAATACCCGACAAACAATAGTCTTAGCGAAGAAGAGAAGAAACCACTATTATATGATGCAGAAACAGAAAAACAAGTATCTCCTATAATAGCACCTAACACAAGTACAGAGACTGTAATAAACAGTGTTGCTACATTGTTTGTAACTGGTGCAATTACTAAAGCTATGGATAATGCATTAAATGAAATAGAAAATAGCAGTGGCGCTGAAGCAAAAAAATCTAAATAATATAATTATATTGTAGTAGAGCAGCAAACGCATATAAAAATAATATTGCATATAATGCTGCAGCAATGTCATCTATAACAATGCCAGTTCCGCCTTGAATATTTTTATCTAGCCAATTAATGGGCCATGGCTTTAGAATGTCAAAAAACCTAAAAGCGATAAAAGCCAGCAGCCACCAGAGCACCTCGTGTGGCATAAAAAATAATACTAACAAATAACCAACCACTTCATCACAGACAATACTAGAGTGATCATGTACGCCAAGACTATCAGAGGTGTATTTACATGTGTAGACACTAAATAGAGTCAAAGCTAACAGTATCAGTAAATAACCCTGCATATTTAGATCTAGCATAAAATAAAAAAATGGCAATGCCGCTAAAGTTCCCCAAGTACCAGGAGCCCAAGGCAACAACCCACTGCCAAAACCAAAGCTAAATGCATGCAATGGGTTTTGTAACATTCTCACAGATGGCTGTTTCTTTTCGGTCTTAACTTGCACCCTCTTCATCCCCTTTATAATCAATAATAGCAAAATGGTCATGATCAGAATCTTTTATAACAAAAGGCTCATCATATTTATCATACACATGCATACCAGGGTGCGCACTTAAATGACCAATGCAAGATAGCCTACAATCATACCTACCTGCCAACTCTAATAATTTATCTTTATTTTCGGGTTTTACCGTAAAGCAAATCTCGTAATCATCAGCCCCTGTAAATGCACATTGATATGCTGCATTTCTTTCAATTACAGCCTTTATTTGCTCTGACAGAGGAATATCTTTTAGATTTATATGTGCGCCAAGAGCTGTTTTTGTCAAAATACGTTTAAGATCTTGAGATAATCCTGCAGATATTTCAGTGCAACTTGTAGTTATAGTCTGCAACTCTACAGCAAACTTCAATGGTATTTCAGGCTTCATTAAGCATTTTTCTAAATACCTGGAAGTATTATCATCATTAGGAATATCCTGCAAAATTCTGTTTAATGCTAAACCTGCATCTCCTAAAGAACCAGTGACATAAATTAAATCACTAACTTGAGGAGCAGCATTTTTAACAGAACCAATATCATATGCAACCTGACCAATAGAACTTACAGCGATACTGCTTTTTCCAGTAACTAGTGAGACCCCTGTTAAATACCCACCATATTTTTCTGTACTCTCACGCAGACCGCTTGCAAAGTCTTCAAGCCATAACTCACTTATTTTGGGCATGCTAATATTAATTTGAAAGCAAATAGGCTCTGCCCCCAAGGCCATTAGTTTACTATAGTTAGATACTAAAGCCTTATATGCCAAATCACATGCTTTAACATTAGATAGAAAGTGCACGCCCTCTACCATTGTATTGAGTGAGTTTACTATATTGCGATCAGATGTAACATTTAATAGCGTTGCAGCCTTATTGTCATAATTGGCAAATTTACTACTATCTACATGCTCTAAATCAGCAAAAACCTTTTTTACTAAACTCTCATAACTCATATTACTTCTTTTTTCCTTTCGCTGCTAAATACTCTATTTTCCGATGCTGCTGCACAATAGAATCTAGCACTGCATTAATATATTTATGCCCCTGCTCCGTACCAAACTTTTTATTTAAACGTGCGGCTTGGTCTATACAAACTTTAAACGGAACATCATCTCTATATAAAATTTCATAAGATGCTAGGCGTAAAACAGCAAGCTCAACTTTACTCATAGCACTAATATCTCTATCTAAAAAACCTATTATTATCTCATCCAAATCATTTATCTTACTGAATATGTCATTTGCAATTTCTTTATAGTAGTCCTTGTCATAAGATTCCCCTGAACCACCAAACTCAGAAACCTCATACATAGATAAACTGTTGCCATATTCCCACTGAAATATTAATTTTAACAGTAACTCTCGAGAATTATATCTAGTTTCAGCTCTTGCCATTTTAGCTCTCCCCTCTGGTAGGCTCTTGTGTTTCCATGCCAAGAACAATTTCTTTAAATGCTTGAATATCCTGAAATGACCTATAAACTGAAGCAAATCGTATATACGCAACCTCATCGATTGGACTTAGCTCACTCAATACAATGCCACCAATTGATTCAGAACTAATCTCACGCTCACCTGTACTACTTAATTTATGCAATATTCTAGCTACAAGTGATTCAAACTGCTCTTCTGATACCGGCCTTTTCTGCAATGCACGAGATAGACCATTACGTAATTTTTCTTCATCAAAGGGGCTGCGCTTACCATCTTTTTTTATAACTCTTGGCATTAATAGCTCAGCTGTTTCAAAAGTTGTATAACGCTCTTTACATACTAAGCATTCACGCCTTCTACGAACTTGAGCACCATTGGCAACTAAACGTGAATCTATGACTTTTGTATCTTCAGTATTACAAAATGGACAAAACATTTTATCTCCTTAGCATTTTATTATTTATAGACTGGGAATTTAGCACACAATGCCGCCACTTGATTAGCAGCAGAATCTAATAAACTCTGATTATTAATATCACCTAAGATCATTGCAACTAAATGAGCCAGCTCCTCAACCTCAGGCTCACCAAAGCCTCTTGTAGTTATAGCTGGAGTTCCTATGCGAATCCCACTTGTGATAAATGGGCCCCTGCTATCGTTAGGAATACTGTTTTTATTAACAGTTATATTAGCTTTGCCCAAAGCTGCCTCTGCATCTTTGCCAGAGATATTTTTTGCCGTTAAATCAACTAAGAACATATGGTTCTTAGTTCCTCCAGAGACAATCGAATAACCAAGTTCAATAAGCTTATTTGCAAATAATTCTGCATTAGCAAGCACCTGTTGCTGATACTGCTTAAACTCAGGAGTAGCTGCCTCTTTAAAAGCAATAGCCTTTGCAGCAACAACATGCATTAAAGGCCCACCCTGCGTCATTGGAAAGACTGAAAAATTTATTTTTTTTGCCAACTTATCAGTTTTAGCAAGAATAATTCCACTACGCGGCCCGCGTAATGTTTTATGAGTAGTGGATGTAACTACATCTGCATAATCTATAGGTGATGGGTACACACCAGCAGCTATTAAACCAGATACATGCGCCATATCCGCTAAAAGATAAGCCCCAACACTATCTGCTATGCTACGAAACCTAGCCCAATCCACAACTCCAGAAAAAGCTGAGAAACCTGAAATTATCATTTTAGGTTTATGCTCTTTAGCCATAGCTTCAACCTGAGCGTAGTCTATGTCCCCTGTAATTGCGTCGATACCATAAGAGACAGCATTAAAAATTCTGCCAGAGAAACTAACCTTAGCACCATGAGTTAAGTGACCACCATGGTCCAAACTCATACCTAAAATAGTATCACCGGCTTCTAACAAACCTAGAAATACCGCTATATTTGCAGATGAACCAGAATGAGGCTGAACATTAGCATAACCTGCATTAAAAAGCGCCTTAGCACGCTCAATCGCAAGACTCTCTACAACATCAACATGCTCACAACCACCATAATACCTGGCTCCTGGATAACCTTCTGCATACTTATTTGTAAGGCAAGTGCCAGCTGCGGCCATAACACTAGAGCTTGCATAATTTTCTGATGCTATTAATTCTATATGCTGCTCTTGGCGCTCCAATTCAGCAGATATTGCATCATATATTTCAGGGTCATGTGGACGTATAATCTCTAGATCACTCAGTGACATATTTTTCTCCGAAATCAAGCTGCGATAAAACTTGTGTGGTAATTAATAATTGCCTACACATGATAACTTAAAACATAAAGAAAGAAAATATTTTATAATTCTATTTGCTAACCTTAACTAAAATAACTCGACAAATCTTGCCATATCTGTTTTTTATACGCTGGGTTTTCTAATAGCTGCGTTAAATCTGGACAAACCAAGACCCGAGTCTTCCCATCAGTTAAATAGTTTTTTTGCAAATTCCAGTTTTCATAGGATGAACTTTCACCGGTAAGATCGGACGCAACATTAACACCAAATATCAACACAAAGTCATGACTACCTTCTAAATCGTATTCTTTATTTGTTTTTAATTTAAGTGCGGCTAGTATCTTTTGCAATAACACTCTGGTTTTAGAATTAATATCATCTGCATTAACTGCTAACAAGCCAGAACTTGCGCTAGACTCAAGCAAGCATAACTTAATACTGCTATGAGTGGCTTTAGCCTGCCAATAATCTATATTCATTAAACTTAAAGCTAATTCTTGCTTCATATAAAGACTCCAAACATAAGCTAACGCATGTATACTTTTGACACCCCATGAGATGCTTCTTTAAATAAAATCATATCTGCTCGACACTTGCTTGGCAATATGTTTTGTTTTAAGTTCAAAAGATTAATTTCTTGCCAAATTTTATTAGCGCAGTCTTTGGCAGAGCTTTCATTTAAATGTTTTAAACTATGCATGTATGCTGAAGGGTCAGATACTGCCTTGGCCATATAAGATAAAAACCTCTTCACATACCATGACTCTATAACTTCGGGCTTTGCATCAACATAAATACCATAATCAATAAAATCCGCAACGCAATTTTGCTTTGTACTTGTATTGTTTTTCAATTTCGGTATTTGCAGAACATTTAACCCCTCAAGAATAATAACATCTGGCTGATCTACTGTTAAAAATTTGCCCGGCATAATATCGTATGAATGATGTGAATAAATGGGCGCTTGCAGCATGGAAGCCCCTTGTCTTGCAGCACCAAGAAAACCAATAAGACCTGACAAATCATAGCTTTCAGGAAAGCCCTTCTTGTTCATAATGTTTTTCTTTTCTAATATTTCATTTGGTAGTAAAAAACCATCTGTTGGTACTAACGCGACCTGTAATCCATATAACTTATTATTAGAAAGAATATACTCTAAAATTCTACTAGTTGTGCTTTTGCCAACAGCAACCGAACCTGCCACTCCAATTATAAATGGCTTTTTCAAGCGGGGAACACAAGTAAATTTGTCTATAGCAGTATTGAGCTGTTGTTTTATTTTTATATGTTTTATTAATAAGGCAGCCAAGGGCAGGTAAACTTCCTCGAGCTCTGATACTGATATAGGCTCATCAAAGCCAAATAGACTTTCAATGAAATCAAGCTTAAAGCCACATTCATCAAGTTCATTAAATGACGCCCACTCCGGCCTCAAAAACAAATCATAATTATCATTAACTGACATAGCATTTACTGTTATAAAGACAATTTAAAAACAAGTAGAATATAATTCCACACCCAATTTTAACTAGATAGATAACAATCCTGATTTATATCCGTTATATTTTGACATTTAACTAGATAAAACTTAATCTATACTTTAAAAGGAAACTCCCTAGTCGAATATCTTAACGCTGCTATGAACAAAATTGCAAGAATAATAAAACTTAGTATAATTATTTTTATCAGTAGCTACGCTTTGGCAAAAACCAACTTTAAAATTACAGTCACAGGTGTAGATAAAGAGACATATACAAACATAGTTAAATATTTAAAATTTGAGAATAATATTTCAAGTAAAAAGATTACTACAGAAGAAATAAAGCGCCTATACCTAACTAATATAAGTAACATAAAAGAAGCTATGCAGCCCTTTGGCTACTTCCATCCTCAAATAGAACCTTCACTACTCCAAAAAAACGCGCTATGGCAAGCAAATTATAAAATAGATCCAGGCCCCAGGGTAAAGATAATTAAAACCAATTACTCAAAACATATAAAAACAAGTTGGATACCTGATGATGCCATACGTGATGGAGACTATTTCAACACAAACAACTATCAAAAAACAAAAGATCATATACTGTTATATGCAATAAATAGTGGATATGTTGATGCAAATTTAAATAGTAGCAGTGTTAGTATTGACACTAATAAAAACACAGCTATTGCTAACATCAATATAAAACTAGGGAAACAATATAAATTTGGCAAAATAATATTTAAAAACGATTATCTTAGCGAAGATATAGTTAAAACATATAGCCCATTTAAATTAGGGGAGAATTACTCAGAAAAAAAAGTAGATAACTTCAAACATAACTTAATATCAAGCAAACTATTTAAACAGATAGAGCTAACTCCTAAAGTAAGTAATAACAGTATAAATATCCTAGTAAATGCAACGCTAAAGCCGAAAAACATATACCAAGTAGGACTTGGCTTAGATAGTGATGAATATGTAAGGGCAACTTATGACATTACCAACAATTATATATCCAAAAGCGCAGACCGGAGCAAGTTATCATTAAAAGCATCATCATCTGAACTAGAGGCAGGTCTACAGTATTACACTCCAGGAAAAAACCCCATAACAACAACACAAATACTGTCTTTGTATTTAGATACTAAAGATAACCAGCAAATAGGAAGTAGTAATTATGTAGAAGCAAGTACAACACAAAAACAACAAAACAATGGCACTACGTATACAAATAGCCTTAACCTACACTATGAAAAGTCAGAACCAGTTAATTCAGAAACATATTTTTCAACGCTGCTATACCTAAAAACAGGAATTTCAGCCAACCAATTGAGCTATGACGCACTAAAATATAGCTGGTCATGGTATGCATTAGCTGCTGCGCGTGGCATGGCATCATCTGTAAACATATTAAAAACTAAGCTCAGCACATCAGCTAACTACCCTATTAGCAGGAATGTTAAACTTGGGGGCAAGGTACAAGTCGGAGCAATTTTAACAAATGATTTTGACAGCATACCATTATCTTTTAAATTTACAGCCGGTGGAGCTAATAGCATAAAAGGATATTCATATAATTCAATTGGGCCAGGTAAAATTTTAAAAGTATTAAATACAAATATTGACTATAGAATTTATGATAATTTATTTTTATCCTTGTTTGCGGATGTTGGTAATGTTACAAATAAAGTTGAATCATCAAAGTACTATGTTGGAATAGGACCAGGAATAAGCTGGGAAACTCCCCTTGGAAACGCCAACTTAACACTAGGATATGCAATAAGTCTCGACGGCAATCCATGGCGCCTACAATTTAATTTTATGCCCGCGTTATAAAGGTGAATTAATGATAAAATGCAACATTAAAAAATTAATTAAATTCACTAGCGTTTCTTTTGCAGTAGTAATTATGGCAAGCATATCATTAACATTATATTTAATATTCACTAATGCTGGAACAAAAATTTTAATAAAAAATTTAAGCTATTCTCAGCAGAACAATATTAAAATTGAAGAAGTATCTGGGACTCTAGCTAGCAAAATTAATATACCAGAAATCATCATAAAAAAAGATGCGTTAACAATTCGATTGCAAGATTCAGAATTAAAAATAAATCCTTTTTCTATAATGACAAAGGAGATTAAATTAAGTTATTTTAAAACTAAAAAAGCATCGCTAAACATAGCAAATTTAGTTGATATACCAATCGAAAGCATCAATAGTAACCTACTGATACAATCAGATAATATACTTGGACAGTTATCTTATAAAATACCAGAATATAAATTTGCAAATACTATTAATATTAATGGAAAAATAGATAACTACAACATAAAGTCAAACATCAAAGTCCATGGCCATACAACACAAATAATTGGCAAAGGAAATAAAGAGCTATTACAACTAAAAAACATTGGCAATGATTTACTTGAAACTGATTTATATTTATCCTGGAAACAAGGATTTAAATTAGACTTTAATATAAATGGGAAATTAGAAATTCCAGAAAGTGATACCACCCTAGAACTTGATGGCTTTAAAATAAATGCACTCAACGACAATTACAACATAAAATTCAACAAGATTAGTGGCGCTCTAAATAGAAAGCCACTAATAGCTATAGCCAACTTAAACTACAGTCCAAATGAAATAACTGGATATACCAACATAAGCTATAGCAATAATAAGATAGATTTTCTGGCACAGCCAATGCCGAATAATACTATGAGCATAAAAGCAAAAATACCAAAAATAAATGAAATATTTAAAGAAATACAAGGTAGCATAAAAGCAGAGATGAGCATATCCAGAGAAACAGATACTCCAGAAATAAGCCTTAAATATAATACAGAAAATTTAAGCACCAATAACATTAGCATAAGTGATTCTGCAGGTAACATCAAAATAGACAAAGATAACAATATAAATGCAATGATAAAAATCAATAGTATAATAAGTGAGTATGATAATATTGACAGTATTACAACATCACTAACCGGTAGTTTAAAAAATCATAAAAGCATTCTAAGATTAACCAATAAGGAACAAATTATAAATACAACTATTCTCGGGTCTTATGATAATTCAGAGTGGGATGGGAAAATAGAAAGCCTCGAGTATAAAGTAAAAAACAACCTGCTTAAAATACAAAATTCACCACAAATAACTTATAAAAACAATTTTATAACACTAAGTAAGGCATGCCTTGCACGACAAAAAGATGATTTATGCCTATCAGGCAGAATCGACACAAAAATGAGCACATGGGCTGTTGCAGCTGAATCTACCGGCTTTGACCTATCAAAGATAGGCGGCATAAACATATTAAGTAAAGCCTCAATTAAAGAAGGAATATTAGAGGGAAATATAGGCATAAGCAGCGATAACATAACTCAGATAGAAGGCAGCGTCACCTTAAAAGATGCATTATTATATATACCAAAACAAAATGTTTATTATAAAATAGGTAGTGCCGGACTTGTAATGAACAAAAACAATAATAGAATAGATGGGAATATACACACTACTGATGGAAAACTTAATATAGAGGGTAACTGCAAATTAAATGACTGTAGACTTTCAATAATTGGTGATGATTTTCAGCTAATGAATACGCGTACATTAAAGCTAACGACAAAGCCAAACATAAAAGTTTTGCTAAAAAATGGCTTTGCTAAAATAACAGGATTAATAACAGTATTTAAAAGTGAATTATCAATAAATACAGAATCAAACGCATTAACACTACCTAGTGATGTACATGTTAAAAGTAGTATAACTAAACAAAACTCTATAGAGCTAGACCCAAAAAGCGCGGTAGAGCTAGTATTATCAGATGATAATGTAATTAAACTTGGTAATACTACTGGAAAAATCACAGGAAAGATAACGTTATCACCTAGATATAAAAATACTTTAGTAGCAAATGGTATGCTGAGTCTGATTGATGCGAAGTACAAAGGTTATGGACAAGATTTAACAATTAAAAAGGGAAATATTAAATATGATTATGACACGATTGATAACCCTGAAATTGACATAGAGGCCGTTCGAATTATTGACTCAGCATTCGCAGACACAGGACCCAAAAGTCTTGAAGAATCTGTTGCTGGTATAAAAGTCACAGGGCAGGCATCAAAGCCAAATATCGAACTATTTTCTAGCCCTGAACAACTAAATTACAATGAAATATTATCATTAATTATAACTGGAAAAACACAGTCTTTTAATGACGATCAAATAAATAATGAAAGCTTTGACCCTTATACTTTGGGCTCTTATTTACTTGAATCTACAGGAGCATTTAAACAGCTAAGCAGCAACCTCTCATTAGAAAAATTATCAATTATAGAAGATAACGACATGAGCAATATGGACGCAAGTGAAATATCAACTAGCACTAAAAATGGTTTAAAGGTACTAATATCAAAGAGATTAAATGATAAATTTCTTTTAAGTGGGCGTTTTGGAATGTATTCAAATGATTATACATTAAGTGCACAATATAAATTATCTGATAAAATAATATTGAAAGGATATATAAATGAATTAAGCCATGGCTTAAACATATTATATAAACTAAGTTCAGATTAAAGAGATTTAAAATTTGGATTCTTACGATACTCTTCCAAAATAGCATCAACTACTTTGTCCAAAATACCACCCTTCTCTTCACTAGTTATAATTCCAGAATCAACCTCTGATAGCTCTCTAACTTTAGATTCAATATACTTAACAGATGAACCATTTGGGAAAATATTAGCTAGAACTCTTCTAGCTTCACTAGGACCTAACTCAACATATAATTTATTCCGAATATAAGCATCTTCCGCAGTAGTACTAAATGCCCACAGTTCAATTGGCCCCAAAGTTAAGGTAAGCAGTTGAACATTACTTCCTTCCTTGGTTGCAAATTGTGCAAGGAAAGTAGAGCCTCCAGCTCTTGGTCCATGCACAGATGACTTAAGTGCAGATCTAGCTGTTTGAGATAAACCAAAAACTTTTACTGTTTTATTTATGGCCTGTTCAGGGCCCGCATCCATAATAAATATAGAAGTACCAAACTCAACCATAACTTCATCAAAGTCATCAAGAGACTGTGATAAAAGTGCAATTTGCACATTCCACTTACGCCCTTCCCGCATATCTTGTACAACTTGATCTCTTACAGACTGAACTTTTGATGTCCTATGAAACTCATCAAGAACTAATCTTTTTGAATCTTCACGAATTTCCTGTATTCTTTTTTCATGATAATCACTATAAATTTCAGAAATTCCTGAAAGAGAATCTGCAGTTAAGTAAAAGTCTTTAGCAAGGATATATCTGGCCAACATATACATAACAGCTGTTTGCCTGTCTGCAGCATTACCACCACTTTTTGCAACCTCATCTAAATCCATAGAAACCACTTTAGCTTCCCCAAGATCAAACTTGGTAACCCTAGACAAAATAGGATACTCACGAACAGCACTAGATATCATTCTTGCAAAGGCACTTATTAATGTTTCTCCTGTGTTAGTTGAAACATTGCCAAACAAATCTTCTACCGCTGGCAATCTACAAATAGAAGTAAGATCACTTATCAATGGCATAGCATTGCGCTGGGCAAGAGTAGCTTCATGTACAAATCCAGCACTAAAGAGAGCATCAGTTACTTCCCACCATGAAGTATGACTATCAACTACAAAGCCTATATCCTGGAGTAGAGCATCTATAATATCTTCTACCCCCTGAGAGTAGCTATTAGGGTTTCCATCTTCTGATCCGCTTTTATAAGCTTCATCAACCAACATGCCAGCCATATCTATAATTCCATCATATGGAACATCTGCACCTACAGGAGTTGCCAGTAAAGAGATGAAGTTAACCAAAAAAGTTCTTTCCTGAGGACTTGGAAATCTAGAGCCTAACTGAGTATCAAATGGATTAATAGAATACTCTTTAGTCATTCTTAAACGATGATAAGCGACCAAGTGTTTTTGATCGTCTGGTAGAGCTTCTTTTAATAAAGAAATCAAACCGCTACTTGAAGGTCCAATATCTATCACTGAAATACGAGGTAATCTCATAATTCCTGGAGCCATACATAAAGCCAAGTTTATGGCGTTAGATAGTACAGATTTACCAGAACCTGGGCGGGCATATATCAGATCTATCCATGTTGTTTGCATTGATGATCCAGGCTGATAAGGCCAAGGCTTGCCATCTGGTGACCTTAATAACAGAGCACCATTTTGCCATGGAGATGCTGGTCTGTAAAATGGCATCATGTAAAGAACATCTGAAAGTGATGCTACGCTTGTTGTAGCAGTGCTATTTGCACTAAAGGCTAGTAGGCTAGATGCATAGCCTTCAAAAGCATCACCACATATCTCAGATACGTCGCATGAACCCCAACCTTGAATTGCTCTAGCTAACTGAGAAGCCCTATTCCTAAGTAGCTTTATATTTCCTTCTGGAGCCCATGTAGAAGCTGTAACCCTTAGCCTTACAACTGAATCATCAGTATTTACATTTATGTAATCTAATAAAGTAACAGCGTCATTTATTAATCGGTTGTCAGAAGAGGAAAAAGAAAGTAATGATGAAAATGCTCTTTTTAACTGCAGAGCCTTCATACCACCACCGTCGATTAAAAAAGATATTCGCCATGGAATGCCAGTTGGTAAAGTCCGATTAAATAATGACATAAAAGACTGAACTTCCTTTGGAAATAAATCAATAAAAACTGATGAATAAATTAACCCTCCAACCTTTACTGTATGTAAATCCAAATTAACTGCATCTCTTGGTATTATCTGGTGTGCTAATGACGGCCAAAGAACTTCAGAAATATCACCATCGAATGTACTTGATAGTTTTGGATTAAGCTTATCACCTGGAAGTACTGGCCTCCATTTTTTATCTGTGAACTCAGGATCCAGTATAGATCTTATCGCATGTACTGCATCATGAACATTTAAAGTTTCTGCATCCACACCTAATGAACTTAGAACTTGACCAAGTGACTTTATTAATGAGTCATGAAGATTTCTAAGGTCAGGTATAGCCGCTATTACGTTTTGGCATGTTTTTACGTTATAGCCCTTCTCAGATATTTTCTCGCTTTTCTCTTTTGCTGCACGCTTGGCCTGATCTCCTGTTAAAAGAGTCATTTTACTCCATACAACTATGTATATTTCTTCAAAACCACAATAGTTAGTTATATGCGTTAACCTTTCATCCATAAGATCATCTAAATTTAGTTTTAGATCAGATAGAGTTTGTACTGTTGGGGCATAGTTATCTTTGATAACTTCTTTTACCTTATCTCGAGAATAACCGAAAAAAACTTGTATAGAGTGACCTTGTTCTGCAAGTGAGTTTGACAAGTTCTGCAAAATACCATCATGTATTCTCTCATACTCCTCTTGACCAACAAGTGCTTTAACACCTTCTATTTTCATTATGGAGATTAATGATCCATCACATGCAACTAGCGTATCCTCACTATCAGCTGTTTGGATATCACAGTAAGATTCTACGGTTTGCTTTAAACCTGAGCTCAATGCAGCTAAAAGAGTATCTAAAACTTCTGATACGTTATCAACAATACTTACCATACAACATCCTCTGTATTATAATATTAAGAGCTCATGCCCTTTAAAGCAACTTTAGACCAAGTTTGCACACACTTCGTGAACTTATTTAAAAGTGGTAGAACTCTTACTCCATTGAGAAGTTCACCTGTTACTACATCTCTATCGTCTAGTGGAGAGTCTATAATCATCTGACCCATAAATGCAGGATTACTTAAACCCTCACCATAACGTTCATCGATAACTTTATTTAGCAATCGCAAATCATTGTAAGTAGATTGTGCTTCCTGAGCATACTTTGTTCCGTTGATTATGGCGCAAAATAGCGCATGGCATAATCCATTTAAATTTTCTTGTGAAATTTGAGGCAAATATATTAGTACTGCACCTGTATTATCAACCTTCCCTATCATTTCCATAAAAAAACATTGTGCACACAATGGGCATGCTAAAACCATATTAGATATTTTATTATTTTTGTAGTTCCCATCAATATTTACAACCTGCATATGAGATTTATCTTTAAAACCACAAAACTGGCAGGTATCGTTGCACTCAAATGCAACCGACTTCCTGTAAGAAGCAAATCTTTCATCGGAATTACGTTTAGCATAGTATGCCCATGCACCTGGATTAACTTTTAAGCTGATTGATCTTAAATATTGACTCAATTTTAATATCCCTTTTAAAACTTGCTGTTGCTGCAAGCAACTACATGTAACGATTACTATATGAGTAGGATGATCCGGGCATCATCATTGCTCCAGCCCCATCGAAACCTCCAGCGCGTGCGCCTTCATCATCACCGAATATTGTCATGCCAGCAGGTTTGTATATTCCAGGTAAGAATATAAGCAAGCATGATACCCCTAATAATGCAAATGGAGTACCTACAGGAATTTGGGTAGGATTATCTTTGTGCTGTTTAAATTTAAATACAGCAGATATTCCAAACCCAATTCCAGATACATAAGCCAAACCAATCATAAGTTTGCCAATTTTGACAAAACTTGTTGTTATAGAATCGGCCATGTCACCTATGTTCATGGCAAAACAACAATTAATGCATATAAAAAGAGCAAAAAATCTTACAACCAGTCTAACTAATTTCATAAATATCAATCTATTTTGCGTCAGGCAAACTACTTGCGCCAGCACCAGTGAAACCACCACCTGTTGAAGAACCACCAAATACAGTTGCACCTGCAGGAGCATATATACTTGGTAGAAACATCAAAACAACAGATACAGCTAGTAATGCAAAAGGTGTGCCTATAGGTATTTGAGTTGGATTATCCTTGTGCTGCTTAAATTTAAAAATAGCAGAGATACCAAAGCCAAGTCCTGCCACATAAGCTACACCCATCATCAACGATCCAATTTGAGCAAAACTCCCAGTTACGTTATATGCTAAAGAACCAATTGTTGCGGCAGAAGCATATACAGCACTTGCTGATATAAACGACAGTAATAGCAGTGCGCCTGCTTTTACATTTTTTGTATTCATAAAAAACTCCATATTAAGATAAGCAAGAAATTGTAAGTGCTTTTAAACACTTTAACTCCTATTCCAATTTACTTAATCAGGATATTATATAAAAAAAAAATTTGCAATGTTTTAAATAGTTTTTATGTAACTTTTTAGGCTAAGCCAAATGTGTTTGCTAACATATCCATAGTCCCTGTAATATTTATAGCTAGCACTCCACCAATAACATGTATAAATCCTTTTGATACGGCACCAGGCTGTGGCTGTTCACCAGTTGACTTTGTTATTAATAACCAACCCCGTAGAAAAGCAATTAATCCTATAACTTGAATTGTTCCTATCATAGGGGCCAGTGCATCGGCCCAATCAATACCAGAGTTGCTTGACTGCCAGCTTAGAGTGCTCTCAACGTTTGGGGTACCAAATAAGGTCATATTCCAATTCTGCAAAAAAGTGGGAGCGTACATCAATGCTATGCCAATAAAAAACGCTGCAGATGGAGCTAAAAGACCTTTTGAATTATGCATAAAAGCAGTCCTCTCACCAAACTTCTTTAATTTATATATAGCCCCTAATGTCAATGAAAAACCTACTAAATAGCAAGTTGCAATAAGCATAGCCCAGACCTGATCTAGACTATCATTTAGATTAATGAATAATGAAGAGAATGTAGTTGTGCCAGCTCGTGCGTATACACTTATAAGTATAGGTACACACCTGACAACAAACCTTAAACATTTATTTTTAACATTCATATGTAAATTCACAATTAGTCATGTTTAAATTGTATCACTCTGCCAGAGGTAGTTACAATAAAACCTTGTGATGGGTATATATTTACTATTCTACCATAGTCTTTTACGGAGTCACCAATAGCTATTGTAATTGATCTGCCAGCACTATCATCTAACCAAGCTCTACCTTCAATAACAGCACGAATAAAGTATGTTTGAAGTTCTTTTACTGGCTCTTTTTTCACTAGCGCAGCTTTTTTCTTTTCCTCTTCCTTCTTAAGCTTCTCTTCAATGCTACCTATCTTTTGAAATAGTTCTCTATCTATATCTAGAATGTGTTTCAACTGGTAATGAAGCTCTGAAACATCATTTGCTAATTTATTAACTTTATTGTTTATTGAATTAACGTTTTTATGTGCCGTCTCTATAGAGTTATTCTGGTTAGCGATATCTTGATTAATTTTATTCATGCCATCACTATTTTCTCTTACTGTTGATTCAACAGTGCTAAATTTATTAGCTACTATATTACTAGTTGGCTGCGTAGTTTCACTTCCTGCTCCTAGTTCAGTTTTTACATTTTCCAGACTTGAATCTAATTCATCTTCTACAACAGAAGGCGACACTGCTGAATCAAATATATATGTTATTACCCACAACCCAACAATTGATCCTAGCATTAGCATCAATCTTTTATTCTGCAGTAATGATTTAATATTTTCTGTAGATCCTTCATACGAGTTTTTGGTATACTCGGCAGCTTCTTGATTCACCTCTTCTTCAAATACGAATTCATCTCTAGAATTATCTTGATCAGACATTTTTTTCTCCTAATAAAATGATTTATACTAAATTAACCTAATACCTGTTGTAGTTCAGCAGGTATAATAAAATCTTTCATGAACAATATACCCATACCAGTTCCTGAATTAACTTTAACAGTTGGAACTAATTGACTAAACATTGGAGCCATCTGATCTCCAATTTTTGTTCCAACATTACCAAGAGCTACTGCTATCTGCTGACTTGTGTTTAAATCTGCAGATGTAACAGTCCAAAGACCACTACTATCATCACTAGAATCTGTCGTAGATACAGATGCACCAGATTGGCTAATAGCAGTACCTAAACCAGACAAGAATGAAGATGCAAACAACGTGCCATACTTAAGTAAGTAGTGATTATCAACACTCGATGCAAGTGCAGTTCTTGCAGTTTCTTGGCTAATAGCAACTGTATTAATTGAAATGCTTTTAGTTAATGCTGGGTGGCTTAATGTAGTAAACGTTATCAACACTGATTGGTCGTTACGTTTAAAGCTACCTAATAATTTAGCCCCTTTCAGCTTACCTTGTATAATACTAGCCATTATAGGGCTTGGCTCATCGCTATTTATTCCTGTATCTAGAACAGCGAACAGTACTGATCCAGCTAAGATGCTAGAGCCACCGTTAAGGTCATATAAACCCATTTCCCCTGCAGCAGCAGATGCAGCACTAGAGCTTGTTGAGGAGGTGCTAGAAGTTACTACTGCCTGCTGTGATGCTGGTGGCAGCCAAGATGAAACCAAGCTAGATGCCTGAGAAGTCATGCCAGACTGCATGCTAGTTATCTTTGTTTTACGTTCCTGCTGGTTCATTAACGTAGCTTGACGTTTCTGCAATCTCTCTAAAGCCAATTCACTCTGAGACTTACCAGAATTATCTATCTGACTGCTAAGAGCGCCTAGGCTTTGTGAAACACCAGCAGCTGTAAGCTCGTTAGGAGAGTATCCAGCGCTTTCAATATCACTATCAGAGTACCCAGCTGCTTTCAACTGAGAAGCAGTGAACCCAGCGCTTTTTAAATCAGAAGCAGTAAAACCTGCTGTCTTTAATTCAGCAGCACTAAATCCTGCATTTTTAAGATCTGCCGCACTATAGCCAGCCGCCTTTAACTCAGAAGCACTAAATCCTGCATTTTTAAGTTCTGCCGCACTAAAACCTGCTGCTTTTAATTGAGCTGCGGTACAACCCATCTCTCTAAATTCACGAGCTGACATACCACTGCTACGCCCCTTCATAATTTCAGCAATATTACAGCTAGATACTTTTTCATGGCTTAAACTTGCATTAGCTAAAGCTATCTCACCTGGTGAAAATCCAGCTGCTTTTAACTGTGATCCAGAAAAACCTGCATTAGCCAAGTCAGATGCACTAAAACCTGCATTCTTAAGATCTGCAGCACTAAAACCTGCTGATCGAAGCTCAGAAGCACTATAGCCAGCAGCTTTTAAATCTGACGCACTAAAACCTGCAGCTTTTAAATCTGCTGCGCTAAAGCCTGCATTCTTAAGTTCTGCAGCACTAAAACCTGCTGCTTTTAGCTCAGCGGCTGAGAAACCAGCTGCCTTTAATTCAGATGCTGAGAATCCTGCTGCCTTTAGATCCGCAACAGAATACCCAGCAGCCTTTAGTTGTTCAGCCGAGCACCCTTTATTCCTAAGGGCTACAGCTGATACACCGTTAGTAAAGCTTTTCTTTAATTCTGCAGGCGAACAAGCTGGATTATGAATGTCTTTGTGTACGTCAGATGGGTTAAATCCTGCCCGGATCAAATCACCATCCGAAAATCCTGCAGCAGCCAAATCTGACAATGAAAAACCTGCCTTTTTTAAATCTTCAGCTGAAAAACCAGCTGCCTTTAGCTGAGACGCACTGAAGCCAGCAGCATTTAAATCAGCAGCACTAAAGCCTGCGTTTTTAAGATCTGCAGCATTAAAGCCTGCTGCTTTTAATTCAGATGCACTGAAACCAGCATCTTTTAAAGCGGCAGCACTAAATCCAGCAGCCTTTAAATCGGCAGCACTAAAGCCCGCGGCCTTTAAGGCAGCGGCACTAAATCCAGCAGCCTTTAAATCGGCAGCACTAAACCCAGCCTTCTTCAATTCTGCTGCACTAAACCCTGCAGCCATTAAGTCTTTGGCGCTAAATCCTGCCGCTTTTAACTCAACAGCGCTAAATCCGGCCTGTTTAAGTTCAGCAGCGCTAAAGCCTGCTGCTTTAAGTTCAGCAGCATTAAACCCAGCATCTTTTAGCTCTCCAGCTGTAAAGCCTGCGTCCATCATTTGCTTCGCAGAGCAGCCCATGTTTTTAATAAACTTGGCTGACTTTCCTTCTGATCTTAGTTTTTTAAGATTAGTCACTGAGCATAATTTACTAACAGCTAGGGCCGCCTTTATCTCTGAATCTGAAAAACCTGCTTTTTTCAACTCGGCAGCACTAAAACCAGCATTTGCCAAATCTGCTGTACTAAAGCCTGCGCCACGTAATTGAGATGCACTAAAACCTGCTTTTTTCAAATCGGCAGCACTAAATCCAGCTGATGCCAACTCTGAGGCGCTAAAGCCTGCAGATTTTAAATCGGCAGCACTAAATCCAACTTTCTTAAGCTCTGCTGCACTAAAGCCAGCTCCACGCAATTGGGCAGCACTAAAGCCAGCATTTTTAAGTTCTGCTGCACTAAAGCCTGCAGATTTTAAATCGGCAGCACTAAATCCTGCTTTCTTAAGTTCCGCTGCACTAAATCCAGCTGATGCCAACTCTGAAGCACTAAATCCAGCAGCTTTTAAATCTGCAGCACTAAAGCCAGCATTTTTAAGATCCGCAGCACTAAATCCAGCTGCTTTTAACTCAGCGGCACTAAACCCAGCACCCTTGAGTTCTTTAGCACTAAATCCTGCTGCCTTTAACTCTGCAGCGCTGAAGCCTGCTGCCTTTAACTGTGCAGCTGAAAAGCCAGCATTTTTTAATTCTGAAGCGCTAAACCCTGCTGCTTTTAACTCTGCAGCACTAAAGCCCGCGTTCATCATTTCTTTTGCAGTACAACCCATGTTTTTTATGTCTTTTGCAGACTTGCCTTGAGCACGTAATTTTTTTATGTTTTCAGGAGTACACACACTACTAGCTGCATTTGCAGCCTTTATTTCAGCCGCTGAAAAACCCGCTGCTTTTAGATCTGAATTACTGAAACCAGCATTTGCTAGCTGAGCAGCACTAAATCCAGCATTTTTGAGATCCGCAGCACTAAATCCAGCACTAGCTAACTCAGAAGCACTAAAGCCAGCGCCTTTCAAATCTGCAGCGCTATAACCTGCATTTTTAAGATCCGCAGCGCTAAATCCAGCTCCTTTTAATTCTGCAGCACTAAAGCCAGCCGCTTTTAAATCTGAAGCACTAAATCCAGCTCCTTTTAATTCTGCAGCACTAAAGCCTGCGTTTTTTAAATCTGCAGCACTAAATCCAGCTCCTTTTAATTCTGCAGCACTGAATCCAGCATTTTTTAATTCTGAAGCACTAAAGCCAGCCCCTTTTAACTCAGAAGCACTAAAGCCAGCAGCTTTTAAATCTGCAGCACTAAATCCTGCAGCTTTTAAATCTGAAGCACTAAAGCCCGCTCCTTTTAATTCTGCAGCACTAAAGCCAGCAGCCTTTAATTGAGCAGCTGAAAAACCAGCATTTTTCAGCTCAGTAGCTGAAAAACCTGCAGCTTTTAGTTCTGCAAGTGAGAAGCCAGCTGCATATAGTGCCTTAGCCCCACAACCTAATGCTTTTAACTGTTTTAAAGTTTGTCCTTCAGCTCTTAGCTTTTTTAAATTAGAAACCGAGCAAACTTTACTAGCAGCCATAGCTGCACTTATTTGAGCTGGACTAAATCCTGCGGCTTTTAAGTCTGCAGCACTAAATCCTGCTGAAGCTAGTTCAGTAGCACTATAGCCTGCTGCGGCTAGGTCTGAAGCACTAAATCCTGCGCTTTTTAATTCTGAGGCGCTAAACCCTGCATTTTTGAGTTCAGCAGCGCTAAATCCCGCCGATTTTAAATCTGCAGCGCTAAATCCTGCTGCTTTTAGCTCGGCTGCACTGAACCCTGCTGCTTTTAGCTCGGCTGCACTAAATCCTGCCGCTTTTAACTCGGCAGCTGTAAAACACTCTTTCATATCAGCAGCACTGTAACCGGCAGCTTTTAGTTCTTTTGCGGAATACCCAGAATTCTTCAATTTACATGCATTTGCGCCTGAATCTCTTAAGCTTGCTGCTGAAAATCCTGCTTTCATAAGTTCAGCCGCACTAAATCCTGCATCTTTTAAATCTGCAGCAGTGTAACCTGCAGCCATTAATTGAGCAGCACTACAACCTCTACACTTCAACTCAAAAGCAGTTACGCCAGCGCGCCTTGCTTTTTTCAAGTTATCCAAATTACATGATTCTGCTTTATTTTTATCTTCGGCGTTTAGTTGCGATGCATCAAATGAAGATAAATTTCCAGTAGAAGTTCCTCTCACAATTGTAGGGATAGCACTATTACCTGTTCTAGATGCAATTTCTGCATTTTGCCTATTTTGCTGTTGTTGTAAGCCAGTATACTCAGCAGATGTTTCTGTTAAACCCGGAACAGAGCTGATTGAAACTCCATCTGACATTGAAGAACCACCAACCTCATTAACCAACTTTTGCTGCATTATCCAGCGATAGCCGAATATTGTCACAACGATAATTACGAGAACCCCAACCAATGCAAAAACACTTCTGTTTTTGTTTTCATGAGTGTTTAATGCTGGACCTTCGGAAGTATCAGCCTTAGATTCGATAGTCTCTTTTGATTTATCTTGATCACTCATAATTAAAATCCTTCTATTTGCAGTTTATTTACTTTGCCGTTTTTTAGCGCCAAAACAACAGATGACTGAGGCAATTCATATGCATTAACACCACCTTCAGAACCACTCATAGTTGAAATCCAACTAGGAGATACTACTGTCATGTCAGTCCTAAGGTACATTGTTTTATCTACAAGCCATGCACTAGCATTAGAACCTTTAACCGTTAGTCTCTTAGCTTTATCCGGACCAACGTCATTTAAAATATCTATAAGAACAGAACTTGCTGAGGCCGGCATCATATTGTAGGTAGGACGAGCTTTGGGACCTAAACCAGGCGCTCGTATATCAACTCTATAATCTACAACCTCTTGACCAGGCACGAGTGTCAGCATAATAGGAGTATTCAAACCTTTTAATACTACGGCTAGATTAGCGACTTTATACATAGTTATCGCTTGAATCATAAGAGTATTATCTATTGAATTTTCACCAGATGACTGGCTCCACTGTATATTAAAGGACTTAGGATCGCCCAAGTCATATGCCTGGATAGGCCAAGGAGCACCGGAAGAATCTAAAAAGACTAATGAAGAAACAAAACCTGAGGAAAGCCTAACCACAGGAGGTGAAGCACCAGGTGATATATCCACCATTATTGTTGAGCTAACAGGCTTTGCTGGCACATCACCTGTAAAAGCACCAGCTTGTTGAGTTCTATTAAAAATACGCCTAACATCTTTTATTTCATTTGGTGATAGTGGCATCAAAGTGTCCGGCACTGAAGCAAAAGCCTCACTTCTGACTGAATCTACTGATGCTGCAGGAGAACCAGCTAAAGCAGTATTTACCTTGCTGTTAAGCTGATTTACTGTCTGTTGCGTCCCACTAGAAGCATATATAACGTATGGCATCAGAGTTAGGCACAAACATATCTGTTTGATCGCTCTAATCTTCATGTTGTAAAATTTCATCTAAATACATCCTTAGTTACTGATTATACTTTAACCACCTGTTTTTGATGATTGTGAACTAGCTATATACTGAGCGATAGCAATACCTGATGGGTTGTTAGACACATCAACTCTTCTTATTAACATGGTAACTAACATTGGCTGCCTAACATTCATGCTAGCGCTTTGATATGTTACTAAAATTGGAAGCTGAACTTGCCACGAATACGCGCCATTAAGAACGCCTCTTTTTAAAACAACGGGAGCACCCTGCGCAACCGCAGTAGTTACGAGCTTCTTTGTTAATACTAGTTTTAAGTTATTTGAACTGACCAATGCGTTTTCAAATGATCTCCAACCAGACGCAGTAAAGTAAGTGGATGATTCTTGCAATGACTTTCTGTAATTCACAAAATCAAACGTATAGGCACCTGTCGCTGCTCTAGCTGCCCATTCAGTTAGTGATGTAGTCGACATAACTGGTGCCGACAGAGGGTGCATCGGAGTTAAACGCCCTTCATCGCTAGTTGCAAAATATTTTGGTACTGGAGGATTTTTTATAACGTGGACTGCACCTAGCGCTAAAATAACATTAGTTATAACTAGTAGCAACAGTACAAAAAGGACTCGCCTGTAATTATCTCTGTAAAAATTATTTCTTTGATGTAGAAGCTCAACAGCTTTTTCTACCACAATTACTCTCCTGAGAATAAATCCATATGTATACTATAATAGATTGTGCCATAGCTAGACAACAATAAAATTATTTTTTTCGCCTTTTTATATTTAATCAAGGATATAGAGTCTATAGCTTTATAAAAAATACATGAGCACTTGCATATATTAAGTAAAATCATACTTAATTCTCAGTAGGATAAATTTCAGTAACTTTATACATCGATGCTGAAGCATAGAACTTGCGGTCAGGTTGTGCCGCATATGCATATAAAAGAAAAAAAACAAGAAAAACACATATAGTAGCCATAATACAAAGAATAAATACTGAGCGCCTAAACATAGTAATATAATATTTTAGATCTTTAAAACAATTGACGTCCTTCATCTATATTCCTATCGGTTAACTTAGAGTTATTTCTATATAATTACCAACTGTGTTGTACTCCTTATTAAACATTTCTGACTTAAGTACAACACCGCCAGTACTAGTGGAAAAACTTGATGATAAAAATTGTGAAAGGTTAGAAACAATATTTTTTGCTTGATTCCCAGCAACTTGCAGCGCATAGCTGTTTTTAGTCTCATCCTGAAAATCAACAGTTACATGTATATAGCTGTGCTCAAATTTAGCAATATATTTTGCTAAATCCTGCATGTTAGAGTAATATCCTGACCTGTTATTAGCAGTGTTCTCTATGAAAAGCAGGTTAGATGAAAGTTTAAGTACAACTGTATCACCAATATGGCTTGTATAAATTTTACTCTCAATTGCTGAGCCAATAGCAGCAGAATTTGTGTCTTTATCGCTGACCAAACCGCCATCAGAACCTTGAATGGCTCCAACTACTTTACTTGCGACTCTTATACAGCTACTAAGCAAACAACATGCCAGCACCATTGTGACACAGCTAATAAATATATTTTTAAATCTACTTATTTTAAAAAATTTATTTGTACCCATAACATATTCCTCTCTATTTAATCCGATGAACTAAGCGGTATTTCTTGGTTAAAAGACTTAATATTTTCTATAACGACGTTAATATCAGGGGGAGAACCCACTGAGTCAGAGCTATACAAGGTATTATTTGCTATATCCTTGATTATATCATCAGTAAGCGTAGAAGATTCTGAATCATCTAGTGACATTAAACGAAATAAATAATTAAGTGATGACTCCAGTGACTTGCGTGATAACAAAGCCTCCCCCTTGAACCGTTCTTTTATTATTTTTCCTTCTAAGTAATCAGGAATAGTCAACCTGTTAAATATGCTAATGCCACTAGAACCAGATGATGAGTCTTTAGAAGACTTTTCATTTTCTATTTCACCCGACTCTTGCATGTTAAAATACTTAATAAAAACATTTAAACCTTTGTCAATTGGAGTTTTTTCAGTAGCTGAGTCTAGCAAGGAAACTATTTTATTTATTCCAGGTGAAATAGATGACTGCAACTTTTCTGAAGTGGTATTTTTTGATAAGAGCTCAAAATCTTCGATGCCTTTTACAATTGTAAATAATTTATTATCTCTTGGCAGCTCTATTTTCAAAAATTGGTTAAGCCTCATTGCTTTTGAGCCTTTAGGAGAAGCATAAAAAGATCTAAACCTTGTTATTGTTGACCTGAAGAACATATGCCCCTCACCAACACCTTGTTCTTTTAAATCTTGCAAATCAATTCTAGACCTCTTTTCAACTCGAGCACCTTTAGTATCTTGGTAAGCATTTGAGATACTACCTGCGTTAGCTTGAAAACTCTCAACCTGGGTCACTAATGACTCTCCAGCACTCTTGTTGAAAAAGTCCCATGTTTCAGTGGGATCCTCTAGCTTCATACATATTTTTATATTCGTGTTAGCACCAATGGATGCCGCCTCTTCTTTCGAAGCCTTTTGAAAAGCAGGTAAATCTTGCCCAGCAAAAATAACAGAGAACCCTAGTGACCTAGCTTGAGCTGGCACAACCGCAAAACCTTTGACCGCATAATAACCATACTCATCAAGCACACATAAAAATGGGGTTGCTGCATTGGTAGGCTTTCTATCGATTAAGTCTCTATAATCGCCCTCAACAGATTCACCCAAGCCAGAAGCCATCATAGCTTTCATAGTCGCAATAATAATTTTCCCAAGGTTCGCTAATTCATCTGGAGATTTTTCTAGAGCCGGGAGTAATACAACCATTATTCTTCTATTTAAAACTACGTCTCTTAAATCCACCTCAGCTAGATTAGTTCTTATAATATGTCCATAAGTATCAGCCAAAGAAGAGAAAACCCTTACCAACTGCATAGTTATAAATCCATGCTGCTCAAACACCTGAGAGACTTGTTTACCTTTCTTTTCCTTATTATAGCCAGGCAAGTTATGAACATAGTTGCGCATAGGCTCCATAACCGTATCAGGCAAGAAACTCATATCTATAGGATATTGCCCATCACGAATAAAAGCGCTATCTGTAACCATAGCTTCTAGCCTATCTAGACCAAAATAATTTCTTATAGTATTAGCATCAAGCAGAATATGACCTGCATCACGCATTGCAGTTAAAACCTTCAGTAGCGCCTCAACAAACGCTATTGCTCTACCTTTCCACATATCACTGTCACCGGATGATGAACCTGAATCCATCATGCTCACAACCAAGTTAGACAACATACCAGAAGAACCATCGGCAAAGGGATTCAATGTATTTGATAGGCGGCTTGCCTGTGGACCAACAATGTCTTTAGCACCAGTCATAAAGTTGATAAGGAGAAGATCGTCTTCTCGACCCATATACTTTACCATGCCAAACACCTTGGCATAGAGGGAGTTATCACCCTTACCATCTACATATATAAAACCACTAGATTGTAACAAGGCATTATACGACAGCGAAACAAGAGTTTCTGTTTTACCAGATCCAGTTGAACCAAAAATCAACACATGGGTTCTCATATCCTCATTTGAAAACCATATTTCAGAATTTGTTTTTTTCTCATTACCAAAAAAGTATATCCCCTCAGCTTTCTTCGGTTTATTTGTTCCTGGAATTAAATCGTTATAGTCATTTGCATTTGAACGCATAGGCATTCTGTATGGTAATGTACACTTTTGTACAGCTGACATAATAAAAACGATTATACATATAATAAACGTTAAATCTGAAACAACGGGGAAAAACAAACCAATTGACCCAAGCATAGATAAACCTGTGGCAATTTGAACAGGATTTTTTAAAATACTGGCTATACGATCACTAAAACTCCGAGTATCACGGAGCACAGCGCTCATTTTCTGCTCTTGCGAGCTATTTAGACCTCTTTGTGCATATGCCATATCTTATTTATCCTTAATCTTCATCAGGCTCGTATATAATCTGTGAAATTGCATCTTCCATAGCATTAACTGCAGTTTCAACTACTGGAACCTTAAGTGGGCGACGAAGTCTTTTTTCAACCCCCCAGTGCGCAAAAGGCCCTGCTATCTCTGGAAATGCAGTCTTTCTACCAACAGAATTAAGCATATACCATAGTCTTCTATCAACTGCTTTTAGCCATAGAAACTCAGCCGTTGCCATAACACCATCTAACCGAGCTATCTCAAGCATTGACGCCATCATTGTTATGACATATGCATGAGGACCCGCAGCGCGACCCACAACTTTAGATGAAATATGCTTGCGCAACAACTCTCTAGACCCTGTAAAGTCAAGTTTAGTACTCAATGATGATTTAGATATTTGGTCAAGTAATTTTCTACTTGATGCAGTATCACGCTCAGCTTTTGCTGCAAAAGCTGCAAACAAGGCCTGGACGTAAGGTGGCTGCGTATCAATCCTAGAATCCCAAATTGGGCCCATTTGCAAACAAAATTGCTCGGCGGCGGCCTCTCTTATAACTCTAGCACATATTTTGCCATCTTTATTATACTCTTCGAGCAACTTATGTTTTTTACAAAACGGCATTGGCTGCTCAGACATTCTCCAATGGCCTTCGTCCAACCCAGTATCAATAAGGTTTTTATTCAGGACAGGCGAGTACTGAGGATAAACGCTGTTTTGAAGGGCGCGTAATTTCTTCATGTTATATACATTATTATACATAGTAGAAGAGTGGTAGAAAAATAATGATGATCCTAGCAAAACGCTCAGTAAAAAAACTGGTATAGACAAATACGAACAAACACTATCACTTATAGTCAAAAGTGTTGTAGCAGGAACTGTAGCTGGGTCTGCTTTTTCCATATAGGTAGTCCAGCGTTCTAGATTTGCCACATCGGGCTGCGGTAAGTGCAACCAAGCAGAGATATCAGAAGCTGCATCTAAGAAAATTTCAATAATACTTATTTCAGCCAGCCTTATGCTAAAAAGGGCAGACACTACTTGAGCTTTATATCTCCACCATACTATTGCGCCAAAAATCACAAAAAATGCCGCGATATATAATGCATCCATTCCTTGTCCGTTTTGCTGCTGCTGACCGCCTCCCTTCATACATTACATCCTTTATTTTGACACGATTAAATTATATCAACCTTAGTGGCGTGTGGGCAACCTAAATTTAACATGTTTTTGTTAACGCAATATTTTTACTATTGTTTTTCTTCTAGAGGGACCAACTTGTTATTAACAAATGAATATTTATCCCCAGTCCCGCTAGTAAAAAACATGATTTTATCCTGAATTAAAGCCCCCTGCTTGAGTGACAGGAGCTCACTACCGTATATGTCATGCAATGTTTTTTCTGCCGGCATATGTATAATCATGTCTTTTTTGACCCAAATTTCTATAAAACCTTCTGGCTCCCTATTAACTTTTCCAGATATAAATTTTTGAGCCTCTTTTTCATCAGCGTAAATAGGCCGCCCTAAAACATTTCCAGAAAAAGCAGTCAAAGACCGCTCCCACAGACTAATGTCAGCACCAAAGTTTTTATATAAGCATATGAAAATTGCCGCCTCATCATCTGCAAGCTTTCTTTTGAGAGTACTCGTGACGCTGCACATATCAGCGCTAGCCACTTCATGCTCTTCTATCTCTTGAGCCAAAGAATCTCTATAAGTTACAATCCTGCCCTGTATGACTTTAAGCGCCAACGAACTCTCCCAATCCTTATTTTCAATAAGAACGTCTAAATTCTCAATAATTTGGCGCCGCTGTTTTACAAATACACTCTCTGACACAAGTATCCCAAATATAAATAATTAAAAAATTATTCTACACCAACCTATTTTATGAGTAAATGTTTATTTGAAAGAATGCTGAGCAGAATATTACTATGGGGAGGGCTTGGAATGTCCAGTTTGAATCGGCGCACCATCGGTTGCTACAAACCCAGGGCGAGACTGATTGTGATTCGAGTCAATAGCAGCAATGGCTTTATCAGCAGCTGTGATCGCTGTAAGAACAGAACCCCCCTTTCCAAAAGCAGCAACAACATTAGCGGCAGCAGCTTTTGCGCTGTTTAAAACTTGTTTTGCTTCTGTAACTGGACTAGCCATTGTAACCCCCTTTTTTAAGAATCTATACTTCATTATAGCATAGAAACCTTAAGATAAGATTAAGTATAGCACATTTTTTAGTCATATAACAACTCGTCAAGACTTATTTTTTTATCACGGCTCATGCCACGGCCCAACTCTTGCATTACATCGTAGATCATAAGGAGCCTTACCGCAACAGGGGTGCTGTCATCAAAAGCAACTTCTGTGCCTAACATAGAAGCTTCTTTCTCTACGTAACTGGCACCAATGCCATAGCCCAAACAAAGAGAACAAAGCTGATCAGCGCGTTTTGCAATAGCAGGCATCAATCCTGTTGTGGAGAATATTTCTTCCAGACCAAGCTCACGACTTTTAAGCGTATATTTAACGTCATCTCCCTTAAACACCTTTACCAAGTACTTATTGAACTCTTTATCATTCATTTAAACCACCAAGGTACAGCAACTTTTCTAGGACCAGCAATAGTACTTCTAATCCATCTTAAAAATATGGGTATACTAAAGCCATATTTATTTAAACCCGCAAAAAAAAGCATGGCAACTACTGCAAAGATAAATGTCTTCATTGTTATATGGAAAGCCAAAATCAGTAAAGGAAAGCATGCGCTCGCATCGAATATCCATAATTTCGCTGATCTAGCTGAATCTCGCCAACTTGCTCCAGGAGGGGGTCCCTTCATAGTAAATACTCCTTTTTAATCTCTACTATATTAAGGTAACTAAAAACACAACTAACTTTCAAGTAAAAAAATAAAAAAATAAATCTATATAAAATAAAAGGTAAGGAAAAAACAAGAGAATCAAACTTGACATACAGTCTTCATTGAGGTTTTATAAACGTATTGATCTTATACTTAACTTTCAGGATGAATGATTATGAAATCTAGCAAATGGCTTGTTTATTTACTTGGATCAGTTTTATTATCAAACTGTTCAATGTTTTCAGATGATAGTGATGAAGAGCCAGAAATAGTTTATACTAATTTACTTGCCAGCATAGGCAGCAAACAGCTACAAGAGCAAATTGACGTTAATGCACAGCTTGCTGAATCTGCTGCTTCAGTAAGTAATTCTTTAAATAAACTAGCTCAGCTTGAAATAGCTTCAACACCAGACTCCAAGTTCAACAAAGAAAGTAACTTTAACAAGGTTACTGGCATGAACGAAATTTCATCAATTGAGTGGAACGGCCCTATCGACCCGATAGTGAGAAAAATTTCAAAAGCAGGGAAACATAAGTACAGAGTTTTAGGTAAAAGCCCTTCCATACCTGTTATAGTTGACCTAAACATGAAAAACGTACCTTTGGCAGACATCTTGCGTAATATAACTTACCAAGCATCTGGCAAAGCACAGATATCATATATTGCTAAAGAAGACGTTATTGAATTACGTTATCTCGAAATCTAATCAGTGCTAGAGGGATATTGCATGAAAATTTTACGAGTTTTGCCGGTACTAACTACACTTATATTTACAAGCTGTAGCAGCGATGACCCCACAGAAGCAACGGGTCTGAACAAAATAAGAGCGTCAGCTATCTCAGAGGCAGCTTTCACATACGGAGCTCAGTATGCACTAGCATGGAGAGCATCAGTAATAAGCAAAAACATCGAAAAACAAGATAAAATGTTAAATGAAGTATATAACTTCAAAGGTCTAGTTATGGATCATAACGTATTGCCTCCAATTCTGCAGAAAAGTGATAATAGCATGAACCTTAGCAATCCTAATGTCATTCGATTAAGTGATAGCGTTATTGAAATAATAATGCCAGCTAGGTTTATAACCACTACCCCCTCTTGGCGTAATTATATAAATATGTCTATATACAAGTATCCTGAAGAACCTGATAATACTGTACTACCAAAAACAGACGAAGAAAATTTGTTATGGGATAAAAGTGTAAAAAAAGGCTGGGAAGAAGGCAAAGACCAAGGTGACTATATTTTCATGAATTCACTTTCTAGATTAACCAGAGACTATAATGGCATGTCACTTTACAAGAAACTATATTCTCAAAACATGATATCAGCGCCATTTGTGTCTAAGGCTAACTTAGGAATAACGGGTAATTCAGCAAAAATGAGGCTTAATGATCAAATTGTAAGGATTACAAAGCCATCTGAACTTAAAACTAACTTCTCTAAAAATTGGAAGCCAGTTTTAGTATCAAACTAAACATGAGAATAGAATGGATTCTGATAATAATGACACTAATGAGTTAACCGATTCTATTGATAACAATAGAGCTGATAATTTAGAAAAAAATGTAGAAGACCCAGAAATTCATGCTCAATTAAATGATTATCTACTCCCTAATGAACCGAGGCGCATAACGCCAAATGATGTAGACATAATACTTGAACACTGCTGCCGCATAAACACTTCAGACATTACAATACAAACTAATGAACATATATTTGCTGAAATATATGGTAGATTATGCAGGATTACCAAAAGAAAGTTGAACAACTCAGAAGTAGGCTCTTTACTAAACTCTATTTATGGGCCTAACGGTACAACCCAAATACTTAGTGGAAATGATATAGATACTAACTATGAGTTTAAGCCAAATAGGCTCGATAGGTATCGTTTCAGAGTAAATGGGACAGGATGCTTAGTATCAGGCCATGATGGGATCCAAATAACATTAAGAACTATCCCTAGCACACCACCGTCATTAAGTACTATGGACTTGCCAGATAATATTAAAAAATATATCGCACCCGAGCAAGGAGTTATTTATATAACAGGTGCTACAGGTTCTGGTAAAAGCACACTGCTTGCATCTATTATAAGTGATATTGCAGCCGAGCCAAAATCAAATAGAAAAATACTAACGTACGAGTCTCCCATAGAGTTTGTGTATGATGATATAGAAAAGACCACAGCTGTAGTAAGTCAATCAGAAATACCTTTGCATATACCAAGCTTTGCAGCAGGTGTTAGAAATGCCCTCAGGAGAAAACCACGGTTAATTTTAGTGGGTGAAGCGCGGGATCAAGAAACGATAAGCTCGGTACTAGAGGCAGCTTTAACAGGTCACCCAGTGTATACAACTATGCATACAAATGGAGTTGCGGAAACAATAAGGCGCCTAGTTGGCACATTTCCAAAAGAAGAAAGAGCAGGAAAAACTATCGATTTAATTGAAACTGTACGTCTTATAATCTGGCAAAAGCTAGTGCCAACAGTTGATAAAAAACGAGTTGCTTTACGAGAGTACCTGGTATTTAATGACACAGTTCGTGATATGCTGCTAGAGGTTGATCACACCAGAATCACAGAAAAAACACGTGAAGTTCTTAAATCTCATGGACAAACAATGATTAGCGATGCTAAAGCAAAATATGATGCTAAAATAATTAGTGCAGATATTTTTAAAACATTAGCTAGGGGCACCGAGTACGAACAAGAGTAGCTCTAATAAAATAATGAAAATTACTTTTTTACACTCTAAAAATAAGATTTAATTTTGTCGTTTACACTCAATTTACTTTCCACTCATATTCTTAGCGCCTCTTTGAGCACTACCTGCACCACTTTGTGCAAGTTCACCATCAGCTAAGCCTCCAGCCATTTCTGATCCTGATCCAGCTATTGATCCCATAGCATCGGTCGCTCCACCTTTTATTTCTTCTAACCATTGCTCTTCATCTGGTTCATCTACAGGAACTCCTATCCAGCGCATTATTTTATTTGGAATAACATAAATCATACTGAATACCTGGTTTATAAATGTTAAAACTACGTAACAATACATTAATAATAAAAAACCCATAATAACTGCTGCGCCCTTACCACCAGCACTGAGAATTACTGAGCTTAAATAAATTTGCATAGTATAAAACATCATATAGTTAAAAATTGAAAAACCAAAATATGCTACGCAAACTGCAAATATAAAACCAAATAACATTGCAGCAGGCCGAATAAATATAGCGAAAATCAACATCATACAAAGCTCAGCTTTACCAAGAAAATCATGGCCTTGAGGTGATGTAATACCAAGTGCGACAACCGGTGCTGCTACCATTGATTCGATAACTCCAATCATCCAGTTTATAGCGGATAGGCACCATATTATAAAAGGCACCATTGGTGCATAAAAAGCTAAAAGCATTGCTAATGTAGTAATTGGTACAGCTGTCGACAATAATACAGGGACCCATAAAAATGTACCCTGTAGCTCAATTTGCATATACATTAATGCAATTTGAGCTAATGCTTGAAAAACTGGTTCTATAGCCATTTGGGGTATAGCAGCTGCTGAATAAATAACAGGGTACAATACTGCTCCTAAGCCAAAAAACCATAATAATGACCAATAAACAATCTTAGCTATCATAAATATAAGGCCTTGGGCAAAACTAGCAACACCTGCAATTAAGCTAAAAAATATGTAATAACCTACATATTTTACCATTATACCAATTTGAGTAAGATATATTTTTTGGGCCATGGCTGCAAAAAACTCAGTAGATAGTGTAACTGCTTGTAAGCCAAAATTACGGACTGCAGATATTGGCTCGGCAGCGTCAGAATTAAGAAAGCTTTCTTGCCATAGGATTAAAATAGAGGCAATGTAATTATTATATATATCATAAAACGCGCTGCCACTATCACCGGTATCCCAAGAACTAAATACTTGACTCATAATTTCAGAAGCTGCATCACCAGCATCAGTTGCCATTGGTATCTGATCATAACCATATGATGCAACTCCTGAGTCACCTAAAGTAACACTATCTGTAGTTCCAGCAGCTGGAATATTTATCCCTGATTTTGTCTGAGTAGACAAATTTTTAATGTTATCTTGAAAAGATGAACTCACACTTTGACCACCAAATACATTTATTGCAGCCCCATAAATTTGAGCTGATAATACGGCAGGCAAATCATTTGCATTTACTGTTCCTGGTGATGTAAATGATGTCATAGTTTTGCAACTCTCATTCTCCGATTTATTATCGCTAATAGGATCACTGATAAAATTCCCAAGCTTATCATACCAAGGCTTTTGAGTGCATTTCTGTGCCTGGTAAGAATTAGCATAATTAAAATCAGATGAATATTGGGTTGTAGTAGTAGATGTATCTGCAACTGATTGAAAATATAGTTTCATAGACTGGGGAACATTTGATGGAGTCGTCGCAGTTATATCTGAAGTTAACCAGTTTGTAGAATGTATAGTGGTAGAGGAATCGCTATTGACCACTGAATACTGTAAATAGCTCTGTGGCAATATAATATTGCAATTGCTAGTGGTAGTAGTTTCAGTCACCAGAGTAGCTGCTATGTTATCGGAATTTAAATAACATAAAACAGGAGGTTCAGTTAAGCTAATACCGCTGGAAGATAAAAAAGATAACTTTGGATCTAGAGAGATGTAATTATAAGTGGAGCTTTGGTTACCACCAGACACAAGCGTATAATAAGCTGCTGCAGCCATTAACCAACCCCCATCATAACTTGCTTCATTTGTGTTAGCAGTAGTAGGTACGCCAGTGTTTTTTTGTAACTGTTCTAGGGAATACTGAAGTGTTGCCGCATTAGAAGCAGCCATTTCCCCTAAATCACAATGAAAAGGTAGATTACTAGTACTGGAATAAGGGCTGGTTTGGCAAATTGTAGTATTAGTAGTCCAATTAGGGTCTGTTAAATTTTGCATTGTGCTATTTTCAGCTGATGCTAGTGATTTTGAATAGCCATATAAACTTTGAGCAATTGATGTAACCCCAGCTTGAATTGAACCATCACTATCATCAACACTCCCTTTATCGAGCATTTTAGTAAAATTATAGCTACCACATTTATATGAACCAGTATTAGCATAAGTTAAGGTGTTACCAGAGCTAGAGAAGTTTGATGTTGGTGGGGATGCAGTAACGCCGGTACTACTACTACCACTGCTTGCACTTGCTGATGCTATATCATCTTGGTTTTGGTCATATTGGTTTTGAGCTGCCAAAAAACACAACTCAGACTCAAACATTAATTGGGTTAGAGCTGCAGTTGAATTAGTATCAATCGCTGGTACGCTAGCTCCAGCTCCAAGAGAAGTATTAAAACCATAAGTATTGAATGTAGTAACTGCAGTATACCAAATTTGATTAGCAAAACTAACTCCAGCTACAACTGCCCACATCATAAATGATTGCAAATATGAATAACCAGATACTGCTGGCACCAAGAAGGTTGTACCAAGCACTGGGCGTAATAGCTGCCAAAAAATTGGTGTCCGCTCCCCCATCGGCTTGCCCTCTTCAGCTGTTTTAATTGTAGATAGAAATGTGACGTATGACACCATACCAACTGCAACGAAAAATATTCCCTGGTTAAATTGCTCCAGTAATGGAGCTAATACGCTATAGCCGGTAGAAGGCAGCATCCCAGAAAAACTACCAAAAATTTTGCCTAGTAATGTCAATGACAAGTCATCTTGAACAGGGCTTGTAGCTGGGTCAAAATAACCCATGCCATCGGCAACATTATCATAAGTAGTTGCAAAAATATAACTAGGCAATACATATAGCATATATCTAATATAGTGTAATACCCTCTTAGAGATATGCATTGGTCAACCTCCAGTTATTCATTATCATCCTTTTTTCCTGTTTGTTTTTTATCAGTATCTTTTTTAGGATCATCTTTTTTAGAGCCAGCTTTTTTAGCGGCTTCATTTTCAGCAGCTTTTCCAGCAGCTATTTCAGCATCTAAATTATCTGTATTACCTGTCTTATCTTTTCTAGATTTAGTATCGCTACCAGTATCAGTGTCATCTGTAGTTCTATCATCGCTAGACCCGCCGCCATCACTACCTTTTTTATCTTTTACTTCTTTATCATAAGGGTTGTCAGTTTGATCTACTCCAGGAGCTTTATTTGTCTCTGTAGTCGGCGTTACTGGTTTAGTTCTGCCTTCTGTAAATTCCTCATTATTCTTAGCAATTTGTTGATCAATTTTGTCAATCAAAGGCTTCGCCGCATCTTTAGCTTCGGCCACCCCAGGAATATAGTTTTCTGCGGTTTTTTCATAGGTCTTTGCTACGTAAGAGCCTCCATCTTTTGTTTTCTTCACCAAGAAATTTAAACCACTTTTTTCAGCAACTACTTTCGCTGCATTAACCGTACCACTCGCCACGGAAGACACGCCTGCTACTGTTGACTTCGCCACGGAAATGCTGGCAGAGGCAACTTTGGTTAAAACGGAAGCGCTGACAGTGGCCGCTTTGGTTAAACCAGTCGCATCGGAAACTTGCTTAGCTGCAGTAACCGTAGCACTCGCTGCGGAAGTCCCTAAATCTTTTGCTCCACTCGCCACGGAAATGCTGGCAGAGGCAACTTTGGTTAAAACGGAAGCGCTGACAGTGGCAGCTTTGGTTAAACCAGTCGCATCAGAAACTTGCTTCGCTACAGTAACCGTACCACTCGCCACGGAAGTCCCTAAATCTTTTGCTCCACTCGCCACGTAAGACACGCCTGCTACTGCTGACTTCGCCATGGAAGAGCTGGCAGAGGCAACTTTACTTAAGGTGGTTTTAGCTTGTGACAACATAGATTTATTATCCGGCGCATTTGTTTGTTGGGTAGCTTTATTATCAGCACCAAGTCCCTGCGATATTACCCCCGCCATTGGTTTATCGCCTTTTGTCGATACATTATCTGTGGAGGACGATTTAGTTGAGCCAAAACCAGCGGCAGCAATTAACTTAGATCCAGCTGTACTTACATTAGTTATTGCGTTAGTGCCAGCAGTCTTTGCCACAGAAGCCACATTAGACACTGCCTTTGCCGTGCTAGTATTAGAAATATAACTACCTACGCTAGCAGCAACTTTAGTAACAGAAGAGGTAATTAGACTTAAAGGAGTAACCTTAGCTTCAGTTGAGGATGTGCTAGCCTCTGTTCCAGCACCAGCTGTTTTAATTACTAAATTATCTTTACCGTCAGCGCCGCTAGCTGTGTTCACCCCTGAGACAGATTTGCTATCAGTGCCTTTTGTACCCCCATCACTAGTAGCTGTTTTAATTACTAAACTATCTTTACCATCAATTGTAGATCCACCACTATCTCCACCATTATCACCTGCTGCTTCGATATCTTCAGAGGCAATTGAATCCTCGCTGACTGCAGCTTCAATTTCATTCTGCTGAAAGCTTAATTGACCAAGGGCATCAAGGCTAGGAGCGCCCTTCTTCGCTTGAGCCATAGAGCCCTTAACCCCATCTTTAGCAAGGCTGCCACCTGAATCCATAGTGCCTGATTTAACTCCTCCTGCAAGCGCCATAGCATCTCTGCCTGTTGTATCACGTGGCATTCCTATCCAACGCATAACTTTATCTGGTACCTGAAAAATTAAGCTATAAGTCTGCGATAAAATCGCATAACAACTATATGCATAAATAATCACATATAAAAGCCCACCTAAAATAGCAGTGCCGTAGCCTGAGTTAGCTGATAATGCCGCAGACAAGCCCTCAGTAAACACATAGGCAAAAGTTAGATTAAGCATATACATAGATGCATATGATAAAGATATTGCTGCAATAAAACCAATAATCATGGTAGATGGCCTAATAAAAACACCTAATAGCAAAATTAAAGCTTGCTCTGATCGACCCATAAGCTCATGACCTTTTGGATGGGTAACACCCATTGCAACCAAAGGAGCTGCAATCATTGCCTCTACAACTGAAATAAACCAACTTATTACTCCAGCAGTAAAAAGCAAAAATGGTAAATAAGGTAAATAAACCCCCAACATTAAGCCTATAGTAAAAAACATAATGGTTAATGCGACTGCTAATGGCATATAGCTAAATAAAAGAATCATATGAGCTTTAAAAACAACTTCAACTAGGGCCATAAACCCAGCTGTCATTGGTAAAATTGCTGATCCACCGAATGGGCCAAAAAAACCAATAATAGCTAGAGGAGTCACAGCTGCAATAAAAGCAGCTATTATATCAGTTGTTAGGTTTTGTAGGCCTACAAAAATATTCTCTATTAGGTTGGTTTGATAGCCAAGCGTATATTTTAGAATGTTACGTCCTATTGACGCCACTGAAGATAGTGGATCAACATATGATTCAGCATTATGCTCTTTAGCAATTTGGCCAAAAAGGCCATAGCCGCTGCCGTTTATGCAAGAGCTAGTACTACCTGATACATAACATGAAGATGAATAATAACTTGCATTACCAGAATTGTAACAACTAGTGCAACTACTATTTGGAGTAGGAGGCCCTGCATCCATAACCGTATAATCAAAAATTTCGCTTGGAGTTTGGCCTGAATATATATTTATACCTAATATTTCACCAATGACGTAGGTAACTAAGGTTGCCGTGCCATTAACTATGAAGCGTTGCCCTCCACCTGTCATAAGATCATAACCAACACTATCTGGCTCATATGCAGTGTTTATAGCAAAATTTAGAAGAAAGCTATTGAGCATGCCATTATAATAATCATCAAATGTACTCGAGGTGATAGGGTCAGAAGAGTTATCATACAATGAGCTTGAACTTACTGACATTAAGTACCCAATACCAAGTGGGTCTGAATTTGAGCCCCCATTTGCATACATGTTCTGCAGCATGCCGGCACCGCCCCAGGATGAAGTACTACCTACATTAGGGTTATATAAGGCATTCCAATTACTCTGAACGGTATTATCTAGATTACTTGCACTACATAAAGTGGTAGTATCCGTACCATAACCAGAAGCAGCAGTCATACAAGGGTTAGGGTGACAATTAGTATTACAAGAAGTAATAATGTTACTACCATCTGCATTAGCAGCTTTAGGTAAAAAGTCAGCAAGCGGGGTAACTTGAGCTGGGGCCGAGCATGAATTACCTACTCGAACTAAATCAGCATAGTATGAAGCTGCCATAATCCAGCCTTGCTGATTAGAACTATTAACCCATGAGCAGCCATTAGTTGTTGTCTCTTGAGTAGTATCAATTTCAGTGCTCTGATATTGTGAAATAAACTGCATATAATCGGCTGCATAAGACCAAATTGAGACTGCTGGAATACATGTAGATTGATCAGTATTTGTTCCTCCTAAAACCTGACATATTTGATCCATATCAGCGCTTGAGCCATTTGTTGCAATATTAGTACTTGCTTTAGGATTATTATTGTTGACAGTATTATAAGAGGTTTGTGCATAACCATAAATTAAATTTGCCATTTGGTACATTGTATTTAAACTACTTATGCCAACTGCTGAATCAGGATTAGTAAAACTATACTCGCCGCATTGACAATTAAATGTATCTGCAGCCCCACTAACCCCAGGTGTTTTTGAACCAAAACATAAATGGGAATTAGTATCTATAAAATAACCGTAATTAGAAGATGAAGGCGCAGCTGCCCCATTAATTGCAGCTGCTTTTTTATCGTAATTATATACTGTATAAGCGCAATATGCAGATCTAAATATTTGTAAAAAAGATACGCTTGAGCCAGAAGCTACAGTTGGTAAGTAATTACTAGGGGTACCGCCAATGGCTATTGTTAGTTGGTCTGATGGACTATTACTAACAGGAGCTTGTGATGCACTTGAAGTTTCAGTAGCATTAGTAGTATTAGGGAAACCACCTGCACTACTTATATTATACACAGCTTCAGACCACATGCTATTTGCAAGACCAATACCTTGCGTTACCGACCACATTACAGCAACTTGCATCATACAGTATCCACTTGAAAGTGGTATAAGCAACGAAATTGCCAAACCCGAACGAATTAGTATCCATGAATTAAATTTTTCTGTTACAAACTTACCTTCATTAGAAGTTGCAATCACACTAGATAGAATTATATAGCTAAGTAGCGCCGCAGTGAAAAGATAAACACCTTGGTTAAAATAATAGAATATTTTGGAAATTAAAGGAGTACTACTGCCACCTACTAGCACATCGCCAACTGTACCAAATAAATTACTCAAATAGCTAATAGATACATCTGTAGCACTAATAAAATAATATTGCTGGCCATCACTACAATAGGCAATAACAGGGAAAAGTATTACTAATACTAATCTTATTAAAGAATTTATACGCATACAATGCTTAACCTAGCTCTATTAGCACCACTGGCCAATAAAATCTCCAATACCGGACTTTTCATGCTATTTATCTCCCCCACCTGAAGATTCTCCACCACCTGAACTACTACCCTTAAAGCTAGTTGAAGCTGACGGAGCTTGTCCTTGCACACTCGGCGCGCTACTAGCTTTGCTTGAAGCTCCACCAGCAGCTCCAGATGCAGATTGACTAACCCCACCTTTGATCTGAGCCATAGCCTGCGCTCCAGCAGATTGTTCTACTGGCCCACCAATCCAGCGCAATAGTTTATCAGGGATTTGGAATATCATTGAAAAACAAAGGTTAATAACCTCTATTATTGTATATACATATACGATTAAAGAACCCACAATTATTACTAGTTGAAAGCTTTGCGTATCACCACTTGTAAAGCCAGCAAGAATTGGGTTTAAGGTAACAACAAAACCATAATTTAAAAATCCAATCATTATATAATTTAAAGTAATTGCCATGATTAAACCAACTACCATAGCCGCTGGCCTTATAAACACACCTAACAGCAGCATAAGAGCTTGCTCTGATTTTCCTAATAAATCATGGCCTTCAGGATGAGTCACCCCCATTGCAACTAAAGGTGCTGCAACCATAGCCTCAACAACAGCTATCAACCAGCTTATAACACCAAATAAATATAATAAAAATGGTACGAACGGCAGGTATACACCCATCATTACGCCAAGCATAAAAAACATCATAGCTAAAGCTGAACCAAATGGCAGCCAAGCCTCCATCATAGCTCTATCTAGCTGAAAACAAAACTGGGCTATACCATTTAAAGCACCAGATAAAATAGCCCAACCTCCACCAGTATCAAAAGGCATCCATAACGAGGACAAAAAAGCCCCAACAGATGCAACTAAAGACGTGGCTGTCATAACCGCCATATAATCAATAGCTAAATCTGTTGCATCAGAAAAAGTTTGGCTTATCACTCTGGTCCAATAAGTCATGGAGTTCTGCATAAAATATTGTCCCGTATTGGCAATAGATAATAATGGATCTGATAAATAAGAAGAAGCCGCTGCATTTGCCTGACCAAGAATGCCAGAAAATGCTGGGCTGCTATCAGCTGAAGTAATACAGTTACTATTGACCGCCGTTAAAAAACAACCCGTATACGGGGGTGTACTACAGCCTAATACATTTTTAGCAGCTTTTATCTCAGTTGTACTAATGAGTCCTAAAAATGTTGTGTCAGTAACTTTAGTAGCAGCACTGCCACACGCATAATTAGTAGTAGGAGCAGTATAAATTCCTGGAGGATATAAATCAGTACCGGCACTATAAATTTCTAAACCAACTAATACGGCAATATTAGAACTTAACTGGTTCCAAACATAACCAGGATATTTAGTAAAATCACCTGCGGCTGTATAAGGGAAATAATGACTGTAACCACCGCCTAATGTTTTAAAACTATCACCAGTTTGAATAAGATGTTTTAACATTAAAGCTGTAAATTCATCATATGCAGCTGTCTGTGGGCTAGTAGTAAGACTGCCACCTGGGGCTGACTCATGTGAACCAGCATACAACATGCCCTGCATCTCACGCAGGTAATAATAGGCCGCATTTGAAAACCAACCAATTGGAGAAAGTTGAGGGCTTGAAGGATCAGTACCAACAGCTTGTTTTGTACCAACCAATGCAGCATAAACATTCTCGTTATTGTTTGACTGTGTGTCTGGTGTTTTTGTCGTAACGGCACCTATCACCTTAGGAAGACCTATAACTTGCAGCTTCAGCTGCTTCGACGGGCCTCCACCACCTACTAAATTGCGATAATATGAACCGGCCATTGCCCAACCTGCACTTCTAGCTGAATCATACCAACTACTATCGCTATTAGAAAGAGAATCAGGCTGCATTCTATCTGCCATACTTATCTGATAATATGATGAAGCGCCCGATATTAGCATCTGTGATGGCGAACAAACATACTGGTCATTATATGCACCTGTAGCACAACCATAATTTGCTGCATTATAATCGACTAGTGTTTGTGCCGTACCACTTGTGCCACTACATTTACTAGAATCTGAATTACAAGTAGTAACCGCAGATGTATAAAAATCAGCTGCCATTGGCGCAACAGCTAAAACCATATTATTAAATGCCTCTGCGTAATAAGAGCAGCCTTGTTCGCAAGAAGTTGTATTAGAAATGTATTTGCCACAAGAAGCATCACAGGTAGATACAGTACCACTAGTAGCTAACTTACCAAAACACCATGTTGAAGATGCGGAGGTTTGTGGATTTGCACTAGCATCATAGTTAGTCTTAGCTGTATTAAAATAACCATAATTAGATCTAAGGCAAGCGCTAGAATTGCTTTTGTTATCATCAAGGCATTTATTATATAAATACTCAACGCAAGCACTAGATTGAAATATACTAGCAACTGTTGCAGTACCGCTAGTATCAGATAATGTTGGGGAATAAGTAGGGCTATTTTTCGTAGCAACCATATTCATATCACTATATTGGCTGCTGTTGGTGCTGCTGGAGGCTCCTGTAGAACTTGGAGTCTCCAAGCCTTGAGACACTGGAACAACAACGGAGCCACCATATGCCTCAATAGTGTCTAAAGCTTGAGCCCATATGTTATCTGCAAACCCAACTCCTTGCACAACACTCCACATAACCAAAACCTGAATAGCAGAATAGCCACTATAAGTTGGAATTAACATAGACATCCCAGCGACAATTCTAAGTACAATCCAAGTACTTACTTTTTGCCCCATAGCGTTACCATCCTGAGCCGTATTAACAACTGACATGCTCATGGTGTAGAAAATAAGTAGTGCTGTAAACGTAATAATGCCTGTATTGAAAACATAAAACATTTTACCAACTACGACGTTAGAGCCCCCAACTAGAACATCACTTACACTACCGAATATTGCACCCAAGTAATACTTAGACATGTCAGTAGCTGGAGCTACAAATATGGTGTCGAATGATATATCATCCGCAAACACCAAAGATGCAGCTAAGGAAAAAGCAATGCAAGCTAATAACCTTATTCTCATAATATATTTCCTATTTAAATAAACTGACGACCCACTGCTGGAAAGTAAAACCTAGACGTCGATGTTTTATCTGGGTATACCAAAAATGCTGCCTAAAAAACATTGAAAACAACACAAAAGAAAAAGCAAAAGCCATTAAAGCTGGCATATACCTAGAGTTAAAGTATAGATAAACAGCATAAACAGCATCACAAATAAACAAGGCAAAATAAACCATAGATACTTTGAAAAACTCATTCTGTTTTTCAAGCAAGTCCTGCTTATTTAAATTGTAGCGAGCAACTGCATCAGAAAAAGTCTCACGACGCTCAGCCTTCTTTACGGTAAACAAATCTTTTACCATGCCTCTTATATTGTTAGTGTTACGCTTTATTTCAGCAGTACCCAACCAACTTGACACATCAAAAAATCTTTTAAAAGTCCCTCTAACAGTTTTATTTTCCATAATCAACACCTGTAACGAGCAAAACATAAATGCATTCTAGCTATGATAAATGTTTTAACTAACTATCTCAACAAAGAAATAATGAATTTATACAAATTAGCGCTAATCAATAGATTAATATTAATTTAAAACTCATAATAATCTAAACAACCAAAAATAAATAAGGGAATAAAGACCAAATAACACTTAGATTCTAATAAATTTATTAGAGCACAAATAGGATCAGGCAGCCAAACTCCGGAATTACGAGAATCATATTCATAAATCTTAGCGCAGATAGTGACGCTACCAGCAGGATTACTAAGATCGGAGTAATTAAGCCAGGTGGCTGGATTGCGACGTCGCACCGCTCCTCGCAATGACGGACTGAAGCCAGGATTACTAAGGTTGGAGCAATAACTAGCATTAAAAACACTTGACCGGCTAAGCTACAAACAACAGCTACCACCTAAATAAAATTAATAACAATAATATATGATTAACATTGATTAATAGGATTTAACAACTCATAATCTCTAAAATCACCACAGACACATGAGAGAATAAATGCCAAACAACGACCAGTACTCGAATAAAATTATAGATGGCAGAGCTATTGCAGCAGAAGTATTAGGAAATATAAAGTCATATATAAGCCAATTGCAAAGCAAACCTGGCCTAGCAGTTATTCAAGTAGGCAATGATGCCGCCTCAACAACCTACGTAAAAAATAAACTATTAGCATGTGAAAAAGTCGGAATCCAATCATTCGCTTATAATCTTGCGGAAGATATAAGTGCAACACAGCTAACTAGCATAATAAATAATCTTAATAATGACGAAAAAGTCCACGGCATACTAGTACAACTTCCCCTGCCGGATCAGTTAAATACAAGAGAAATATGCAATAGCATCAGCCTACATAAAGATGTAGATGGGCTTAGTAGTGATACCTTAGGCAAAATAATGGCATTTGAACAAGATAGAGTTCTGCCATGCACACCTAAAGGCATAATGCTGATCTTAAATAAAATAAAACTAGACATTATTGGAATAAAATGCACGATAGTAGGCTCATCTAACATTGTTGGAAAACCACTGGCACTAGAACTAATAGCTGCAGGAGCAACAGTAACAACATGCCATAAACATACTAAAAATTTGCAAGAGAACATAGAAGGAGCTGAATTAGTTATAACTGCCATTGGTAAAACAGGGATTATAAAAACAGCCTGGATTAAAAAAGGCGCAACAATAATTGACATAGGTATAAATAAAATTGGTAACAAAATAACAGGCGACATCGACTTTAAAAGCGCAATTACAATAGCAAAAATGATAACTCCAGTACCTGGAGGAGTGGGACCTATAACGGTCGCTATGCTAATGCAAAATACTCTGGATGCATTTACTAAAAGCGCCTCCAAATAGAACCATCGGCAGTATCTTCAACCTCTACGCTATATTCCTTTAATAATTTATCTCTAATCTCATCAGCTTTAGCCCAGTCTTTTTCATCACGTGCTAACTCCCTGTCTTTAACAAGACCGTCTATCTCAACACTATCAGCTGAATCTAAATTAAAATAACCATCAACCCCAGCTGAAAAAAGACCTAAAATAGATCCCATTGCAAGTAAAACAGCCCCCATCCTTATAGCTGAGCCTGAGCCAGCAGGCTCTATGTTAATCTTCTTCACTTGCTCGGCCATTACAGCCAAAGCTTTTGGCGTATTAAAGTCATCCCTAAGAGCATCTATAAAATTATTATACTCAAGCCCAGTAAAAACAGGCGCCATATCACATCCAGAATGTCGAAGAGCCACATACATTCTCTCCAAAGAACGCTCAGCCTGCTGCAAATTTTCTTTAGTATACTGAATTGGATGACGATAATGAGTACTAAACATAAAATAACGAATAGTTTCATAATCAAATTCTGCAAGAACTTCTCTTATTGTGAAAAAATTACCTAATGATTTAGACATCTTTTCAGAATTTATTTGCAAGGCCCCGACATGCATCCACGAACCTACAAACTTTTGCTTATTAGCGCCCTCTGATTGAGCAATCTCATTTTCATGATGCGGAAACTGCAAATCAACACCGCCGCCATGAATGTCGATAGTTCTACCCAATAATGTACTTGCCATAACTGAACACTCTATATGCCAACCTGGACGCCCCCTACCCCAAGGAGATTCCCAGCTTGGTTCATCAGGCTTGGCTAATTTCCACAACACAAAATCCAAAGGGTCATTTTTGCTTTTATCAGCCGCTACACGTTCTCCAGCACGCAATGCAGATAAATCTCTCCTCGCCAATTTCCCATAATCTGCGAACTTAGCAACCGCATAACAAACATCACCAGAATCACTAACATAAGCCAAACCATTTTGGATAAGGCTGCCAATCATCTCTATCATGTTGTCAACATAAGATGTTGCTTTTGGCTCTAAATCAGGGCTATCTGCACCAAGACTAGCAGCGTCTTTGTGCATAGCTGCAATAAATTTTTTAGTAACCTCATCACAAGATACACCTTCAGCTACTGCTTTTTTTATTATTTTATCATCAATATCTGTAATATTCCTAACGTACTTCACATCATAGTTTAAAGATTTTAAAAAGCTATATACAAAATCAAAAAATATAATCACTCGTGCATGCCCAATATGGCAATAATCATAAACAGTCATACCACAAACATAAAGACTAATTTTACCAGGCTGCAGAGACTTAAACGGCTTTTTCTTCCGCAACATGCTATCATAAATCATAAATTCTTTATTCATATCACTCATAAATCAATCACCTAATTAAAGATTTAGTAAAAATTAGCCTAATAAAACCCAAGCAGAAGAATACTATGTGGCATAAAAATATAAATAACAACCGCAACAATAAAAAAATTAAAGCAAGTTGTAAAATAATATTTATTTAAGTATCTAGGTATTGTAGAATAGTGTTTTAAAAGTTTAAATTGCTTATGACAAAGTGCAGCGCCTTTATCGCAGATATTCATTTACATGAAAACAATCATTTAGTTAATGCTGAATTTGAAAGATACATAAAAAATACAGCTCCAATGCTTGACTCTCTGTACATACTTGGTGATTTATTTGACTACTGGGTTGGCGATGACCATGAAACCAAGTTCAATCAGCACATAATAAATTTACTTAGGCAATTAACAAAAACAACAAAACTATACTTTATGCATGGTAATCGTGACTTTCTGATTGGGGAAGAGTTTATAAAACAAATAAATGCTACGTTACTAGAACCAATAAAAATAATAGAAATATACGATAAAAAAATAATACTAACTCACGGAGACTTACTCTGTACTAATGATAATTGGTACCAAATCATGCGAAAAGTAGTACATAACAAAGTCATACAAAAAACATTTCTATGCTTACCAACAAACATCAGAAAAAAAATTGCGCAAAAAATAAGGGATGGCAGTAAAACAGCAACAAGCAAAAAAAACATAAGTAAATTCGAAACTAACCACAGCCCCATAAAAAAAATAATTAAACAGAATCAAGCACAAATACTAATTCATGGACATGTACATAGAACTGAAGTGGCATATGAAAACAGCAGAGAAAACTACATTTCAATAACAATACCTGACTGGACTAGTAATAAAGGAAAGCACCTGCTGCTATGCAGAAATGGCGAAATGTCGTTAGAACTAATTTACAAATTGTAATCATGCTTTAGCATGTAAATCATGACCATTTCCTATATTATTCCCCGGTACTATTAAATCATCCTTATTTTTGTTTTTCATATCTAAAGATTTAGACGTCAGCGGATCTTTTTTTATTCCCTCTAAAAATTTACTAGAACCAAAATAAAAAGTAATAGAAAAAGTAGAAAATTGAAAAAGTGTTTCTACCACTATTAAAGCTTTACAAATAATACCTGGAGTAAAAAGAACACAAAATTGATGAAAACTAGTTAAGCAAAACGAAAAACTAGCAAGCAATGCTATTACAACTGGCAGCCCACTCTTTCCAAAATAATTATTATCCGCAAGTCCAAGCAGAGTAATAACCTCTATACAACCATAATAAGATGCTGGCATAAGGGTAATGTCAGTTAAAATACTAAGCGCAATAAATCCTAATGCTGCAAATAATTTATCAAAAGCAATTGGAGCATCATTACGATACTGTCTCCACGATTCAAGCTTAGTGGAAACAGAAACAAAATATAAGGAGAAAGAAGAAACTATAACTATTGCAAAAGTAAGGCACCTAATCGCAAAAGACAGGCCCAATAAAGATGGCGGAAGCATTGCAATTATTGGGGTATTATAAACAGCAAAAACCGCACTGGCCGCAGCAGTGAAGAAAGCCATAATAATAGACAAAAAAGTATAAGGTGAAAAATTCGTCTTAATATCGTCTAAATTACAATATTTATCTAATTTTCGACCAAACATATGAATCATTGGCCGCGTTAATTTAAATGAAGCACATGCGCCTGCTAATAAAAACACTATAGCCATTATATTTAAAGCAAAGGGAGAAATACTGAGCGAAAGCATAGTCGAAATTGTCTTCATAACTCCAGCTGCAGAACCAAACATTGTAAGAGCATTAATAGCAATATTTGCAGCAGCAAAAAAAGAAACTAATTTAAGAATATATTGGTTACTGATTAAGTCCTTTTCCCTACCTTTAAAAATATCTAGTAGATCATTTCCATAATTACTATCAAAGTAACCATTACCTGCGTTAAAGGAGTCTGTAGACAAAATAAATCTTTCTGCAAGGCCTAGTTTTCCACTACTAAATTTCAAATCACTGGAAAATTTGTCAATCCAACTATAGATCGTTTTTTTAATATCATTATCATCGCCTGAATTATATTTATTTTTAAGATATCTATTTTTAAAAAAAGAAACATGGGTATCTATTTTATGTATTTTATCTATTTCACCTGAAGAATGAATACTTAGATTATTGTAAAGTTTAATTCTAAAATAATTAAACTCAACCCAGGACTTTATAGCATTTTTATCTTGATCTATTACTTTTCGTTTAAGTTTACTTAAGTAATACTCTCTTTCAAAAGAATTTCTAGTGCTATCATTACCACCACCACAAAGATATAAAATAAGCCACATTGAAAATACTGAGGCCAAAAGAAGCCACGAAACATAACCTGTAACACCTAAAAAAATCAATGAAGGCATAACATCTGAGCACATTGCAAATGCATTACATGCAATTAGTGGAACAGATATATAATTAAAGAAATTACTATAAATGTAATTAAAACTACTAGAGCCAGGCATAATTAATTTTCTATAAAAGGTAACAGCTTAGCGCTTGATACCATTATTATTTTCGGCAAAATACATAAAAAACATAAGCTTACCCCTTTATAAATCTGTTTGATTAGTACATTCATATTACTCTTAAACATTTTTTTGTCAAGACATAAAAGAATAAAAAACCATATATACACAAAAGAAACTATTAATCAGCGATCTAAATCAATGTCTTTATTGTTAAATCAGCTAAATATAGCTTTGCAAATACAGAATCAGAGTTAATTTGCTCTTTTAATTCATCAATATTAGCAAATTTTCGTTCATCTCTAATTTTTTTCATAAATTTTATAGCTATTCTCTCACCATAAATATCTTGATCATGCGAATAAATATGAACTTCAACAAGGCGCCTAAGACTGTTATTACAAACTGTAGGGCGATAACCGATGTTAGCTATTCCATATGAATCACGTGAGATTTTATTGCCACTTACAGCTACAATATAAACACCGTTTAGTGGCAACTTGTTACTGTTTATATTTATATTTGCAGTTTTAAAACCCATACGACGCCCTAATCTGCGCCCGGTAACAACTCTTCCTGAAAAAAAATATTCTCTTCCCGTGTAATCTTTGTATGAAGCCAAATCACCATTTAAAAGTACATCTCTTATTTTAGAGCTGCTAATGCGAAGCCCCTTATGACTTTTATGCTTTATAACATCTAAATTAAATTTATCTAATTTAGATTTAGACTCAAGATAAGCTATATCACCCTGCCTATTTTTCCCAAAACAAAAGTCTTCTCCCAGCACAAAAACAGATGGCTGTATAAATCTCAATATATCCTTGTAAAAACTTTCATGAGTCTGCGTTGCTAACTGAGAATTAAATCTAAGACAAAAAACTGCATCCACACCTAGTTTTGCCAGGGTATCGTATTTATCACGCAAACTCATAATTCTTGAAACCTGGCCCTGCGCTTCAAAATACTCTTTAGGATGGGGCTCAAACAAAATAACGTATGCAGCATTTGCACCATTATCTTTGGCTACAAGTAACTGCTTAATCAATGCCTGATGCCCGTAATGAACACCATCAAAGTTTCCTATAGCGATAGCAGACCCAGGCGGCATCTTTTTTAAATTTCGATATAACACCAATTATTAACCTGCCACTTTTTCTGAAAAACTATCACTATCACTTATAGATGATTTTAACTCTGAAAAACTAAAACCAAATAGTTTTAATACCATGATATAGATGCCCATACCCAAAACTATAAACCCAACCAAAAGCATTGCCCTTAACATAGGCATGCAAGCTACCCAATATGATTCTGCAGGAATTAGAGCCGTTAGCACCCCATACATAATCAATACTGAACTAAAACATGAAAAAATAACATTCATAATATTAGCGCTAGGCTTGAATACTTTATCACTAAGTAATATGTACAAAAGACTAATACCGTTTACCCATGCACTAGATGCTACTGCCAGTGATAACCCTGCATGCTTTAGAGTTGGTAAAAATAACAAGCTCAATCCAATATCAACAACAAGCGATAAAGCAGCAACTTTAACTGGAGTCTTAATATTACGCCTGGAATAAAAAGCTGACACAGCAACCTTGATTAGCATAAAAGCAGGCAAACCAAATGCAAGTGCTTTTAGGCTATATGAGGTCATAAGAACATCAAATAAAGTAAAATTACCATGATAAAATAAAGTAATTAATATTGGTTTTACCAAGCAAAACATTCCTACCGCAGCTGGCAATGATAAACTTACTATTACAGTTAAAGACCATTCAAAATTACGATTAAAAGCATCCTTGTCACCATCTGAGTGGTTTTTTGATAAAATAGGCAAGATAACCGTCGAAACAGAAATTGCTATTAAGGCTAAAGGCATCTGCATTAATCTTTCTGCATAATATAACCATGAAATACTACCCCCAGGTAAAAATGAAGCTAAAAACGTTTCAATCATCAAACCTATTTGAACTACTGATACGCCAAATAAGGCAGCAGACATAAGCTTCATTACTGAACGCACGCCTCTATCAGCGAAGTCAATTTTAGGACGTGGTAAACGCTGGAATTTTTCCATCCCTTTAAGTAAAAATATCAGTTGCAAAGCCCCAGCTAAAATTACCCCCCAAGCTAAAAACTTCACGGAGCTCCCGTATAACTGCGATAAGAGAGCCATGCATATAGAGCAGCTGCTTAAAATAATAGGAGAAAAAGAAGGTATGAAAAAGTGTTGACGACAATTATATATCCCAGATAGCATTGCTATTAGCGAAATAAAAAGCAAATATGGGAATGTTATTCTAAGCATCTCTACAGTAAGAGTATAACGCGCTAAATCACCCACATAACCAGGAGCAAAGACCATCACTATGTAAGGCGCTATAAAAAAAGCAATCACAACAATTAATGACACCACTAACAGTAACACGCCAAAAATCTTATCTATTAAAGCTAACGTTTCTTCTTCTTTATTATTAGCATAATGCTCAGATAAAATAGGAACAAATGCCTGGGAGAAAGCACCCTCTGCAAATAAACGGCGCATAAAATTAGGAATTTTAAAAGCCACTAAGAAAGCATCAAAACCAAAGTGAGCACCAAAAATACTAGCGCAGACAATATCGCGCACAAAACCGACAAGCCTTGATAAAAAAGTTGTACCAGAAACAACTGAAACTGAACGAAATAACTTACTCAACTTAAACAACCCAAAATTACATAATTAACGTATCAGCATTGTAGCAAAAACAAGCAAAAAAAGCCAACAATAACAAAATATTAACAAAATAGAACAACAGTGTTGACTTTTATAAGGAAAAAAGCTTAATATTACTAACCTTAAAGGGGATATCAAGTTTACATTTGGAGATATTACAGTGGCAAATAGTTTGCAAGCAAAAAAAAGAGCACGTCAAAACAACGTAAGGCGTCTTCATAACACAAGTTTACGTTCACAAGTTAGAACAAGTAGAAAAAAATTTATAGCAGCACTTGAAAGCGGTGACATTGAATTAGCAACAGCAACATTCAAAAAAACTTCACAAATATTAGACAAGCATGCTGGCTCCAGTATTATTCATAAAAATACAGTAGCTAGATATAAATCTAGAGCTTCTGCGGCTCTGAAGAACATCAGCACAACTACTGCTAAGCCTAGCACTAAGAAAGCAACAAAAAGTAAAAAGTAAAAAGTAAAACACAAGTCATCGTAATCTAATAATAAAAAAGCCTGCTTATTTATACGCAGGCTTTTTTATATGTCATAGTTTCAAAAAAATAATTACTAAATAATTACTATAGATAAATAAACTAAAATTAGTTCATGCTAGCGAAGCACTAGCAACAATTGAACATATAAAATTATGTGCTTGCTCTACTTTCCTCAAGCCAAGCAGCTATATCATTTACAAGAGTGCTAACTCCTTCTCCCGAAATGCCTGATATTTTATAAAATGTGCCATCGAATTCCAGCCTTGCGCTAACATCAGCAATAATTTCGTCTAGCTCATCATCGAGCATAGCATCGCATTTATTGAATATTAGCCAGCATGGCTTAGCAGTTATCTCAGCAGAATAACCAGCAAGCTCTTTTCTAATTTTAATAATATTGTCAAAAACATCATCGCCTGATGCCACATCAACCAAGTGCAGTAATAGCCCACAACGAGACAAATGCTTTAAAAATCTAACTCCAAGACCAACACCATCAGCAGCCCCTTCAATTAAACCCGGAATATCTGCAACAGTAAAAACCTTGTCATAATCTGCTTGCACCACTCCTAAATGTGGCCTCAAAGTTGTGAATGGGTAGTCAGCAACCTTAGGAGTTGCATGAGATATCTTGCGCAACAGGGTTGATTTTCCTGCATTAGGCATGCCAAGCAAGCCAACGTCTGCCAAAATGCTTAACTCTAAGCGTAGCTTTCTATGATCACCAGGAAAACCTATAGTAGTCCGCCTAGGGGCGCGATTTGTGCTTGATTTAAAATGAGCATTACCAAAGCCTCCGTCTGCACCGACAGCGACACAAACACTTGCGTCCTCAGCAGTAACATCTGCTATAAATTCACCAGTATCGGCATCATACACTTTCGTTCCTAATGGAACTTTTACAGATAGGTCTAAACCATATTTACCATGGCATAATTTTGGAGTGCCACGAAAGCCTGATTCAGCCTTAAAGAACCTTTTATTTCTTAATTCTAATAAATTATTTAGGCTAGAATCGCCAACTAGAAAAACAGAGCCACCTCTACCGCCGTTACCACCGTCTGGACCACCGAAAGGGATGTATTTCTCTCTTCTAAAACTACTGCAGCCACGACCACCGGAACCGGCCGTAACCTCAATATTTACCTCATCAATAAATTTCATTTTAAAAACAATCTATAAATAAAATCACTCTGAAGCTGTAACAATATCAACGTACTTTCTTGACTTACCACTATTTGATTTTGTATGTCTAAACTTCACAAGGCCTGACAGAAGAGCATAAAGAGTATCATCTTTACCCTTGCCAACTCCTACACCAGCATGAAATTTTGAACCACGTTGACGTATTATTATATTTCCAGCTAAAGCTGCTTGCCCGCCATAAATTTTTACGCCAAGATACTTTGCGTTCGAATCTCTACCGTTTCTAGAACTACCACCTGCTTTTTTATGTGCCATTGCTGTACCCCTTTATTTAATGCTTTTCACTTTAACAACAGTATAACCTTGACGATGCCCCATTCTCTTCATGTGGTGCTTACGGCGCTTAAACTTAATAATGTTAATTTTTTTATCTTTTTTATGATCAACTATTTCGAACATAACCTTTGCCTTTGCAGCATCTACTGCAGACTTCTTCTCTTGATCTGCAACAAGCAAAACCTCGTCAAAAGCAACTTCTGACCCTACTTCAGCAGCCAACAAATCTACTTTGTAAAAACCACCTTCTTGCACCATGAACTGGCGACCACCGTTAGATACAACAGCATACATAACATTTACCTCGGATTATTTGAGTGTGTATTTTATAAAAATAAACTTGACTATGCAAGTTATTTATCCATATTAAAAGAAAAAACTGCTATATGTCAATTACAAACGTACGCAAAGCATATAAAAAGTTAAAATAATGCTGGGTAATCAAAAAACCACCCAAGTAAAACTTGATATGAATCTGCAGCTAGGTTAACTTATGCAAAGGCTGATTTTAGCCAAAACAGCAAGCAAAGAGAAACGTTAATGCCATACGCCGCAAAAGAAAAAACAGCAAAAACCAACTTTGATAACATCAAAAAAGTTGTGGCAAATCAGATGCAAGCTGTAGAAGATGAGCTGCAACAAAATGCTTCAACAATAGAAATAGTAAATGAAATTAGTACTCACATAATAAGTAATGGCGGCAAGAGGCTAAGGCCACTAATAATGATCTTAGCTGCAAAAAGCTGCGGCTACCAGGGCGACCAGCATGTAAAGCTAGCTACAATTCTAGAACTAATTCACGCTGCCACCCTACTACATGATGATGTTATTGATAACTCCACAAAAAGAAGAAATAAAGCAACTGCAAATTTCATTTGGGATAACAAACTATCAATTCTTGCTGGAGATTTTATCTATGCAATGTCCTTTCAAAAGATGACTTCTATAAAAAGCATGGAAGTCCTTGATATACTATCGAGCACAACCAGCTATATAGTAGAAGGAGAAATAATTCAGCTGACTCAAAACCAAAAGGCCACAATCAGCCAAGCAGATTACCTCGAAGTAATAGACAGAAAAACAGCTAAATTATTCAGCGTTGCAGCTAAACTTGGCGCAGTTTTAGGAAAAAAAGATCAAAACACAATAAAACACTTTGCAGAGTTTGGCACTAGCTTTGGCAAAGCATATCAAATTACAAACGACATTCAAGACTATAGTCATAACACCGAAAAAACAGGGAAAAATATCTGCGATGATCTTAAAGAAGGTAAGCCAACCCTGCCGTTTATACTCGCTTATGAAGATTCCAGCAACGAAGATAAAGAAACGTTAAGTAGCGCCCTTGAAAAAGGGGTAAATACAGAAAAGGTCATATATATAATAAATAAGAACAACAGCATTCAAAAATCAAAAATAATAGCAAAAAAATATATCGAGCAAGCAAAGTTGCATTTAAATCACTCGCCAAACTCGATATACAAAGATGCACTATTAACACTGTGTGCATATGTAGAGCATTTAAGCGAAGACCTCTAAACAAAGCCCCCTACTAAGTCATACAAAGCCTTTGCATAAGTTTTTTTATAACTAAATGAATAAATGACAAACAGCCAAACATTGGTTTTTAAGCAGCTAACAAATTAATACTCAACAAATACTTAGTTCCAACTATACCTCACATAAATGCACACCAGGGTTAACTGGATAATTTACTCATATAAAACAGCATACTAAAATAATTAAACACATCTACCTATGTATAAACTCATATGTTGCATTTTATTTTTAACAAATAACTTTGTGCAAAGGCATAGAATTCACCAAAAAAAAAGTATATAATTGTTTTTTGATAGTCGTAAACATGGAAGCTAAAATATGCCAGACCTAAGTTACAAAGCTTGCCAAAAGTTTTGGGATAATTACTCAGACAAAGATGTCTATAGCGTCACATCTTTTATGGAATGCTCTGAAGATTGGACCATAGACACAGAAAACAATGAAGAACTGGAAGCATCTATTGATGAGCTAGGAAAGACTCTAGACAAAATAGGAAAAGTAGAGCTTAAAAGCCCTATATCTCTAATAGAAATCATTGCATACCTGAAAATCACTAGGCTACTTCGCGTACTGCAAGCAATAGATAGTGCCAATCCGGGAGCAGCATCAAAAATCCTATTAAAAGCAGAGGAATTAGCAAAAACAAATAAATCTGCCGAGGTTTTTTTACACCGAAATGTAATTTTTGAACGTCTCAGATTGCTAACTAGAATATTCGATAACAAAAGAATACTCCTTATTCAAAGCGCAATAGAGGGAAATTAATGCGAAGACTAGTGATTTCATTAATTACAGCAACTATCTGGCTACTTTCATCTCAAGTGCTAGCATCTGAGTATGACTGCCAAAAAACATTTGAACTGACGCAAACTTGTACACAATGTAAAACTGAAAAAAACTGTACATCTTATCACTCTCTAAACTGCCCTAAAATAAAAAATTATCAAAAAAAGTGCTCAGAATATATTTCTGGTAAAATAAATGAACAACAAAGCCAACAACCACAGGACAAGCAAAATAAAAAACAAACACAAGAAGCTTATCCTATGCAAAAAAACAAAGGATTACAGGGAAGCGACTTAAACACTATCATTCCTGACCAACCTATACCCGCGCCAAGCATGAATAATGAAGCACCAAAAAAATCAAAAGGATTATCACAACCACAAAACAATTTTATCATGAAAGGATGGTACTAGGCGCTATACTTAACTAGGGAGATTTTATAACATGGAACAGGCATATAAAAAATCATTAACAACAAAACTAACGCTTACAATTAGTATTTTAAGTTTATTAGTGCCGCAATTTTCTTATGGAAGAAGTATTTTTGAGGCAGCGAGTAAAGGGGGTACTTCTAGCACAAGCAGTTCAAATACAAGCGGCAAAACAAAACAACCATACGGGACTGAAACTAGCTCAATTAGCCCACCAATACCTGTGACTGTAGAAAACCTAGAAGACATAGGAAATTCAGCAACTGCAGCTATTTTAAACGGCTACACATGGACAAGTGATGCTTTGACGGCCCAGCTTTATCCTGTATTATCAAATTCATTATCTCAAGGAATAGCCTATCTAGGAGCAGAAGTAGCTGATACTTCACTAAACACAGCTTCAGCTACTGCTATACAAACAGGAACACCAACCTCTGGCCCATATAGCTCTAATGCAGCAATACAATATGATTTAACGACTGCAACAGAATACGCATACAATTCAATTATGTACCCAATAGACACCAATTTTGCTACAACCTTAAGTGGCAGTACAACAACCAGCTCTATATTTGTAAATGCAAATAACTATAGCACAAATACTATAGCCAGCAAAAACTTACAGAACGTTAGGACCGCAGATAATTCTTCGACTACAACAACCAGTGGAACTACTATTCCCCAAGCGAAAATAAACATCAACGATATTTTATCAACTCAAGATGGGAATGATTTAACAGCAACTGATAGCTGGTCAACCAACCTAATCTTCTTAAAGATATTATTGTTGCAAAACCAAAGCTGCTCATCTAGTTTAAGCATACAAAATTCTGGCTCTAGCTCTAGCTCTAGCTCTAGCTCTAGCTCTAGCTCAACCAATAACAATGCTTCAACCTATGGAAATGTCGCGGGAACAACGAATTTGTTATGTACTACAGCACAAGCAGCTTGCATGATTACGTATGCAGTAAATAGTGTTATTCCCGATTTAACTACAAGTCTGACAAAAACCAACTCAAAAACGGGTAAAAGCTTAAAAGATACGGACCCAATACAATATAATTATTTATATAATTTATTAACTTCTGATGCAATAAAAAATTTAACCAGCACCTATAATATGAACATCAACAACACTGAATGTATAGGTGCTAGTTCAAGTTCTTATCCAAGCAGATCATTCTCTCAAGGTGCGCAAGATTTTAAAGTGTTAAATACAGTTATGGCACAAGTGGCTAATAGATTAAAAACTTTAATTCAGCAAGATATTGCTGCAGCAATAATAGATGCACTAGCAAAAACTCCACCTAATAAAAGCAGTAGCTCAGATGAATTGGCACAGATATACACACTAACAAAATCCTCAGACATAAATACCTTACTT
>Ga0066610_10000092_pt1 | contig 60350 bp, 62 predicted proteins | sample SaaInlV_DNA_165m_FD_60375 | JGI IMG/M metagenome (GOLD analysis project Ga0066610, IMG submission 60375) | Marine microbial communities from expanding oxygen minimum zones in the Saanich Inlet - SI075_LV_DNA_165m | ecosystem: Environmental > Aquatic > Marine > Unclassified | place: British... | reverse complement strand
ATTTTATTTTATTTTATTTTATTTTATTTTATTTTATTTTATTTTATTTTATTTTATTTTATTTAAATATTCTCATTTAACCTCGTCATTTCCACCTTTACTCAAAACATAATACCTAACAATCTTACTATCTGCTGATTCTTCTTTATCTTTATTTAAATACAATAACTCAAATGTTGATCTAATCATATTAATCCTATGTCCAGTTAAACTCATTTTTGTTATTGCCTTAAATCCATGTTCTGCAAAATGGGTATGCATTAATACTTTACCTACGCCATTAATTAACAAGGAATTAGATTTAAACTCATCAAGAAGAGACACAAACGCAGAATTAGGAGTAAACTTTTTTAATTCCGCATCAATTTCCATCAATTTCTTATAATCAAAGTCTTCTTCTAATTCCACAAATAAGCTATCATAATCATCTAAATCTTGGATATAATATTCTCCATTCATTATTTGCTTCAAATAATCATAATATTCTTTTTTATTCTTAATGTTAGTATCTCCAAATACATTTCCAAACTCTTCATTTTCTTTTAGTTCTGCGTTTGCTTCTCTTGCATTTTGCATTGCATATCTATAATCTGAAGATTTCATAGAAAATATTGAGGAAACAGCCATTCTACTAAATGCAAAATCAAAGCAATCATCTAATAAACAACTAAAAACTAGGTTTTTTGATGCTTCTTTTTCTTTTATTTCTTTAATTCCTTCATTAACATCATCAAAAATTAATTTATAATACGAATCCAATTCATCAAAAACAATCATCCCTTTCTCATCACTAAGCTGGTATTCTTGCATTGAGTCTGCAACAGAACTAATGTAGTTATCTGATTTAACAACATAATTATTATAAATTCCAGAACCTACGAGAGCTAAAAATATACCACTCCAAATTAAACAAACAATTAATGAAACAACAACCATATCAACAACAGTTTCTCTTGCTAAGAACAAGGTTTTTGCTAATTTTTTGATAAAGTAGATCACAAAGTATACAAACACAGCAACTGATACAAATAGAAATATACTTGTAAGTAAAAGAGTATTATAAAATCCACTAAATATTAAGAATGAAACATGAGATAAGATAGTAAACACAACAATTGATAAAGTCATAGCATATATTACAGCATAGATTCTAGTTTTCCAATCCCCAACAAAACCTTTCCAATTTTTTAAATGTCTACCAAAAGTAATTAAAAATGGAATTATAAGAGCAATAGGTAATACAATCAACAAAGGAACCAAAATATTCCATGATAATATCCCAATAATTACTAAACAAACAATAGCTAACATTGGATAATAATGTTTTGAATCTACAACTTCTTTACCAAACATTTTCTTCACCTAATCCTTATTTTTTTTTCTGAGTTCCATATATTTGACCCAATTATCGTAAATCTCATCATTTGATTTAGATTTTTCTTCCATCAAACCTCACCTCTTAATAATCTTAGCCTAATAAACTTAAATAATTCTCCGAACCATAATACTGAAGATGTAACTACAATTATTAAAATCCAATCAAACAAACCAATTGCAGTTGTGTGAAATACTTTTGATAAAGGAGTATACAAAACAATAAATTGTAAAAGAACTGAAATTACAATTGCCACAAGCAACCAAACATTTGAAAGCAAACCTTTCTTAAACACACTTTCTTTCAAAGTTTTACAATTAATTACATTAAACATTTGAAACATCATTAATGTAGTAAAAGCAATAGAAGTTGCATAAACATATAATGCACTATCTCTTGAAAGGAATTCACCAAATTGCCAGCCATTTTTAACTAAATAAAAATAAAACATTCCTAATGTACCTATTGCCATGATTAATCCTAAGAATAACATATAAGATGCGGCACTTAAATTAACTAATCTATTTTTAGGATTTCTAGGTTTTCTTTTCATAATTTCTTCTTCTGCCCCCTCTACTCCTAAAGCAAGAGCAGGCAACCCATCAGTTGCAATATTGATCCATAATATTTGCAATGCAATTAATGGTAATGGTAATCCTAAAATAATTCCTACAAATAAAGTTAAAACTTCTCCAAGATTTGAAGAGAGTAAATAAATTATAAACTTCCTGATATTATCAAATATTGTTCTTCCTTCTTCAATTGCATTAACAATACTAGAAAAGTTGTCATCAACTAAAACCATGTCTGCAGATTCTTTACTAACATCTGTTCCAGTAATTCCCATAGCAATACCAATGTCTGCTTTTTTTAACGCAGGAGCATCATTTACACCATCACCAGTCATTGCCACAATATGATTTCTTTTTTGTAAGGCTTCAATTATTTGCATCTTATGGGCAGGATTAACTCTAGCATAGATTGAAATATTATTTGCTTCCTGTACAAGATTTAGTTTATCAATATCTGCCCCAGTAACACATTTTCCTCTAATTCCAACATCTTCAGCAATAGCAATTGCAGTATCTTGGCCATCACCAGTAATCATAACTACTCTAATTCCTGCTTGATTACATCTAGCAACTGCCCCTTTTACTTCTTCTCTTGGAGGATCAATCATTGCTTGTAACCCAATAAACACCAATTGTTCTTCATCTTTAGAATGATGGCCTTTATCTTTATATGCAAAACTCAGAACTCTTAATGCTTGAGAAGCAAACTCTTTATTCATCTCTAATAATTTATCTTTTTGCGCTAAAGTTAATTTCTTGATTTTACCATTAATAATAATTCTATTACATTTTTTAATTACAACATCTGGTGCACCTTTCATAAACACAACTCTTTTTTTACCTGTTTTATGAATGGTGGTCATAAACTTTCTTTCAGAAGTAAACTCAATTTCATCCACTCTTGGATATTTTTTGTTAATCTGATTAATATTAAGGCCTGCTTTTTTCGCACTTACTAATAAACATGCCTCAGTAGGATCTCCAATTACTTTTTCTTTATCAAAATTAGAATTATTATTTAACACTCCGGCCATTAACAATAATTTTAATGCTTTTGGATCTATTTTTTTATTATTATGTAAAAAATCACCAAATGCTTTGTAACCAGAACCAGTTACTTCAATTACTTTATTATTAACAAATATTTTTTTAACAGTCATTTCATTTTTTGTAAAAGTTCCTGTTTTATCACTACAAATAACAGTTACACTTCCTAAAGTTTCAACAGAAGACAATCGTCTCATTAAAGCATTTTTTTTCAGCATCCGTTTTGTTCCTAGTGCAAGCGCAATTGTAACTACAATAGGTAATCCTTCAGGAATAGCTGCAACTGCTAACGCAAGAGCAGTAATAAACATTTCTAATGGGTTTCCCCATCTAATGGCAGCAACAATAAAAACAACTAGACATAATGCAATTGCCCCAATTCCAAGTTTCTTACTAAACACTGCAAGCTTTTTTTGTAAAGGAGTTTTCTTTTGTCCTTGTCCTTGAACCATTTTCGCAATATGACCAATCTCTGTTTGCATGCCTGTTGCAACAACTAATGCTTTTGCATGTCCATGTGTAACAACTGTTCCAGAAAAAACCATATTACTTCTAGAAGATAATGGTGCGTCTTCTTTTAATACACCTAATCCTTTTTTTACAGGTAAAGATTCTCCAGTTAAAGATGCTTCTTGTGTTTCAAAATGTGTTGCTTCAATGATTCTTGAATCTGCAGGAATTTTATCTCCTGTTTCTATAAGAACAACATCACCAGGAACAACATCTTTAACATCAATAATTATTTGTTTTCCATCTCTGATAACTTTTGCATGTAAACTTGCCAATCTTTGTAATGCTTCTATTGATTTTTCTGCTTTATACTCTTGAATAAAACCAACAACACCATTAATTATTAGAATTAGTAAGATTACTATTGCATCAACCCATTCTCCAAGTAATGCAGAGATAACAACTGCACCAAATAAGATATAAATTAAAAGTCCTTTAAATTGTGAAACTAAAACTTCCCATGCATTAATCTTCTTTTCTTTTGTTAATTCATTTAATCCATACTTTCTTTTATTTTGTAAATAATGAAATCTGCTTAGACCATCTTTAGTACTATTAAATTGTTTAAGTAAGTTTTTTAGTTCAGTACTATGTGCTTCCATCTTTCACCCTAATATCAGCTTTTTGAGTATTTAATGAGGAAATATTCCCTGCGTTTAATTCTTGTGCTTTTTTTAATTTGCTAATAAAAAACTCCATGCAATCAACTGCACAAAAGCTTGCTTTTTTCTTTAATTTTTCATGTCTAAAGATTAATGAATATGTTCCTTCTTTATCTACTAATTCTTCACCACAAACAGCACAGTTTTTTCTTGGTTCATTTTCAATAGCCTTCACTTTTTCTCCAACTAATTGTTTTAAACAAACTGCACCTTTTGTTAAATCATATTGAAGTTTATACAACTCTTCTTCATCTATCGCTTCTACAAATTCTTTCACTGTTAGTTTCATCATTGCACCTCTTTTTTAATCGTTAGTTGTTTGTTGTTCATCGTTTGTAGTTTAGATTCTATTTTACTACAAACTACTTACTACCAACTATTAACTTATCCTAATTGTCTCACCTAATTCAGGAATATGAACATTGATCATCCCTGATTTTTCAGCTAATTCTTCACTTTCTTCTGGATCACCATGATTAATAATAAGATGTTTAGGATTAATTGCTTTAATCATTTCAAGTAACTCTTTTTGTCCAGAATGTGCTGAAAAATCAAATTTCTTAACCAATCCTTTAACGTTATAGGATTTATTATCTACATCAACATAACCATGCTCTAATAATTTTCTTCCGTTTGATTCTTCTGCTTGGTAACCAGTTAATAAAATAGCGTTATTCTCGTCGTGATAATAATATTTGATATAATCCATAATTGGTCCGCCATCCATCATTCCAGAGGTCGTTACAATAATTGCTTGTCCTTGTACAACTCTTTTTCTATCTCTATGATCTTTAACAAACTCTACTTTTTCAACTGCTTTTTGGAATAATTTTCCATCTTTCAGAAATTTATGTTCCTTTATGAATAAATCAGTAACCTTTTTCCCCATCCCATCTAAATAAACTGGAACTTTGAAGTTTCTTTTTGCTAACATCATAATAATTTCTTGTGATCTACCTACTGCAAATGCTGGAATTAAAACACTACCGCCTTTATCAATAGTTCTTTGAATGGTACTAAGAAATTCTTTTTCTTGTTCTGCTCTTGGAGGATGATCTCTACCACCATAAGTTGATTCACAGATTAATACATCAACATTTTTTAGTTCAGAATTTTTTTTATGATAATTTAAACCATTTAAGAGATTACTATCAATTGCATTAATATCTCCAGTGTATAATATTTTTTTTCTTTGCCCGCTTTTGTCTTCAAAATCAATTAATACAGAAGCACTTCCTGGAATATGGCCTGCATCTAAGAATTTATACTTTAAACTAACGCCTTTTTCTTCATAATCCCTATTATAATTTGTATAAGTAAAATAACTTAAGATATTATTGATATTTTCTTCAGTATATGCTGGATGATTACCTTTTAATTCTTCAATATGAATTGAATCTTTTAGAAGAATCTTAGTAATAGCCCTAGTCATCTTTGTTGCATATATTACACATCTTAGCCCAAGATGGTTCAATAAAGGCAAAGCACCTGTATGATCTAGGTGAGCATGAGTTAAAAATACAGCTTTTATGTCTTTTTCAGAGAAATCTTCAGGATATTCTGCTTTTTCTTTACCTATCATTAAGCCTGCATCTAACAAAATCCAATCATTTACTAATATGCAACTTCTTCCTACTTCTTTAGCACTGCCTAAAAATTGTATTTTCATGTTAATATCACCTTTTTTGTTTATGTAACTAGTATACTTTTTATTAATACTAATATATAAATATTTACATTTAGTATGGTAATTTAGTCATTAATCTAAGTAAAAGAATCACTCAAGAGTAGATAAAAAGTAATAACATTTAAAAATGGCTGTTAATTCCTTGTTTTTACTATGACAAACGCAATACCAAATATAGAAACAGTAACAAATCAAGCAATAGCACAATTAGAATTCACTGCTAGGGATGCAGAGCAATACCTAAGAAATGCAATTCGAGAAGATAATCAAAGACTTATGGGCATGGCAATTTCGTCATATCAAAGATTAGGCAACAAACTTGTTAGCTTAATTGGCCAAGAGAATTTATTAGACATTAGCAGAGAAGATGAAGGCTTATTTCAAAGATATCTTTTACAACATCATATTGGTAATACCGCATCACTTACATTAGCAACTGGAAACAGAGTAGAAATGACTCAACCTGACAATATTCTTATTAATGAAATTAAAAACGGAGAATACTTGGATGTATATAGTGCAACAAATACTTTGGCAATAGGAAATAAAACAAATTTAATCTTAGAAGCTCTTGATCACGTTAAAACAGAATTTCCAAGACCAAGATTACAAATAGTATATGATCAACCAGAAACACCAATAGAAATTGGTGATGTTGTTGAACCTACAAATCCTACAGAACCAGATGAGGATATTGGAACTAAAGCTGGTCCAGGAGGAAATGGTGGAGACAATGGTGATAATGGTGGTAATGGTACAAGAAACACACCTTACGTTGAAAAAGCAAGTGGTTTAGAAGGTGCTAAAAGATACTTTGATGAAAGAAGCATTCCTTATGTAGAAAAAGTAGTAGAAGTTCAACCAACAAATGGTGAAGCAACATTAGTAGAGATTGCTTGCAGAACAGACATTATTGTTTACAAAGATGAAGTCCCAACAGATGATCAAGGGAATTACAAAATAACAAAAGATATGAAATTCTCATATGCTTTAGCAAAAGATATTATATTTAATGGAGATGGCAGTAGATCAAAGCCAGGTTCAGTACAAACGTTTGATAGAATTGCAAAACAAGCAAATCCTGAATACACACATCTAACAGACATGATGTTTGGTGGTGAAAGTGTTGCAAAAGGCGCTGGCTTAGTTAACCAAGTCCCTAAAGAAGTTGTGACTGGAGAAAAGATGTACAATTTCCTTAGAAGACACTCAAAGAAATATGATTTAGGTCATAAGTTGGAAATGTTTAGATAAATTCTTTCTTTTTTATTAACTCTTTTCTTAAAAAATAAAAATTTGTGAATGACATTGGCTCCGCCCTAGTGTTGAAGAGGATTTTCTATTCCATTTTTAATACAAAAAACAACATGGCCAGGCGAGTCGAAAGCTTGCTTGAGACGAGTAGGATATTTTTCGTAGAAAAATGTCCGTCTGTGCCATGGTTGTTGTTTTTTATTCAATTAACAACTAAATATTAAAATTAAGAAATCAAAATTTAATTTGGCCATGTAGGTGTCATCTTTCCTGTTAACATTGCTGCAGATAAAGAAGCAATAAGTAACAAAAAGATTAATCCCAAAGTTTTAGAATGATATAAAGTTGCTGCCAAATTGTTACCATAATTTGAACCAGCGGTTGTTGTACCTTGATATTGTTGACCTGGTGCTCCAACTGAAATAATTTCTCCAGTTTCATCAAGACTTACTGTAGATGCATCTTGTCCTGCTCCAGGACCATAACCTTCATCTAAACTTTGTTGACCAAATACAGCTGCCATAGCACCAACTGCAATAATAATACAAATAATAATTAATGTCCACTGCAATGTTGAATGGTTCTTAATTACATCCCTAATATTATCATCTGTTGCTCCAAACAACTTAAATGCAACAATAACAAAAATTATAAAAATAAATAAAGTTGAAAACCAAGGCGCAATTAATAATACCACCTTAGTTAATGGTGTAATAAGAATAAAAATAAGAGCAACAACAATTGCAATAATACCTGCAAGTATTTTATTATCACCAAATATTTTTGTTTTATACATTGCACCATAAACAAATGCAAAGATAAGTATAAAGATAAAAATAGGTGAAAAAAAGTTAAGCATACTTACATCCAATATTGGTGTTGCCATTTATTTGCCCTCAACCTAATTGCTGCCTCCACCTCTCTTAAAAAAGTTTCCTACTCCATCGAAAACATTCCTAAGAGCGCCTGCTTGTTGTGAAGACGATTCATCTTTGGTTATAAACCAAATAATTATTCCAAATACAAGGACAACTATGACAGCAATTGTAACATCATGATGCCACCATCCGATATGAAGATTTTTCCACCATCCTGCTGCTGCACCAAAAAAGTATAGTACTGCTCCAAATGATAAGATTGCGATAACTCCTGAAAATGTACCACCAATCCAGCTTGCTTCTCCACCAAAGATTCCTATTAACAATAATACCATAACAATTGCCACAACTAATACAGATATGTTTGGCAAAGCTTTATTCATAATCGCTATTGGATTTGCATTTGCAGGATATCTTCCCATTACATGAGGTACAACCGCAAGTAATGATACAACCAGAGAAAACATTACATTCATATTTTTCCTGTTGTTTCCAAAAATTTTAGTTTTTTGAAATACTGCAAAAATTACAGTAAAAATTAATAAAAAAGGTATTATAGCATCAGTTAAACCAACACCTTCAAGCCAAATTAAAACAGATGATCCATAATTGTAAGGCATATTATCCTCCTCCTATTCCTCTTTTTTAGTTTCTTTGTTAGTAGATTTATTTGGGTCTTTTACAATAAACCACATAAACAATACAACGACAATCACTAAAACAATTCCAGCAACAGCTGTGCTAGAAAAATTATATCTCAAGTAATCAATAAAATAACTTAACCATGATTTTCCTGCTGTTGTTTTAACAGCATTCAAGAATATAAGTAAAATTCCAATAAACACTAAGATTGAGAAAAAAGTTCTCCAACCACCTTTGAGAACAACTTCTTCTTTTTCTGAATAAAATGTTCCCATCAAGACAAGGAAACAAACGATTAATAATAATAACAATACAAAATTAGCAAGTGCTTCATTAATAATCGCAACTAATTGCGAACTTGCAATAACAAGAAATGCAATAACAAATGCAACCATTGCATTAAGATTTCTTCTAGGATATTCTTCTCCTTCAACTTTTTCAGTTCCAAAAACCCTTGTTTTTTCAAAAATTGCGTAAACAACTGTAAAAACTAATAAGAAAGGTAAAATTATATCATATACTCCTAATTGTTCAAGGAACCCAATAACAGCTCCAAAAGTAGTTGTTTGCACCATCTTTTACTACTTCTATTGAGGAGAGTCTTTATAAATATTTCGATTTTTATTATGCACAAAAATTTCATCAAGAATTTTTGTATGGAGTTTAACACCCCCACATTAATGGTGAAATTTTTGGCATCCTAAAAATCCGTCAATAAATATGAGTATTACGGCATACCCCTACCTTTAGGTAGGGGTGTGACACTCATGATGGATTTTTATGATATTTTCTTATATATAGATTAAAAAAAGTTTGAAGTTGGTAATAAGTAAAAAACTAGTAACCAAAAACTAATAACTAATTAACCACAAACCCACTTCTCACTTATAACTTAAAACTACTAACTACCATTTATCTATCCAAAATCAAACAAAATTTGTCAAAGATTTTCAAAATCAAATATTTTTGTCAGCAGGTTTTTATAATGCAGAAAGCATAATCTAATATAGAGGTGAAAGATTGAATAATATAAGTAAAAAAAGAGGTGGAACCATATTAGATTTTCCTAGATCAGATAGAAATCCCTTAACTGTAGAAGAGATTAGTGAATATATTGACGAGAATAGTTATGGGTTAAATTCAGTTAGAGCTAATGATACCATTCATCTTATTAAAAATTTATTTGTATATTTCAAAGCCCAAGAGTATCTTGGACAAAATTATACTTCTTATGGTGAAAATAAATTAGAACTACACAAAGTAAACACTACAGCATTAGTTAATCATGTTTATAGAGATGTAAACCAAACAGAACTAAGTCATCTAGTCCAAAAAGCTGTTGAAGAAACCTCTACACAATTTGATTTCACAAAACAAAGAGAAAAGTTTGCATTATATGCATTAAAACAAGTGTTGAAGTATGTTAAGGAAAGTTAAAAAATAAACCCTATCCAACATTCCCTCTCCTATACAATCCATTCAACAATTTAAGAGATTCATCCATTGTCCCAAAGAAACCAAACTCTTCCATTATATCCAGAATTCTAACAACATTACCTTTATACCCTCTACTTAATCTATCAACTGTTTTATCACCATTATTACCATAAATATCTGCAACATAACTTAAAACAAGTTCTTCTACTGAATCGGCAGCTTCTGGAGACAACAACCAGAATCCAGGTCCTGTTTCATTTTCTTTCCATTTCTTAAATTGTTTTGCTTCTTTATCACTAACCAAATAAGTTTTTAATTTTTTTTCCAAAGTTTTTTTTTGTTTTACTGGTAAACTATCATAATAAACTTTAGCGAGTTCATATACAAGATCATTCGCCAATGAATCTTTTTTCCCAGCATAAACAAAAAAATCTGTACCATTATAACAAACACTTTCTTTTTTCCAATCACATAAACTTTCTAAATTATCTTCATGTATAGAAAAAAATGTTTTTGAATCAACAACTAATTCTTTGTAAACAGAAGGCATCAAACTTGCAGTTAACCTCATACAATTAACAACTTCATTAACTGAAGATTGTATGTCCAGCAAAGGTTTTACAACTGCCACATTAATTTCATTTTGCATAGCATCAATAAAACGCTGATCTGTTTTAATGTTAGGTGCAGCACCCATCATAAATATTGATGCTAAAGCTATAATACTAAAATCCCTAATATCTTGATACCCCCACATAAGAATAAGAATAGTTTACGAGTATAAAAAAGTTGTCAATATTCTTTCCCAACAATCTCTTTCATTTGCTTGGCTTTCTTGTCTCCAAGCATGTCCACTTCCTTTAATTCATCCTCAGAAGCATTAATTATTTTTCCAACACTACCAAACTTCTTTAATAACTCTTTAGCTAGACTAGGGCCAACACCAGGTAAAGAACTAACTAAATATTCTTGTTGTTCTTTGTACCCCATTGGTTTTCTTGCACCATGGTATGAAAAGTTTTTGCCAGTCTTATCTTGCTCTCGTTTTGCCATCGCAACTAATAACGCGGCGCTTTCCTTAAAAGTTCTAGAATAAATAATTGGAACTGAAAAATCAACAGCAATACTACTTAACATTCCCCTAATAGAGTTTGGATGAAGGTTTCTAATGCTATACAAATCTCTACTACCCTCTACTAAAATTACTGGTTTTAGAAAATTACTTTTCATTGCTTTTAGTTGCGCAAACAATCTGCCATCCATTAAACTGTCAACAAAATCTTCTTGATTCTTAAATTCAACACAAACATTACTGCTCAATATAAAATCTGCAGTATCTAATTTTTCCAAATTAATTGAAACACCTAATTCAATTAATTCTTTAAGAACAGGGTTTGATTTTTCTCTATGATCAATATAAATTTTTATGTCTGGTTTTTCACCAACATATTTTGTTAATGTTTCATTACTTTTTTTAATATTTGCAAATGCAAGATTTCTTTTAACATCTTTTAAAACCCTATACATTCTTTTTTCTTTGTGATGTGCACTCCATCGGTAACCAACATCTCTTGTATCTTTTGTTACAAAAATTGTAACTTTACCTTTTTCTTGTCTGCCTGTTCTTCCCCGACGCTGAATTTGTCTAATTGCAGAAGGAATGGGTTCATAAAAAATAACTTCATCTACTTGGGGAATATCTAATCCTTCTTCCCCTACTGAACTTGAAACTAAAATTTGAAAATCACCATTTCTAAATTCATCTAACATTTCTAATTGTTTTTTTTGGCTAAGACCTTTTTGTCTTTTGTTTGCTTGACCAACAAATAATTTTGAAGTAATACCCATTTCTTTTAAGACATTCACAATATTTTCACAAGTATCTCTGTATTGACTAAAAATCATTGCCTTGTATTTCTTTTTATTAATTAAGGATATTTTTTCATGGAGATATTTTTTTAACTCAATTAATTTAGGATGCTCTACATTTAAATCACTCATACTTCTTGTTTTTATTAAAGCACTCCTAAAATATAAATCCTTGACGAGATTTTGGACAGCTTTTGTTTTTGATGTTCTTGCCTGCCCGTTTATATCTTCCAAATAAACTTTCAAAGAATTTATCCCTTGTGTTTCTAATAACTCAATTGCATGTTGCACTTTCATTGCTTCTGCAGCTAAACTTAAACTTTTCAACACACTAAAATCTCGGTTTCCTTGTGCAATCTCAGCTTGCAAATGTCCTTGCAATCTTAGGATATCAATTTTGTTTTCTAAATTTAAATTATGATCTCCAACATAACCAAAATTTTCAATTTCTTTTAATTTTATTTTAAAACAATCTTTAAGATATTTTTGAACTTGTTTAAATTCTTCTGGTAACTCTACTTCTACCCACCTCAGATCAACTTCTTGAACATAGGGCTTAACATCTGGATCTTGATCAGTTCTAACTTCAACCTCTTCAATAAACAAATTAGTTAAAACTTCATTAATTTTTTCTAAGTCACTTCCAGGAGACGCAGTTAATGCTAAGATCCGAGGATATTTTGCTAATTTTTCATATTGTTTTGCTAACCATGTATAACTATAATCACCAACTGCACGGTGTGCTTCATCTACAACTAATAAACAAACTTTTTCTAATTTTAATTTTCCACCCATCACATCATTTTCAATTGTTTGTGGTGTAGAAACAATTACTTGGCATTTATCCCATAGTTCTTGTCTTTTATCAGGCTTAACATAGCCAGTAAACATTGTAATTTTATCTTCTGGAAAATCTAAATACTTTTTGAAGACATTCATTATCTGCTCAACTAATGGTTTTGTTGGCGCCACTATCAAAATTTTAGATTTAGGAAATTGTTTTAATCTATGAGCAGCTAATAATAATGCAACTTGTGTTTTACCCATTCCTGTAGGTAATACAACTAATGTATTCTTTTCAGCAGCAGTTGCAAACACTGTTTCTTGGTAAAGCCTAGGCTTAAAATCTTTGATCATCTTATTTACCATATATTTCTTGTATTTTACTTGATTTTATTAATATGTCGGTAATATTCCATAATACTGTCTATATTTCTCTTAACCCTTTATATACCTCACAACAGCATGTCTAGTGGTATAGCTTAGAACAGCTAAGAAGGAAGAATTCTATTATTACAAGCAGTTTAAGCCAGTGGACAACTAAGAATTCAGAAGAATTTATAAGTAATAACTATCATAACCATAGCATGCTTTACATGGAATTACTCGGATATGTTGCAGGAATGATTGTTGCAGTAGCTTTAACTCCCCAAGTAATAAAATCCTGGAAAACTAAATCAACAAAAGATATTTCTATGCCATGGACCATAACATTAATTATAGGATTAGGATTATGGATAGTTTATGGTTTTGGAATTAACAGTTATCCAGTTATCATTACAACAATTGTAGAAGAAGCATTAGCCGTTACATTATTAATTCTTAAATTTAAGTATGGGTAATTTTAATCAAAAAAGAAAAAAATTAAAGAAAAAACTATTTGTAAGTTTCCCTTTGTTCTTTCTCTTTTGCCATGTCTGCTTTAGACTCCTCTGCTTTCTTTTTCATGTAATCAACAGCAGGTCCACTTCTGACAACAGCCGGTACAAGCCCTGCAATAGTTGTAAGAGCGCCACTTGTTACAAACAAAACAACTGCACTGGTCCAACCAAGGTTTTCTCCAAAACCAACACCTTGTTCATAGGCTCTTTTTCTGGAACGATTTGGTTTATTACCTGTATAAACACCGTAAAAACCATCAATAATTCCTGCTTTTTTAGGTTTTGTTTTTTCCATTTCAGTTAATCTTGCATCATATTTAGTTGCAAGTTTTTCAAGTTGTCCTTTAACTGCTACTTTACCGTCTTTTGCATAGGTTACAACAGTACCATAGAACTCTCTAAACATTTCTTCATCAAATGCATCATCAATTTTTTGTTTCCAGTTGCCTGAATGAGATGCCCAATAGTCTTCAACACCTGTTGCTGCATCATCCATTGCTTTTCCAACTGCCCTTGCACCTACTTCTGCTTTTTCCTTTAGTCTGCTTAACAGACCACCTTCATCTTTTGACATTTTCTTTCATCCTCCCTAATTGATTCTTACATATAGGTAAGCCTTATTCATTTTAATACTTTGTGAGAAGAAATTCTGTCAAAATAAGAAAAACAGCCTCTAGAAACACCATTAATTTTAGTCTCGAAAAAGTGACAAAAAACACCCAAAAAACACTAAATTATTTAAATGCAAATGCATTTCCTTTAATTATGGCCGCAGTGATTTTAGATACAGATATAGGCTATGATGCAGATGACATGTATGCCTTATTATTAATGTTAAATTCTGATGAAACTAGTCTAGATTTAGTAATAACAGGAGACGAAGTAGATGGAAAACGAGCACAATTTACTAAAAAAGTATTAGATATGTGTGGAAAACCAAATATTACTGTAATTCAAGGAGAAGATCTAGGAAATAAGGATTTTGTTATTGATGAATTATTAGGATATGGCCGATATGATCTAAGTACAGACTATTTAACTGCGACAAAAGAGCTTTTAGATCAAAACCAAGAAGTAATTTATATAAATATTCAAGGTTGTTCAAATTTAGCTAAGATTCTAGAAGCAATCCCAGAAGCAAAACACAAGATGAAAATTTATCAAATGGGTGGTTCAATTGATGGTTTTGCAGAACATAACTTTAAACTTGATCCTGTAGCTGCAGATTATGTTCTTAGATCAGGAGCAGACATTAAATTAGTAATGGCACAAACAACATTTAATCCTGTTTTACAAATCCATAACAAACATAGAATTTATCAAAGATTAAAAGCAAGCCATAATGAAGTTCACCAAATGTTAGCAAGACACACAGAATTATTTAATGAAAGAAAAAAATTATTTCCTTACATGCATGATCCTTTAACAGTTGCAGAAGCAATGGGAAAAGAATTTATCAAATATTTCCAATCTGCAGCTGGTGTCGATGACATAGGAAGAACGTTCTTATATGAAACAGGACCAAAATTAGACCTTAGTTATAGAAAATCAAAAGCAAATGAATTCATGAGATTCTTAGAAAAAAGATTGTTTAGTGATTAAAATATCCATCAAACTCATTAAATAATTCTATTGCATAATCTTTATTACGTGTATTACTTGTTTTTAATTCTTCTATTGAAGGTCTAGTAAATGTAATAGGAATTTCTTTTTCTTTAAAATACAATAAAGTTTCAATTTGTTTTTTACCTTTAAACTGTTGTTGTTCAGGCAATGGCCAGTGATGCCAAAGATTAAAACTTTCTCCAGAATTAGTAAAAAAAGTCACTTTCATAACAACATCTTGTGTACTGATTGCACCATCCATCTCTATTTTATTTAAATCTTGTATATTATATTCTTTTGCTTGCAAACTCCAAAATTCATCAATTATTATTTGATCATTTGTAACAACATCATAAGTATCATACATTAAAACTGTGAATGGTAAAGTAATAACTAGAACAATTATAGAAACATAAGCTGACATTTTGTATTTTTGCTTTTTCTGCTCAGGATTTAGTCTTCCTTTAAACAATCTAAATTCTAGAAAATAATAAGGAAAGTGCATTAACATCAGAAAAAAGAATAATTGAATTGTTCCCGCCACAAAATAAAGACTCACATCAGAATAAAATAATTCATTAATTGGTAAAGTGGTTCTTCTAAAATGTCCAAGAATCAAGATTAATAGTGTAGTTAACATTCCACAAAGAGTAAAAACAGTAATATAAATAAAAGAAATCTTCACTCTATCCTTGAATTTACCTTTCTCTAAGACCTCAAAATAAACATCACCCTTACCTTTTTTGGCATAATATCGTTTTAAAAAGTATAGTACAAGAGCACCAATAAATAATCCTGCAGGAATCGCTAAGTTTGGCATTTTAATGAAATTAAGAGATGAACAAATATAAAGGTATCTATTTTCTAATCAACTCCCACAACATTATCAATTGAACCATTAAAATATTTTTTAACTTCTTGATTAGCTGGAACGTTATGTCCTTCTAAGTCATAACCTTCTATTAACCTTGTTAATATTAATTCTCTAACTCTTGCATCATATCTAAAAGGATGCACCCTGTAATTTTTATCTTCACCTGTTCTAATTCTATCTAAAGCATTAGCACACCTCGACCTTTTGAAATGAGCATACAAATGATAAAGTTCACTATACCAACCAGGATTTTGACATTCAACAGCCCTTATTTTATGTCCTTCAAAAAAAGATCTAGGTGCAGGCACTAAAACAACACGCAATTTCTTACTTAATAAATCAGAGTACAATACATCCGCCTCTTTTTTAAAATACTCGGCAATATTATTAGGTAATTTTGATATTGACAAATTTGTGTCCCACACCATAGCAAACAGGATCAAAAGCTAATATTTAAAGATTTACAGCTTGTAAAATAGAAACCATTTTAAACACTAAAGATAAGAAAGTGATTTAAGAGGTGATACTATGTGTTCATGTAAGAAATTTTGTGGACTTTTGGTATTATTAGTTGGAGTATTGTTTTTATTGCAAGATTTAGCAATTTGGAACTTTTGGAACCTTAATTGGTATACAGTTGCATTCTTATTGTTAGGATTTGCACATTTAGGCAAAGCACATTGCAAAGAATGTTGCACAACTGAAAAACCAAAAAAGAAAAAGAAAAGAAAATAATTTTTTATTTTTTTTCCTTTTTAGAATTCTCCTAACATTGCTTGTCGTTTTCCATCAACAGAAATAAAAGGTTTTGCTCTATTAATCCAGCCACCTAGTTCATGCAAATGCTCATACTTCTTTATTTTCTTACCAGAAACTATTCTCTGAGCAGTTTTTGGTCCTATACCAGGGATTCTAATTAACTCTTCAAAACTAGCTTCATTAATATCAATAGCACCATCAAAGTTTGCTTTTGCTAATGCTAACTTGGGATCTTCATTTGGTAACATACCATCATCCATAATATTAACAAATTCTTTTGCTTTAAATTGATACTGTCTTAATAAAAAATCAACATTATACAAACGATTTTGTCTAGTAAGTGGTTCTGCTTTTTCATTTTCTAAGGGCGTACCTTTTACAGGTTGGAATGCAGAGAAATAAACTCTTTTCAGATCAAAATTTTCATATTCCCAATCCACCATTTTAATTACATCCTTATCAGTAGAAAGTTTATTTAGAATAAGTTGTGTTGCTTGACCTCCCTCTAAAACACCTTTCTTTTTTGTAAGACCAGAAATCCATGATTGTCGCCTTAAAATATCAGTTTTATATTCTTTACAACTACTTAATTCATGCATTGCTATTTTATTTGGTGCTTCTAAATTAATACTCATCCTATTAGAGAATTCAGATGCTTGTTTTATTAATTCATAACTTGTACCTGGCAAAACTTTAAAATGAACATAGCCCTTAAATCTTTTTTCTGTTCTCAAAAGTTTAACAGCTTCTATCATTTCTTCTGTTACTTTATCAGGGTTAGCAGAAACAGCTGAACTTAAAAATAAACCATGAACATCTAATTTTTTCTGAAGAAAATCAAAAATAGTTACTAATTCTTTTGGTTTATACTTTGCTTTATTCTTTGTACATCCGTTTGCATTTCCGCAATATTTACAATCAAACTTACAATCATTATCCATCAAAGTTTTGAATAGTCTGCAAGTTTTATGCTCTGCTTTTGCATGATATATTCCTCCTAACCCAGAATCTACTTTAACACCACACATTTTAGGACCACAACTATCATATTTGCCTGAGTTTGCCAGGATCTTTGTCTTCTGAAGTATTTCCATAAATAATAGATAGATATAATCCTTTATATACCTCACAACAGGATGTCTAGTGCTAACGCTAATATTGTTTCTATTGTTAGAATTTACTTGTTTAAAGAAGTCTAAGCCAGTGGACAAACCATTAAATCTTTTTCAAATGCCTAACTAATTTAACCTGTTCTTTCATAAGTCCAAAGAAACCAATACTATTCTTATTATTTGGCTTATTTTGAGAAGAAATCTTAACTGCAGTATCTAATAATTTAAGAACAGATTTATATTTCTGAAAAAAACTATATTTCTTATCATAAAAATGTAAAGGTATTGCATCAATACTTGGATTTAACTCAAGAATTTGAAAATTAAGATCATCATTTGTTAAAGGCCATTTTGAAATCTTAATATCATATCTCCCATAATATAAATCTGGAATTTGGGAGGAAATAGATTCAATAACCTGGGAGAATTTTTCATTTAATTCATGAGTTCTATCAATAGGTATCTGTTCTCCAGTTGCATGAGACTTGCCTATAAGATTAATAATTGTATCTTTTTTAGGAATATTTTCTAGATAATTATATTTGTTAATAAGATATGCTTTAACAAATTCATCTACGTTTCCTGCCAATTCATTTATTGTTTTTTTACCATCAGCAATTATAAAAGGAAAATCTTTTTCTACTACACCAATAACTTTTCCTTTCTTTTGTCCAGGTAATTTAAGATAATAAACACCTAATTCATGATTATGTGGGCAAAACTCTTCCAAAAGATAATCAACTTTTTGTTTACTAAGAAATGTTAAGAGATCTTCTTTATTATTAAAGACATTTACTCCAATTCCTGTAAAACCAACATCTGGTTTTGCAACAATAGGAAATTTAGTTTTACTAACAAATATTTCTGCCTTCTTCAATCTTTCTTCAATAACTTGTGAAGTTTCTAACAATATTTGCTTTGGAAAATATTCTGAATAACTTTTTTGATTTAATTGGTTAATAATAAAAGATTTTGATAACCTACCTAACCCACCAAAAGGAATAGAAGGATTAAGATTAGTTAGAACACCTAAACTTTTACCATGACTTAAACATTTATAAGAAACTAATGTAAAAAAGAAAACATCTCTTGTAGCTTTTTTTATTTTCTTTATTAATTTCATTGTCTTAACCTACAATTATGCATAAGCCAGGATTTATATGGTTTTTGCATGGAACACAACAAATATAAATACTAAAGTAAATATAATGTGAAAAGAGGTGATATTATGTCTGAAAGAAAAGAGGCATTCATGAGAATTTTAGTTTGTATTGTTTCTGGAATTATATTAGGAATTTGGAAGGCATTAATTCAATTACTGGTATTAATTAACTGGATTATAACTCTAATTACAAATAAAAGAAACAAGGAGATTGCAAACTTTTGTGAAATTTGGAACACACAAATTTATATTTTTTTAAGATATATAAGTTTTGTTTCAAACTATAGACCATTTCCGTTTGAAGGATTAGAAAAAAACATGTCTAAGTTTGATAAAAGATTAAATAAATAAAATAAGAGGTGAAAAATATGTGTTTTAAAGCATATAAAAAATGGGTAGATAAGAAAATTAAATTATTAACATTTTGGGATTTCCCTTTGATTAAATTAAGTACTGGTGTGTTTTTCTTAATGATTGCAAAACTTTGGCCACCATTGTTAAGCTTAGAATGGCATTGGTATTTGATTATTGCATTAGTTGTTGCATTACCAGTAATGTACAAAATGTTTAAGTAATTTATTTTTTTATTACAAATTCAGCCCTAATACTGCATCTTTCAAGTTGTAGATATGGGGCACAGAAAGCTTGAATTTGTAAGAATGAAAATTTGCCAACCAGTTTCGAGTCAATAAAATATAATGGGCAAATTTTCATTATTTTCTTAGTTTTTCTAATTCTTTTCTAGAAAATCCAGAATAAGTACTTGCAATTTCTCTTGGAGTAAAACCTTCTTCTAATAAATAAAGTGCTTCATTTAATGGCATTCCAGGTCTACCTTTAGGAGGAACAAAAGAAGATCCTAAGTTAGTTCTTTCAGGTAATTCAGAGTTTTTATCAGCAGCAACTATTTTCTGTTCAATTTTTCTTATTTTTTCAAGGCATTTAACAAATCCGTAATGAAGTGGATCCCAGATTAGTCTATAGGGATTGTAACCAATAGAAACAAGATCAGATAATTGATTAAATTCTCTTTCATGTTGGTTAATAAATAACATATCCATATACATGCTTGTATTTTTATTGCTCCTGTATGAGTATCTTTCAATTTTTTCAGGAAAATAAGGTTTAAGTTCTTCACCCATAAGCAAATGACTAATAGAAGATGCAGTTGCATCAAGAATTTCACATCCTGCAATTGTTTCCAAACCATATTTCATAAGAACTGCATGACTTTTACGTAAATTATGATGCCAGAGATCTGAATTTTCAGGGGGGTCGGTATGCCATGCATCATATTCTTTTTCTGTAAAAACTCCTGCCCTAGCTAAGATTCTCCTATGTCGTTTATATTCGTCTGTTTCCCTCATTTCTGCTAATTCCGCCTTTATTCTTCTCAAGGCTTTTGGTGCAGTTGACATTTCTTTTAATATTTTTAATCCTTCTAAATTTCTTTTTCCTAGTCTAAGTATTCTAATGATCTCATAAGTAATCGCATCTCTTGTCTCGTCTAAATCAATCTCTCTAACTCCATTTAATCTTGCGTCTAATTTTCCAAGCCTATCATGATGATCCCCTTGAAATGCAACCCTGGTATATTTATGAAGTAATTCGGTTTGCATAAATTCTGATTCTCTTTGTGCAGCATAATTTGTGCACAAAACACCAAATCTTTCTATCATGCCTTTACCCACCATTAATCCTAAAGCTCTTAATTTATCATCTGTTTGTTGTCCAGTATAATCTAAACTAACAACATCAAATTTTTGATCAGTTGCTTCAAAAAAATCAACATCAAAAGAATTCACAACTTTAATTCCCAAGTCTGCTCTTCTTAGTCTTTCTGCTTTTTCAGGATCACCTTCTAAACCAACAATATTTTTACGAGGGATACCTAATGCATCATAAACTTCTTTTACTTCAATTGCTTCTTCTCCTTCTTTCTCTGCACCTGGAAAACAAACAACCCTAACATTTTTAGGTTTTCTATAACATAATAAGTTTTTCCTAATAAAATCTCTTAGTCTTTCTCTAGACAATTGTTTTGCTTGATCGTTATAAGAAGCCATTTTTATTTTCCACCATCAATTACTATTAGTTGTGGACCTTTAACATATCTAAGAACATTATCTTTAAAGTTTTTAGAAACACTTACCCAATCTTCTAAATTAACTAAATTTTTCTCAAGTTCACCAATATTCAGACTACTACCAGCATCAACCATACTAGGAGAAATCCCACCACTAAATTTTAAAACAGGCCCTCTTTTACTTTTAGCAATTGTTCTAGTAACTTCCCCATAAACATTTTCAAATCTTACAATTTTTTCTGATTCTTGATATAAAATTTCTAATTTTTTTTCATTATAACCTTGCTTTCTCATTACCCAAGCAAATCTATCTAATGCTTCTTTGTAAGAAGAAGTTTTAAACTCAAACTCATTAATATTTTCTTTGGTATAATTATCTTTAAGAGCATAAAATTTTGCTAAGTCCTTTACATAATCATTTGCTTTTCCATCAAATTCGTCTCCTAATTCGTCTGTTTTATATCTACCAAGATGAAGCATAAGAGAACCACCAATAAAAGCAGCCCCTGTTGGTAATATTGCCCAAAGAGGTGCAGCAGCAAGAGCAGAAGTTACTAAAGTAGCAGCCCCTAACATCATTAATCCAAGACCAACATAAGTACTTCTTTCATATCTTAACCATTGAACTGCATGTTTTCCATAATCAGATGCTTTTGGTGCTTCCATGTCTTTAAATTTAGTTAAAAGTTCAACCCCAGAATAAAACATTTTTTGATTAAATAAAAGATCACCTAATGGTCCAACAATCTCATCAAAAACTCTTTTGTCCCTAATATTGACAGGACTAACTTGTGCTAAACCTTTGTTAAGGTTTACTCTTTCAATTTCTTCAATTGCTTGTTCTAATTTCATACTTTCATCCCCTGATGTGATATAGATAGAATAATACAATAGTTACATATAAGAAACAAAAATCCATTTATAAATGTTTTGGTATTTAACTACCCAGTAGTAGTCCAAAAACAGGACATAAACTTAATAAATAATTAAAATAAGAATTCTTATATGACCAAATTAAAACCATTCAAAAAAGAATTCACTGAAAAACAAAAAGGAGTATTGTTAAAGAAATACAAACACTGGTCTCTTTATTTGTCACCAAAACAATATTATATTGGAAAGTTAAGAATAGTTCTAGATAGAAAAGGTATTGTAGACATGTGTGAGCTAAGAAAAGCAGAAATCGATGAACTAATAAAGATAACAAAGATAGGAAAAAGAGCATTAGTTAAAGCATTTAATCCTGATTTATTTAATTATGCAACATTGGGTAATTGTATAAGGCATCATCATTGGCATATAATTCCAAGATACAAAAACAAGAGAATTGTTAATAAAAGAATTTTCAAAGACAATCATTGGAATAATCCTGCCTGGCCAAACCCAGGAAAAAAAGTGGACAAGAAAACAATGCAAATAATTTATGATAAAGTAAAAATGGAGATTAAATAATGGAATTCAATAACGAACCAAGATTATACATTATGATTGTGGTGCTTTCACTAATTGCAGTTAGTTCACTAATTTATTATTATACAAGATATGGGGTGAAATTTTCTTCAGGATCAGAGCTTCAAATGATCCTACTTGCCATACCACTTGGAATATTTGGTGCAATTGCTTATATGTTATATAAAGCAGATATACAGATATAAATTTAAATTAAATCTTTCCTTTCTGCCACATCATTATTATTTGCTTTCCCATTCTAGCATTGTCAGTAACTCCACCTTTCTTGAGAATTTTCTTTTTGATTGCAATTTCTTCAAGTGTTTTAAGAAAATCTTTTCTTTTTTTAACACCATAATGTTTTTCTATTGTTCCATCTAGTGCTTGAATTAATTCCATTGCACCTGCTTCTGGATCTTTTAGTTTTTCAGCATCAACAGCCCCAATAATTAAATTCTTAACTTCTTTTTTATCATCAAAAGAAAAAACACCGGGTGTATCTAATAACATTATCTTTCGAGAAATTCTTATTTTTTGTAATCCTTTTGTATACCCACTTTTGCTGCTTGTTGGTGCACTATGTTTTCCTTTCAATGCATTAATCACTGTAGATTTTCCAGTATTGGGATAACCAACAACACCAACAACAACATCCTTTCCTTTACCTAACAACATTATTTTCTGCAACAACCTCATTGTTCCCCAATGTTTTGTCGCACTTATCTGAAGAGAATTATCCAACTTAATTTTTTGCTGCTCTTCTTTAGTAATAAGATCGCATTTGTTAATAATATACATAAATTTCTTTTTCTTTGACAAAATCTGTTCTTCTATTTTCTTGTTAATACTTTCTTTTACTCTTCTTGCATCTATAATTAGTAGAATGATGTCTGCCTCATAGATTACGTTGTTTACAATTTTGTCAAAGCTTACCATAATAACAGAAAATATACTTAAGAATTTATAAATGCTTGGATTCAATACCAAAACAAATATATACCTTCTACTCTTACCCAGATATTAAAATGGGGTTATTTGATGAGATGTTAAAGGATAATGAGAGTTTATTTAAGAATGAAATAGCTCTTAGCTTTGATTTCCATCCTAAGCCATTGAAATTTAGAGATATAGAACAAAAACAAATGGCAATTTCTATTAGACCATTATTTCAAGGTAGAGATGGTACTCATTTATTAGTACATGGAAAGCCAGGAATTGGAAAAACAATTGCTGTTAAGCAAGTTCTTCAAGAATTAGATGAATTAGAAGAAGATGTTGAGATTCTTCCGATTTATATTAATTGTTGGCAAAAAAACACAACTTATAAAATTGTTTTAGAAATTTGTGAAAAAATTGGTTATAGATTAATTCAAAGTAAAAAAACAGAAGAATTACTAAAGATTATTGTACAAAAATTAAATAAAAGTAATGTTGTTTTTGCTTTTGATGAGATTGATAAAGTTGAAGATTATGATTTCTTGTATACATTCCTAGAACAGATTTATAGAAAAACAATTTTACTAATTTCAAACTATAAAGAATGGTTAATACAACTTGATCCTAGGATTAAATCTAGACTTAACCCACAATTATTAGATTTTAAAACTTATAATGACATGGAAACAAGAGGAATTTTAGAACAAAGAAAAGAGTTTGCTTTTTTCCCAGGTGTTTGGGATAATGAAGCATTTGAATTGGTTGTACATAAAACATTCCTACAAAAAGATATTAGAGCAGGATTACATTTAATGAAAACAGCAGGTTTAATTTCAGAGGATGTTGCTTCTAGAAAAATCAAAAAAAATCATGTTAATGCAGCAATTAAGAAGCTAGATGAACTAGCTGTTAAGGATTTAGGGTTAGAGGAAGAGAGACAATTTATTCTAAACATAGTAAAACTAAATTCTGGCAAAAAAACAGGTGATTTATACAAGGTTTACCAAGAAAACAATGGCAAAGCCAGCTATAAGACTTTCAGGAGAAAAATAGATGACCTTGAAAAAGGCAAATTTGTGTCTGTTAAAACAATTCCTGGCGGAGATGGCGGTTCAACATCTATTGTTACGTATAAGAGTGTTAAGAAGTTAACAGATTTCTAGAATCATAAAAAGCCATATTAAATAGAATATATAGTAAGTAGTTTTAAGTTCTAAGTAAGAAGTGGGTTGGTAGTAGATTAGTTATTAGTTAGTTGCTGCACCAATAACCAACAACTAAGAACCAATAACTAAATTACTTCTCACCCACTACAAACTTAAAACTTCTTACTTATTACTTTTTAAAAGTCCGTCTGTGCCATTGTTGTTATTATTTTTTACCTAAACAAATACCTCCAAAAGTATCCATTTACACATAAATTAGGCAAAAACTTTAAAAACACACCTACTATTCTTAAGTGGTAATAAGGAGATAAATGATTAAAATGGCAGGCACAGGATCAGACGAAATAAACACATTTCCGGGAGAAAGAACAACTGAAATCCACCCAGACCTACAAAGTTTACATTTTATTAATATCTATGAAGATGATGGTGGAATTGGGAGTTTAGAAGATAGAATAGGTATGTTTACTATGCCTGATCAAGATTCTTATAATGTTTTAATCATTGGTGAAACACCAGGTATTGCAGATGTTGCAAATGCACAAATTTCTGGAAAAGCAGTTAATGGAAGTGGTAAAACCTATGAAACACTTGTAAATCCAACATTACAAGCATTAGTTGAGATGGTTAATAATGGATACAAACCAGATATTGCAATTATTGATATTGATTTTGCTGTAAAAAATCAAGAATATAAAAAAATTGATATGTTAACTTATATGAATGAACAAAAGGCAAGAGTTCTTACAATTACTGGCAACCAAGCACAAGGATTTAATAGTGTAGTAGCAGGACGCGCAGAAGATTATTTACTAAAAGAACAAGTTGCAGAGGGTGCTTTACATTATGTAGAAAAAATGATGATGAGAAAAAGAGAAACATTAATGAGATTAAAAACACAAGAACTTGCAATGGTTGATGAATTAACTCAGATTTATAATAGACGTTATGGAGTAACTGCACTTCAAAAAGAAATAAAGCGAGTTCAAAGACATGCAGGCATGTTTTCATTTTTCTTTTTTGATATTGATAATTTTAAAAATTTTAATGACACATATGGACATGATGCAGGAAACGATGTTTTAAGAAACATAAGCAGACAAATGCTTGGGTGTTTTAGAGGAGAAGACATTGCAGCAAGATTTGGTGGAGAAGAATTCATGGTGATTATGCCAGAAACAACTTATGCTGAAACATCTGTCCCAATTAAAAGATTTGAAGAAGCATTAAAAATAAACCCATATGTATCTACTAAGGGAGTAGAAGTACCAATTACAATTAGTGGGAGTGTTGTATCTTATGGATTTTTAGAAAAACAACCACAAGAACATCCATTAATTAAAAAAATTGATTTCGCCGCAATATTCAAAGCAGCTGACATTGGAATGTATATATGCAAAAGCAAAAGAATTGGAAAGAATCATGTTTTAGGCAGAAATGTACTTCAACATTTTTATCAAAATAAGTTTGACTGGGAAAAAACTGAAGCAGAGTTATGTGGAATTTATAAAATAGATATTGCAAAATACAAATCTGATACCATCAGAGTTCCTAACGTTTAAACAGTAATTTTATATATTACTCTTACTTTTCTATTTCTTATGAAACTAATAAGCAAAATAGAATTTGATGTAAACAAACAAGAATATTTAGATAAGATTAGAAATGGTTCAATTTTTATTTATCCTACTGATACAATTTATGGAATTGGTTGTGATGCAACAAATGAAAAAGCAGTACAAAAAATAAGAGAAATAAAAGAACGTATGGAAACACCGTTCTCAATAATTGCCCCAAGAAAATTATGGATACAAGAGAATTGTGAAGTATTTGGTAAAGGTCATGATTATCTAGACAAATTACCTGGGAAGTTCACATTAATTTTTGCAGTAAAACAACCAGGTTGTGTTGCTAATAATGTTAATCCTAAAGATAATTCTACATTAGGAGTAAGAATACCTAATCATTGGATTTCTGAAGTTGTTAAAGAACTAGGAGTACCAATAATAACAACATCTGTTAACAGACATGGTGAATCATTCTTAACAGACATAAGTAATTTAACAGTTGGCATTAGACATAGAATAGACTTTGCAATTGATGTTGGAGAAATAAAAGGACAACCATCTCAAGTAGTTGATTTAGTTGATGGAGAAGACGTTGTTAAACGTTAACTTCCAATCTCAACTTTTCCAACAATTCTTTTAACCATTGCTATTGCACTTAACACTGCTAAATAACTTGTTTTAGGATTAAGAGGAGATGGTTTATTTTCTGTTTTGGTTGTTATTTTACCAAAATCTCCCTCTACAACAATCTCATGAATATTTCTCTTCACAGAAGGATCAACAATTATTTTAACTTTAGTTTTTTTAAAACCAATCCCTGCTAAACTTAATGCAGCAGACACATTTATGTTCTTTGGAAATAGTTCAACAGCTTTCATTGCATCACCACTATAAACAACTTTTCTCACTTTAACATTTTCATATCCACTTAATGATTTTGGTGGTTTTGTAGTAACTAAAGTAACACTTTTTATTTTACCATTAGCAGCTGCTTTCACTGCATCTAATCCAGCAATTGCTCCTGACGGAATATAAACATTACATTTACATTGTTCTGCAACATCTAATAGTCCTTGATGAACACCACCAACACTCATACACATTAAATCTTTTCCTTTAGAAAAAGTCACTTCTGCAATTACTTTAACAAATTCCTTTCCAGCTGCTTCAATAACAAGATCTGACATCCCAATTAATTTATTAAATGACACTACCTTAGGTTTAGATTTAAGTTGTGCTGCTAATACATTTGCTTTTTTTTTAATAGAATCTTCAATAGCTACTACTTTTGCCCCTGAAATATCTTTATCAATTGCCTTAGCTAATACACTACCTATTGCACCACAACCAAGAATTCCTATTTTTAATTTTTCCCGTCTAAATTTAAATAAAGCCATGTTACTAACTTAGCTCCATCATCTTATTTAAAGCTTTCCTTGCCTTAGCAGCAATCTCTTCTGGAACAACAACTTCATTTTTCTCTTCATTAAGAACATCATAAACATCTTGTAAAGTTGTTTTCTTCATATTAGGGCAAATTCCAGCTTGTTCATTACTAAATTCTGGAGAACAAAAATGTTTATCGGGAATATCTCTTTTTAATCTATTAACCATTCCAACTTCAGTTAAAACAATAAACTCGTTTGCTTCACTTTCTTTAGCATATTTAACCATTCCTTCTGTTGAACAAATTTCATCTGCATGATCTAAAACTTGTTTAGAACATTCAGGATGTGCTATTACTTTTGCCAGTGGATATTTTTGTTTAGCTTTAACAACATCTTGTTCAGTTATGAAATGATGAGAATGACAAAAACCAGGCCACAAAATAATATCCCTTGCAGTTGTTAACTGTACATACCTTGCTAAATTTCTGTCAGGAACAAATATAATTGGATTTTCTATAGGCAATGCTTGAACAATCTTTACAGCATTTGCACTTGTACAACAAACATCTGCTTCTGCTTTCACAACAGCAGTTGTGTTAACATATGCAACAACCATTGCATTTGGATGAGTTTTTTTCATTTCTTTTACTTCTTCAACACCCGCCATTGCAGCCATTGGACAAGTTGCATCTTTTCTACTAATTAAAACTTTTTTACTTGGACTTAAAATCTTAGCTGTTTCAGCCATAAAGTCAACACCACAGAATAAAACAACCCTAGCATCTGTCTTAGCAGCTTCCCTACTTAGTCCTAAAGAATCTCCCATATAGTCTGCAATCTCATAAATCTCAGGATTTAGATAATTATGCACTAAAATAACTGCATTTTTCTCCTTTTTCAGCTGATTTATCTTCTCAATTAACTGTTTTTGCTCATCTGTAATCATTTTATGTATAGATTATGGTCATTATTTAAAAAAATAGTGGAAAAGAGGGATAAAACACAGGCACAAAATATATAAAACCTCAAATATAACTCTAATATACAATGAAAATACTAGCTACGGGAGATATTCATGGAGATGTAAGCTTTGCTAAAAAGCTAGCTAAGACAGCTAAAGATGAGAATGTTGATTTAGTTTTGATTACAGGAGATATTACTTATTTTGATCAAGGTGTTGATGGTTTAATTGGTCCTTTCAAGAAAGCAGGTAAAAAAGTATTATTTATTCCAGGTAATCATGACAGTTTTGCAACTGCTGATTTTCTTGCAGAAGTTTATGGAATTAAAAATGTACATGGTTATAGTGTAAAGTATGAAGATGTAGGAATTTTTGGTTGCGGATTTGCAAACATTGGCCCAAACCAAATTGATGAAAATGAAATATTTGATAATCTAAAAAAAGGACATGAAAATATTAGATACTTGAAAAAGAAAATAATGATGACACATGTTCATCCATCTGATACAAAGATGGAAAAGTTTTCTGATTTTGTTAAGGGAAGTGAAGGTGTTAAGAAAGCAATAGAAAAATTCAAACCAGACATCTTGTTTTGCAGCCATGTCCATGAAGCACAAGGCATTGAAGAAAAGATTGGCGAAACAAGAGTTATTAATGTCGGAAAAGAAGGAAAGATTATTGATATATAGTTCTTAGGGTAAGTAGTTGTGAGTTTTGGTTTGTAGAAGAGATATAAATCTTGCAGAAGATAAAAAATTAACCCGCAGTACCCACAAAAAGTTTCCATTCTTCATTATCTCTAATCCAAATTCCTGAAGTCCATCCACCTTTAACATCTATATGCATAGCCTTACATATTGAATCAGTATACTGATTTAATTCTTCGGAAAATCCAGGAAGTGAAATAATCTCTAGATCATCAAATAATGGATCAATTTTAGGGATATAACTATCCCCATATTTTTCAAGGTAATTCATTGACGCGTGTACCTGTCCGAAAATTGAAGATAATTTAAGTTCTGATACTGTTTGTGGATCATTCATAAACTCTATCATCTTATTCTTTTGATCTTCATCAGACAGAGATGCAATTGCAATGTCAATCGGATCATTAAAATACCTTCCAGTTATGTTTTTATAAATCATACTTCCTTCGATATTATCGTCAAAATACAACAAAGATTCGCTTTCATAAAAGTAGCTTACTAATTCCATAAAAGTATCTCTTGCAGAACTACTTTTAAACATAACACGAGAGTATATTGTTCCCTTTCCAAAAGAAGGATCTGTTATTTTCTCAGTATAAATATCTCCAGAATTATATAAGTCTTGAACCATCTCAACTTGGGCGTAAAAGTTGTCAGCAACAACACGTAGTTCATTTTTATAATCTTCTGTTTCTGGACATGGTTCAGAAGTACAACTAAATAAGAATAAACTTATAACTAACAAACTTAACATAAGACTTAATTTTTTCATATGATCACCTTTTTTTAAATATAAGTATTTTTATTAAATTTAGATTTTATAATATATAAAGGTTTTTAAAAAACAAGAAAAATTATATATATTAGTATTGCTTTATAAAAAAGGGGAAAATGAATTATACAGCTAGTGCACAAACACTTGAACATACTATAGATAGTTATCAAACTCGTTCTGAAGCAAGAGAAATAGTGCCAAGAGAAGGATTTTTCTTCGGGCAAGATGCTAAAGATTACATTAAAGCAGTAAAAACAGAGTTAATAGAAAAAGGAATTGAACATTCTAGTTCTGAGTTATATGGGATGTGTGAGGGTATTAAAGATGCATACCATTCAATGCCAAAATTAAGAAAACAAAGTGATGAATCATTAGCAAAGAAAAGCGAATTTGAACAAGCACAATACAAAAGAGCAAAAAGAAAAAGAGATGAAATGCTTTCTGATTATAGATCTTGCTTGTTAAGAATAAGGTGGTTAAACAATGATTCAGAATTAGCAGAAGGAAAAACATTAGACCAAGTCATGTATGATGGTTCTTCCACATTAAATCAAAGATTTAGAACTGCTAAAAAATGGATTGCAGAGCAAAGTGCAACTGATCTGCACAAAAGATATATTGATTCTGTTAATGCAACAAAAGAAACAGCCCATTCCCTTGTAAGAGAAAAAAACATTGAGGGCAAAAGATTAACAAAAGGAGAATTGAGAGCATACGATAGTTTAGTAGGAGATATTAAAAGAATCAGAAAAGATTATGAAAGAGAACTCAAACTAGAACCTGTACCTGAAACATTAGATTTCTCTCCAAACCCCCCAGAAAAAAAGCCAGAAATAACATATAAAATAAAGCCTAAATCAACAAGACAAGGATTTTTTAGAAGAGCAGCTAATTTTTTTGCTAGACACGCAATATTATTGTATATGATCTCATTTGTTGGATGTGCGACTGCTGCTTATCCAATATTTACTAGTCAAAGATTAATGGTTAGTGTTACAAGACCAGCAGAGATTTCTTATTCCACTCTAGAAAGAAAAGTTGTAAGAAAAATTCCAGCTAAAAAAAGTGCCAAGAAAGAATACAAAGCTAACATTCCCTCACCAAGACCAGAATTAAAACCTAGTTTGGCAGAGGCAAAACCAATAAAAGCACCTGAACCAACCAAAGAAGAGATTATTGCAAGAGGTTATCATGTAATAAAACCAGGTGAAACATTAATAACAGTGGCTAGAGATTACAAAAATGATAAAGAGTTTGATTACTTCTTAAGAAAATTAAATAATATTAAAGACCCTAGAATGATTCAAGTAGGCACAATAATCAAGCTAAGAGAAGGTGTTGACTTAGAAGAAATTGCATCTAAACAAGGCATAACATTAGCAATGAATACTGTACCAGATAGTTCTTTTAGAATTAATTAATGCCTAGGAAAAAACACATTAGATTTAAAGGCCACAATCACTACCATTAAGTAGATTATTCACATAACCTTTATAAATCAAACTAACTTACCCTCTGTTATGGCAGACTATAACAAACCAGAAATTGATTGGTCAGTTGTATTTTTTGTTGTTGCAGCACCAATAGCGATTCCTCTTGCCTTCTGGCTTGGTAATAAAGCAGAAGATGTTAGAGAAGAATTTGGAAAAGAACAGTCAGCAATTGTACAACAAATAGAAGAAACCTCACCTTTCAGAAGTCAAGGTAGTGTCTCAATTGATGAACTAGTTGTTCCAGATGCTGATGCATGGTATAAAAATCATGCATTCACAAGAATAAATGAAACTGATATTGTTTATTTCAAAAACGGATTATTTGGAGTAAGGGAATTAATGTTAGCTCCTGATGGAGACCAGACAAAAGAAGTAAAACTTTTTGATGGTTTAACTCTTTATGAAGATAGATTATTTGCAATAGACTTGCAAGGAAATGGTTCCCAAAATATTTATTGGGTTGACCAGAATAAAAAATTACATTCTTTGCAAAATAATAATGGTAATTTCGAATACCAAGGTGTTTTAACAGACTTAAGTGAATACTTTAACGGTTATGAAATAAAAAGTGTAGCTATCGGAAATGTAAACAATGATAAACACCCTGACTTAATTTATGAAGTTAGCGTAGGTCTAGGTTATCAAGTTAGCCATTATAAAATCGCAGTGAACTATGGTTCAGAGCAAGGATTTGAAGATGAAGAAGATGTTCTTTCTACAGGATTAGATAAAATAGAGAAATTAGTTACTGGAGATTTTGATGGTGATAAAGATACAGACATTGCTCTTATACTTACCAAAGATAAAGAGAGGATTTTAATTGCAGAGAATCATACAATAAAAAGAGAATATGAAGAAGATTTTCATGATGGTCTTACACAATCCCTACCACAAGATGAAGACGGATTCCCACTTATGATCCTAGCTGGTTTGTTAATGTACATACTATAAAAATTATAAGAAAGAAAAAATAAAACTACTTACAATCGTCCTCTTGCTTTCTCTGCACCAAGGATTCTTTCGATTGCTAAAACATAAGATGCTACTCGCATGTTAACATTCTTCTCTTTATGTAAATGATCAACAGCTGCAAAACTTTTCTTCATGATCTTTTCCAATCTTTGAACTAAATATTCTTCTTCAAAGATCATCCCAGTTTTATTTTGCACCCATTCTAGATAACTACCAACTACTCCACCTGCATTTGCAAGTACATCAGGTACAACAACTATTTTATTTTCATACAAAATGTCGTCAGCTTCTGAAGTTATTGGACCATTTGCAAGTTCAATTATGTTTTTTGCTTTTATTTTATGAGCATTTTCTTTTGTAACTTGGTTTTCGAGTGCAGCTAAGATTAAAAAATCAACTTCTAATTCTAAAATCTCTTTATTATCGATTTTATCACCATAACAACAAGTTACTGTTCCATTTTCATCTTTCTTCATTTTAACATCATCAATGTCAAAACCATTTGCATCATACACTCCACCTTTACTATCACTAACAGCAACTACTTTAAACCCATCTTTATGAGCTAAGTTTGCAAAATGATAACCTGCATTACCAAAACCTTGGACAGCAATTGTTACATCCTTTTTATCTCCAATCATTTCTTTGAAGATATAAAAACCACCTTGTGCAGTTGATGCACCTCTTAAAGGAATTCCACCTAACGCCAAAGGTTTACCAGTTATCATACCTGGTTCTTTTCTTCCTTTGATTTTTTCAAACTCATCTAACATCCAACCCATTGTTTGCGGATTAGTATAAACATCTGGTGCAGGTACATCTTTGTTAACACCCACAACTTCATGAAATGATTGAATAAAGGCTCTGCTTACTTTTTCTAGCTTTTCTTGTGGCATTCCTTTAGGACTAATTTGAATACCACCTTTTCCACCACCAAAAGGTAATCCAGCTAAACTATTCTTAATACTCATCCAGAATGATAATGATTTAACTTCATCTTCGCTAACACCAGGATGATACCTTATACCACCTTTTCCAGGGCCTAAAGCATTATTATGAACTATTCTCCATGCTAAGAACTTTTCACCATCAACATCTAATTCCGCATGACTTATCTTAGAGAATGACAATAATAACTGTTTTTCCTCTTCCTTTAACTCCATTACTTTAGAAACCTTGTCTAACATTGCTGTTACATTTTCGAATACCATTGTTTACACCTCTGTTTGTTACAACATTCAAGATGTCGTCCTTTAGGACCAGCGAGCACCATGTGTTGCGTGAGCTTTATCTAAGGTTGCTGATCAAACCATGGCAAAGCCAGTTTAATTGGTCAGCTGCGAGCGAGACATCTTGAATACTTCTTTAATTATATTAAGATTATACTATCGCAGAATTATTGAGAATTTATATATTTAATGGAAGTGGAGAATAAGACTAATACCTTTCTAAATCACCCAGGGTCATCTTTGTTCTAGGTCCCCAGTCATCATCTTTCTTTTCCTTTTTCTCAACTTTATTCACAGAACTATCATCAAGACTACCAAAACCATCATCATTACTGAAGACATCTTTCTTTTCTTCCCCACCAAACATCGCTCCAAAAGCTCCTTGAGGTTGTGATGGTTGAGGTTGAGGATTGTTTGCAGTAGTTGTTTGCGCTCTAATCAATTCTTGAACTTCTTCTTGGCTAGGTTCACAATTATCTACTTTTGGTTCATCATTAAAGTTAAGACCACCTAAACCAAATTCATTTTCCTGTTTAGGAGTTTCTTGTTCATATGAATTAATACCTTTATTTGCAAGTGCATCTTGTAATAAATTAATCACATTAACTATTTCTTCCTTAGAATCTTCTGTGTCTATAGTTACTTTCATATTTCTTATTAAGAATAAGCTAATATTTAATGTTTTTGGAATAGATCAAAAACAAAGAAATTACTACGGCACGATAGTAAACTATATAAAAGAAGGTACATTTATTCATAAATATGAGGGTTCCAGCAGAAATAGAGAAAGAAGCAGAAGAATTTGCAGTTGAATTCTATAGAAGAGTAACTACAAAAATTGCTGAAGCAGAAAGAGAACAACAACTTTCTAAGTTATCTAAACCAGAAAGATCTTTAATAGAATTAGTTGAAAAAGCTAGAACATTTACCTCAGAAAAAGGAATTGAAAAATATATTCCAAGACATATAATAGAAAAAGTTGATTCATTCTTATCAGATAAATTGCCTGTAAGAGAATATATTCTTCCAGAAATTGAATTTACAAGATGCAGAACAAAAGAAGAGGAAGAAGAACGAGAGGCACTATATTTAGAAATAAGAACTAAGATCAAAAAAGAAAGAGCAATAGAAATTAAAGATAGATTAGATGAATTATCAAAATATATGGGGGAAAGAAGTTTTGCAGATTTTAATCATGTTACTAGGAAACTTAGAATGAAGGAAGACTCTAATCAAGAATCATTAGAACATGATTCACTTGGACATGAACTTTTACATTCAATTAGATACCAAACAATTAATTATATTGAAATGAACAAGGGATATGATGCAGAAACAAGACAAAGAACCAGGTTTATGGGTGAGTTAAGTGTTAGCAGAGAGAATCTTGAAGAAACATTAAAAAAAATAATAGCAAAAAGTCTTGAAGGAAAAAAAAGTAGAAGAGAAAAAACAATTGAGTTTTTAAAATCAGTTATATATAGAAAAAAACCAAAAAAGGATTCCAAATTAGAAGAAAGATATGTTGAACCAGAGACAATAGAATTTTTTGGATTATTAGCTTCAACAGTAATGAAAAGTGTTTTTGAAGAATCAAAATTAGAAAAAATGAACATACATCCAGAAAATTTTGATTCTATACTTGATTTAGTTAGAGAATCAGACAGTTATTTTAGTTCTTATCCTGATAGAAAATACCATGAAGCCATTAGCTTTTATCAAGACATTATATTTGATATAAATTTGAAGAGAAAATTTAAAGAACCCTCTCCTTTTGAGGATGAGGAATATATGGAAAGATACGAGCAATTCAAAGAAATCCATGAACAATTCAAAACTGCTGTTCCTTATCTTCAAATGATAATTGGATTAAAGATTCCAGAGATAAAATATATTTTAGAAACATTTGAAGCCATGGAACAAAGTATTGAATATTATAGAGAAAATACTAAGATAGATTTTGAAAGACAAAAACAAGAGAATAGTTGGGCACATGAAACAGGGAATAGTATTTCTTTTATGTTTATTGCAAAAAAGAATGATAACCAATTCAAAACAGGAGTTTCTCCTTATGCAGTTGCGTTAATTGCAATTGATAAGTATAAAGACGAATTAGAAAAAAACTGGCCAAAAACTTTTTTAATAGATGGGGAAGAAATTAACAATAGATATCTCAAAAACATAAGAACTGAATTGGATGCTATGGTTGAAAGAAAAAGATAATAAATATTACCATTTAATCTTATAATAATACTTCTTATTCAAATGAAATATCCAGACACCTATTGCATAACCAATTGCACATCCTGCTAGAACATCACTTAGATAATGCACTTGAAGATATATTCTACTTAGCCCAACTAATGCCGCTAAAGAAATCCAAGCCCATTTATGTTTAGGAAACTCTATATCAAGTGTAGGTAATACTGTAAAACAAAGTGCTGCGTGTAAACTTGGGAAAGAATACATAAACCATGCAACATCTGTTAATTCTTGTGGTCGTTCTCTGGCAATTAACAATTTTAACAACACAACAACAACAGTCGTTATTAAAAGCGAAGCCCATACTGGTATAATACCCTCGCGTTTTTTCTCAGCATACATAAAAAACGTTGTAACAAACAATAAAACAAATATTAGAAGATAAAAATTAGTCATGATAGTAAAAACAATATCAAGAGTCGGATTATGAATCAAATGAATTCTGTCATTAAAGAAATTATCCAAAAAAAGGCTAATTATGGCTAGTTTAGATGCAATTATAATTAACCAAACCCATTTTTTCTGTATTTTATCAAAGAGTATTTGTTTCATATGCATTTTATTATAATATCATTCCATTAAATTATAAATTTTGTCAAGTTTTAACTAAAAAATGAAATAATTCACTTCCCGTTAACATTATTGCCGTTACAATGATTCCAGCAATCAAAACACCAATAGTGCTTGCAATAATAAATCTTTTATAACCAAACCCTAAAACATAGGCCCCTAATGCACCAGTATAAACTCCTGAGCCTGGCAAAGGAATTCCTATAAACAATCCTAAACCAATTGTTCCATACTTCTCAACATATTTATGAACCTTTTTCTGTGCTCTTTCAACAATTTTATGGTAAATCCTATGAAACCATTCCCAAAAAAAGAATAAATGTACAACTTTGTCTAATAAAAAATAAACAACAATACCAAGAAGAATATTAACAATTACACAGATAATAAACACACTAAACCAATGCAATTCAGTTTGTAAAATACCAAATGGAATACTTGCCCTTAATTCTAGCCCAGGCAATAATGTTACACCAATTAATTCCAGTATTTCTTTTAACATTTAATATACCTTCAACTTTGCAGATTTAATTTTCCCCTTAACATATGTTTCTTTAACAAAAAAATTAAACAATTTATCAGGAGTTCTAAACATTCTTTTAACATAAGCATATAATCTTGCATCTTCAACAAATGCTTTTTTATGTTTTGCTTTGAATGATTTTGCAGGATTTTTTGCTTTAACAGGAGGACCAGTTCTTAATGTTTCCTTATTTAATAAATCTTGATCTATAAAAAACCAAAACATTGCTTTTTTTGATTTATCCCATGCCCAACCACTATTATAGACGATAAAATTATGAATATCTAACTGTTTTAGTAAATGCATGTGTGATTTTAATAACTTTGCCCCAACGATATCTTCTTTTCCTGTCAAAGCCATTACATTTAATACAAATAATTTTGAATCTTTAGGTTTTAATTTTTTTAATTTAGTTAATGTAAGTTTTTTCTTAACAAAATACTTTTGAGATGGTTTTTTCAAAAAATCTTTAGATTTTTCAATAAATAATTCTAATTTATCTTTACCAAGAGCTGCTGCTGCATTTCTATTTGGCTGTATTGGATCAATAACAACCAAAGGAGATAATTTTGATAGGTTTAGTTTTTTAGCTGTGCCATGTTTTTGTACATCAATAATTCCATACAGATTTAATTTTCCTTTTGGACTCCATTTTTGTGATGCCTTAAGCAATTTCAAAAAACCACCATAATACACAATTAAAACATCTAAAACATGTCCTGAAAATCCTCTAATGTATGACTCTGCCCCGTACAAGTTATTTGCTTTGCAAAATAGTTTAGCAAGAATTACTTCTTTTCTTAACTTAGCACTCATATTTTTTTGTACCCATTGAACATGTAAGGGACTCATATCAGTAACATTTAATGCTTTTTTCGGATCTTCAACCTTTAAGACAGGAATAATTTCATAATGAATTCCTTTATTTTTAACTTGGAAATAATCTCTAGAACCATGAACAAGAGATGGCTTAAAGATTTTTAATATTTTAGCAAGCATTTTTGAAAGATCTTCTTCTTTATATCCATAATCAAACCTTACAAAAATATCAACATCAAAATCATTCTTAAGAAAAGTACCTTTTGCAGCACTCCCACCAAGCACAATCTCTACCTTAAATTCATTCTTAAATATCTCCAATTGGATTTTATCTAGAAATTCATCTATTTTAACCTGAATTTTCTTCTGTTCCTGCTTTGTAGGAAGATTTTTCTTAATAATGTCATTAAGTAGTTTCATTCAAATAGGATATAACTTAGATTGTTTAAAAATGTTTTTAATAAAATATATAAACAAATCATCTTCATGCCAACCTATGGCAAAAACAATCATTGTAGGAAGTATTGGTTTAGATGATGTTAAAACTCCATTTGGAGACATGAAAGCAATTTTAGGTGGTAGTGCAGTTTATGCATCACATGCTGCTTCTTTTTTCACAAATGTGGGAATTGTTTCAATTGCAGGTGAAGATTTCCCAGAAGAACATAAAAATCTATTAACAAGCAGAAATATAAATATTGAGGGAATTGAATTCAAAGGTAAAACATTCAGATGGTCAGGAGAATATGAATATGATATGAATGAAGCAAAAACATTAAACACAGAGCTTAATTCAATTATAGAATTCTCAGCAGAACTCCCAAACAACTACAAAGATGCCGAATACATTCTCCTTGGTAATATTGATCCAGAATTACAATTAAAAGTTATAGAACAACTAAACCAACCAAAACTTATTGCAATGGATACAATGAATTTTTGGATTGAAAGTAAAAAAACACAGATTATAGAAGTAATTAAAAAAATTGATTTATTATTATTAAATGATGGTGAAGCAAGACAACTATTTGATACAGTTAGTTTAGTTGATGCTGGAAGCAAAGCTCTTGCTTTAGGTCCAAAGTATGTAATAATTAAAAAAGGTGAACACGGCGCATTATTATTCACTAATTCTTCTCACTTTAATGCCCCTGGTTATCCTTTAGAAGTTTTCAAAGATCCAACTGGATGTGGAGATAGTTTTGCAGGCGGTTTACTTGGTTGGCTAGCTAAAACAGATAATCTCTCAGAACCAAACCTTAGAAAAGCTATTGTTTATGGATCAACAATTGCATCATTCAATGCAGAAAATTTCTCTCTAGAAAGACAAAAAACATTAACAATGGAAGAAATAAATGCAAGATATAATGAATTCGAAAAAATGAGAGAGTTTTAATTGCCACCTAATAAAGACAACAATAATTACACACAAAATTATTTTTTCTTTAAATTTACCTTTAAATAGCCATTAGGAATCACAAAATATATAATGACAAACTTTAGCCAAAGTCATAATAATTAGTATAACTATTTACTATAATAGGAGGTAATCACAATGGATACAGGAGAAACATATGAAGTAAAAGATCTTAATTTAGCTGAGCAAGGTAAAATGAATATGGAACTTGCAGAAAGCAATATGGGTGCATTATTAGAAATTAGAAGGAAATTTGAACAAGAAAAGCCACTACAAGGCATTAGAATTGGTATGGCTTTACACGTTACAAAAGAAACAGCTATTCTTGTAAGAACATTAATTGCAGGTGGCGCAGATGTTGCAATCACTGGCTGCAATCCTTTATCTACACAAGATGATGTTGCTGCTGCTTTAGCAAAAGAAGGCGTTAAAGTATGGGGATACAAAGGCGAAACAAACGAAGATTATTATAAATATATCACAAATATAATTAATTTTAAACCACACATCACAATTGATGATGGCTGCGATTTAGTTAGCGAAATTCATAAAAACCATGCAGAATTAATTCCTAGCTTAATTGGAGGTTGTGAAGAAACAACTACTGGAATTATCAGACTTAAATCAATGGTAAGAGATAATGCATTAAAATATCCTGTTGTTGCTGTTAATGACAATAAAACCAAACATTTGTTAGATAATGTATATGGGACTGCTCAATCAACCATGGATGGGATAATCAGAGCAACAAACATATTATTTGCTGGTAAAACAGTTGTTGTTTTAGGTTATGGAAGTTGTGGTAAAGGTTTTGCTAATTCTGCAAGAGGTCTTGGAGCAAATGTAGTTGTAACAGAAGTAGCAAATTTCCCAGCATTACAAGCAAGAATGGATGGTTTTAGAGTTATGAAAATGGAAGATGCATGCAAAGAAGGAGAAATCTTCCTTACTGTTACCGGCAATAAACATGTAATTAGAACCGAACACATGAAAGAAATGAAAAGTGGAGCAATTATTGCTAACTCTGGACATTTTGACATTGAAATTGATATTAAAGGATTAAAAGAAATTGCAAGTAGTGAAAGAAGAATCCGACCATTTATGGACGAGTATATTCTTAATGGAAAAAAGATATTTGTGTGTGGAGAAGGCAGATTAATTAATCTTGCGGCTGCTGAAGGACATCCAAGTGAAGTTATGTCTACTAGTTTTTGTGGTCAAGCATTAGCATGTGAATATTTGGTTAAAAATAAAGGGCAATTAAAACCAGAAGTAATCTTCTTACCTGAAGAAATGGATGATAATATTGCAGGTCTTCAATTAGAAGCAATGGGAATTGCCATTGATGAATTAACTGAAGAGCAAAAAAAATATCTGAGTAGTTGGGAAGAAGGAACATAAATCAAAAATATTAATCAAAATTAATCACTAGTAAGGTACTGCTGGAATTCCGACATTTAAACTGAAAGTTATAGTTTAAAATCATAAGTTTTGAGTGCCATAAACTATTTAAAGCACCCACATATTATTTATTCTATGGGTAAATTAGATACGTTAGATGTAAACATTTCTGGGGCATTTGTTGACCTAGGTCTCTTAATGAAGATTATGCAAGATATTAATGTTATTCAAAACTATTCTTTAAAAATCAACACCAGAATAAAAACAAAACCAAAAAAAATGCATAAATCTAAAGATAGTGGTCTTACAAAAAAGCTTGGAAAAGTAAAATCTAAAAAAGATAAAGATATTGTCATTATAATTGATGAATCCGATAAACACAAAGATGATCTTGATAAAGATATTGAAGCAATCACATTAAAAATGGATGGTTTTGAAAAAATTCATATTGAACAATATGAAAAACAACTTGAACAGTATAAAAGATTTCTTGCAGAATACTTAAAAGAAGCTCAAAATGCATTAACCTCTGCCTATGACCCATACCAAGATGAAAATGGAGACGGAAAGAGAGAATTTGAATGGGGACAGGAAGTTGTAACTTATTTTGAAATCAAAGATATTGTAAGAAGAATTCATATGAATGCTTTAATGAGTGGAAATGCTTCAGGCACTATGTCTGGCCATAATAATGTTGGTTGGCAAGAAGCTGAAGATTATAAATTTTGGAAATATTGTAGTAAATTTAATGAACAAATGAGTTTTATTATTCACGATGTAATTGGAAGTGGTGGATAAATTAATAAAATCTCTTAAATTTGATAAGAAAAACCTTTTTAAAGAGAACCATGCCTTCTTAAAAAAATGGAAATTCAAGCATTATTCGAAGCAGTTAACTGCATTAATTGTGATGTTTCTAGTGTCATAGATAGTAAAAAGAGTGCAGTAGATACTAAAAAAATAGAAAACCCCTCTACACTTGAAAAAATAAAACTAGAAAAAACAAAAAGAGAAAGGAAAAAAACAGAAACAAGAAAAACATCTATAGACAAAAAAGAGAAAAAAGCAAAAAGCGAAGGCATAATTACAATTATTGATGAAGGGGGAAAAAGAGATAAAGAAAAAGACAGTATTGACATACAAATAAAAGGCATCCCAGAATCAAAATATGGTGAACTTGCACAAAGATTTCAATATCAAAAACTTCTTGACCAATATAAAAGATTCTTAGATAATTATCTAAAAGAAGCAACAAGTACATTTAATCCAACATATGATTACCAACAAGAAAATTGTAAGGAAAGAGAATTTGAATGGGGACAAGAAGTTGCAACTTATAGTGAAATAAAAGACACAATTAGAAAAATTAAAATGAATTTATTGTTAGGTGGCTGGCATAATGCTGTTTCTCCTGATGAAAAAGACCGTTATAAATTCTGGAAATATTGTAGTAAGTTTAATAAAGTAATGGCAGATGTTATTGAAACAAGTGTTGGTAGTGGTGGATAAACAAATTTCCAATTATTAAAATCAGAATTCTCTATCTACGAAAAACTCAGCAAGATTTAATAAGAAATTTTTAGTTTTTCTATCAAGCAAAGAAGAATTAATAAAATGCGTTACTTGTTCTGTTAAACCAATTAGTTTTTCTTTTGAATAATCTTTAGATCCTGTCTTGATAATGATTTCTTTTAATTTAGAAAATTCATCTTCTGAAATATCTTGTTTTCCAAGAACTAATTTAATAAATTCTTTTTCTTCTTCATTTGCTTTCATATATGCACACCAAACAAGTAATGTTTTTTTATTTTCTATAATATCTGAAAACACAGATTTACCTAATTTTTCTTCTGAACCAAAAATTCCTAAGAGATCATCTTGAATTTGAAAAGCTCTGCCGAGAGGTAATGCAATTTTTGAAATTTCTACTAATTTATCCTGAACATTATCTGGATCACCAGCTAAAATTACTCCCAATTGCAGAGGACCTTCAATTGTATATTTCGCTGTTTTCAAGAGATGAATTTGATTGATATCATCTTCATTTACTTCAAAAATATTTTTTTCACTTAGTTGTAAGTCTAATATTTGCCCGTAATTTGTTGTTTGAATAATCTCATTAAATTTATTCGTTGCTTTTAATTTAATTTCTTCACTAAAGTTTGAATCAGTAATTATTTTCTGAGCCAAGATCATAGCAATATTGCCCGCAAGTATTGCCATGTTTTCTCCTAGAATTTTATGAACAGTTGGTTTGTTTCTTCTTAATTCTGATTTATCCATAATATCATCATGTATTAAGAAAGAGGTTTGCATTAACTCCACACAGATACTTAGCTTCAACACTTCCTGTTCTAATTTCTGGTTTACAATTCCTTTACTAATGCTTACTGCTTGAAAACCTTTCAACACCAACAATGGCCGAATTCTTTTCCCACCACGCATTGTAAACTCTTTAATTACCCCTAAAAGTTTAACATTAAACCCATAATTATTCTCAGAAATAACTTTATTGAAGAAATTATCTAATTCTAAATTAATCTTTGCTTGATATTCTTCTAATTCTTTCTGAAAAGTTACAGATAACATAAATTAAAGGAATGTATTTGGTTTTATAAATATTTAGAAAAATCAGATCTTCAAACTAACAACCTTACTGATATTGTGCTTATCCATAGTAACACCATACAGAGTATCTGCTTCTGAAATAACACCATCATTGTGAGAAATAATTATATATTGCGCTCTATCTGCATAAGTGCTTACAAGTTGAGATAGTTTTTCAGAATTTTTCTTGTCTAATGCTGCATCAATTTCATCAAAGATATAAAATGAAGCTGGTTGATGTTCTTGTATAGAAAAGATAAATGCCATAGCTGTTAATGTTTTCTCTCCTCCTGATAAAGACCTAATATCTAAGAATTTTTTACCAACTAATCTTACTTTAATACCCACACCTTCTGAAAGAGGATCATCAATATTCTCTACATCAAGGAAAGCCTCTCCTTTAGTTGTTAGTTGCCCAAATAAATTCTGAAAATTTGAATTAATAACTTCAAAAGATTTCATGAATAATTCTTTTTTCTTTGTTTCAATCTCATTAATCATAAGCATAACTTCATCTTTCTCTTTTATAAGAGTCTCTTTCTTTTCTAATAAATTGTTATATTCTTTTTCAACAGAGTCATAAATTTCAAGAGCACGCATGTTAACATTACCAATGCTTTGCGTCATCCTTTCAAACTCCCAAATGTCTTTTTTAATTTGTTCAATTGGTTTTGAAGAAAATAATTCAACATCTTTATATTTAGAAAACTCTTCTACAAGGCCTGATAATTCTCCTTTAACTCTTGCATTTTCAACAGAATGAATATTCATTTTTTGTTCTTTACTTCTAATTTTCTCTTCTGAAGTAATGATCTTTGTTTCTACTGTTTGAATATCTGCATTTAATTTATCTCTCCTAGTAAATAATTCTCTAAATTGAGCATAAAATTCTTTTTGTAATTTTTCTTTTTCTTTAAGATCTTTTTCTGCAACAGTGATCTTTTTGTTTAAATCTAAAACTTCTGTATTAAATGTAACTATTTCTTTATCATGTTGCTTAATTATTTTCAAGGTATTTTCTTTCTCAGGAAGTAAAATATTTTTAACCTGCAAAGTATAATTCTTAATATTAGAATCTTGTTTAGTTAATTCTTCTTTTAATTGTTCTCTTTTCTGTTCAAAGGTATTAAGCTCTGCTACTAATCTAGGATTTCTTAATTGCATAATTTTATCTCTCATTCCGTGTTTTTTAATTTTTAAAGTAGCAAGATCTTTATTAATTGCACTAACTTTAAGACCAACAGAGGTAATATTCTTATCAGCCTCATCTAATTCTGCCTGTAGTTCTTTTTTCCTCTTTTTTGTTGCAGTAAGATCATCAGAATCAATATGTAATGATTTTTCAGTTTTAATAATATCCCCCTCTAAATTTGCTTTAAATTCCCTTAGTTTTGCTATTTTGTCTTCATTATCATTTTTTCTTGTTTCTAAAACTTGTTTTAAACGTTCACTTTCAGCAACATCGCCTTCAAGAGATTTTATTCTAGTAACAACTTCTTTTTCTTGGAATTGCATGCTTCTTTTTTTCTGTCTAAAACCACCATGCATAGCACCACTAACTTCTGCAAAATCCCCCTCAAGAGTAACCATCTTAACATTACCAACACCAACTCTTCTTGCAACATCAATATTATTAACAACAAGTGTATTACCAAACACATATGAGAATACATTCTTGAATTTTGGTTCATAACTTATTAAATCAATTGCTTTTCCCACAACACCATTAACTTTTAAAAATCCACTTACATCGTGTTCTCTTACTGGTTTAATTTTATTTAATGGCAAGAAAGTTGCAATACCAAGTTTATTATCTTTTAGATATTTAATACATTTAGCAGCTGTTTGATCAGTATCAACAACAATACTTTTTATTTTTGGACCAGCAGTAATTTCCAATGCCAAACTAGATTTACTTTCAACTTGTCCAAGTTGAGAAACCATACCATAAATCTGACCAAGCTTATTTTTTTGTTCAAGAATCTTTGTAACCGCTAAATTCATGCCAATAGATTCTTTTAATCCTGCATTTTTTGATTCTAATGCAGATAATTCGTCTCTTGATCTATTTAATTTATCTTTAATATTTGATAACTGTAATGCAAGTGATGAATCTTCATTAAGAATTGTATTTAATTCAACAGTTGCTTTCTTAAACTCTTGTTGTTTTTGTTTTAATGCTTCAATTTCTGATTTATGACCTTTTTCTAATTCTAGAACTTTTGAGATTTTCTCGTCCATAGAATCAATTAATAATTCTAATTTGTCTTTTTCTCTCAATAAATTTTGTTGTTCTTCTCTAATTGCTTGGATTTCCTTTTCTTTTTCCTCACATTCATTATCAACTTCTGCAATTTCTTTATCAATATCTTCTGCACCATCTAACTTATTCTTCTTTCTAAATTTATCCAGCTTTTGTTCAACTTCTTGAATTAATTTTAATGTTGATTGTTTTCCCCTTTCTGATTCCTTTTGTTGATTCTCTAATTCTGAAATTTTATCATTTAATTCTTTAAGAGAACTACTTAGTTGGTCTTTTCGAGTATTAACTCGTTCAATTTCATTTTTACAGCTTATAATTCTTGTTTTATGTGTTGCAATTTCTACACCTTGTTGTTCTAGTCTTTTCATCATTGCAACTTGTTCTTTTTCACCTTTTTCTTCAACTTGCCTTGTTAAAGATTTTGCTTCTTCTTTCTTCTCTACTGCTTCTTTTTTCATCACATCAATCTTTTGTTGAAGCTTATTAATTTCTTCTTGAGAAGTTTTAATTTGAATTTCATGTTTTTCAACAACATCTTTTTTTTGTTTAATTTGTAAATGTAATTGAGTTGCTTTATTTCTTGCTAATTTATCGTCTAACTCTTTATACTTCATTGCTGTGTCTCTATCTTTTTTTAATTCTTTAAGATAGGTTTTTCTTTCTGTTAGAATAATGTCTGCTTCATTTAATTTTTGATCAACCTTATTTAGTTCAGTCATTGCCTTATTCTTTTTTTCTTCATAAAGACCAATGCCGGCAATTTCTTCAATAACTTCTCTTCTATTGTTAGGACTCATTTCTACAAATCTTACAATGTCTCCTTGAAGAATAATGTTATAACCATTAGGATCAATATTTGCAATACCTAAAAGATCCAGAATTTGTTGTCTTGTTCTTCTTTTATCATTAATTTTGTAAACACTTTGCCCAGTAGATTTAATAATCCTAGTAATTTTTACTTCATCTTCTTCAGTAGGAAATATTTTTTTTAAGTTATCAAAATAAATATGAACTTCTCCTTGTTTTGAAGGATTTTTAGATTTCCCACCATTATAAATCAAATTTGCTGCTTTTTCCGCTCTCATTCCTTTTGCAGAGCCTTTACCAAGAACAAAACATAAAGCATCCATAATATTAGATTTACCACTACCATTTGGACCAAGAACTACATTATATCTATCTCCAAAAACTAATTCAGTTCTGCTTCCAAAGGACTTGAAGCCCTTCATCACCATTCGATTAACCTTAGTCATTAGGTTTTGTCACCTTTTATATGATATAGTTGATTTATACATAGTATATAAAGCTTACTTTTTCTCAAGCTAATATGAAACCACCGCCAAGTTTGGCAAGTGAACAAAATGCGTAATTACATATTTATGCGATGTTCGACCATATTAAAGTTTTAGTATTAACCTGGTCGATATGAACGAGGTGGTTTCATATTAGCTATTTTGTGGATTGCCCTAAAATCGCCGTTATTAATAGCTAACAGTTATATTTCAATCCCTTATCTCCAACCTCTGTTTTAAATCATTCACAATATTCATGAATGCAATATATGAATCATATGGTCCATCATATGGATTAAAGTATTTATGAACATCCCCATCATTAAACCATTTAGTGCACATATAATAAAAATGATCTGAAGTTGTTAATTTCCTCCAAAGAGCTAATAATTCAGGATTATTACTGTTTTTTACTTGAGCTTCCATATTATAAAGAGATTTCAAAGCAGAAAGTTGCATTTTATTACCTTGCCATGCTGATAAATCACGTTCAACATCTGCCCAAGACATTGCATTGTGTACATCTAATTTATCAACAGCCTCATATGAATTAATAACCTCTGATGGTGTTTTGAAATCATTATCTGGATGTTTCAGCAATTGTTGAGGTAAATGACTCAAAAATCTAAATATTCCTGTATCTTTCCATTGATGTTCTCCAAATGTTTCATAATCCATGAATAAATTAACACAATTTCCATTACCATTGATAGAATTTATCCAATTTACAAATTTTGGAACTGTCAAAGGGTGTTCTTTCCAGCTTTTGTTTGAAAATCTAAATGCAATATCATCTGAAAGTTTATAATTCTTTAATAACAGTTTAAAATTTGGATTTTCTTTAGGAGTGGACTGAGGATGATATAAGAAATTAGGTGACCTACCTTTTAAGATATGATCAGCACCTTCTGTTAAAATTCCTTTATATCCCATTCCCGCTACTGTTTCAGCAAGTTCATTATTATAAATAAGTTCAGTATTTCTAAAAATAGTTGGTGTAACACCAAAAACTTCTTTTATTTTTTTTCTATGAAGTTCTACTTGTTCTTTAAACTCCTGTTTAGAATGTAAAAATGCAAGAGAATGGTGAAATGTTTCACTTAAAACTTCTACTTGGCCTGTTTCAACTAATCTTTGAAATGAACTTAAAACTTGAGGGTTGTATTCTTGGAATTGGTCTAGAACAACACCACTAAATGAATATGCAACTTTAAATTCCGAGTGTTGATTTAGTAAATTCAACATTACTGCGTTTGTTGGCAAATAACATTTGTTTGCAACCTTGTTTAAGATTTGTTTATTATTATCATGATCAAAATAATTTTGATTTTTCCCAATATCAAAAACACCATAATTCTTCATCCTATATGGTTGGTGAACTTGAAAATAAAAACATGTTGAAACCATTAATTCACACCCCTATTAATTGAGTAAAATAAATCTTTCACCTGATTTAGATTTTTTAGACTTTTGAAATTTTCTGTTTTATTAAGATTATTATTTATTAATTTATTTTCCAATAATTTATTATAAACATGAAGACATTTTTCAGCAGGAATATTCCAACTGAAGTTTTGTACTTCTTTATTTCCATTTTCCATTAATGCATTATGTAGTTCTCCGTATTTTAATATTGCACAAATTTGGTTAGCCATTTTATCAACATCCCAAAAATCAACTTTCAAAACATGATTAACAACTTCACTAACACCTGATTGTTTTGAAATTAAAACAGGGGTATTATTTCGCATTGATTCTAAAGGAGTAATTCCAAATGGTTCTGATACCGACGGCATAACATAAAGATCAGCCATTTGATAAGCTTTATCAATATCTTTACCTTTCAAAAATCCCGTAAATAAAACATTTTCACCAATTCCTAACTCAGCTGCCTTTTCTATCATCATTCCGTGCATATCTCCAGTGCCTGCAACAACAAATTTAATATTAGGGTCTTGTTCTAAAACTTTTTTTGCAGCATATAAAAAATATTCCGGACCTTTTTGTAAAGTAATTCTTCCTAAAAACAATACAACCTTACTATCTCTTGATAAACCAAAACTTTCTTTTACAAATTTATGATCATTAAATTCAACCGCATTATGCACAACATTAATTTTATTTGGATCTACACCATAATGTTCAATAATTTTATTTTTAGTAAATTCACTAACAGAACAAATAGCGTCTGCTTCATGCATCCCTTTTCTTTCTAAGTCATAAACAGCTTGATTAACACCATTGCCTCCGCCCCTATCAAATTCAGTTGCATGGACGTGCACAACTAATGGTTTACCAGAAACTTTCTTTGCAGCTAATCCAGCCATATAAGTCATCCAATCATGAGCATGAATAACATCATGTGGTTCTGTTTTAGCAATCTCTGCTGCTTTCTCTGCATAAATCTGTGCTTCCATAAAAATATTATCACCATATAATTTTTGTTGACCATCCGGAACATTTGTTAGCAATGCTGTTTTTACTTTGTACTCTTCAGGCGTCATATAACCAGCTAAAGGTGTTTTTACCATTCTAAATTTAATATTTGCCTTGCCATAACTTTTTGCAGAGATTAATTTAACAAATTCTGCGTTTACTTTTTCAGGCATTTGTGGAACTACAAAAGTAACATCAACATTGTTATTAGCAAGACCTTTAGTTAAACCATAACATGCTGTTCCTAACCCACCAGTATTAAACGGTGGAAACTCCCAACCAAACATTAATACTTTCATGATTCTTTTACCTTTTGTATTTTTAATTCTTTTTTGCTTTCTTGATTAGCAGATTTCTCTAAATCTAGACCTAATAAAGCAATAAACTCTTTACCTGTTTCACTTAATTCAAAGATTTTAACATAAGGAGAATTAACTAAATTCCTAACTAAACCTTTCTCAACTAGATAGTTTAGATGAATAACAACTGATCTCCAATTGATTTTTGTAGATCTAGAAACCTGATTAACTGTTTTTTGCCCAGAAACAAGAGAAATAAGTATAACTCTTCTTAGATCATGAAAGGTTCTCCTAACAATTAACCCATTATCATCTCTCCTAACAATCAAATACCCACACCTCTTAATTTAAATGATATTTAAAATGCCACTAAACATTTTAACACTACCCACTTAATTTTTTATTAGTATAACTAATATATATATGTTTCTCATTAAAAAAGATTTTAGTCAGAGGTTAAAGCTAAAATTAAACCTAATTCAAGTGTAAATTAGAAATATGAACGAAATTTTAGTCAGAGGTCTTAGCAGAATAAAACCCCATAACTTCAACCTTACAAGCAAGTTCTCTTTGTTTAGATTTCTTTATTTCACTTTCAAAATCATTTCCTTGAAAAGGGGTGTATGGGGTTAATCTTGCAATTTCATAATTGAACATACCTCTGTAATGTTCTTTCTTTGCATAAGGCACCTGAGAAACAGTTAAATCAACTAAAACTCTAGGTCCTGGAACTCCTCTTATACTATCTTGAGCAGCAAGTGAATCTAGTAATTGATCAAATTGTACAACGCCTGCATTAACTAAGAGATTACCATATAAACTACCACCTTTATGTAATTCATTAAAAAATGGAACAAACTCAGTAGGAATCCTTACGGGATCATTTGGTTGTTTTAATGCTTGACCAAAATAATGTGCTAAAAAATCTAACTGTAAATCTAAAGGAATTTTAGATTTCTCACCAGACCAAGCAAAATAAACCCAATTAAACTTTTCCCCTTCAATTACAGAATTACCTTGCTCAACTCTTAAATTGCTTTCCTCAAGAACAAAAGAGGATACAAAAAAGTCTAAAGATTTTGTTGTCATATAAAAAAGAAATTAAAAGGGGTTTATAAATATAATTATCATCAAAAATTACTTTTTCATGTAATACTTTCGTTTTTTTTCATCAAACCGTTCTATCGCATATCTTAACATAGTCCTAGGCATTGTTTTGTAATATTTTTTAAGAAATTTTTCTTCAACTGCCTGATCTTTCTTTCCAATTTCTCTTAACATCCATCCAACTGCTTTATGAATAAGATCATGATCATCTCTAACTAAAATTTCAGAAATTTTCAAAGTATCATCAAATTGATTTTCACGAATAAATGCATATGTTGCAAGCATAGAAATTCGTTTTTCCCACAGATTCTTAGATTTTGCAAGTTTATATAGAATGTTCCTATCTTTATTCAACAAAAAATCACCAAGTATTTTTGGGGCAGATATATCAACAAGATCCCAATTATTAATTTTCTTTGTATTCTTAAGATAAGACTTTACTATTTTAGTTTTAATTTTCTCACTTTCTTTTTTATCAGCAATCTTTGCTGCTTTTTGATACTGCATAATAAGAATAAATAATGCACCTAACCTGTGCTCATGTATTTTGCTATTAAGAAGTGTTTGTAAATCTTTAATTTCTAAGTCAACATATTTTTTAGCAATTTCTCTTTGCTTAGGTACTGTTATCCCTAAAAAGACATCTCCCTCTCCATACTCTCCTTTACCTGTTTTAAAGAATCCCTGCAATATTCTTGCTTTTTCAGGATTACCTGCTTTTTTTAGTTCTTTAATGTAATTATTTAGCATTATAATTTAGTTAATTTTAAGATATAAAAAGGTTTCTGCTTTAAACTAAAAATCTTGGGTAGAAAAAAAGAACTCGTGAGTGACATGTCCTAACGGACCTAGTGTTGCAAAGTTTTTTAATTCAATTTTTAATACAAAAAACAACAAGGCCAGGCGAGTCGAAGACGAGTAGGACTTTACGAAGGAAAGTCCGTCTGTGCCATTGTTGTTGCTTGATGTTAATCAAGCTTAATAATTTCGACTTTAGTCGTAATTATTATTGTTTTTTGCTAATACACAGACAAATAATCACACTTTAAACAAGCGTTCTCTTTCATCCCTAATAAATTCAGCCGCATCCTTAAATGATTCTGGATCTTTAGAACTAACTTTAACGATCTTTGCTTCTGCATTAATATTTTTTAGATCTTCAAGATATTTTGTTTCTTCAAAACCAACTGCTTCTTTAAGATCATACTTAGAAAGAACAATCATTTTGGTGTTCATGAAAATAACTGGATATTTTTTAGGTTTGTCTGTTCCTTCTGTTGTTGAACTAACCACAATATCAATATGTTGTCCAATTTGAACAGCCGCAGGACACACAAGGTTTCCAACATTCTCTATAATCAAATATTTTTTTCCAGAAGGTTGCATATGCATTAATGCTTTATTAACCATCATAGCATTTAGATGACATCCTGAATGTGTGTTTATCTGAAAAGTATGAATATTTTTCTTTTCTAATCTTTTTTTATCAATATCACTTTCTAGATCTCCTTGGATAACTGCAATTTCTTCTGCAGGAATAAATTCAACTAATTGTTCAATAAAAGTAGTTTTACCAGAACCAGGAGCACCCATTAGATTAATAGATAATATTCCTTTGTCTTTTAAGAAGTTTCCAATTTGCTGAGCTAATTCATCATTTGCTTCTGTTACTGATTTGTTAACATCAATTATTTTTGAACCAACCACATCATGATGTTCATGATTTCCTTCATGTTCCTGCTCGCAACCACATTTATCACACATTTCTAATCACCTTGAATATTTTTAATTATAAAATCTTTGCCAGCAACAATTTCAATATCATGACCTTCACATTTAGGACAAAATATCAAATGAGATTCTTGAACTTCATGCTCTTTCTTGCATTGATTACACAAAAGTTTGCCTTTAACTTCATTTAACTCTAATTTTGCTGATTTTAATAAATCATGCTCTTTTTTTAACATATCAAAATAAAACTTAATAGATTCTGCTTTATATGTTGTTAGATTACCTAATTCAACAGTTATTATCTTAGGTTTCACATTATTCTTCTCACTCTCAACTAAAATCTGCGATACTAAACTTTGTGTAACTCCATATTCATGCATTTTATAGAAAGTAATGAAGAACTAATTAAAAAGGTTTTGAAATGGTATATTAATTAAAAAAGAAAAGAAAAAAATTAAGGGCAAGAAGAACTCATATCAGTATCTACACCATTTGCTTCGAGCTGTGTGATAACATTACAATAACCACTTGATAAAGGATTATCATAAAGCCACAACTGATCCAAACCAATTAATCCAGACAAAGGATTAATGTCAGTAATCTCATTGGAAGGAAGTTTTAACGCTTTTAAATTAGTTAAACTAGACAATGCACCGACACCATTAATCTGGTTATCATTAAGAATTAAAAATTTTAAAAGGGTTAAATCAGACAAAATACTGATATCTGTGATCAAATTATATTCAAGATTTAAAAATGTTAAACCAGTTAAACTCTTTAAGGGAACAATATCAAAGATTTCATTATTATAAAGATTTAACGTGCTTAAACTGACTAAACCAGATAATGGTTCAATATTAGATATTTGATTCATACCAAGGTTTAACACTGTCAATTTAGTTAAACCTTTTAATGGACCAAGATCACTAATTTGATTATTACTAATAATTAGTTGATGTAAATTAGTTAAACATTCAATTCCTGATAAATCAGCAATATTTTTACTATTAGCATACAACACACCAACAGATTGAACAGATTCACCAAGAATAGGTCCTATTGGTACATTAATTTTATCTCGCACTGCTTGTTCTAAGTTAGGATCTGCAAAGGTAACTTCGCCTTCGCAAGCTGCTGTTTCTTCTTGACAACTTACGCAATAATTCTCAAAGCCACCTGTTTTTACTTCACATTTGCCTTGAGGGATGGGTATTATATCTGATTCGCCATCACAATCACTTTCCCAATTATTATACCAACATTCATATTCTGCTCCAAATAGTTCTGCGCAATCAACAAATTCATCATCTTTTATAGGAGGAGGAATATTCCTTTTAGGTAACTCCATTCTTCCTACCGGAATTCTATCTTTTGAAATTACAGTTGGAATTTTTGAAAGTGAAACAGAACATGTATCCTCACTAACACAAGCGCAAATTGCATATGCAATGATTTTGTCTTTAACATCATCATAATAACATTGCCAACCATCAGCTTGAGACCATGGTCTTGAACTAATTAACGCACCAGGCCCACCAAGACCCTTACAGCCACCACCCAATATTTTTTTACCGTCTGGGCAACCAAATTCAACTTCCACAGTATTTTCTTTTTCTTGTGTTACAATTTCATAACCTTTCCAATAATTATCCTTAGTTTTACCAGTAGCTTCACCAGCTAAATCATCTTCACTAACTGTTCCACTACCATTTGTTACTAAATATACAATTGCAACAATTGCAACTATTACTAGAATTCCTAAATAATGTAAATTATCAATAGATTTAGATTTCTTTGCTGCTTTTTTTCTTTTTGCAGCTTTCCCTCTTTTTGCCATAATTTCACCTCAATTATTATGAATATTAATCTTTTAGATGTTTTAATTTATATATTTTCTTAATATATTTAATATCACATATAATCGAAACTTATATAAATTAATATAATCCACAACAACACATGAACAAAAAAGGTTTGATGTTTGCATTTTTCACTGCAATTGTAAGTGGGTTTTCTATTTTTGTAAATAAATTTGGATTAACTGGAATAGATCCTTATGTATTCACAGGTTTAAAGAATTTAGTTGTTGTTCTATTTTTATTATCTTTAATCTTTTTTATGGGAGAATTTAGAGAATTAGCAAAATTAACAAAAAAACAATGGCTAAAATTAGGAGTCATTGGTTTGTTTGGAGGATCAATTCCGTTTTTACTGTTTTTCAAAGGATTGTCTATGACATCTGCTGTTTCAGGAGCATTTATTCATAAAACAATGTTTATATTTGTAACAATAGGTGCAATCATATTTTTGAAAGAAAAAATTAACAAATATTTTGTTGTAGGGGCTGGTTTATTGTTAGTAGGAAATATATTATTGTTAAAAATTTCACCATTATCATCTGCAATATTAACTAAAGGTAATTTATTTATTCTAATTGCAACATTATTATGGGCAACAGAAAATCTTATTTCAAAGCACACATTAAAAGAATTATCATCACGAACAGTTGCATTTGGAAGAATGGCATTTGGTTTTGGATTTATTCTAATGTTCTGGTTGTTTACAGGAAGAATGGAAGCTGCGTTTTCCACAACCTTACCACAACTAACATGGGTTTTGTTAACATCTGCATTTCTTTTCCTTTATGTTGCAAGTTGGTATTATGCATTGCAAAGACTTAAAGCAAGTGTTGCAACATCAATCTTATTACTAGGTAGTCCAATTACAACTGCATTAAGTATTATTTTCTTAAATACATCAGTTACAATTTCCCAAGGAATTGGAATGCTACTAATAATTGCAGGAATTGTAATGGCCGTCGGAATTGTACATCTAAAGAATTTAGTTAAGTATTTTATTCCTGTTCCTAATTCACAGAGATAATCAGATAGAGATTATAAAATGATAAAAGATACACCAGAACAACATTTCTTCAAATATGCTTGGCCTTGCACAGAGATAATTTTAACAGACAAAAGAATACCTCAGCAAAGGTTTGATGACCTAAAGTATGCAATTGAGAATAACATAACTCCTTCTAGAGAAATTTTAGAAGATACGTACAAAGTTGCATTTGCAAATCTTAAAGAGTTAGCAGAAAGACTTAGTAAAGAACAAAACAAAGAAATAAACTATTGGGATATGGAAGTTATCCAAAGATATTTCACAGAAGCAGAGCATAATATGTTTATTGAATCTGAGAAAGCCTTTTTCTGCAAATTCCCACCAGCTGTAAAAGATTTATGTAAAATACATACAGCAGTTATTGATAAGATTGAAGTAATTTCTGATAGAATTATTCTATTTGTGAAGTATAAGGATGATAAAGGGGAAGAAAAAGAAAGACGATGCCTTAATATTTATAATTTAGAAATAAAACCACAAGATAAAGTAATCATCCATTATGGCTATATTATTGAAAAAGCTTAATCAAAGAACTTCTGCCCAAATTTTCAAACTTTCAACTGCTTCTTGTTCAGGAATCTTTTGAATAATGATTCCTGCCTGAACAAACACATACTCCCCCTGCGTTAAATCAAAGTCAGTATTTAGAACTTCTCGTTTCTCACCAGGATACTCAACAATAACTATATCTCCATTAATCTCAATTATTTTACCTGGCATTGCTAAACACATTTTAATCTTATGATAATTATGAATTATTTAAAGGTTATGTAATTATTAAATAACAAAAGTGAAAATTTTAAATATCAAACAACTTTTCAACATATAAAATGAAAACAATCTTATGCTTTGGCAATGAATTCATAAAACAAGACAGTTTAGCTAAAGAAATTGCTAATGAAATTAACATGCCAGAAATTGAATTCATCATGTGTGATTCTCCCGATGACATATTAGAGTTTTCTAAAATTAGTCCAAATAAAGAAATTATTATTCTTGATGTTGTCCAAAATATAGAAGAACCAATGATAATAAACAATATTGATGATTTAGAAGCAGGTAAATTGTGTACTTTACATGATTTTGATGTTGGTTTTTTTCTAAAATTAATGAAAGAATTAGGACAAATAAAAGATATTAAAATAATTGGAATTCCTCAGACAGGAGATAAAGAAAAAATAAAGAAAGAAGTTATAAGAAGAATTAATGATAGTTCTGAGTAATGAGTTTTGGGTCTTGGGTTGGTTATGAGTTTCAGGTATTGGGTGTCACTGCATTTCTCATTACTAATTAACACAGAACCAACTCAGAACTACTTACTCACAACTCAAAACCAATTAAATTATGTTCTCTTAAACTTTACTTTCAAGAAATGCGTAGAACAAGAAAAACAAGGATCATACGCCCTAATCAATTTTTCAATCTCTAAAATCATCTTTTCTTTAGGTAAATCTAAAATTGTTGGAACAAATGCTTTAATATCGTCATTCATGTTTCTCAAATTTTGACAAGTAGGAGTAATTATGTTTGCAGCTTTAATCTTGCCTGCTTTAACAGTATATTCATGCCATAAAATACCACGAGGAACTTCTATAGCCGCAATACCATGCCCATCTTTGATTTTAATCTCGTGTGGTTTCTCATGTTTAAGTTCAACAAAATCAATTATTTCACTAACCCTATCAAGACAATGCACTAATTCAATTGCTTGAGCAAAATTATTCATAAAAGGATTAAAGTTTGGAAATTTATGTTTAGCTTTTTTTACAACTTTCTTTGCATCTTTACTTAACTGATCAAAATTATTATTAATTCTTGATAATGCTCCAACCATATAAGACATTCCTCGTTTAACAACAAAATTAGAAGTGCCATGCTCTTGATGGTACTCCTTAAGATAAGAATGTAATTCTTTCTGTGGAAAATTAGATGATTCAGAAACTAAATCACCATACAAAGTTGCATAGCCAAACTTATTTCTTAAAGAGAAGTATTGTGTTTTTCTTTCAAAATCAGGATATTCTAATTTAGCAAACAATTCTGCAGTTGTGATTGCATCACTTTTTCTCTCATCTGTTTCTTCTTTAATCTCGTCTAAACTTTCTTGTGTAGGCAAAGTCAGAAAACCACTAACTTGAGCAGAAACAGGATGTATATCTCTACCTGCAACTTTTTTAACAATATTATTTCCTAATTTTACTAATCTTAGTGCAGTACTTAATTCTCTTTTATATTTTTGAGCCATTGCAAGTGCAGATTCATAACCTAAAAAATCAGGTAAAGCTAAAAAATAGAGATGGGTAGCATGACTTCTTATTCTTTCTCCCAAAGTCATTAACTCTCTTAACATAATTGTTTGTTCAGATGGTTTAAACTTAATTGCACGTTCCATTGCTTGAATTGCACAAACGGTGTGTGCAGAACTACATATCCCACAAATTCGAGAAGTAATTTCTGGAGCTTCTTCATAAATTCTTCCTTTTACTAAGCCTTCAAAATATCTTGAACCTTCTGTTGATTGTAATTCACATTTTTTTACTTTACCATTATCAATAGAAAGGTTTAAACTAGCATGCCCCTCTATTTTTGTAATATGACTAAGTTTAATATTCTTGCTCATAGGTATCAATCCCCTTTTTAGCTAATTTTAGGCCAACAAAAGATTTCATTCTTTTTTTAATATGTGAAACATCAAATCCTTTTTTCTCTAACAAAGACATCATTGTTTTAATGTTAGCATCATCTGTAGGTCCTCTACAGCCCCAACATTCAAGACCACCAGAAGGACAGACAGCTCCGCAATTCCCTCTTGTAATTGGTCCTAAACATAATTTACCAGAATCTAACAAACAAGGATTTCCTTCTTTTCTACAATCAAAACAAACAGGTTTTTTATAAATTTCTGGTTTCTTGCCAAGTACAAAATCTTTAATAAAAGTAAGAATTTCATTTTTATCGGGAGGACAACCAGGCAAATAATAATCAACTTTAACATATTTATCAATTGGTGTTGGTTTCATGTCTGTAAGATGCATTGCTTTATGATAAACCAAATGTTTATAATTATCTTCTTTCATAAAATTTCTAAAAGCTGGAATTCCACCCGTACATGCACAAGCACCAATTGCAACCAACACTTTTGTTTTTGCTCTTATTTCTTTAAGCTCTTTAAGATCATTCTTTTTTGCAACTAACCCTTCCATAAAAACAACATCAAATTCTTTTGCACCTTCTAATTGTTTAATAAAAGGAAATGCCTTAATATCAATTAATTTAGTTAAATCAAAAAGTTTATCTTCATTAAAGAGAACACTAAGTAAACAACCTTGACAACCAGTAATTGCATAAAACCCAACTACTGGCTTCTTGTTTTTCTTCTTTTTCTCAATTTTTTGTTTTCTTAACATTTTTCAGTCGTTTTTATAATCCATTAGTTCGTCATATCTAAAAACAGGGCCATCTTTGCAGACATATACTCCATGTATCATACAATGTCCGCACTTGCCACCACCGCATTGCATTCTCCTCTCAGCACTGATATAAATTTGATCATTATTAAATTTTTTCTTCTTAAGGATATTAATAACGGTTTCCATCATTATTGGCGGACCACAAATAAACACAATTTTATTTTTATTATCAAATTTTGATTTTCTAATTAGCTCTGTAACAAAACCAACTTTACCATCATAACAGGATTTTGCAGGTGCCTTATCATAGCTAACATTCAAACAAAACTTTTTTTCCCATGATTTAAGTTGCTCTTCAAATATAACATCATCCGGAGATCTATATCCAAGATACAACAAAACATCTTTGAAATCAGTTCTATTTTTTGTAATATATTCAATAACTCCCTTTAATGGTGCAATGCCACAACCACCACCAACAATAATTACATTATTCCCTTTAAAATAATGCATAGGATATCCTCTACCAAATGGTCCTCTTGCAAACACAAAACCACCTTTTTTTAGGTTACCTAATGCTTTAGTAACATTTCCTACTTCCCTAATACTTAACTCAACATACTGATCCGAGTAAGAACAAATTGAAATTGGACATTCACCAATTCCAGGAATACCAACCATCATAAACTGCCCAGGATCATGTTTAACTTTCCAATCAAGCTTGAGAGTAAAATTAATAGAGGTTTCCCTTTTAAAATCAATAATTTTCTTTTTCTTAGGTACAAGCCCATAAACCAAATCTACTTTTTGAGGTTTTTTTGCTGTTCTAGACTTTTTCACTTTTTTATTTTTCAGTGATTTTTTTGTAGATTTTGTTTTTGTTTTTTTGTTTTTTATCATTTTCTATTTTTCAGATTATTTTTTAGGTTTTTTAACATTAGGTTTTTTTGTTTTCATGTTATTTAAAATCCCAACAAAGTCAATTCTTGTAGGACATCCACGAATACATCTCCCACAACCAGAGCAAAGATGTTTGCCATGTTTTTCATTAAAATATTGGAGCTGGTGATAAATCCTATGTTTAAATCTATGTTCACGATCACTTCTAAATATATGATTACCAGCAACTTCACTAAAATCTTTTAACTGACAAGCAGACCATTCTCGAATTCTTTTTCCGTTTTTTAGATTGGAAATATTTACTTTATCTTTAAATTCAAAACAATAACAACTTGGACAAAGCGTGTTACATGAAGTACATCCTAAACAAAGATCAACTCCTTTTTTCCAATTTTTATGATCATAAAATGGTGCAATATTCTTTTTTTGTAATCTGTTTGCATTTTTAATTACCTTTTTCCTAGCACTTAATCTTTCAGTTGTTTTCTTAAAAAATCTAATTCTTTGTTTTAGAAACCAAGCTCCTTTTTTTGAACCAATCTCTACTAAAAAATAATCTCCCCTATCATAAAA
>Ga0066610_10000082_pt1 | contig 63741 bp, 52 predicted proteins | sample SaaInlV_DNA_165m_FD_60375 | JGI IMG/M metagenome (GOLD analysis project Ga0066610, IMG submission 60375) | Marine microbial communities from expanding oxygen minimum zones in the Saanich Inlet - SI075_LV_DNA_165m | ecosystem: Environmental > Aquatic > Marine > Unclassified | place: British... | reverse complement strand
CCATTATTAGCTCGGCCTTGTAGCTCCATGCTAGTACCGATCCGACCCTGTGTATCTTGTGCAACACCGGCCAGATCATCAGTACTGAATTTTCTATTTTTGAAATCAACACCAATATGTACAGTACCTTCATCACCTTGCATAGGTACAGCTGTAGCCCTTACAAGATAAGCGTATTTATCACTATTAACAATTCCCAAAGGATTGTTTTCTTCTAGTCCTCTAGTAGCAACAGATAGATTCAATGTAAACATATCAGCCATCATACCAGCATTAACACCTAGCCACGTTCTTGTTAGGCCAGCAGCATCTGAAGCTGCAGATCTTTCCATAAATAACAAGTTACTTGAGCTGGCTGTATGCTGCATACCAAAAGGCATGTACTGTTGGCCAACATTCACGTGGAAATTATCACAATTCCACTTTAAATAAGCTTTTTGAAGATGAGAACTAGTAGTGTTGGTTACATTGCCATTCATCTTATATTGGATAGCAAAACTTAGATCATCTCTGCCCAAGCTACCTTTAGCGAATAGATCGGCGCGACGTAATTTTGCACCATTTGGAAAATCGTTGGTTGCACCAGTTTTCTTTCCACTTCCTGAAAAAAATGATGTATGCTCTTGAATCCTACCACCAAAATCGACATCCAGAGCCGCAGCTGTTGAGCTCGCTCCAAATAATAATGTGGCTACCAGTAATACACGTCTCTTTGAAAAAGAGGAGTTTGGGTATGTACTCAATTTACTCTCCCTAGTTTTTTATAACCTTTAAATGCGAATAAGCCAAACGAACAACCAACAATAAGGTTGTTACTGTTTCATATCATAGTCAATTAGAAAGACATGTGCAACACCACCTAAAAAGTTTTTATTAGCCCGCAATAATCAATACAACTAATTTTTTTTGTGTATTTATCCTCATAAGTTCTTGACCAAACATCAAACAACACCGCATACTCTCTCTCTAACAACAACGATAATGATGGGCAACATGGCACAGAAAATACACTTCAATAATGCTTCGTACTTAACCAGCGCAACAAAGTTAGGCGAATGTCCCACGGATATTATAGCAGAAGTCGCTTTCATCGGCCGATCGAATGCAGGCAAATCTAGCGCAATTAATGCTATAACTAACCAAAAGTCCCTAGCAAAAACTAGTAAAACTCCCGGTAGAACGCAAATGATTAACTTTTTTGCTCTGACCCTGGAGCATAACTTGGTTGATTTGCCTGGCTATGGTTACGCTCGAGTAATGTCCGATACTAAACAGTCTTGGGAAACAATGATCACCTCATACCTTTTAAATAGAGATGCCCTAAAAGGATTAATTATTTTAATGGATATTCGCCACCCATTTAAAGAGAGTGATATTCAAACTTTACGATGGGCTGAGTCCTATAACATACCTGTACATGTAGCCTTAACCAAATCCGACAAATATAAAAATGGACCTGCGAAGAATATCTTCTTTTCTGTACAGAAACAGCTTAAAGAAATTTCCCCAACCTCAAGTGTCTCACTGTTCTCTGCGATGAATAAAACAGGCGTTGAACAGCTCCAAGACAAGATTCGTGCATGGTTGACTCAAAATAGCTAGTGCGCGGCACCCCAATTACTACCAGCACCAATTTCTACCAACAGCTCAACATCAAGACTTGCTGCGGTAGTCATTTTTTCTTTTATCATTTGCGCTGCCGTCTTGACTGAATCTTCTGTAACCTCAAAAACTAATTCATCATGCACCTGCATAATAAGCCTTATATCATCATCACTTCTATCTTGCAGTTCATCATGTATACCAATCATTGCTCGCTTGATGATATCAGCTTGACCGCCCTGCATGGGGGCATTTATTGCAGCTCGCTCTGCAGCCTTTCTTCTGATCGCATTGCTGGAAGTAATATCTGGTAAATATAATCTTCGTCCAAACAAAGTTTCCACAAATCCATGCATATGTGCAAAATCTCGAGTTCGCTCCATAAATTTTTTCACACTAGGAAATTTTGCAAAATATGAATCTATATATTCTTGTGCTATACCTCTCTCAATAGACAGCTGTTGCGACAAACCAAACGCTGACATCCCATACATTAAACCAAAATTAACTGCTTTCGCGTGACGTCGCTGTATATCAGTTACGGCATCTAGGCTCACATCAAATACTTCGGCGGCAGTAATTTTATGTACATCCTGATTATCCTTAAATGCCTGCAACAACTGCTCATCTTTGGAAAAATGTGCCATTATTCTTAACTCAATTTGAGAGTAATCTGCTGAAATAATCATATACCCTGGCGAGGCAATAAACGCTTCTCTAACTCTGCGTCCATCAGCAGTTTTAATAGGAATATTTTGCAAATTAGGCTCTGTTGATGATAGACGCCCGGTCGACGTTATGGCTTGATGATAAGAGGTATGTATTCTGCCAGTTATTTCTGAAACCCTCTGTGGCAAACTATCTGTATACGTTGATTTAAGTTTATGAAGACCTCTATAAGACAAAATTATATTTGGCAACTCATACCCCTTGGCCAGCTCAACCAAGACCTGCTCTGCTGTTGATGGCGCACCTTTAGGAGTCTTGCTAATCACTGGCAAGCCAAGCTTCTCAAAGAGTATTTCCTGTAATTGCTTGGGCGAATTAAAATTAAATTCCTCACCTGCCAAAGCAAAAGCACTCTCTTTACAAGCATCCAGCTTGATTGCTATTTCCTGACTTTGCCTTGCTAATTCTTGACTATCTATCAGTACACCACAACGCTCCATTGCTAATAACACCCGAACTAGAGGCATTTCAATCTCATAGAACACACTATGCAAACCTTTAATATTATCAATCTTAGGTTTCAAAACGTTATAAAGCTGGTAAACAATATCGGAATTTTCACAGGAGTACTGTGTGGCGTCCTCCACACTCACTTTACTGAATGGGACTTGCTTCGCTCCCTTGCCAGCCACCTCCTCATATGTGCTAGCTTCATGCTCTAAAAATCTTAAAGCACAACTAGGTACGTCGTGACGGCCAGCAACACTATCGTATACATATGACGCTAACATGGTATCAAATACTTTTGTTTTTACATCAATATTTAAATTTTTCAAGACACCTGCATTATATTTAATGTCGTGAACAATAATAATTTTACTAGTATCAGACACAATATCTTCTAAAAGCTCAATAATAGCGTCTACCGGTAATTGTGTTGGTACCCCCTCATAAGCGTGACCAACAGGAACGTAAAAGTATCGTTCTGCCACTGTGATCGCCACGCCAATTAATTGTGCAACCATAGAGTTAGTACTGGTGGTTTCTATATCTATAGCAACCAATTCATTTGTATTAAGCAACCCGATCATTTCTGCTAATTGGGCGTCATCAAGCACAGTTTCATACTTATTATTGGGCTGCTTCTGTCCTGCTCCTTGGTTTTTCAATTCTACAGTCCACTTTTTAAACTCTAGTTTTTTGAACATTTTATATAAGCCTTCATTGTCTGGCTCACCCAAAATTGCAGTGCTGATATCTTGCTCTAAATCTAAATCTTGTACGACCGTTACTAATTTCACATATAAAGGGATGTCTACAATCGCCGCCCGTAAGTTTTCTCCAACCTTTCCTTTTATATTCTCAGAATTTGCAATAATGTTATCTAATGTTTTATATTCATCCAACCATTTTACTGCTGTTTTTGGTCCAACCTTACTCACCCCTGGAATATTATCAACACTATCACCGACCAATGCCAAATAATCCACCATTTGCTCCGGGTAAACTTTAAATTTTTCAAAAACTCCAGCTCGATCCATTATCAAATTAGTCATTGTGTTCACTAGTACTATATTTTCATTAACCAGCTGCGCCAGATCTTTATCACCGCTAGAAATTAATGTGAACAACCCCTTCTCATTTGCTTGTCTAGAAAGCGTGGCAATAACATCATCTGCCTCAACGCCTGGAACAATTATGACGGGGATCCCCATTTTTTTAATGATTTCAATGACATGGGGTATTTGCACAGCTAACTCTTCAGGCATTGTACTTCTGTTGGCTTTATACTCAGGAAACATTTTATGTCGAAAATTTCCCCCAGGAGCATCAAACACCACCACAAAACAGTCGGTCTTATAACTATCCATAAGGTTGCGCATCATGCTCACAACACCATAAATTGCACCAGTAGGCATACCTTCACCATTTATTAGTGGGGGCAAAGCATGAAACGCACGAAATAAATATGCAGATCCATCTACAAGAACAAATGGATTACTAGGAATTTTACTCATCAATTATATGCCTAAATTTTCAAGTCCTACTATCCTACAAGAGCGGCTCTTTCCCGTAAACCAGGGATCTGGTTATACTATTAAAAAGGAGTGTTTTATGTCGGTATATACTTTAGTAGGCCATACTCATATTGAAAAATTTTTACACAATTATGGATTGAGCTTAATTCAAGCTACACCAATTAAAAAAGGTACGGTAAATAGTAACTATCGTATTAGCACCAATCGTGGTAATTACATCATGACCATTTTTGAAAACATGCAACAAGTGGACATCTCTCCTATCTTTTCATTAACTAGCCAACTCTATAACCTAAATCTTAAATGCCCCATGCCAATACCTGACAAGCAAAATAATTATATTGGAAGTATTGCTAACAAGCCCACAGCCATCATCTCGGCTCTACCTGGTGATGAGCCTCAGCCCATTCAAACAGTGCATGCTAAACATATTGGGGCCTGGCTAGGTAAAATGCATTACATTTCGGATAGCATTAGATTACCTAAAATTTCTAACCCAATGGGAACGATGTGGCGCAGCACTACTTTGCAGAAAATAGAAAACTTATTAAATAAAACAGATAAAACCAACCTTGACCGTATTTTTTCAAATATTCACACTATATCGATGAATGGTGCCAGTTTTGGTTTCTGTCATGGTGACCTGTTTCCTGACAACTCTCTCTTTAACGATACAACGTTATGCGGAGTTATAGACTTTTATTATGCTTGCAGCAGTTATTTTATTTATGATTTAGCAATTTGTGTAAATGCTTGGTGCTTTGATGATTCTGGAAACTTTATTGAAAGTCGATATGATGCTTTAGTGACTTCATATCAAAAATATAACCCCCTCAGCACAATCGATACAACGCTGTGGAATCAAGCCTTACAGCTTGCGGCCCTAAGATTTTGGCTGTCTCGATTACACTCTCTTTATACCGTAAAGAAAGAGAGTATGATTTCAGTAAAAAATCCAACACCAATGCTCCGAATCATAGACTTTCATCTCAAGCATTCATTAAAGCTGATCCCAGAGGCCAAACCCATGGCCCTGTAAAAGTGTAGCTGGAATTCTAATCAACAATTTCTAACTTAGCATATCCTATGGCCAACCATTTTGTTCCAGATATTTCGAACTGAATGTTAATTCTCGCCCGCTCTCCATCACCCTCAAAATCTGTAACCACACCTATGCCAAACTTTTTATGTGACACTCTCTGGCCAAGACTATACCCTGCACACGATGTCCCTTTGGTTACTTTCGTAGAACGGTATTGTGTATACCCATATGCCTTGCCTCCATATGCGGGATTTTTAGGGGCAATAGGCATGCGATAATGTGCTGGTGGACTTACCTCCATTTTCCTACTTTTACTGTTTTTGAACTTAGCAGGAATCTCCTCGATAAATCTAGAAGCCGTCCTGATATCTTCACGCCCAAATAACCTACGTCGATTCGCATGAGTAATGTGCAACATCTGCATCGCGCGAGTTATGCCAACGTAACAGAGCCTACGTTCTTCCTCAACTCCCATAGGATCATCTTTTGTTAAATAATGTGGAAAAAGACCTTCTTCTACACCACAAATAAATACCATTGGAAACTCTAATCCCTTAGCAGAATGTAATGTCATCATCTGCACAGCATCTTGGTCATGAGACTTCTTATCACCAGAATCTAACGCTGCATAGGAAATAAACTCTAATATCACCTCGGCATTAGTTAAATTAGCACCACTTTCTTGGCTTTGACTAACAAAATCACCAGAAGCATTAATTAACTCTTCTAAGTTTTCTGCACGAGCCTGTGCCTTCTCGCCACGCTGCTCTTTAAAATGTACTAAAAGACCACTTTTTTCAATTATTTTAACAACGACATCCGCAAGCGTTCCTGTTTGCATTATTTCTTGCAAGCTCTCAATAATTTTCAGGAATGTTTCCACGCCACCGCGAGCTTTGCCCGTTAACAAAGATTCATCTACAGCTATTTCACCAGCTTGCAACAAGCTAACATTATATTGCGCTGACACGGCTCTTATTTTTTCAATGCTTTTCGCACCCACACCGCGCGGGGGTACGTTAATAACCCTCTCAAAAGCAGAAGTATCATCTGGACTTATCACTAAACGTAAATATGCCATTGCATCTTTAATTTCAGCTCTCTCGAAAAAGCGTAGCCCTCCATATATTACATATGGGATACCAACTCGAACAAATGCTTCTTCTAAGACTCGTGATTGTGCATTGGAACGATATAAAACAGCAACATCTTTAGCATTTTTCCCTTGTGCTAAATAGTCCTGAACCTTCCGTACTACATATAAAGATTCATCATCTTCATTTAAGGCACCATAAACTTGAATTTTATCTCCTGGACCAGCATCAGTCCAAAGATTTTTACCCATTCTCTGGGTGTTATTACTAATTAGTGAGTTTGCAGCGGATAAAATTAACTCGGTTGAGCGATAATTTTGCTCTAAGCGAACCACTTTACAATTAGCATAATCTTTTTGAAACTTATCAATATTTTCAACTTTAGCGCCACGCCACCCATAAATAGACTGATCATCATCTCCAACTATCGTAATTGAATGTGCCCGCATTGCTAGCTTTTGTAACCATGCATATTGAATTGTATTCGTATCCTGAAACTCATCTACCAATATATGTGTGAATTTTGCCTGATATCGTGCTAAAACCACGGCATTATCAAGTAATTCGTATCCACGTAAAAGTAATTCTGCAAAATCAACGAGCCCTTCGGTTAAGCAAATTTCATCATAACGCTTAAAAACTTCAATAAAAACTGCTTCATGTGTATGCGTTGCAACTAAAGAACCTGATCTAAGCCCCTCATCTTTTTTACCATTAATATAATACTGAGCTTTCTTCGGAGGCCAGTTATCTTCATCAACCTCCATTTGCTTCATTAGTCGCCTAATGATTGCCAACTGATCTTCAGAATCTATAACTTGGAAATTATCCGGTAAGCCCACCTCTTTATTGTTTTGGCGCAACATTTTATGCGCCAAGCCATGAAATGTCCCCACCCACATTGAGGCAACGTCACCATCGACCATATCCTGCAAACGGCGCCTCATTTCATGGGCAGCCTTATTCGTAAAGGTAACTGATAAAATCTGTCCAGGATAGACGTTGTGATTTTTTATTAGCCAGGTAATTCTCTGTACAAGAACCCTAGTTTTTCCACTGCCGGCACCAGCTAAAACAAGTAACGGTCCGATATCCGCACATACAGCTTCTAGCTGCTGCGTATTTAAATCTTCTAACACGACAATACTGCTTATTGAAAAACTTATGCTAATTCTATCAAAAAGATTATGGCTCCGCAGCTCATTTTATTATTATTAGCTATCATGCCGCCAGGTGCCATCGTCTTGCCGACAAGCCTGACCCTTCAAAACTTCCTGCTTGCCCTCAATAAACACTGTATTTGTATAGCTGCGACACACTCGATTTGATTTTTCAGTAGTGTTAGTTACCACAAAGTTACCGCGATGATTGGTGTTTGGATTTTTCCAAGAAGATACAACGTTATCTGGCTGTTTTTCTAATGTGCGATAAGCTGCTTGATTTGCTAGCTCTTTATCTCGGTGATCCATTTTGGCACCAACATGAGCTCCCAGCTGTGCCCCCAGAAGGGTGCCGATAGCAACTCCAGCCAACTGACCATTACCTTTACCAAACTGAGACCCAACTAAGGCACCAGTTGCAGCGCCAATAAATGTTCCAGCACTTTCTTTTGGGCCATCAGCAGTACAGCCAGTAAGAAATAATACTAGCAATACTGTGCTTATAATGATTTTATGCTTCACAAGGTCTCCCCAAAATAAAAACGTCGACTGTCTGTTATTATAGGCAATTTTGGCAGAGACCGGAATATTTTTTGGTTATAAACACTAGTTTGCTGGTTATTCAGCCAACTCTTTTAGCGCTTTTAATACTGTTACTTTCACAGCGTTCATTGCTGGCTTTGCTGCTATTTTAACTTCAGTACCAGTTAAAGGGCTAACCATAGTACGTGCTTTAGTAGCTTTCTTTTTTATTTTTCTAAGCTTTAAGCCAAGAAATGGTAAAATAATTTCGCCAGAACCACGCTTTTTCAGGTGTCCACGCATTACGCCCTTTAATTCTGCAAACACGGCTTCTACTTGTACTTTAGTTAGCCCGGTGTTTTCAGATAAAATATTTAAAATATCAGCTCTAGTATGCTTGTCTTTAAAGGTTGGTGAGGTTTTTTTAGCAACCCGCTTTACCTTTACGCTTACTTTAGGTTTAACCTGTTCTTTATCTTGTGTCTTTACTTTCTCTTGTGCCTTTACTTTTTTTACAGACATTAAAATCTCCATTACGTCAATCAATAGCGCGCATTATGACAACAGATTTCACGAAAAGCAAGCAGGCCTTTTATTTATCCTATAAATCTAAGACTTCTATACAAGAAGGGTTATCATAACTTGGAAAGTTTATTCTTCTGCTAACCTTATGAAGCGCCAAATTTACCGAAAAGTCACTTGTGAAATCTAAATGCCGCTTGCGTCGTCTTTGCAACCATGGTGCAACCTCGTTAGCATTTAATAATAACGGCATACGAGAATGTAGACGATTTATCTTGGTAGTAGCTTCCCTGGTAATTACAGCACAAGTATTTTCTGAGTATATGCCTGCCATGTACAACAACCCACGGGGATCATGAACATAGTACGGCTGCTTTGATGAGCCCACACTTTCCCACTCATAATAACCTGAGGCAATAATAACACATCGATTATTCTTATAAGAAAATGCAAATGTTCGCTTCTCTGTTATTGTTTCAAATCGTGCATTAATAAATGGCTTGCCTTGATGCCAACTTGGTGAAAAGCCCCAGGACATAAATTCCAGACATTCAGGCTCGCGCAACACTAAAACCACATCATCAGGAGCTATATTATATCTGGGCCTATAGGCAACATGATTAGTAAACCCTAGTTTTTGCTTAAGGTTTTCATAATTAATTCCCAAAGCAAACCTTCCACACATAATTTTACTCCACAGTAACTGACTTGGCTAAGTTACGGGGTTGATCGACATCAGTACCCTTAAGTACTGCAACATAATATGACAATAACTGTAGAGGTATACTATAAACAACAGGCGCTAATGCTTCGCTGGTTTTGGGCATTTGAAAGTGATGCGCTGCATGCTCTGATTGAGCACCAAAAACAAAAACTTCCCCACCCCTGGCACTAACCTCACTAATATTTGCAGTGACCTTATCAAAAAGGCGATCTTCTGGTAACAGAAATATCACAGGCATGTCCTCATCAACCAAGGCTAATGGTCCATGCTTAAGCTCACCAGCTGGATACGCCTCCGCATGAATATAAGACAACTCTTTTAATTTTAGCGCTCCCTCCAATGCAATAGGAAACAACATCCCTCGCCCTAAAAACAAGACATGATTTTTGTTGGCCAGCTTGTGAGCCAAATCTTTAAGTTTGTCTTCCTGAGCAAGCATTTGAGTAACCAGCTGCGGCAACTCACGTAAATCCTCACAAGAAAATTCTATATTTTGTATTCCAGCTAATGCATTGGTTAACATATACAAGCCTACAAGCTGTGTAGTAAACCCTTTTGTCGTTGCCACACCAATCTCTGGTCCAGCATGGGTTAACAAACTTAGATCACAGCAGCGCATTAGAGAACTTTCCGGAACATTACAAATAGCTAAAGACCCCAAAAGATTTGCATCTCCGCGCACATCCGCTAATGCAGCTAATGTATCTGCTGTCTCTCCTGATTGAGAGATTGCTACAATCAATGTTCCATGAGGCATGGCTCGTCGTCGATAACGAAATTCACTAGCAATTTCTACATTACACGGCAATCCTGTAAACTCTTCAATCCAGTAACGACCAACCACACCTGCATGGTAGCTAGTTCCACAAGCAATAATTTGTACATACCTGACGTTGGCAAAAATATCTTTTGCTTTACTGCCAAACACTTCTGGAACAACCACGCCATTAGAAATACGGTCTGAAATCGTATCTTCAATTGCCTGAGGTTGTTCAAAAATTTCCTTATGCATGTAGTGCTTATGACTGCCTTTATCTGCAACATCAAAAGAAATAGCTCTCTTTTTTATCTCCCGGCTCACATTGCTCCCAGAACGATCAAAGCACTCAACTCCGGAACGAGTTATTTTTGCAACATCACCATCTTGTAAATAAATAAATTCCTGGGTCAATTTCTGCAATGCTAATGGATCTGAGGCAATAAAATGCTCCCCTACCCCCATACCAACAACTAGAGGGCTACCCTCTCTTGCCACAATTAAAGTATCTGGGTCCATTACATCTATAACTGCAATAGCATATGCTCCTCTTAACCGAGCAATAGTGCTATTCACTGCAGTAAATAGATCTACCTCGCCTTCGTGGAGCTCATTATATATGCAGGCTGCAATAATTTCTGAATCGGTATCTGAACTAATATCATTAGCTTGTAACTTTAATTCTTGCGCCAGAGCTTTGTAGTTCTCAATGATTCCGTTATGTACCAAAGCTATTCTTGAACCAAACAAATGTGGGTGTGCATTATTTTCATTTGGCTCACCATGCGTAGCCCACCTTGTATGTGCAATGCCAATTTTCCCCTGTGCTTGCTCTTCATCAATACTATTAACTAGCTCAGAGACCTTCCCAGCACAACGCTGTCGATTTATCTTTCCAGCATTTATGAGAGCAACACCAGCCGAGTCATAGCCCCGGTACTCTAACCGTAACAAGCCATCAAGCAATACTGGTAATATATTTCGCTCTCCAATAGCACCAACTATTCCACACATATCCGCCCCTTAAGTTGTTTTATCTTTTTTTTCCTGCAAAGCTAATAACGCCTTACTTTCTTTACTGATCTGTTTTTTGAGATTTACTGTTAGTTTTTTTGCTGGGGCATCTTCCATTAATGTTGTCCCGGCAGCCAACAAAGCTCCCTCACCAATTTCAACCGGCGCAATCAGCTGACATCCAGACCCAATAAAAGCGCCATTGTTTATCTTAGTTAAATGTTTATTTTTTCCGTCATAATTACAGGTAATGGTGCCAGCACCAATATTTACCCCAGAGCCAACTATAGCGTCACCAATATAACTCAAATGATTAATCTTGGAGGATTCAGCCACTGTCGTATTTTTAGTTTCGACAAAGTTACCTATTTTCACTCTGTCTTTTAGAACCGTTTTCGGCCGGATTCGAGCAAATGGCCCAACGTCACATCCGGCCCCAATGATGGCTCCATCGATAATGCTATTTGCTTTAATGTGGGCTTGTGCAAATATTTTACTATTGCGGATCACACAATTTGGCTCAATATAAACCTCGTCTCCAAGCTCAACTTCACCTTCAAATACACAGTTAATGTCTATGCTTACATCTTTACCACAAACAAGATTGCCGCGAATATCACAACGTTGAGGATCAAAAATACGCACCCCATTCTGCAATAATTTCTTAACTTGCCGTGCCTGCATCTGCCGCTCTGCATGTGCTAAATCAACATGTGAATTAATTCCCAGAGCATGAGTCATGGGAATTTGTTGTGCTATAACACGCACACCACTAGCTACCGCTAATTCAATAAGGCTGGTTAAGTAATACTCTCCACTACTGCTGCTTTTTACTAAACTTTGCATCCACAACTTTAATTTCTGAGTAGGAAAGATTAAAACACCAGTATTAATTTCAGTAATTTCAAGCTCACTAGCACTGGCATCTTTATGTTCAACAATTTTGGTTACAGAACCATTAGGATTACACACCACACGGCCCAGACCAGATGGTTCTGTAACCTGAGCACTAAGTATGCCAACGTCATTGGGACCAGTTTTTTCTAGTAAAGAATTAATATCTTCGGTTGTCACCAGAGGCATGTCTCCAAGCAACACTAGAGTTTGAGTTGCTTTAACATCCAAAGCATTCTCCAAAGCAACCCGCACAGCATGCCCTGTTCCTAACTGTAGCTCCTGGTGCACCCAAGATAGCCCCCGCTCTTCAGCCAGGCCCATTAAGACCTCACCTTGATGCCCATGAACAATAGATATTAACTCTGGATTGAGTCCAGCAGCAGCCTCCACTACCCACAAGAACATTGGTTTGCCGGCAACCTTGTGTGCTGGCTTGGGTAAACTACTTCCCATACGTGTTCCCTTGCCTGCGGCAAGTACGACAACTAGCAAACTCATTGGCATTCCCCACTTTTTGCCGAATAATAACATAAAAATACTAATACTGTTTGTATAGTCGCATTCCCCCCCAAGATTAAGATACAATGTTTCCATGAAAGGAATATATCGAACAAATGGATTTGGGTTGCTCGAGGTTTTAATAACAGCCTTGGTGCTTTCTATTGGCCTTCTTGGGACCGCAGTGCTGAATGTTAAGTCTGCAAAGTTAGCCCACAAAGTAAAACATGCATCGAATGCAGCCTTACTTGCCAATGAGCTAGCCAGCTCCATGTATGCCAACCCTTTAGAAATATCCACAGGCACCGCTGGCGCCTATCACCTAATACTCAATAACAACAAACAAGACAGCCTCAACTTTAATTGCTCAAACCCAGAGCAATGCTTCCAGACTCGAGCCAGTGGCGGAAGTTACTGGTGGGAAAAATCAACTATTTCTGGCCGCGACTGCCGTAGCAACGAATGCTGGTCTGTAGAGCAAGCTATTTTTGATATCATCATGGTTAATGAAAAAATTGCCGCCCAGCTCCCTGAAGGCAGGATATCTGCATTTACCCACTCTGAAGGAGAGTATACATTAACAATAAGTTGGACCGATCCCAAGAGCGAAATCTCACCATCGACAACAGTGAAAATCCCTTATGATGGCTCAGCATTTGATCCCGCAATTAGGATCCGACAAATACCTTATGCTCTTTACATGTCAGATACAACGCCTAAAACTGGAGAGACTCAAACCTTGCCAGATACCATTCTGGAACCTTGGCTTTTATATTTTCACAGCTGGCTTGATAATGTCAGGCGCCCGGTACCAGAAGAAGGAAGATATACGCACGACGTGGATAACTCAGTTGTCGAAGACATACACAGCGGCTACGTAAACAATACCCAACTAAACTCAATATGTGATAATCACGAGCTACAAAACAATGCTATTTGCGACAGGGAATTCCCAGACACTCAACCAATAATTATAGATACAGCGGAAACATCATCCATCGGCAGCATCATTAGCCCAGCAACCCTATCCACATCGCTTAGACAGGATGGCTCTATTCCCGAGGGACGAGCAACCCCCCTAGAGACATTCGCCACCCCGGCACCAATACCAACTAACGGTGGATGGTCGTCCTGGAGTAGAGTCCGTGGACCCCGCGCGAATTGCGGATACTATACACGTTCATGCACCAACCCGAAGCCTGAGCATGCAGGGGCTCAATGTGCCGGCTCTCCCGGTGAGTGTAGAAGTCATGGCTGTCAGGTCACTTCAGATCCGGTTACTTTTCTCACAGGAGGGATATGCCAGAGGAAAAGCAAGAAGAGATGGGGCATCAGATTCTACTGGTGGGTATGTAGTCCTATTACCTCATGGACAAGCCTTACCGTATACGAAAGTCCAAACTGCTAAACATGGGTATGAATAGACAGCCCTAGCTCACGTGTGACTTTCTTTTGTCTAAGGCTTTTCATTGATTATTGTAGCGGCAATGACTTAGTATAAATCTAATAGAACCCAAGTAAGCAATGTCTATCAACACCCAGCTCTAATTTTCCACTAAAACTTATTATTTTTTCTAATAATCCAGGTCATGTCTTAGCGATAACACCTGTAACCACCAACCACATGTTACCGGAAATTTTCATTAAACAAGGTATCTTTTTTCTTGCTGCAAGTTATCTTTACCCCCTGTATCCATCTATCTAGTACCGCACTTTGCTGGTAAAGCTTTTGTTATGTCTATGATATTTAAAGTATTGGCATCACTTTGACTCAGCGGCCTCTACTGCTCAACAGATAAATTAATTCCCCCCTCAATGCCCCCCACCAACTTCAAGATACTTGGTATTAAGCATCTTGTGGGAACCTACACTTTCGCGCACCGCGCTGGAATTATGGAAAAAACTTGGCTCATCTAGCATTCCTGTTCTCGAACCCTACTTACCGTAAATATTTCTCTAATTGCCAGGAAATATGTCCATTTTTATAATTCACCCATAGGCAACTTCTGTAGTTACCTTTCTCTTGAGCCAACGCGGTCAGGCATGCTAAAGTGCTCGGGCACGAACAAAAGACAGAGGCTTCCATGAAATATTTATCAACATGCCCGGTAGGCTGTGAATCAACCCTTGTAACTACAAATATTTCTATGCCTGAGGGTAATCTTTTGGGGTGCTCATTATGCGATCAACTAATCAGTCAATGCACAGAGAATAGATATCATGAATCGATGACTGAGTTTGATGTTGCACATGGCACAACCCCAAGCATTAACAATAAAAAAAGAGCATACCGACTACATTCAAAAAGACTTGCTCAAATAACTTCAGCCATTGGGGCTCCAGCTCAAGAAATCAAGCTCTTAGATGTAGGCTGCTCCAGCGGAGCATTTTTAAATTCAGCTCGCAGTTTAGGTTTTAAAACTTTTGGTGTTGAGCCTGCAAAACAAGCTGCAAACACAGCCAAACAATCTGGTTTAAATGTCGTTGCAGGAACTTTAGAGCAAGCCAAATATGCAAATAATTCTTTTGATGCTATTACTTTATTTGAGGTTATTGAACACTTAAAAGAGCCTAAACTATTAATGCAAGAAATCTATAGAGTTCTTAAGCCTGGAGGGATCCTCCTTATTAGCACCGGCAACAGTAAAAGCTTAACTGTTAGATGCTTAAGAAATAAATGGGATTATTTTTCAATAGGTGCGCATGGCGGGCACATTAGCTTTTTCAATCCTAAATCAATGGCTATGTTAGCAAAAACTGTTAACCTTAGGATCCGCAGCAATGTAACTATTAACAATCGATTTGCATATAGAGCTAACACTTCGAAAATAACATATCGGCTGTTAAAAATAGTCTCTGAAGCATTGAACCCTATAGTGAAAAGGTTAAACATGGGACATGACATGATTGTTGTAATGGAAAAAAACACCCAAACATCAACCTGACATTAGACGCGCTCACATTCCGCACGCCGCAGCCAATACTTTTGAAATTTCTGCTGGATTTCCGGGTTAATATTTCCATATGCCATGTTAAAGATATTTACAGATCTTTCTAGAGTTTTCATGCCCTTACACACACAAGACCATGCCTATGATAGGCTTACGGAAGGACACGATTTTTCACTAATGCTCTTTGTACAAAAAACATCTTATTTGGCATTCCACTTTTGAACTGAGGTTTCAACAAAAACATCACGGCCAGATTAATGGCATGTTTTCATCCAAACCATGAAGTATAAAAGGTATATAATTTACAACATCTAACTAGATTAAATTTGAAATTTTGATCGCAACACCAGAAGTAGGAACCAAGAATTTCTTTATTTTAATTCTACATTCTAACAACAGAATCAAACAAAAAAATTCTTGTAATGTACATTACCCTCTAAGCTTTCTGATAACCCTTAGCTGCGCTAAGGCCAACATCAACTCCGAATGAGCCTTAGTATAATCAATTTTGCCATCACCACCACCGCTCATTGATTGTTCGGCCTGACTAATAGCTAATTTAACTGCCTGCTCATTCATTTCTTCACACTGAATGGCTGAGTCACCAAGAATAATAGTTCTCTTAGGTTGCACCTCTAGCATCCCCCCGAAAACTACAAGCCCCTCTTCTCGACCATCAACATCTTCAAACCACAAGGGCCCTGGTGCCAAGGATGTTAATAATGGCGCATGACCATAACGTATCTCAAGCTCACCTTCAATCCCAGTAACAAATAGCTTGGTTGCAACACCCGAAAAAATTTCAGTTTCAACGGTTACAATAGACAACTCAAATGTATTCACATTCGCCCCCTATAATGACTTGGCTTTCTCTACGGCCTCATCAATGCCACCGACCATGTAAAACGCCTGCTCTGGCAGGGAATCATATTCACCGTTAATGATTCCTTTAAAGCCCCTAATGGTTTCTTTCAAGGGCACATACTTCCCTGGAGATCCAGTAAAGACTTCGGCAACAAAAAATGGTTGTGACAAGAATTTTTGTATTTTTCTAGCCCTGGCCACAGTTAACTTATCTTCCTCGGAAAGCTCGTCCATTCCCAAAATAGCAATAATATCTTTTAGCTCTTTATAGCGCTGCAATGTTTCTTGTATTTGCTGGGTAACCTCATAATGCTCATTACCAACCATCTGCGGATCTAGCTGCCTTGAAGTTGAATCTAAAGGATCAACCGCCGGGTAAATACCCAGCTCAGCAATCTGTCTTGACAGCACGACTGTTGCATCCAAATGTGCAAAGGTTGTTGCTGGTGACGGATCGGTTAAATCATCAGCAGGGACATACACAGCTTGAATTGATGTGATAGAGCCAGTTTTAGTGGATGTAATACGTTCCTGTAAAACCCCCATCTCCTCCGCAAGTGTTGGCTGATATCCAACAGCTGAAGGCATGCGTCCAAGTAATGCCGAAACCTCGGTTCCAGCCAAAGTGTACCGATAAATATTATCAATAAACATCAAAACATCTCGCCCTTCATCGCGAAATTTCTCTGCCATTGTTAGGCCAGTTAGAGCTACGCGCAACCTGTTTCCTGGGGGCTCATTCATCTGTCCATACACCAGGGCCACTTTATCTAAAACATTTGAGTCTTTCATTTCATGGTAAAAATCATTACCTTCCCTGGTACGCTCACCAACACCAGCAAAAACTGAATACCCACTATGCTCTATCGCAATATTTCTGATAAGCTCCATCATGTTTACAGTCTTACCAACGCCTGCGCCACCAAACAAACCAACTTTACCACCCTTGGCAAATGGACAGCATAAATCAATAACCTTAATTCCGGTCTCAAGAATATCAGTGGATCCAGTTAGATCTTCAAAAGCAGGAGCCTTACGATGAATAGCGCAGTGCTCCTCGGCACCAATATCCCCTTGCTCATCAATAGGACGCCCCAAGACATCCATTATACGACCAAGAGTCTTTTTACCCACTGGCACATGTATAGGTGCACCTGTATTAGCAACAGAAACTCCTCGGCCTAAGCCCTCAGAAGCCCCCAAAGCAATAGTTCGAACCACGCCATCACCTAATTGCTGCTGAACCTCTAAAGTTAGCTCTTCACCACCTATTTTAAGTGCATCATATATTTTAGGCACTTTATCGCGCGGAAATTCCACATCAATTACAGCACCAATTACTTGAACTACCTTTCCTTCACTCATGGTAAAAACCTCTATATTTTGTTAAACAGCTGCAGCTCCAGCCACGATTTCAGATAGCTCCTGAGTAATCGCAGACTGCCTTGCCTTGTTATACATTAATTGAAACTCATCGATTAAATCACTAGCATTATCAGAAGCGCTCTTCATTGCCACCATTCTTGCGGCCTGCTCGCAGGCAATGCTTTCCACAACAGCCTGATAAACCATTGATTCTATATAGCTGTGCAGCAATTTATCCAGCAACACTTCAGGTTCTGGCTCATAAATATAATCCCACTCATAACTATTTTCTCTGTTTTTTCTAGCAGGCTTTTCAATGGGCAACAACTTCGTTAACTGCGGCTCTTGCTGCATTGTGTTTATAAATCGATTGTGAGCCAAGTAAACCTCATCTACGCCCTTGGATTTGAACATTGAGGTGAAAACATTTATTACACCCATCAAATCCTTCAAGAGAGGGGCATCCCCCAAACCAAAAGTATATGTGCTAATTTCACATCCAAATTTTTTAAAAAAAACATTTCCCTTTTTACCAATGATTCCCAGCGCGACATCACAATCAGAATCTTGTTGCATCTTCAGGTTAATAATAACTTTTTTGAACATATTTACATTCAAGCCACCACATAAGCCACGATCTGTAGATACAATAATATATCCAACCTTTTTGATCTTACTAGGTGCCCGCATAAACGGATGCTGATACTCAAGATTACCAGAGCTTACGTGTGCAATAACCTCTTCAATTCTTTGCGCAAAAGGTCGTGATGCAAACATTCTATTTTGAGCTTTTTTCATTTTGCTAGCAGCAACCATTTCCATGGCCTTGGTAATTTTCTGCGTGCTTTTAATGCTTTTAATTTTTGCCCTGATCTCTTTGGCATTTGCCATAGTTTATCCCCAAGACTGTGTATCTTTAAACTCAGTAATTATTTGTGCCATCTTAGCTTCAACTTCATCGTTATAGTTAAAAGTTTTATTAATTTCACTCATGAAATCTTTATGGCCATCTTTGCAGAATCTATGCAAACACACCTCAAACTCAACAATATCTTTTATTTCAACATTATCTAAAAACCCTTTATCAACAGCAAATAATGAAATTGCCATTTCAAACACACTCAGTGGCTGATATTGCTTTTGCTTCATCATTTCAGTCATTCTCTGCCCACGATCTAATTGTTTTTTTGTTGTCTCATCTAAATCTGACGCAAACTGTGCAAACGCGGCTAATTCTCGGTACTGAGCCAAAGCTAATCGCACACCACCAACTAATTTCTTAATAATTTTTGTTTGTGCGGCTCCCCCAACACGAGAAACTGAAAGACCCGCATTGATTGCCGGCCTTATACCAGAATTAAACAAATCTGTTTCTAAAAATATTTGGCCATCAGTGATTGAAATTACATTTGTTGGCACAAAAGCAGAAACGTCACCAGCCTGCGTTTCAATGATAGGCAGCGCTGTCAACGACCCTGTTCGCCCTTTAATACGCCCATTTGTCGCTTTTTCAACATAATCAGCGTTAACTCTTGCCGCTCGCTCCAAAAGTCTAGAATGTAAATAAAAGACATCTCCGGGATATGCTTCTCGACCTGGTGGCCGACGCAGAAGCAATGACACTTGCCGATAAGCCCATGCCTGCTTTGTCAAATCATCATAAACAATAAGAGCATCTTCCCCAATATCACGAAAATACTCCCCCATGGAACACCCACTGTACGGAGCAACATATTGTAGTGCAGCAGAGTCACTCGCAGACGCAGCAACAATTATTGTGTGTTTAAGCGCATCATGTTCCTCGAGCTTCCGCACGACACTGGCAACAGACGAGGCTTTTTGGCCAATAGCTACATAAATACATTTAACCCCAGTACCTTTCTGGTTAATAATCGTATCAATTGCAATTGCGCTCTTTCCTGTCTGCCGATCACCAATAATCAGCTCCCTCTGTCCTCGACCAATTGGAACCATAGAATCAATTGCTTTTTGGCCGGTTGGCAGTGACTGATCGACGGATTGTCGCCAAATAACCCCTGGCGCTACCTTTTCTATTGGAGATATTTCTGTAGTTTTGATAGCCCCGCGGCCATCAATAGGCTCGCCCAAAGCATTTACAACTCGCCCGAGAAGGGCTTCGCCAACAGGTACCCCCAAGACTTCCCCAGTACAGTAAACCTTACTACCTTCTGATATTCCATCGGCAGCCCCCAAAACAACTGCACCGACAGAGTCACGCTCTAGATTTAAAGATATTCCAGAGGCGCCACCCTCAAAGCGTAACCGCTCTCCATATTGTGCTTTTTCTAAGCCATATATCCGCACGATTCCATCTTGCAAGCTTATTACTGTGCCCTCATTTAGCTCTTTTGCCTGCCCTTGAAAGCCGGCAATGCGTTCCTTGATCAGCTCACTAATTTCTGAAGGCTTTAATGGTGCTTCAGTTTTCATTAATTATATCCTCTTTTTAAATCTATATGGCCACGCAAAGATCTTGCCCCATTTTCTCTAACTGCCCAACTAAAGAACAGTCTATAACTGACTGCTTGGTTCTCACAATAACTCCAGCCATTAATGTTTCATCTGTTGAATATGTTGACTCTATTTTTAGATTGAAAAGTTTGTGCATCATGCTATCAAATTCTTTCTTCCCAGAGGCGGAAAATGTAAATGCAGAAATCACATCAACAGCAATTATCCCATCCTCAGTACGCCGGTAATCAACAAACAGCTCATGAATTTGCTTCATTAGCCTTATCCGAGAAACATTTGCCAAAATACGTATAAAACCTACTGTTTCTTGAGACAAAATGTCACCAAAGCACCTCTCAAATACTTGAGCCTTTTCTTCGGGGGGCAACAAATAGTTATCAATAAAATCAACCACCTTCTCTTGCTCTAACATTTTGCTCAGCAACAATAACTCTTGCTGTATTTTTACAACCTTTTGACCCTTTTGAGCTACAGCAAAAATTGCTTTGGCATAAGGCCTGGCAATCGTTATCTTTTCTGTCATTACCCAGCAACCCCTATTGCAATTTTCCCGTCAAGTCCTTAAGCATCTTATTGTGATCTGATTGTTTGATTTCGCGAGAAAGTAACTGTTTTGCCCCCTCAACAACCAAAAGTGCTAACTCCTGCTGCAATGCGACCCTGGCTTGCTGTAAAGATTTTGTCAGCTGCTCTTGCCCCATCGCCACTATTTTATCTTTTTCTTTCTCCGCCACAAGCCGAGCCTCTTCAATAATTTCTGACGCAGTTTTATGAGCGTTAGACAAGAGTTCATGACTTTGACGACGAATCTCCTTCATTTTTTCGTCAATTTGCTTCTCTGCCTCAACGAGAGCCATTGTTCCCTTTTCAGCTGCAGCTAGCCCATCGGAAATTTTTTTCCGTCGCTCATCTAAAACCACAGCCAAAACAGGCCAAACAAATCTCATCGTAAACCAAATGAATATGGCAAACGTTATCATTTGCCCTAGCATTGTGCGGTTTAACTCCACGTTATCTCCCTAACTATGCAGCATTCGGTAAATATTCAACAAGTGTTTTCATGAACGGGTTGGCAAAAGTGAAAAATAAAGCTATACCAACACCAATCATGGAAACAGCATCTAATAATCCAGCAATTACAAACATGTTTACCCTGAGCTGAGGAATCATTTCTGGCTGCCTAGCCGCACCCTCTAAAAACTTACCACCCATTATCGCAAACCCAAGGGCTGTACCAATGGCCCCAACGCCAATTAAGAACGCCACCGCCAACATTGTTGTATTTTGTAGACTTGCTACAACCTGTGCAACCTCTATAGAGCTCTGCATATCTTCCTCCTTACCATAAAAACTAATGTGAATCTTCAGCCATACTTAAATACACAATGGAGAGCATCATAAAAACAAATGCCTGTATTGTGATCACTAAAATATGGAATATTGCCCATGGGGCTCCAAGCAACCATTGCGTTGGCCACGGCAAAAGTGCTATCAAAATAAATATCAACTCACCAGCATATATATTACCAAACAATCTTAAACCCAAAGATAAAGGCTTTGCTAGCTCTTCAACTATTTTCAAGAATATATTAATTGGAAACAACCATGGACCAAATGGGGCACAAAAAATTTCCTTGGTAAACCCCCTAACTCCTTTAGCCTTAAGATTGAAAACAATTACCAACAAGAAAACAGTTAGCGACATTCCTAGGGTGAGATTAGGATCGGCTGTCGGCACCAACTTGAACTCACCAATCGCATGCAAGCCAAGATGAGACCCTAGCCACGCTAGGGTATCCACTGGCAACAAATCCATGAAGTTCATTAAAAAGACCCATACAAAAATAGTTAATGATAGGGGACCAACTAGTTTGCTTTTGCCATGGTAGGTTTCACAAACCAAGCCATCAACAAACTCTAGCATCATTTCAACAAAATTTTGTAAAGGTCCAGGTACCCCAGCAGTAGCTCTGCGTGCAGAAAAATAAAAAACGCCAAGAAAAGCAATGCCTAAAACCCATGAGACCGCAAAGGTATCAACATTCAGCCCCCCAGAGACAAAGTGTGATAAATGATGCTGAATGTAATCTGATGAGCTATTGCTTTCACTCATGAGCAAACTCCATTTTGTTTAACTGACAGACCCAAGGCCCAAAATGATATTTGTGTAACGATTAGCGCCACAAAAAACCAGAGAGGAACCAAGGGAAGCTTAATTATGAAAATTGTACACAGTATAGAAAAAATTATGAGCTTAACAAGCTCGGCTAGATAAAAACGTTTAAGAAGATTCTTTGGATTTTTGCTCTTGGAGCTAAAGGATATTCGATAAAACATCCACTGGGGAATAGATATCGTTGCGATACCGGCAACAAGGCTTAAACCCTTGCCACTTTGTGAAAAAGATAGCAGCCCCAACAACACAATACAGGCCGCAGCCAATATAGAGACAAATGGGAAGACCCTTTCCCCGCTCAAATTTCAAACTCCTTTATAAATCACCCTGACTAGTATACAGAACCATTGCAGTTTTGTTAACCGCCCACCACGTAGCCAGCCAACCCCTTACTTTATATGTCCAAGGATACCTTCAAGCTCATCTAGGCTTGAGTATTTTATTTCAATTTTACCTCGACCTTTATTGTTGTGATTAATGCTTACTTTGGCCCCCAGGCTCTCTGACAAAGATATTTGTAATCTTCTAATGTCAGGATCCACTGGGCGTGGAGCTGTTGTTGTACCGGTGACTCCATCCTTGGCAATGTTGGCCACCAACACCTCAGTCTCCCTAACACTCAACTGCTTGTTTACAACGACCTGAGCTGCATCAATCTGCTGGGGGCCTGTCACGGCCAAAAGAACTTTAGCATGCCCCAAATCTAGCTCTCCACGCTCAAGCATCATTTTAACTTCTGGTCGTAGATTCAAGATCCGCAATAAATTTGTAACAACAACCCTTGATTTGCCGACAAGCTGTGCCGCCTGCTGGTGTGAAAGCTCAAAGTCTTTGCATAATCGCTCCAGAGCTTTTGCCTCTTCTAGTGCGTTGAGGTCTTCTCTTTGAATATTCTCAATAATACCAATAGCTAGGGCATCTTTATCTGAGACGTCCTTAATAACAACAGGAACTTCCTTCAAACCAGCCTTTTGTGCTGCCCGCCAACGTCTCTCGCCAGCCAAAATTTCATAAAGCCCCTGCTTTAACTCTCTTACAATTATTGGCTGTAAAATCCCCTGCTGCTTAATTGATTCAGCTAATGATTCCAACTCCTCTTCTGGGATATTTCGTCTCGGCTGAAACCGTCCAGGACGCAACTGACTGATTAATCTTCGCCCGCCATCAGATGCTACTTTTTTTGGCACATCTAAATCAACGGCGCCAAGCTCCGGGCTCTTTTTCACAAACGAACGCCCCGCTACCTTAGATTCCTCTGTAGCTTCTTTCAAAGTATTGCCAGTCAAAAGGGACTCTAGCCCCTTACTTAAACCTCTTCGCTTTCCAGCCATAGCCGTGTCATCCCTATAATTTTACGCAACAAACTCGGCTGTTGCTTCCAAACTTGGAGCGGCTTTCGCCTTCAATGCAATCGTTTTATGTTTACGAACTAATTCTCCCGCAACGGCTAAATAAGCACCTGCTCCCTTAGAGCCTCGATCATAAATTAAAATGGGAACGCCATGACTTGGGGCCTCTGCAAGGCGAACATTTCTCGGGATCGGCGTCTTAAAAACCTTTCCAACAAAATGTTCTTTTAGCTGTGCTGCAACATCTAGTGCCAGGCGATTGCGAGGGTCATACATTGTTAACAGGATGCCCTCAAGATATAGATCTTTATTAACTGAGTTCTGAATCTGTTCCATAGTACCAAGCAACGCTGTAAGCCCCTCAAGAGCATAGTATTCACATTGCATTGGAATAATCACTGACGTTGATGCGACCATGGCATTTACGGTCAACATATTCAGGGAGGGCGGACAATCAAGCAAAATAAAATCGTACTCAGAAGCAATCCCAGATATTGCCGACTTAAGAATTTCATGAGCATTCTTAGAATCACTCCGAGCTAAGCTCACTTCCGCCTCGGTTAAATCTCCATTTGCAGGCAAAACATCATAGTTAGCCGCCGTTGGGCCAACTATAGACTCTTTCATTGTATTGCTACCCAGCAACACTTCGTTAACTGTAGGGTGCGCAAGAATCTTATCTACGCCACTGCCCATGGTAGCATTTCCCTGTGGATCTAGATCTATTAGCAAGACCCTCTTCTTTGCAAACGCAAGTCCTGCCGCAATGTTTACACAACTTGTTGTTTTGCCAACACCGCCCTTTTGGTTTGCAAAAGCAAAAACCTTACAACCCACAAAACTCTCCTAGTTACTTAACCTATAAAAACCAAGCTCCGCTGATCTCCAGAACCTGGAAGCTGTAACCTCTGAATATTGACAACCTTGCGCTCCCCTGGCAACAGACTTTCTTCCTGCTCAGTAAAAGCTCCCTTCATTGCCAACCAAAGGCCTTCTTTAGCAACCAAGTGTTGCGTGGTTTTACAAAAAGTGTCAATACTTGCAAACGCCCTGGATGTAATGATATCAAAGCCTACACTATCCTGGTACAGCTCAACCCTTGCATGAACCACGTTAATATTTTTTAATTGTAACGTTGTTGCTGCGTGTTGTACAAAATGAATTTTTTTTTGCTGGCTATCTAACAACGTAATGTTGGCATGTGGACACATTAGTGCGACAACAAGACCAGGGAGCCCGGCACCAGTTCCAACATCAATAACCCTAGAGCCATCAGGAATATGCGGGACAATACTAAGCGAATCGACAATATGCTTTAAGATCGCATCCCTGGGATCTTCTATTGCAGTAAGATTGAACTTTTTGTTCCAGCGGATCAGCTCCGTTATATACAAAATCAGCTGTTGGGCTTGCTTTTCATTAATCACCACCCCAAGCTCAAGGCCCCACTCAGATAGTTGCAACCCTAGTTCATGCTGGTTCATTTATTTTAGCCTCCCGCTGCAATCTCTTTATCGACACAGCCAAAAGGGATATTGCGGCCGGAGTTACCCCTGCAATACGAGAAGCAGCACCAAGCCTCGTCGGGGCGTGCCGGCTCAGTTTTTCAACGACCTCATTTGACAACCCTGAAATAGCTGAATAATCAAAATTTAACGGAATTTCCATAAACTCCTGACTCTTTAATTTTTCAATTTCTTCTTGCTGTCGCTTCAAATAACCTTCGTATTTTACATTTATTTCAACCTGGCGCACAACGTCATCGCCCATGTTAAGGAATTTATCTTTGCCTATAGCCCTGATGTCCACAAAACTAATCTCTGGTCGCTTCAATATCTCTTTAGCCCAATATTCTCGGAGCATTTTAACCCCTGTCTTATTTTCTATATACAGGGCCCCTGGTGTACCTGGCTGTACAATGATCTTTGCAAGAGCCGCACTTACCTCGTCTATACGCGCCAACTTCTCCTGGAACATTTTCTTTTTTGCGTGAGGCACAACCCCAAGCTCATAGCCAAGCATCGTTAACCTCTGATCGGCGTTATCTTCTCGCAAAGCAAGACGATACTCCGCTCTTGAAGTAAACATACGATAGGGCTCACTTGTCCCCAACGTAATAAGATCATCCACCAAAACACCTATATATGCCTGAGAACGCAATGGCTGCCACTGTCCTCTGCCGTTGGCGCGCCTAGCAGCGTTTATCCCGGCTAAAAGACCCTGTGCAGCAGCCTCCTCATAACCCGTTGTTCCATTTATTTGCCCAGCCAGAAATAACCCTGATATATATTTTGTTTCCAAGGTCGGAAGCAAAGATCTGGGGTCAATATAATCATATTCGATAGCATACCCAGCCCTTGTTATTTTTGCTTCCTCAAGACCAATAATGCTTCGTATAAACTTAACTTGAACTTCATATGGCAAGCTTGTCGACAGCCCATTAGGATAAAACTCATTGGTCATCAACCCCTCAGGTTCAAGAAATATTTGATGCTGTTCTCGATGAGCAAATTTAACTATTTTATCTTCAATTGAAGGGCAGTACCTTGGCCCAACCCCCTCAATATTTCCACTATACATTGCTGAACGATGGATGTTTTCTTCAATTATTTTTTTTGTTAACCCAGTAGTTTTGGTTAAAAAACAGTGCTTTTGTTCAAGATTCTGCAACCCTTGGTCCCAAAAAGAAAAACCAGGCATGGGCACATCCCCAGCTTGAGCTTCCAGTTTAGCAAAATTTATACTGGTTCCCGCAAGCCTAGGTGGAGTGCCAGTTTTTAGGCGTCCAACAGCAAATGGCAGTGCACGAATTCTTTTGGCCAGTGCATTTGATGGCGCATCGCCAGCACGACCACCCTGAGATTTAAAATCACCTACATGAATAACACCGCCAAGAAAGGTTCCGGTTGTAAGCACAACAGAATTGGCATATATCTTCAAATTCATATGAGTCACAACGCCAAGAACTCGCTCCCCCTCAACAATAAGATCCTCGACCCCCTGCTGAAATACATCAAGGTTTTCCTGGTTTTCTACCTCCATGCGAATATTAGACTTGTAGTGCACTCGATCAGCTTGAGCCCTCGTTGCCTGAACAGCTGGACCTTTCGAGCTATTCAGTGTCCGAAAATGGATCCCACTTTTATCTGCAGCGGAGCCCATGACCCCACCCAAAGCATCTACCTCTTTCACTAAGTGCCCCTTGCCAATACCGCCAATGGCAGGATTGCAAGACATTTGGCCAATCGTGTCTATGTTGTGAGTAATAAGCAACGTTTGCGCGCCCCCTCGAGCCGCAGCCAAAGCTGCCTCGGTTCCAGCATGTCCGCCGCCGACAACAATCACATCGAAAGTCTGTTTATCTTGAGTCATCGTTTATTTGCCTATACAAAAGTTTGCAAAAATATCGCCCAACAAATTATCTGAAGAATATTTTCCTGTAATTTCATTCAATGCCATCTGAGCCAATTTCAACTCTTCAGCACAAAGCTCTTCAACCATTACGTTTTTTTGTGCTTGCTGTAAATGACTCAAGGTAAGCTCTAAAGCATCAACATGCCTGGTTCTTGCAGTAAATGTGTTCTCCGCTGATTCTTGTTGCACCAAGACCGTTCGCCGTAACGACATAACAAAATCTTTAACGCCAACTCCCGTTAATGCTGATAAATACACAGTTTCCATATTGTTTATCTTGGTTTTGCAAATTTCAGGCATTAGGTCCACTTTGTTTACTACTACGATAACCTTGCTATTCGCTAATGAAATTTTATTGCCCTCTAGAAATTTCTGCATGTCGGTCTCAAGACTTGAGCTAACAGGTAAGACAACCACCACGAGCTGTGCCTTTGTTATCTCCCCTCGCGCCTTCTTAATTCCTATTTGTTCCACCTCATCGCCAGCAAGACGAATTCCTGCAGTATCACTTAAATTCAACGAGATCTCTTCAAGAGTAATGTTCTCTCGAACTAAATCTCTTGTAGTTCCGGCAACACTAGAAACAATCGCCGTCTCGGCCATCGTAAGGCAGTTGAAAAAACTAGACTTTCCTGCATTTGGCGGACCAACAATTGCAGTTTTAATGCCCTGAGATAAAACACATCCATTTTTTGCTTCAGCAAGTGTTAGCTCAACATTTTCATTCAGACTTAAAATAGACCTTTCTATATATGCCCTAGTTTCATGCCCAATATCTTCTTCAGAAAAATCAAGAGAGGCCTCAAGATATACCCGCGTATGCACAAGGCCATCTAATATCTCAGCAACCCTGGAAGAAAACACTCCCTGCAAAGAATTTACTGCGGCTTTTGCTGCTGATTCTGACTGCGCATGGATTAAATCTAAAACTGCCTCAGCCTGAACTAAATCTATTTTTTCATTTAAAAAGGCTCGCTTACTAAACTCACCTGGATTTGCCATTCGAGCACCATAGACAGCAAGAATCTTTACAATTTTTTCTAATACAACAGGGCTACCATGCGCCTGCAATTCAACAACATCCTCACCTGTAAAGGAATTTGGTCCAGGAAAAAAAATCACTACCGCCTCATCTACGACCTCACCATCAAGATCAAATATCTTGGAAAAGTGAGCGTAACGGGGCTTCAATTGTGTTTTTTTTGTAATTTTTAATGCACAGCGATATGCACTATCTCCAGACAAGCGAATAATTCCCACCCCGGCATATCCACCCGGGGTAGCAATTGCAGCTATAGTGTCTTTTCCACTATTTTGCCTTACTGAGGGCCTTTTTATCTTTTGTTTTACGAGGCTTTCCATTTTCTTTTTCTATTGTTTTAGTGATATAAAGTTGTTGTGCAATTGAAAGCAAGTTATTTGCCACCCAATATAGAACCAAGCCTGCAGGGAACTGCAGAAACAAAAAGGTGAAAATCACTGGCATCAACATCATTACTTTTGCCTGCATAGGATCTGGCGGCGCAGGGCTCAGTCTTTGCTGTAAAAACATTGAAGCCCCCATCAATAATGGCAGCACATAAAAGGGATCTTTTACTGACAAATCATGGATCCAAAGATAAAGTGGCGCTTGTCGTAACTCAACACTTTCGATCAACACCCAATAAAGTGCAATAAACACAGGTATTTGAATTAGCATTGGAAGGCAGCCCCCAAGAGGGTTAACTTTTTCATCTTTATATAATTGCATCATCGCCTGCCCTAAGGCCTGCTTATCTTCCCCGTGGCGCTCTTTCAGCGACTCCATCTGAGGCTGCAATATTTTCATTTTCGCCATAGAGCGATAACTTGTAGCTGAAAGCTTATAAAATATTAATTTGATCAGCATGGTGGTGCCAATAATTGCAATCCCCCAGTTTCCGACGATCCCATATATACATTTTAGAATTAAAAATATTGGCCAAGCTAAAGGCCAAAAAATCCCATAATCCAACGTTTTTTGCAATCCTGGAGACAGAGCTTTTAAATCTTCAGCCACCTCCGGTCCAGCATAAAAAGTTGTTGATACAGTTTCAGTTTCGCCTGGCAAAACTTCAATGGATTCATCCAAAAATCTTAGAGCATGTAGATCCTGATCATCGATCTTAGTCTTTAATATTTCACTACTATAGTCATGCGCCTTCGCATGTGCTGGCACCCAGGCACCAATGAAGTATTGCTGAACAAAAGCCAGCCATCCTCCGTCCATGTGATAATCATATTTTTTATCACCAAATTCATCAAAATCAATTTTCTGATAGCTCTCACTACTTACTGGTGTTTTAATGACGCCGCCACTAAAAACTTTAATTCCCATGCCGCCGACACTTTTTGCATCACGGGCTAACATTTTCAGTCGACCAAAAGGCAGTGCTGTATATTTTTCGCCCCCATGATTGTTGACAATCAAATCAACCTCAAACGAATAGTTGTCCCTGGTAAAAGTAAAGACCTTTTTTACTTCAACTCCCGTTGCCGTAGTAAAGACCCCCTCAACAACAAGCTTGTCATCATCTCCAAGCTGATAGTCATTACGAGCAAAAGTAAACATACCTCGACCAGCAGATTTAGAATCAGGCCCCAGCTCATTAAGCAAACCTCTCTGAGCAATAAAGTAGTTTTCTTTGCTTTGGCTTAGCAGCATAACGCCTACATCCGCCCCCAAAGTTTGTGGGTATTTAACAAGTTCTACTGAAACAATATCTCCGAGCTCAGAAATCTCTATATTGAACAAATCTGTGTGCGCAATAATGTTGTTTGATTTTAAGTTTTCCTGTGTATTCGCTGCCGATGCAACGTCCGCAACCAAGACCTCTTGAACATAGGAAACCGCATCAGGAATTCCTTGCAAATCTTCCCCTAATTGCGATTGTGGGTGTAGCGCCTTAGCTACCTCCTGCTCCTCTTGATATTTATCCATATTCCACTGGCTATACAGACTCATACCCAACATCAAGACAATTAGCCAGGCCAAAGTTCTTGGATTTATATTATTAAACATACGATTATTAATCCTTAGTACAACAGGTCCCCGGAGCACCAGGGACTAAATCTAAACCATATTTTTTACTGAAGGGGTGACACCGCAACAGTCTTTTCATAACCAGGTAACCTCCGGAAAACACACCGAACCTGGTTATAGCCTCGTGAGCATAAGCAGAACAACTAGGATAATAACGACACCTAGGGAGAAGAATAGATCTGCTAATCAGTTGATATCCAGCTACAAGTAGCAGAACTAACTGTTGCAGGCATGTTTTAACTTTCTCCACAACTCACTCAGCTCATTTAACTCATTGCAAGGTTTACGATAAACCCGCACTACAATATCAAACCCTACTATCTGCTTGGAAGCAAATATCCTAAAGGTTTCTCTTACTTTTCTTTTTATTGCATTACGGGCAACTGACTTGGGAATGATTTTTTTAGACACACACATCCCTAAGCGAGATCGCCCCTTGGTGTTTTTATTTGCAGACACAACAAAGCCCCGAGTTTTCACTCGAAGGTTACTTCGAAGTACTGCTCGAAATACGCTCTTTTCATTAATGATTAGAGCTTTGGAAAAGGTGTTCTCTTCCACGAAAACCCCCTTGCCTAAAAGCACAAAGCTTACTTGCTAAGCTGTTTGCGGCCTTTTCTACGTCGTGCGTTAATAATGTTTCGACCAGAGCTAGTTTTCATTCTTACTCTAAAGCCATGTGTTTTCTTTGCTTTACGATTATTAGGTTGAAATGTTCTTTTCATGATTTCTCCAGAAAATTTTTCACTGTCATCTCAAGTGAGGACAATGACTTTAGAGGAGCCAAGGTTATTTGTCAAGGATAAAGAAAAAATATTTTTATGTTTTTTATTATGTTTATTACCTAGCCGTAAGTCTGTGGATAAAATGGAAAACCTTAAAAATAACCGGGACTTAACAAAAAAAAAGTAAGACGTAAGCCCATTTAATGTCTAGTGATTAAGCTGTGGATAAAAAGACAAGCTTTGTTGCCTGTGGATAACTCGCCTCTTTTTGCACAGGATGTTCCACATACTATGCACTTGTTTGTAATGAGCCCTTCTTTTGGGTTTGAACGTTATGTTATCAAAATAATATAAAGACTTACTTTTCTTTTTATTGTTATTACTACCAAGGTCGCATCCTGTGGGTAACACTATTAACCGCCTGTTTATCAACAGGTTACGTCGCAGGAAAGTTTGTTGACAGAAGGGGGTATTTACTTTTGATAACATGTGGATAAAATGAAGTTGATAATTCTTTTGTGGATATCTTCAGGTTTTGTTAACATGCTTGGCTCGAGGTTTTCACTGGATGTGCACAGAGTTATTCGCATTTTGTAGTTTTTACTGTTTACTAACAGTTGTTAATTAAATAACTTTTATTTTGGAGGCTGGTTCTCGTGGAACTATCGACCTGGAGGTTGTGCTTGGCGCAGCTGCGTGATGAAATACCGCAAAGTGCTTTTAATCAATGGATTAGCCCCCTTCAGGCGGAAGCGGCAGGTGGTGGGGTTGTTATCTTTGCTCCCAACCAATATGTCCTTGATGGCGTTAGTCGAGACTATCTGCCGCTTATCAAGAAGACGTTGGCCGTTATTAACAAGGGTGAGCCCACCCACGTGTCGATTATCGTCGGGGCCAAGCACATGCCTGTAGATGGTGATGGGCGCCGTGACATGGCTTCTGGCTCAGTTGTGAGCGAGTTGCCGGCCGTTGCGCATAAGTCTAATTTGAACCCTGACTTTACCTTCGACAACTTTGTTGAGGGGAAATCTAATCAGCTAGCTAAGGCTGCGTCGACGCAGGTTTCAGAAAATCCTGGTGGAGCGTACAATCCATTATTCCTATACGGAGGAGTGGGGCTTGGCAAGACGCATCTCATGCATGCCGTGGGTAACCTGTTGATTCAGAGGCAATCTCAGCAGGGGAAACCTTACAGGGTGGTATATTTGCATTCTGAGAGGTTTGTGGCGGATATGGTGCGCGCTTTACAGGCTAATGCTATTAATGAATTCAAGGCCTTTTATCGTTCTGTAGATGCATTGCTTATTGATGATATACAATTCTTTGCTGGCAAGGAGAGGTCTCAAGAAGAGTTCTTTCATACCTTCAACGCGTTATTAGAGGGGCAGCAACAAATAATTATAACCTCTGATCGCTATCCAAAAGAAATAAATGGCCTTGAGGAGCGATTGAAATCTCGATTTGGCTCGGGCCTGACGGTCGCAGTGCAGCCGCCAGAGCTAGAAACCAGAGTAGCAATATTGATTAGTAAGGCGGAGCAGTCAGGAATCCATTTGCCTAACGAAGTGGCCTTCTTTATTGGTAAGCGGATCCGCTCGAATGTTAGAGAGCTGGAGGGTGCGTTGAAAAGGGTGATTGCCAATGCTCACTTTATGCGTTGTGAGATTACTATTGAATTTGTGCGAGAGGCGTTAAGGGATTTGCTTGCAGTGCAGGATAAGCTGGTTTCCATAGATAATATAATTAAGACGGTGGCCGAGTATTACAAGGTGAAGGTGGCCGAGCTTCTTTCTAAGCGAAGAAGTCGTTCTGTGGCTAGGCCAAGACAGGTTGGGATGTATCTTTGCAAAGAGTTGACCAATCATTCTCTTCCTGAAATAGGGGATGCTTTTGGTGGGCGAGATCATACCACTGTGTTGCATGCATGCCGACAAATTAAAGAGCTTATGTCTAAGAGTGTTGATGTTTCCGAGGATGTTTCTAATCTTTTAAGGATTCTGTCAACGTAAGTTAAGGATTTTTGTTGTGAAGTTTTCAGCACCTAGAGATGTTTTTTTAAAGGTTTTGCGAGCAGTTTCCGGTGTTGTCGACAAAAAGTCATCCCCAGGCGTCGGCCCTGCCTTTTCGCACGTTCTTCTTTTGGTTAAGGGGAATATGTTGTCTATTGTGGCAACAGATCAAGAGATGGAGATGATCAGTACCGCTCCTCTAGATTCTGCAGAGGACGGGGCTACTGCTGTCTCCTTTCGTAAGCTTCATGATGTATGTCGAGCGCTAACCCAGGAAACCATAACGATACATGATACCGGTGAAGGTGAGGTTATCCTGCGCGCAGGAAGAAGTCGCTTTGCAATTAAAACAATTCCAGCCAGTGAGTACCCTCGGTTTCAGAGTGAAGCTCGTGGGCAAAGTTTTTCAATCGATGCGAAAACATTTAAGAGGCTGCTTGAAAAAACAGCATTTGCGATGGCTGAGCAGGATGTGCGTTATTTCTTGAACGGTATGCTTTTGGATGTGGAGCATGACAGTCAGCTTGTGGCCGTAGCTACTGATGGCCATCGTTTGGCTATGAACCAAATTTCACTTACCGGCATGCCCACCTTTTCTAAGATTATTGTTCCAAGAAAGGGCGTGTTTGAAATGCTGCGGGTTTTGGGGGAGGCGAGCGATGATGTGGTGCTTGAGGTTTCAGAAAAACTTTTATGTTTGCGGGCTCCATGGGTTAGCTTAACGACCAGGCTGCTAGATGGTAAGTTTCCTGATTATAGGCAGGTTATACCTTCTGGTGGAGACAAGCTTGCGGTTGGCTCGAGAGTTGGTTTTAAAGAGGCTTTTGTTAGGGTTTCGGCGCTTTTTAGTGAAAAGCTGAAAACAGCCAGGATGAGCTTTTCTGAGCAGCAAATGAAAATCTTTGCCAGCAATACTGATAATGATGCGGTTGAAGAAGAGGTTGAGGTAAGCTATCGGGGTGAGCACCTGGATATAGGTTTTAATATAAAATATATTATTGATTTTCTTAACGTAATTAGCTCTGAGCAGGTGCGAATAACATTAACTTCAGCAAATCACAGCGCCTTAATTGAGGGGGTTGGTGACGAAGGAAGTTTGTATGTAATTATGCCTATGCGATTATAGAACGAAAGGAGTCGGCTAATGATAGGGCTGTTGAAACAGCTATGTTTGTTTGTGGTGACGTTGGCTTTTATGGCTCTTGTGACTGTTTGTACATGTATACCAATGATGCTTTCTCGGTGCTTGCGAGTTGTTGTTCCCATTAAATCTTTGCGGCAAACGTTCATTAAAATGGGCGATTTCTTTGGGTGGGCATGGTGCTATTGCTCAGTGCTGGCAACGCGGATGGTTTCCAATGTTAAGTGGGAGTTGGTTGGGCTGGAGAGCATTCCCTCTGAAAAGTCCTGCCTTATTGTATCAAACCATAGTTCATGGTTTGATATTCCCGCGGTCTTGAAGGCAATGATGCACACTAAAATAGCGGTTAGATTCTTTGTCAAAAGACCCATTTTATATATACCGTTAATTGGCTTGGGGGCCTGGGGGATAGATTGTCCCTTTATGCGCAGATACAGTAAAAAGTATTTACAGGATCATCCTGAGAGGGTTGCTGATGATGCAGAAGAAACCAAAAAGGCTTGTGCCGTGTTTCAGGGCAGACAGGTCTTTCTGCTTAATTATCTGGAGGGTACAAGGTTTAGTAAAAAAAAACGTGAGCTGCAAGGGGCAGAATATAAGCACCTATTGAAGCCTAAGGCTGGCGGTGTTGCCAGTGCTTTACAGGCCATGGGCGAGCAAATTCAAGCAATCCTAGATTTTACAATAAGTTATCCTCAAGGAAAGCCCAGTTGTGTTGGTTTTATTTGTGGCAAGCCTTTTGTTGCCAGGGTGCATGTGCGGGCGATAGCCGTTCCAGATGTGGGCTCTGGAGATTATTTAAATGATCCAGATTCAAGGCTTAAATATCAAAATTGGGTAAATGGTCTCTGGAGAGAAAAGGATCTCAAAATGGATGGAGATCTTCTGAGGGCGGCAGGAAAGTTTGTCGGCCAACTCCCTTGATTTTTTGTGAAAATTTCAGCAAAATAGGTACTTAAAATTTGAAAGATAAGCAGTAATAACTGCTGATTTGAAAATGAACATAGTGGGCGAGGTACCAGGGTGTATCTGCAGAATATTTCAGCATCTTCATTTAGGCCTTTTGAGTCGGTGTCTTTTAGGCTTTGCCCGGATTTGAATGTCTTTTTTGGCAAGAACGGGAATGGCAAGACCAGCATTTTAGAAGCCGTAACACTTCTGTCCCAAGGAAAGTCATTTCGAACTGCAGACAACTCTAAGTTGGTTAAGTTTGGCTCGGAAATGTTAGCTGTTGCCGCAACGGTAGCTACTCACCCTGAAAATGAGCGTCAAGACAGTGTGACTACACACATAGGGGTGGATCTGAGTGTGTCGGGCCGTCCTCGTGTTCACGTCAACTCTCGGCCGACATCCAGGGGAAGCGTTGCTAAAATAGCTCCTACGCAGGTTATGGACATCGAGTCTATGGGCATTATTACTGGTGGCCCAGAGGCTAGGCGAAAATTTTTGGATTGGCTGGTGTTCCACGTGGAACCAGAATATTTGACTTTGTGGCGAAGGTATAGCAATGCGTTAAAGCAGCGAAACGCCATGCTTAAGAGCGGCCTAAGTCTAAGCAATGATCCTTGGGTGAGAACGCTCACTGCAAGCGGAGAAGAGGTAAGCGAATATCGAGCGCAGGTGCTCAGTCAAATGTTGGCTGTTTTGGAGACTGATTCCTCGTGCCTGGATTTGCTGGGGTTTACTAATGATAAGATTCATCTTGAGTTATGCTCAGGGTGGGATGGTGGGCTTTCATTAGAAGATGCTTTGCATCAGCGAGAGAGAGTCGACGCAATGCGAGGTATAACTACGGTTGGCCCACATCGAGCAGATGTAAAAATTTTCATAGGTGGCCGTTTGGCTGGGGATGTTTGTTCTCGGGGCCAGCTGAAGCGATTAATGTGCGCGCTATTTATTAGTCGGTTCCATGTTTATTTTAGAGCCAGTGAGACACGGAGCATTTTCTTAATAGATGATGTTTTGGCGGAGCTTGACAGGGAGTCTTTCCACACCCTTTTGCAGGGCGTCTTAGAGTATGGAGGGCAGGTATTAGTAACCTGCCTATCAGTGGCAGATTTTATACCGGCATGGAAAAGTTTTTGTGCTGGGCGGAGTGAGTATAAAAGACAGGTAAGTTGGTTCCACGTGGAACCAGGGGGAGTGGTTGAGCAATCACAAGAAACTATTTTGTTCCACATGGAACAACATGGTTTTGAGTAGAGGCGCTACTTCCAGCAAGTTAAACAACAATGAAGATTATTTTTTGAGGACTAACTATGAGCGAAGCAGAAACACAGGCATATGACTCTTCGAGTATTCGAGTATTAAAGGGGTTGGATGCTGTTCGTAAGCGACCAGGGATGTACATTGGTGATACTGATGATGGCACTGGTTTGCACCATATGGTCTTTGAGGTTGTAGATAATTCTATAGATGAGGCTCTTGCTGGCCACTGCTCAATTATTGAAGTTATTCTTCATGCAGACGGAAGCGTAACCGTTCGTGATGATGGCCGCGGAATTCCTGTAGATTTGCATCCGGAAGAGGGCCGTTCTGCAGCCGAGGTGATTTTAACGATTTTGCATGCTGGTGGTAAATTTGATGATAACTCTTATAAGGTTTCTGGTGGGCTTCATGGGGTAGGTATTTCTGTTGTTAATGCCCTGTCTTCTCGGTTGGACCTGCAAGTTAAAAGGCAGGGTGGAATTTATGAGCAGCAATATGTTCATGGTGAGCCACAACAAGACTTGGCTCAGGTTGGTGAAACACATAAAACAGGAACACAGATACGTTTTTGGCCGAGTACTGAAACATTTAATAATGTTATTGTTTTTAGTTATGATCTTCTGGCAAAAAGGTTGAGAGAGTTATCATTTCTTAATTCTGGAGTGAAAATTCATCTTACTGACGAGCGCTCTGATAAAAAAGATATCTTTGAGTATGAAGGGGGCCTAGAGGCTTTTGTAACTCATTTACATGAAAACAAAACATCCGTTCATGGCGAGGTGTTTAATTTTGTTTCTTATAAGGATGACATTGGTGTGGAGGTTGCCATGCAGTGGAACGATTCATACCAGGAAAATGTTTTTTGCTACACTAATAATATACCTCAAAAAGATGGTGGCTCGCATTTGGCTGGGTTTCGTGGTGCGTTAACACGAAGCTTTAACCAGTATATAGAGAAAGAGGGATTTGCGAGAAAAATAAAAGTTTCGACTAGCGGTGATGATGTTAGAGAAGGCTTAACCGCTGTGTTGTCCGTGAAGGTTCCTGATCCAAAATTTTCATCCCAGACTAAAGATAAGCTTGTTTCATCGGACGTTAAGCCTGTTGTTGAGTCTGTATTGGCAGAAAAACTAACAGAGTTTCTTCTTGAAAATCCTGCCAGTGCAAAAGCCATTGCTGGAAAAATAATTGATGCAGCGCGCGCTCGAGAGGCAGCAAGGAAGGCCAGGGAAATGACTCGCAGAAAAGGCGCTCTCGATATTGCTGGTTTGCCTGGCAAGCTTGCTGATTGCCAGGAGCGTGATCCATTGTTATCTGAATTATACTTGGTTGAGGGGGATTCTGCTGGTGGATCTGCCAAGCAAGCTAGAGATCGAAGAACACAAGCTATTTTGCCGTTGAGAGGAAAGATCTTAAATGTTGAGAAAGCTAGATTTGATAAAATGTTGTCTAGTGTTGAGCTGGGGACATTAATAACGGCTCTAGGCTGCAGTATTGGCAGGGATGAATTTAATGCTGCAAAACTAAGGTATCATAAAGTAATTATAATGACCGATGCGGATGTTGATGGGGCGCACATACGAACTCTTCTTCTTACTTTCTTTTACCGGCAAATGCCAGAACTGATTGAAGGTGGTAATATTTATATTGCACAGCCTCCGCTATATAGGGTGAAAAAGGGTAAGCAGGTTAGGTATGTTAAAGATGATAGGGCGCTAGAAGATTATCTGTTAGAGCTGGCCTTAGATGGTGTGAATTTTTATGTAAATCCACACTCCCCAAGCATTAGTAAAGAGGCTTTATCAGCACTTGTTATGGATTATCGTAATGTTAAAGCTATTATTCTGCGACTAAAGAAAAGGTTGCCAGAAATGTTCCTGAATGCTGTATTGGAAGTTGATGATAGTGCTGTTGATTTATTTGCAGATTCCTCGGGCTGGGGCAGGTTTGTTAGTCAATTAAAAACCATATTTGATCAGAACAACATGCGTGGCGAATATTCAGGCTTTAGTTTAAAGGCTGATTTAGAACATGAAGATGAAGATTTCTTTGTTAATATTGAACAGAATGCTCATGGTGTGGTTACTACTACACGTCTCAACAAAGATTTCTTTGCCTCTGGTGACTTTAAGGTTTTAAGTGGTTTTGCAAAAACAATTAATGGAATGTTTGCGGATGGAGCATATTTAGAAAAAGATGGCAAAAAAGTAGAGGTCTCTAGTTTTGCCGCTCTATATACGTGTTTGCTTGATGATGCAAAAAAGGGCCAGCAAATACAGCGCTATAAAGGTTTGGGCGAAATGAATGCGGATCAGCTTTGGGAAACAACAATGGATCCTGGTGTGCGCAGAATGTTGGTGGTTAAAATTGAAGATGCAGTTGCAGCAGATCAGATTTTCACAACGCTAATGGGAGATAATGTTGAAAGTAGGAGGACGTTTATTGAGACCAACGCTCTTCTTGCTGAAAATATTGATGTTTAAAGAAGTGTTTTTTTAAGGGGCTCAGCATGATGTTAACAATTACCTTGGTTTTACTCGCGGTTATAGTTGTCTTTATTATTTCTACATATAATCGCTTTATTATTTTGATTGAGGCTGTAAATAATGCTGAGCGTAGTATCGATGTGCAACTAGATCGACGCTTTAAAGTCTTTGAGTCATTAATTGGTGTGATAAAGAAGTCCATGGATTACGAGAAGACAACATTAAAGGATGTGGTTGCATTGCGTAGTCGTTCGCTTCAGGCACAAAAAGAAGGGGATTCTAGTGGCCGCATGTTAGCCGAGGAGGGTATTTCTGCCGTCGCAACACAGTTAAACGTTATGTTTGAGCAGTACCCAGATCTTAAGGCTAACCAGCAAGCGATGCAATTGCAAGAAGAGGTTGTAAATACTGAAAACAAGTTGTCCTTTGCTAAGCAGGCCCTTAATGATTCTATTGAGCTTTATGAAGTGAAAAAGAAATCATTTTTTGAAAGAATGGTTGTTACCATGTTTAGCTCATTAAATAAAAACTTTTCTTACTGGAAGGTTGATGCAGATAAAAGTGTGAAGCTTGAAGAGTACCGTGTTGATTTATAGATTTAGCGTGTGACAACAGTTAAAACACCTAATTGGCGCGATGCCATCGCTAGTAACAAAAAGAAAAGCAATATAGTTATTGTGTTATATGTGGTTATCTACACTCTTCTTGGCTTTATCATTGATTTGGCTTTATATTTTTATATTTTTAATCCTAGGACGGCATTAAGCCTGCCAAGTTTAAGTTCCATCCCCAATTATTATTATGCTGGATATGTCCCTCCAAACCGCTGGGGGGATGGTTTTTTTTCTATGGTGGGGGATGCTATACATGCCTATGGGCATGGCATGATTATTCCATACGCAACAATGGGGGCTTTCATAATTGCTATTGTATGCCTTCTCGCTGCCATGAGCAGTCAGCGTCGATTAGTCTTATCTGGTACAAAGTATTACTTGTTAGATGAGGGCACGGCGAGATCTGATAAAGAGAGACAGCTACTCAATGTTGTTGATGAGATGGTTATTGCAATGGGTCTAAAGGGGCGGCCACAGATATATGTTATAGATGCTCTCTATATGAATGCTTTTGCTTCTGGCTATAGTGAAAATAGCTCATTGGTTGCAATAACTCAGCCATTGCTAGATGAACTGGACCGCTCTGAATTGCAGGCAGTTATAGCGCACGAGCTATCTCACATCAAACATTTGGATACTAAGCTGTTAGTGACCGCTTCAGTCTTAACAAGTTTAATTGCGATAACTGTTGGTGTTTTGTTTGAACTTTGTCGAGGATTTGTGTGGGGCATCGGTAATTCTCGTGGTCGGCGACGTAGCTCAGGTATTAATCCCATAATAATTTTGTTGTTGGTGTTTTTCATGTTGCGAATGTTGTTACCTGTCATTAACATGTTTTTATTAAGATTTTTGTCACGTAAACGAGAGTTCATGGCTGATGCTGGCGCTGTTGCTGCGATGCGAGATAACCAGCCTCTTGCACGTGCACTAACTAAAATACATGACGCGCACGTGGAAAATGAGGTTATGCGTCAAGCTTACCTTGGGCAGGCCAATGAGAGTGTTAGAGCCGCCGCTTATATATATTCACCGGAAGAGCTATTTAGCGGTACTAAAAAGTTTATGTATAGTTTAATGGCAACACACCCGACGCTAGGTGAACGGTTGGAAGCCTTGGCAGCTAGATAGTGTTACTTGACTTTATGACTTATTTTTTGAGATAATGTCTAAATACTAATTATAAAGAAGGAGTCGGCACCATGTCCTTGCATCATTATACAAGATTTTTGCGAGTAAATTGTACTCCTTCAGAGTGGCATGGATTTGCTAAGCGCAAGCTATCTATTGTAGCCAAACCAAAGCCAGATTGCTTTATTGGCACCGAGCTTGGTGTTGTAGATCTTACCGCTGGTGGCTCTAATAATTTCCTTTGGGATAATATTCATAGAGTTTTATTTAAGGTTGGTGCTTATGGCCGCAAAGGAGCTCACTCCAGACGCAAAAAGGTTCATGGCCGCAGATACTTGAGTTTGCCAAGGAATGTAAGATATAAGGGTATTGCTGGCACACGTTTAGTTTTAGAAACCTTGCACTCAGTAAATACTGTGACTCCTGGACATTATGCGGTTAGGTCTGGTTTGCCAGTTTTAGATATTTATAGTAATACAACGGACTGCACTGTTCGCTTGAGGGCACAACCTCAACATTCAGGAGAAATTTTTGAAACATTGATTCATGGGAAAACCACAGCAGTTAGGCGACATGAGTTAGGAGAAGAATATTTTCCGATCACCCAAAAACATCGGCCCCAACCTTATTGATAAAGAATTAGTGCTTTTATCTTACTAAAGACATGGCAATTGAAAACATCATTACGGATATTAAAATATTTATTGTGCGCCATATTTTAGGTTTGCTAAGTGTTGGGGCTAGTCGTTTTGCTCCAAATGCCAGTATTAAAAACCAAATGAATGATGCTGACATGGCGCCCAGAGTAAACAATAATTTTTCTGTTCCAAGTTGTTGGCTGCCAATACTTCCGATTAAAACTATGGTGTCTAAATAAACGTGTGGATTTAATAGTGATATTGCCAAGATGCTGCAAATTGTCATCCATACTGAGCTTTGTTCTTGTTTTGAGCAATCAATTTCTGAGGATGATACTAGAGCTGTATGAAGCGATATTATGCCATATAACATTAAAAAAATTATGCTCCCCCATTTTATCCAACCAATAAATACGCTGCCACCTACAGATATAGCGCTACCTAAACCTTTTACCCCGAGGTTTATCAGGATAGCATCGATAGATGCACATAATAAGGCCGTGAGCAGTATATGCCTCCTGGTTATCCCCTGTTTTATAACAAATGCATTTTGAGCTCCAATGGGGATTATTAATCCTGCACTGATACTGAGACCTTTTGCAAAAGCACTTATATATGACATATCTTAACTCTCCGTCAGTGTTTTTTGTAATGCTTGTGATATTTTAACGGCAAAGTGTGCTATAAATAAAATTAATAATATTTAATATAGATAAGGGTTCCTAATGACAATGAAATTTGATTATAAGGGGATGCAAGCGCTTTGCTCTATAATTGAAGAGCAAAGTTTTGAGGCAGCGGCTTTAAAGTTATGTATTACACAGTCAGCAGTATCGCAACGATTGAAGGCACTTCAGCAATACTATGGTGATCCTTTGTTGGTGAGGGGAGATGAATATATACCAACAAATCTCGGGGCGGAACTTCTTGCCCATTACAAAAAAATTAAATACATTGAAGAGGATACGCAACAAAAGATACAGGGAACATCTCGACCAATAGAGCTAATTGTAGCCGTTAGTCGAGACATGTTGGACACATGGTTTTTACCTATTATTATAAAAAAACATTTTTTATCGTCGGTTCGAATAAGTGTAATTGCTGATGATCAAGATGTTACTCATAGATATTTACAAATGGGAAAAGTATCCTGTTGTTTTAGTACAGTGCCCAGGGCTGTTGTTGGTTGTGACGTAAGCTTCATTGGAAACATGCGTTATGTATTGGTCGCCACGCCTCAATTTAAGAAAAAATATTTTAAAGGTAGCGATCAGCATCATAATTTATTAAATGCCCCTATTGTTAAATTTGATGAGCAAGATCAGTTAAACAATAAATATTTAGCAAAACATTTTGATATTATGAATGTTTCTCCACCATGTTTCATGGTGCCATCTGTGCGAGGGTTTCGTGAGCTGGTGCTGAGCGGGTCTGCTTATGCGCTTATTCCTGAGCGTGATATTCAAAAAGAACTTGCTTCAGGGCGTTTGATTACTCTTTTTCCCAAAAAGTATTGGGATATGCCCATATTTTTTCATTATTGGATGTTGGGGGATGCTGGCTATAGTGATGCGATAGCCAGGCTGAAAAAATATGCAGCAATTTGTTTCTAGGATTGTACAGAATAAATTTCCGGAAGATTGCGCAAATATCCTTTGTAATCTAGACCAAAACCAACCAGGAATTCATTTCCAGCATTAAAGGCAATAAAGTCAGCACTTTTAAGGCCACCACTATCACGTTTTCTATTTTTTTGTGTCATGACCGCCGTATATACTTCCGTTGCTCCAGAATTTTTGCAAAATTTAGAGACTTCTGCCATGGTGATGCCTCCGTCTAGAATATCATCAACAACAACAACAACACGGTTTTTTAAGCTTTTTTTAGGTTTGACAATGAAGTCTACATTATTACTGGGGTTGGTTTCACCGTCATATCTAGAAACGTTTATATAGTCCATTTCAAGTGGAAAACGTAGGTGCTCAGAAATAGCGCTAGAGAACATCATGCCGCCAATTAATGTAGAAATAATGATTGGGTTTTTGTCAGAAACTACTTCGGTGATTTCTTGAGCAACACGCTTAGTTTCACGGGCAATATCATCACGTGAGTAAATCATGACTGAGTGCTCAAGAATAGATTTCACATCACCATGGTACTTTTTCATATCTTCCATGGGAAACGTGTTGGCAGCAACACTAGAAACGAATGCACACATAAGCAGGCCAATAGAGTAGATTATTCTAGCAATCATAACATATCCTTAGATAAGAAAAAGCGAAGGTTGTAGCATATAATTTAATGAGGACAAGAGGTGCCCCCCTGGTGCGAGGGGCCAAGATTGGTTAGACAGCCTGTCGAGTTAAAGATGGAGATGGTTTAAATTTAAAATATAATGTAATGCACAGGAATGCTGCTAGAGCAATTAAGGCAAAAGTTAGTAATTTAAAGAAGCCCTCTGAATATACAGCAAGAGTTGCAATGGTGTCTTGAGATCCTTCAGTACTATTATCGATTGACATAAATGATGAGATAAGGTTTCCTGCAAGGCTGGAAAAAGCTAAACTTAGCATATTTACCCCCATCAGCATGCCGCGTAGGCGCTTGGGTGCCAGCAAGGTGCATTGATTAAGCATAAGAGGAGCAATACATAATTCACCGAAGCCCATAAATGAGATAGAGATAATTAGGTAGTGTATTCCCACAAGTCCACTATCACTTGCATTTTTGCAACCTAGATAAATCGTTGCAAATGACATCACCAGGGTTAAGAGGCCAAAATTAAAACGAGTTAAAACACGGCCTTTACAGTATTTGCTAAATATCATGGCCATTAATGGCCCCATGAGCATGATGGATAAAGGGTTAATTGTTTGTGATACAGCCGCTGGAAGCATAAAACCAAACAACTGGAAATCGACATTACGTTGTGTAAACAGGTTATATAAAGATCCCAGTTGGATTTCAACAGCAAAAAACAACATTTGGAATATGGCTAGAGTAAATAATAGTGCGACCCCGCCTTGCTCGTGTGCAGGCAGTGTCCGTAAAAGGTTGGCAAGGTATAACACTGTGGCAATCCCCACAACATAAATAAGCTTTGTGTATACATCGTATTTCAGAAGCATAAAGCTGACCATTATTGCTAGCATAACAGTAAGAGTTGCTACTAATTGTGTTGGTGTTATAGATAGGTTTTTCGTTATTTTAAAGGGTGTGGTGCGCGGCGGTTTATCGTGAGCAAATAAATTATTGTTGGTTACAAAAATAATAAGTCCAGCCATCATTCCAATTCCAGCAAGAGCAAAGCCCCAGTGCCAGCCGTACATTTTAGCTGTGTATGCACACGCCAGAGTTGCTAATGTTGAGCCAATGTTCACACTAACATAAAACAGAGTGAAGGCTTTGTCACGCTTAGGATCCTCAGTTGAGTAGCAAGTTCCAAGAAGGTTGCTAATATTACCCTTAAAAAGACCCATGCCCACAGCAATCAAGGATAGGCCCACAAATATAATATTAGAGCTTAATGGAATTAAGGCCATTAGGGCATGGCCGAGGACCATGGTGATGCCACCAATAATTACCATTTTACGAAACCCAAGGAGCTTATCTGCTAAAAAGCCACCAATCATTGGTCCAGAAAAACATAGGGCTGACATTAGTGAATATATTCCATAGGCTTTCGGGTCAGAAAATCCTAGTTCGGATGTTAAAAATAAAACTAATAGTGCTCGCATACCGTAGTAGCTGAAGCGCTCCCACATTTCTGTAAACAACAAGACAATAAGAAACCTTGGCATTGTTATGCCCTCCTGAAAAAATAAATTTTATAAAAAAATAATTACGCGCTACAGACCGGATGGCGGCTGGCGTGAGAGAGGAGATAATGGCAGGTGGAGGCAACAACTGTTTCGAGTACAAAAACAATAATAAACTGTTCAGATTGTCGGGATGATTTCATTTTAAACCTCAATAGTGATTTTTATGGATTACTTGTGCATTGCACGTCTAACAATGAAACAATTTTTCACGATGAATGTCAATGTATAAATTTAATTTATATAATAGTGCGCACAAAGGAATCCTAATGATATTACACGAATAAGGTTATATCTTGCGCTAGTCAGAACCAGGTTACACCTCCATGGGCGTTAATATAAAGGCTGAAAAATCCAGCAAGGTTGAAAATATTTTTGCTTTCCCTTCGATTTCCAGCTGATGTTTTTTTATAGTTTTTTGGCCTTTTCCTGTTAGCACTAGAGCGCTATTAATACCAGCATTTTGACCAGAATCAATATCGGCAAGTTTGTCACCAATAAAATATAAATCTTTGGTGTTGATGTTGTAATCATCTATTGCTTGCAAAATTAGTGTGGCTTTGGGTTTGCGGCATGCACAGTTTTCGTCTGGGGTATGTGGGCAAATATAAATATGCTCTATTTTTGCTCCGACAGACTCTACTACAGAATGGAGTTTTTGGTGAATGGCATTCAGGGAACTTTGTGAAAAATAGCCACGATTTAACCCTGATTGATTTGTGATAACGATTATTTTAAATCCAGCATTATACAATAATTGTATGGCTTCTAAGCTGGAGGGAATTATATTGAATTCATCTGGTGTCTTTATATAAGTGTCAGAATCATAATTTATCACCCCATCTCTATCTAGCAATACAAACTTATTCATAACAAGGATACATCTCCAACAGTTAAAAAAAGTTTGCGAAGAGCAACCAAAATAGCTAAGCGATTTTGTCGAATTTTTTCATCATCACACATGACCATTACATGTTCAAAAAAAGCATCAACATCTTTCTTTAAAGCCGATAAAACATCAATAATCCCGATATAATTTCGTTTAATGAGCATCGGTGATATCTTTTCGGTGGCCGCGTAGATCGAGGCAAGCAAGTCTTTTTCTGGTGCATCAACAAGCAAGCTTTCTTGAATGATATAATCATGACTTAACGGAATGTTGTTTTTAGATAAAATATTCCTAACACGCTTGTTGGCCTCGCTTAAACTGGCAGCATTGTCAGATTGAGTGAAATGTTTTATAGCTAATAAACGGCTGTTTAGATCAGAGATATTGTCGATGCCAGTGTTGGCGGCGGCATCTATTTGTCTGGCAGTATACCCTTGTTGCAGGTACCAAGATTTAGCTCTTTCAAAGGTGAACAAGACAAATTCTTGAATAACATCAGTGTTGGGTGGCTGCTTGTATAAGGTTAATGCACTACTGAAAATACTGCTTATTTCAATGCTAATATCTTTTTCCACTAAGATCCTTACTATCGCAAGAGCTTGTCGTCTAAGTCCATATGGGTCTTTATCTTTTTGTGGCTGTAGACCTAGTGAGAAAAATCCAGCTAAAGAATCTAGCCTATCCGCAAGGGCTAAAGCAATTCCTGCGGAGCTTGTGGCCAAATTGTCTTTGGAAAATTTAGGAAGATAGTGTTCTTCAATAGCCTTAGCAACAGCAGGGTCACGGCCTTGTAATTGCGCATAATATTTGCCCATGGTGCCTTGTAATTCAGGAAATTCACCCACCATTTCAGACATGAGATCAGCTTTAAGAATTTTTGCAGCACTTTCAATAACATCTAGATCAGCCTTGGTGTGTTTGCCAATGATTTTTGAAAGTTGAGTTATACGTAAGGTTTTGTCATGTAGGGTGCCAAGTTTTTCGAAAAAGACCACATTGGCTAATCTTTTTGCCATGTCTTCCAGCGGGGTTTTTTTATCTTTGGAAAAATAAAAGGCTGCGTCGCTGAGTCTGGCGTTCATAACTCTTTGGTTACCCTCAATAATATTTTTTGTGTCTTGAGGGTCCATGTTGGAGACAATGATGAATTTGTTGGATAATTTACCATCATCATTAATAGTGGCAATACATTTTTGATGTTCCTGCATTGATGTGGTTAATACTTCTTTCGGTACTGACAGGAAACTAGCATTAAATTCAGCAATCATGATTCTGGGCCATTCAACGATGGCGCATATTTCATTTAATAAATCATCGTCTATAACTGCTTGCACTGAGTGTCGTTGAGATTGTAGTTTAATTTGCTTAAGGATGTTGTCTTTGCGCTCTTGTGGGCAAGCCACAACCTTTGCTTGCCGCAAGGTAGTGATATATTCGTCGGCACTATTAATAGTTAGGGCTTGAGGAGCATAAAATCTATGGCCGTGGGAGATATTGGAGCTCTGAGAATCAAAGAGCTTGCATGGTAAAACCTCTTTCCCATAGAGGGCTAGAAGCCAATGTACAGGGCGGACAAACATCCACTTTTTATCTTCCCAGTGCATCCAGCGATGCTGTGGAAGTTGTTTTATTGCATGTGCAAGAGCTGGCTCAATAGCATCACGTAGGCATTTTCCGGATACAGCTTGCTTGAACGCTAGGCGCTGTCCTTTGGGGCTATCAATTACTTCAAGGGCCGCAATGCTAGTGTTAAACTTTTTTGCAAAACCAATTGCTGCTGGTTTGGGGTTATTTTGTTCATCAAAAGCATGGACTAGCATAGGGCCTAATATTTCCACCATTTTAGTTTCTTGCTCAAACTCCACCTTTTCAAGGTATATTGCAAGTCTTCTAGGGCTGGCAAAGAATTGCTTATTAGTGAAGTTAAAGCCAGCATTTTCTATATAGGCTGAAAAACCATTTAATAAATTTGTTGCAAGGGATATTAATTGTTTTGGAGGTAACTCTTCAGTACCAATCTCTATGAGTAAATTATCCTGCATGGGGTAAGACCTCTTTAAGCAGTGGAAAACCTAGCGCCTTTCTCTTTTCGTAGTAGCTGCTAGCGACTTTTCTGGCTAAATTTCGCACCCTTAAGATGTAGCCTTGCCGTTCAGTAACAGAGATGGCGTGGCGGGCATCTAGAATATTAAAAATGTGTGATGCTTTTAGAACCATTTCATAGGCAACTAATGGAAGCCCATGTTCTAGAGTTTTCTCACACTCTGTCTCCCAGTCATTAAAATGTTTAAATAACATTTGGGTGTCAGAGGTTTCAAAGTTATATGTGGAGTGCTCAAGTTCATTTTGGTTGAACAGGTCACCATAAGTGAGGATGTTGTTTCCAGTTTTTGTCCAGACCAAGTCACTAATGTTATCAACACCTTGCATGTACATGCAGATGCGTTCAATCCCATAAGCTAGCTCACCCATGACAGGCTTACATTCAAGGCCACCGACTTGTTGGAAATAGGTAAATTGGGTTATTTCCATACCGTCCAGCCATACTTCCCAGCCAAGACCCCATGCGCCAAGAGTTGGACCTTCCCAGTTATCTTCAACAAAGCGAATGTCATGGGCAAGAGGATCAATACCAAGAGAACACAGTGAATCCAAATAGAGCTGTTGTAAATTTTCCGGTGAAGGTTTTAATACAACTTGGTATTGGTAAAAATGTTGCCCTCTATTTGGATGTTCTCCATAGCGACCATCGGCAGGACGTCGTGAAGCTTGGACATGGGCACACTGCCATGGCTCTGGACCAATGGCTTTTAAGAAGGTTGTTGGATGAAACGTCCCAGCCCCAACTTCTAAGTCCATAGGTTGTAATATGGCACAGCCGTAGCCAGACCAAAAAGCGTGTAATTTATCAATTAGCTCCTGAAAAGTAATACCCTGCATTTTCACCTCTATACAAGTTAGTTGGCATTATGCCTAATTTCCATAACATTATACCTTATTTAAAATACAAAACCTTAATGGTTAGTTGTTTAGATAATATTGGAGGTAATAAATTATTAGTGTTGTCTTAACAAAATGAATTATTTTGGTTCAGAAGAAACCAAGCTATTATAGAAATTGAATGTTTGAGCAGACAGATCCTTTAGTCAACAAAAGAAGCTGTGGGTTTGTTGGGTTTAAGGTGAAAACTAAGTAGATAGTGAGTTCTCCAGGAGAAGTTAATTTTGGTTTTATCTCTGGTATATAAGGAAAAATTATGCAGCCAATGAAGTTAGCAGTACAAGAAGCGATATTAGGAATACAAAAGGCTGATGGAGGGCCTTTTGGGGCCACCATTATGCGCGGGGATATAGTAATAGCATCAGCACACAACACAGTACTAAAAGATAGGGACCCAACATGTCACGCGGAAATGAATGTGATCCGTTTGGCAGCTGCATCTCTTGGTGAGCCACATCTTCAAGGGTGCGTTATTTATACCACTGCAGAGCCTTGTCCAATGTGCCTTAGTGCGATTTATTGGGCAAGAATTGAACGCGTTATTATTGGGGTTGATAAAAGCATTGCAGCTAAATATGGATTTGATGACTCTGTGTTTTATGAGCAAATATTAAAGCCTGCAGGGGAGCGTAAAGTATCTCAAGAGTATGGTGTGTTGGCTCATGAATGCGAGGAAGTTTTTGTGAGTTGGGAGTCACAAGAAGGAGAATTATATTAGTTCTTCCAATAGAGGGGGGATAATAATACTAACAATGGAAAAAGCTCTAGGCGGCCAGTAATCATTGCAAGACTTAGCAGTGCTTTGGCAGCACTTGATAACTCTTGATAGTTGTAGGCAACATCCCCTAGGCCTGGGCCGATATTAGACAGGGTTGCTGCAACAGCTGAAAAAGCTGTAATAAAATTTACTCCAGTTATTGTCATGCCTAAAGTGAAAATGAAGAAGAGTATAATGTACATACCTAAAAAACCCATAACTGCAGATAGAATGTCAGCCGATACTGGGGATTGGTTGAACTTTACTAAACAATGAGAGCGAGGGTGGAGTATTTTTTGTATTTCTGCGGTGCTATGTTTGAAAAGGATCAATACTCTAGCTATTTTAACCCCACCACTGGTTGAGCCTGCACAACCACCAATAACACCAAGCAATAGAAGTAAGAGTGTGCAAAAAAGAGGCCATGATTGGTAGTTGCCACTGGAAAACCCTGTTGTAGTTGCCAAAGAAATTACATGAAAGCCGACGTCAATAGCACCAGCAGTTTGAACATCGGGGCTTACATACATGTATAACCATATTAAGAGGCTAGATATTCCCAACATTAGCAGCATAGCCTTTACTTCAGAATTTTTTTTGTAGCTCGCAATGTTTGAGTGTCTAATAGAGAAGAAATGTAAAGAGAAGTTAATCGCACCCAAGAACATAAAAACCATAGCAACTAATTTGATCTCTGGATTATGGAAAAAACCAATGCTGGAATCATGGGGGGCATAACCGCCTGTTGAGACCGTGCCAAAGCTATAACAGATAGCATCAAACCAAGACATTCCGCAGGAATAATATGCTAGAGCACACAGCAGCGTTAACATTACATAAATAAACCATAGTGACTTAGCTGTTTCGGCAAGTTTTGGAGTTAGCTTGGTGTCTTTGTTGGGGCCGGTAATTTCAGCACGAAATAATTGCATGCCACCAACTCCAAGGGTGGGCAAAATTGCTACCGCAAGAAGTAAGATGCCCATGCCACCAAGAAATTGTAATTGCTGTCTGTAGTAAATAATCGATTTTGGTAGAGTGTCCAGTTGGGTGAACACAGTGGCTCCTGTGGCTGTAAGGCCGGAAACTGATTCAAAAATAGCATCTATATAACTGATATCTGGGCTTTCAGAAATAAAAAAAGGTAGGCCGCCAATTAAACATAGGGCCAGCCAATAAATTACAACAATTAAAAAACCTTCTCGGACCCGGGGCTCATAGTGTTCAAATCTCAATGGTAGCCAGAGTAAAAGTCCAGAACAGAATAAAATAAGCCAAGAAATACTAAATGCCATTAATGTATTTTCTTTGTAAGATAAAGATAGCATAATTGGGGGTACCATGGTTAGGCTGAAAATGCTAAACATACCGCCTAAGTTTTTTGCTATATATTTGATGTGCATATTAAATTATACCGGAATTGGTATGGGGTTAAATAAACTCTCAAGTTTTGGGAGAGCACGTTTATCTTGTAAGAAAAATATCATATGGTCACCTTCTTGAATAATAATATCCGATTGTTGCATATAGATCTCATCGACACGAATAATGGCTCCGAGGGTAGCGCCACAGGGTAGCTCTAAATGGGCCATGGGTTTACCAATAGCAAAAGAGTTGGCTTTGCTGCCATGAGCAATTACTTCCATTGCTTCTGCGTCACCAAATTTCAATGAGTGTACCTGTGTGACGTCGCCTCGGCGAATATGACTAAGTAGGCTACTAATAGTGCTAGATTGTGGGGAAATAAGAACGTCGACATGAGAGCCAATTATTTCATAGTAAACTTCATTATTAATGATGGCTATAGTTTTTCTTGCACCTAAATTTTTAGCTAACATGCATGCAACCATGTTAGTCTCATCGCTATTGGTAACAGCGCAGAAAACATCAGTATTCATCACGTTTTCATGGGTTAATAGAGATTGGTCAACTGCATCACCATGCAAGACGATAGCTTTCTGGAGTGTTGTTGCTAGGTGTTCGATGACTTTAGCATCTTTCTCAATTACTTTAACATGAAATCTTTGTTCTAATGAAGTGGCCAAACTTGTGCCAATATTCCCGCCACCAACAAGAATTATGCGTTTTGGTTTTTTTGATAATGGACGAAATAAGCTAATGCTTTTATCAGTGAATTGATTTTTTGATAAAAAATAAATTTCATCACCAGGGTAGATATATGATTCATCAGTTATTTCAGTGGCTTTTTTGTCTCGATAGAGAGCAACAACCTTGCAGGAATCAGCAGATATAAATTCTTCCAAATTCTTAATTTGTTTTTGAATTAATAGCCCCCCAATTTTGGCTTTAATTGTTACTAATTGTAATGCCTTGTTGCCAAACTCCAGGACATTCTCGGCATCGGGATGGACAATGCTTTGCCTTATTTCCTCTGTAACCAATGAGCCTGGGCTGATAAGGATGTCTATGGGAATATCTGAGCTTTGAAATAGTCTTTTATGCGCCGAGTATTGCACTTGCCGGACTCTGGCAATTTTTCTTGGAGTTTGAAAAATAGAATGCGCTATTTGGCATGCAACCATGTTGGTTTCATCACTATTAGTTACTGCAATAAGTAAATCAGCTTCATCAGCACCAGCTAGTTTCAAGATATTTGGATAACTAGCGTGTCCCACAATTGTGCGGATATCAAGGTGTTCACTTAATGGGGTAAGGTGTGTAACATTTTGATCAACAACGGTAATGTTGTTATTTTCTTTAGCAAAGTGTTCAGCAAAGGCTGTGCCTACTTTCCCTGCCCCTAAAATAATAATATTCATAGTGAGCCAAACTTATCCATGTATGAATAGTTTAGCTGTTCCTGCAATTCTACTCAAATAGAATATAAGGTTAGTTTTATCCAATTAATGTAATTAGAAGAACTTGGAAGGCATCTGTTTGGTGTTGGTATAAAAGAGACTGTATTTACAGGGTGTTCATTTAGCGGGGATACTATTATTTAATTTCAGTGGGGGCTTATATATTATAATATGGCAAGTTAGTTGTATCTAGGTTGCAAAAGTTATAGTGATTGTGTCGAGGACTGTTAGTAATTCAGAGGCATATTGCTGCCGGCAATCCATCCAGAGGTCCATGCATTTTGGAAATTAAAGCCCCCAGTGATCCCGTCAATATCCATGATCTCTCCTGAAAAATAAAGTCCCGGGCATAGTTTGCTTTCCATGGTCTTAAAGTTTATCTCTTTCAGGTTTATTCCGCCACATTCAACAAATTCTTCTTTGAAGCGACTTTTACCAAGCACATTAAGTTCGCAGCTATATAAATTCTTAACAATTATATTGAACTCTTTTTTGCTTATTTCAGACCAGCGTTTTTCGAGTGAAACTTTACACTTGATTAGAAGTTGATGCCAAAATCTTTTGGTTAATTCACGAGGGTAATCCTTGCTGATAGTGGACCTTATATTATTGTTTTTAATCGAAGTTAGTATTTTTTCAGCATCATCCTGATGTTCAACGCCAAGCCAGTTGACAATGATTTTTGCTTTATACTTGGTATGCATCATTTCACGGGCAGCCCATGCTGAAAGCTTTAAGAGTGCTGGACCGCTTAAACCCCAGTGAGTAATTAATAGAGGACCTTTTTGATAAAAAGGCTTTGCTCCATCCACTTTAAGAGTTAATCCTGCGTTGGGGAACGAGGTTCCTGACAAATTTTCTAAAATTAAATCTTCAATTTTAAAAGTAAAAAGTGAGGGCGCAATTTCTGTTATTGTATGACCGAGGGACTTAGCAAGTCGATATCCTCCTGGCATGCTTCCTGTTGCAATTAAGACTGAATCAGCAATAAAGGACTCATTTTCATTAATAAATAAGGATATTTGTCCGTTTTCTAGTTTTTTCAGGCTTTTAACATTCATTTTGGTTAATAATTTAATTTCATGCTTGTTGGCTGCTTGCATGAAGCAATTTATAATGGTTTCTGAGCTGTTTGTGACAGGGAACATGCGGCCATCACTTTCATGTTTAAGACGAACGCCCTTTTCTTTAAACCATTCTACAGTATTGGCTGCTTGAAATGTTTGAAAGGGGGATATCAGTTCTTTTAGGCCTCGAGGGTAGTTTGAACAGAACTCTTTCACTTCAAAGATGTTGTGGGTGACGTTGCAGCGGCCACCTCCAGAAATTCGCACTTTCTTTAGAAGTCTTGAAGATGTTTCAAAGACGCGTATGTCAATGTCAATTTTTTGCTCCATGGCAATTTCAGCGCATCGAATAGAAGCAAAAACACCACTGGCACCTCCGCCAATAATAGCGATTCTTTTTTGTTTTGATGTCGTCATTGAGCTTAAACCTCAGAGTTTTTCAGGGGAAATGGTGTCGCCAGCTGTATTAGGGGCTCTATAGTATTTGCACACTGGAAAGTGTAACTAACTATTAATCTAACAAGGATATAATATGATCAGTTTTAAAAGCAAGCAATTTATGGGATCCACAGCCTTTGAGGCATCAGGAGCAGGCTGTTGAGATTTTGTTTGAGTTGACTCGACATTGAAAGGCTACTGTCATGCTGGGGTTTTTCAAGGTAAACATGACAATGTCTATATGAGTAATGCAATGTTGCCTGATAAAGACAGGCTGATGAAGGCGATCCTGGCCGGGCACATTAATTATATTTTTTTTATTAAAAAACACCAAGGATTATCTCGAAATTTACAGATTTTGGGTGGGTGTCGTTCACGTCCTCTGCGTGGAGTTATACCCTATGTTGAAAAGGCACATCATTTGAATTCTGAAAACCAAGATATGTTTTAGGGAGGTTATTTTTTGTGTTCTGAAGATTATTGTGGTTTTGAAGGAATACAATATTTAAGTTGTTTTTCAGTTATTAACAAAAGTATTAGGGAGAGAGGTTGGTGCTGACTTGATATTATTTATGGGTGTAGATTCCCATTCCCCCTGCGAGCGGGGACTGTTTTTATGAGAGGTGAAATGTGTATGTTGTTTTTAATACTGTTAAGGGCCCTTTGTTGCAAAGAATATTGCAGAACCATGTGGTTGTGTCTTATTGGGGGTTGCTCGAGATGATAGGTGCGTCTCAAATTTGCTAATTGCAGATTGATTCTAGCTTTGGCCTCGATGGGGGCGGCTTTAAGTGGTCTTGTTGAGGTGCATTTTAATTTATAATATAACTGTTGTAGCTGCAGCTGCAGCTGCAGCTTCATTTGCAACAGCTGAAGCTGCAGCTGCAGCTTCATTTGCAACAGCTGAAGCTTTGTTTTTAGAATGTTCATTTCTAGTGTGATCAGTTCGGCAGTGATGTTGTGATCACTCTCTTCAAGTTCAACTATAGATATGCACTTGCCGGATAGTTTGGGACGTCTTTCGCAAGCTGGCTTGGGTGTCGACGTTATGATTTCGCTATCTGCGTACTTAATGCTCTTTTCTATATCCCAGGCTGTTTTGTTTAAGCCTGTATCACTAATGGCTCTTTTTAGAGCTTGCCTCATAAAGCAAAGAATACTTTTGGGTGTTTGATACGAGCTGGCTTCTGGGCAGCTATAGCTATGTCCCCATCTGATATCTGTAAATGTTTCATCTAAAATTGTTCTGGGTGACTTGTATCTAGGTATGACATGCATATGGAAATGCTGGAGATCATTGCCTAAAAAAGCATAGTTAACTACATCTGGCCTTAGTACGTCTATCTGTGCGTAAGCATATTCCAGGTCACGTGCAATCAAACCCAGCTCTAAATGTTCATCAGGATGTAAGTCTGTAAAGCTTTTCGCATCACAGCGTTTGGCAAGAACAAACATGCGACCTGGGTAAAATTGTTTTATATCAATAAAAACTTCAAAATGTTTATAAGAAGCAACCATATCGGAACGAATTTTACGTCGAAAGATTTTCATTTTAGTAGAGCTTGGGGATGTTATGTCTTCGTTCATGGGTGTATATGCCCTGGTGCTGTAGTTTGTGGGTGTGAACAATTTTTCATGTTTATACTGTGCAGAATATTTGAACACATGTTTATTTGCCTTAATTTTTGTATAATATACCCAACTTATATTGTCTAGGTCAATATCTTTATGATTTATAGTGGTCCATCAGTGGCAATTTTCACTAATAATGCAAAAGAGATGGCTGTTTGTTCAGGTGAATATGCAAGCAAGTCTTTGGTTAGAAACCCCGCAACAAACAGCGATGCTTTAAGTATATTATCCCAATCATCAACATTGAGGTTTTGTGCTCTAGCTATATATCGCACCGCATCAAGAACCCCTTCTATTTTCATTTTAAGCAAAGCAATTTCCTCATTACTTAAAACATAATTATGGTCAATAATGATTTGTTTGTTTTTTGTGTCTACTATGAATTTCTCAAGATTTTTACTGTTTATATTTCCATGTAACAATTTAGTGAAAGAGTCATTAAATATAGTTTTAGTTAAATTTTGAGCCGGGTGAGAAATTCCTGCATACTCATAATCAATTGTATAATATTGCCCTTGAGTGTCGATAATAATATTGCCAGAATGATTGTCTGCAAGTCCATAGATTTTTATTTTGTCGTTTAAAAAAGTGGGATCTAGATAAATGGTGGCATTATTTATAATTTCACTGAGAGGTGGATACTCATGGCCATTTATTAAAAAAGAATAATGTTTCAGGGTGTCGAAGTTGATGCTTTGGTTCCCAGGTAATTGCACATTTTTTCCTGAGTAAAAGTCTTCCATTCTTTTTCCCGTAATCCTGTCATAATAAAGCCTGTGAATGGGCTGGGTTGATGAATCTATTTCTTGTACTGTTTTCATGGATGCGATATATGATTTGATGGTTTGTTCAGCTCGAGTTAATTCCACCTTGAAAACAGTGTCTTTGTTTTTATTTAGGTCGACGGTAATATATTCAGCCAAAGTTTTACCATTAATCCATGGGGCTAAAAAAAATCTATATTTAGGGTCTACATAAACAGGCTCTACTGTATTGTCAAATAGTTGAACTATGTTTGGCATATTAAGGGCTTCATTTGCTATAGACATTGGGTCATCTGCTCGCATGAATTTATAAAAATATTCGCGATGCTCTTCCGTGTTGATTTTGCCATGAAAAATTTTTCCAGAGTTGATGTTTGAAGTGAATACTCTTTCTTCTTCACTAAGCGGAGAAATGTAAATTTTTTGTAATATAGGCGGGTTCATTTCGTTGGCGGCATGTTGCAATAAAGATTTCATATCGCTCGGGAATTGAGGTGTGGAAATTTTTTCAGGTTTTGTATATTTAAAATTGACTATGGGTTTGGAAAATAATTTTGGATTGATTTCTACTATGTATCCATGATTTGGCGGGGTTAAGCAAGATGGGGTTTGAGTGATTATACCGTTGCTGTGCGCGCCAAGCTGTTTAATAAGGTTGTTTTTATACTGTTCGGAAAACCTATCTTCTCTTACAAAAAAAGCAGTTAGTTTTTCATTTTCACGAACACATCCCTTTTTTTGTAATAAACGTACAAATTGGCTGTGCATTTCATGTTGTAACTTGTTAAATATGCCGTTGTAATCTTTAATTGCTTTGGCTGTGATTATAAAATCAGTTATAAGGCCTGGAACATATGAGTCATTAAAAGAGTAATAATTTTTATCTAAAATAACATATGAGTCAACATCATCCTTATCTTTAAAGCTTTGATTTATTATCATTATAGTTACTGGGTCGCCTTTTAATGAGCGGCCATAAAATACTCGTTTGTCTTTACCTTTGGACATCACTTGAAATAGTGTGTCTGGTCCCGCCTCTTCTAGAGCCTTCGCATTTATAAGTTTGATGGTTACTTTAAGGCCTTTTATTTTTCCTGAGATACGCATAACCTCTATGTTGTTATCAAGGAAAAAATCTATTTCATCTTTGTTGAAATAGGTGAGGTTGTCATAATTGAAAAGTTCAGTTAGCTTTTCTTTTGATGTGGACTTTATGAATTCATCCATATCTTGCCTATTAGCAAAAACAAGCATGCTGTCTATATCGTTTGCCTTGCCTGTTATGTAGTTTTTAGAGTCATATGCGATACCTCCGCCGACGACAAATGCACCGTTTAGGTTGTGCTTGGAAATACTGTGGTATAAGTCATAGATGATCATGTCGGTTAATTTAGCATTAGAGAGAAGTTGTTTATGTTGGTCATACCAGGTTTGAGCGTTATAGATGTTTTTATCAAAGCTATCGGAAGATATTCTTTTATAGAGATCTATCTTTTCTAGTTCTATCCCTTTATTTTTCAGTGAATCTAAGGCGTTTATTATTTGAGTATCATCTGGGTGGTAATGACCACTATAGTTATCGACAGCAAATATTTCGCCGTGCTCATTAAAGTGTAAAAAACCAGCGGAGGATAGTGGTCCGGCATGTAATAATGATGAGTGATTAAAGCCTGTAACACCTGTTTTAGGCTTGATTTTAGGATGGATGTAGAAGTCGCCATTATAATCCATAACGTATAGCTCCATACCTTTGGGGTGCTTATTACCAGTGCTTTCGTTGATGGCTATATTGGGGTGGATAAATTTTTGTTTAAAGTCTGCAAGATTATTTAAATCGATATAGTGGGTTTGTGGTAGCGTCTTGACTTGTTCTACCCAGTTAAAAAAGCCAGGACCCACATACTCTTTAGTGTACTCATTTGCATAGGCTTCATTTAGCTTAGGGGCCCAGTGATGATTAGGATCAGTGGCTTCTATTTGATAGGCTGGGTTTATGTAGGTTATAGAGTAAGTTGAATTATCGTTCGCATAGCCCAGACTTGGGGTAATTATAAGAGCCCACAAAACACATGTTTTTAACAGCTGTCTCATAATAGAACCTCAATATTTTTCAAAATAACACATGTTTGACACGGGTAGGTAGAATTAAGTTTCTTTAACATGGAAAAATATTATTAATTATGTGTGACCTACATGGAGCTGGGTGGCGGGGATAAATCTGCTTATAAATTTAAATTATATGGCTGGAAAATCATCTCAAGCTTAATTTTGTGATTTTCAACCTTAAGGTTTCTGACAATTTAATTTACACCGAACTATTTAACAAAGAATTTTATTCTCAGTTTATGCTAATATTTTATCTTTATGGCATTAACTTAGAAGAAACTTAAATTACCATTAATTTAATCTGGCCAAGCTCTATATTGTATTCGGCCGCACAGGAGTTGAAGGTTGTCCTGGTGATGACATCTTGTTCTTCTCTAATACTGCAGCTAGGTCTGGGAAATCTACAGCATAAGAGTAAATGTTCTTGCCCGATGGGGTAGTAACATTAGGATCTGCATTATTTAATAATAAAAAATTAATTATACCTAAGTGTCTGTTTTTTTTATGATCACCAACACAATTCAAATACATTTGAATGCTTTGGTTCAGCGGAGTTCTGTTGCGTGCGTCAGGATCCGGAGTGTTGATTACGTCTAGCATACTTGGATATTGCTCTATTGTTTTCACCAACGTGTCAAAGTCAGAACATTCTATTAGGATCCTAAAAGAGCGCAATGGCCTACCAGGGTTAAACTCCGCTCCTGTTGAGCTGTAGTGTGTAAGCATCTTAATGTTTCCATAAGTTTATGTTTAAGGATATAACAGTTTTTATAAAATTTGTCTAAGTTTTAATAAGTAGAATAGTGTTTTATCAGACCTAGAGGCAAATATGCCAGCAAAGCTTTCGGACTATATCAAAGACAGAGAATTTGAAAATGGCAACGTTCTTGACCTTGGAAATCCTAGGGTAATAGCGCTTATAGAGGCCTTTAAAGCTGATCCGAGCATTGATGTGTTAACAAAAGAGGAATTATATAGCTTTGCTTTTAAGGAGGGATTGGCGGTCTCAGAAGAAGATTGTAACTATATTTCTGGCAACCTATATAAAAGTGACGGAAGGGTGTATGTGCAAACTGGTCATAAGCTCGGTAGCGGTGCATATGGTGAGGTAATGCTAATACAAGAAGTTGAAAGTGGTGAGTTATATGCTTTAAAAAAGCAAGAAGAGATGTTATCCGCAATTGAGCAGGAGACACATATTGCTAATATTGCTGCACCAGGATCTTTTCAAAAAGCAATTAAGTTGCCTAATAGCCATGCAATACTATCTATTATGAAGCTTCTTCCTGGGCAGGATCTCAGTCAGTATATGTTTATAGGGGTGAATGTTACTGAGGCGTTGCGTGCTAGTCCTGTTGCTACATTTAATTTAGATGCTAATTCCTTATCTGAGACATTAGCTGAAGATTCAGGAACATTTATAAGAGTCCCCTCCGTCGAGGCTGAAGATTCAGGAACGTTTAGAAAGGTCCCCTCCGTCGAGGATGAAGATTCAGGAACATTTAGAAGGGTTCCAGCAGCAATAGGTGAGGTAAGCACAATAAAGAGTGCACCCGAGGAGGTTATAGATGATATTGAGTTGCTGCAACAGCTTATTGCTAAAAGAGAAGCGCAAGCTAAAATGTGTGGTTTTTTCCCTAGGAGTGGAGCAATAGAAGATAACATGCAGCATATCAAAAGAGATAGGTTGTTAGATGATAACGCGGTAGAGAGGCGTAATGAAAAATCAACAAAAGCACATATGCTATCGAGTAATGAGGTAGTGGAGATGTGTGGTGTTGCGAGGAAAATGGCTCTTGAAGTTGCAAGGTTACATGAAAAAGGTATTCTGCACCGTGATCTTAAACCTGAAAACATAAAAATAGCGTATGTAGATGGTGAAATAGAGGTGAACATATTTGATTATGGGGTCTCAATGCAAAGCCCAGATGTTCGTAGTGATGTGGGTACAGATAGCCCAATGGGAACATTAAACTACATGCCCCCTGAGGCGCTAGAGGCTTTAGGCCTCGGTGATATTAGGAGTCCGGATGTGGCCTTGGCACATAGGGAGAATCTTCTAGAAAAAACTAAAGAGATTACTGCTCTAATGACCAAAATGAAAAATAGTGGTAGGGAAAATGAAATACCATATTTTTATGATAGCCCTGCATATCATCAATTTCAATACAGCGATGCGACTGATAAATATGCTTTGGGAAAAACAATAGAATGTATGTTGGCATCACGTTTGGCAGTGTCAGAGGTTTTATCGGTTGTGGGTCCTGATGTTTCTGAGGAAGACTATGTTGCCATGAGAGAATATGCTTCATGTGGATTGCCCGTTAAATTTGATAATCCTGATGGAGGCTATGTAACACAACAATTAAATGAGATGTTGGAGATAGTACATGCAATGCAGGCTACAGATCCTAGAAGCAGAATGGATTTAATGGAGGCTGAAAAGAGGCTTGGGTTGGTCCAGGATAATATTGAACATTTTAATGGTTTGGGAGTGCCTAAATCTTATAGTGATAATGATTGGGATACGCCTTATGGTTTTGATGTTGCGGAGGGGACGGATTGGAATATTATGGACAGTTATAATAAAGAAAATGTAAATGAGATTAATGCTTCTGATCCAGAGAGAATGATGCTTCATACTCAAAGTAATAAAAAGGGGGAGATGCCGAAAACAGGAAGTGCTATTAATAGTCCTAATGTTCAAAGTACACCAGCCGCGGATATAGATAGCCAGCCCCATAAAAAAGGCCGCCTAAAGCCCAAATAAAGATGCATGGGCTGTGATTTAAGTGTTATCAAAGATTTAATTTATAGTTGAGATGAATATTAAATATATCATCAAACTTAATGTATATGAGTCATAACTAGAATTATAAATATTATATGTTGATATGCATATGCTGACTGGCTCCAGGGTTTGCTCATGTTGTTATTATATATACAAATAACCATGCTTGAAGTATCTGAAGTAAAGATGTAGGTTGGCTGTGTCTTTTATATATTTGAAAAATGTGATTATATGAATGTTAATAATAGAGCGCTGGGTTCATAATGTAAGAGTGTTTTTATGTTTCAGACAAAAGCATGTACAACACAGAACGTTATTATATGCTTAGGGATGACTTTCTATGGGGAAATATTTTCTTTTAAAAAATATGCAATATAGTTTATTGTACACTATAAAAAAAGCAAGCTTGATTGTAATGGTTTTCGGCATTTGTTTGGGTTTTTTTACTTTATTTAAAGGTTTGGATAATTATACATTGTTATCATTAATTCTTTATGTCGGTGTTTATATTGTATGCGGTAAAATAAGTATAATACCTATTGTCGTGTTTACTTATCTAGTATATGGCAGTGTTTTATATTGCCTGGTCTATAGTGTTGCAGTTTTGGTTGCATCTCCATTAATATATTCTGTATTCACTCATCTTCAATATCATTTGAAGCGCTATAAATTAAGAACAACATCAAAAAACACAAAGGTATTACAACAGTACAGCAATATGTTGAATTATTTTTTCTTAACATTAAACAAGGATATACAAGCTAATAAATGTGAAAATGGAGCGCAAGAACCTATTGTCGTCCAACAAGCTATTCCCAAGCCGTTGCTGGGGTTGTTGTCGGGGTATATCTTATCCAAATATAGGCAAGATTTTTATGAAGAAAGCAGGGACCACCAAGTTCCTGGTTCCAGGGCTATATATGGAGACACATTGATTGAATCGTTGCTTTCTTCATATTGTACGGTGATAGAGGCATATACAGGCCTTGAGCTGTGGCCAACATATTCAACGTGTCGTGTTTACAGCAAAGGACAGAGTTTGCCAAAACATCATGACCGAAACTCGTGTGAAATAACCGTTTCAATATGTGTTAACTTAGATAAGTCTAACGTGAACGAGGCTGATTATTCCTGGCCCATTTATATTCAGTCTGGTTCTACGAATGATTCTTATAATATACATCCTGGAGATGCTCTTATTTATCGGGGCATTAGCAATGTGCATTGGCGTAACAAGTTAACAGCAAATCGGCAGGTGCAAATATTATTACATTATGTAGATAAAAATGGGGCATTTAAGAATTATAAAAATGATTTTCGTGACGGTGTTGGTGAAAGTGAATTAAGTATTTTAGATTATGCAAAAAAAGAAAAGCTTAACCAGGGGATATAAACAAAAGGCGGTATTAATTTGTCATGGCCGAGGTGCTTTGGTAGATCGACAAGCTATCATCAGACGCATGATTTGTTTCAATACATAAATCAGCTTTTCCTTATGGTCTTGTAGCATTTCAAGGAGTGTTTCTGGAAAAATACTTAAGTCACGCTCTATACTTTGTTTTAAAGAACATTGAGGACTATGCAGTTTCTCTAGTCTGTAATGAGCAACACGAGCAAAACCTTGGACTGTAATTTTAATAATATTACCAGGTAAGCCATTCCATGGCCGTCCACCGCACTCCACAGGACAAGGATAACCTATCTTATATTTATCATGTTGGATATTAAAAGTTTCGGTTTGTTTATAGTCAACATAACTTAGATTGTCACCTGTTTTGCTAGATTAAAGGTTGGCAGTATCTAAGGTCTCTTTAATGCCTTGGGTATCATCATTATCAATGTCCTGCCAAGGTTTAGTATGTTTCCAAGGCAATATTGTGTCTTCTGATTTTCTCTGTTATTTGTACATAGAACAATTATATTTTTTCTAATAGGCAGTAGAAGAAGCCATCCATGTTGTGGGTGCCAGGTAATATTTGTTGTCCATAACCAGTATTGATGCTATCAGGAATTTTGTGGCTAATATCTATTAAGCGAGCATTACTTTGTTCTGCGAGAAAACTTTTAATTTGTAGGGAATTTTCTGCACTCATTATTGAGCATGTAGCATATAGAAATTTCCCCGAAGGCTTCAGTAGGTTCCATAAATTGTGTAGAATTTTATTAGATATTTCTGCAATATTTTGTACTGCTTTTAAGTCTTTTATTACTTTGATATCTGGTTGGCGGCGAATGATGCCTGTGGCACTACATGGCGCATCCATAACAATGTAATCAAATAAGTTTCCTTGAGCCCAGTCATTGGCGCCACTGAGATCTGTACATAGAACGTTAATGTTTTTTTGCATGTCAAGGCGCTTGAGGTTGGCTTCTAATAACTTTATTCTCTCTGGACAGTTATCAACAGCAGTAATTAGTGTATTGGGAAAAGCACTTCCTAAATGAGAAGTTTTTCCTCCTGGAGCTGCACATGCATCTAAAATAGTATGTGATGCTTC
>Ga0066610_10000081_pt1 | contig 63818 bp, 56 predicted proteins | sample SaaInlV_DNA_165m_FD_60375 | JGI IMG/M metagenome (GOLD analysis project Ga0066610, IMG submission 60375) | Marine microbial communities from expanding oxygen minimum zones in the Saanich Inlet - SI075_LV_DNA_165m | ecosystem: Environmental > Aquatic > Marine > Unclassified | place: British... | reverse complement strand
TAGTTGAATCTAAATCACTAAAACTATACCTAGGAAGCTTTAACTTCAATCGTTTTAGCAGCGCAGCTAAAATGCTTAAAACGATACAATGTGACATTAGCTATACTGTAGGAGCAAATGTAAAAGCAACCATAACTGAACATACATACAGAACACCAACACCAGGAATATGCATAGACTCGCAAATCCAGAACGAAATAGATGATGAGCCTAACCCAAAAAAACTATCAACTAGTAATAATAATATAACAGAGACCATACACAGCAACCTCTTTCGTAGCTGTTGTCCTGTTACGGCACAACCGGACTGGGCAAGTATTTTAATTTCGTATACTGGCAATCAAATAAATCACGCAAAACTACTTAGCTACCTTTTATCATACCGCAATCATGCAGCATTCCACGAAAGCTGTATTAGTAATATTCACGCAGACATATATCAATATTGCCAGCCACTTACACTAACTGTAACAGGGCTATTTACGCGTCGCGGTGGACTTGATATAAATCCATGCCGTAGCACTGACCCAAACGAAGACTGGCAAAACATCTATTTAAATCGCCAATAAAGCTCACATATGAAAAAAATAAACAACATAGATTTTATAAAAGTAGAAAGCCTTGGCAATGATTTTATGATCATAGATAATAAAATGCGGATCAATTTAAGCGCCAGTAAGATAAAAAAACTCGCCAATAGACATACAGGCGTCGGTTTTGATCAGCTACTAATAATTGACCAAAACAGCCCCCATAGCGACTGTCATTTTAACATATTCAATAGCGATGGCTCAGAAGCCAAGCAGTGCATAAATGGCCTTCGAGCTATTGCGCACCACCTGTTTAACAAAACAGATAAAGGCATACCCCTTAATATTAGCAATAAATCAGGAATATTTAGCGCCACTTATGATAATGATTTAATTGAAGTATCAATCCCTACGCAAAAGGCAAAACTCTATACGGATAATACTAATATAAACATCTCTTATGTAGATTTTGGCAATCAACATGCCTTAGTTAAAGTAGAGAATATAAATACAGCTTTAATTGATAAAATAGTGGGCGCAATAAATAATAAGAATTTTTTCCCAGAGGGATGTAATATTTCAATATATGAACAGGCAGCGCCTGGAGAACTTAAAGCCAGAACAATAGAAAAAGGCAGTGGTGAAACATTAGCATGTGGAAGTGCAGCCGTGGCACTAGCTTTTGCCGTAGCAAATAACGATAAAGCAAACAGTAAACAAGAGCTAAAAATCATACAGCCAGGAGGGACTCAAAGTACAACCTGGCAATGTAATGATTATATAAAAATTAAAGCCCCAGCATCTATTGTTTTTACTGGGATTTTAACTCTTTAGCTTTCGTCTTTATTGCAGCAGCTAGCGTCACCTGAGCACAAGTATTTAAACAAAGCTCCAACAGCTAAGATAGGGATCATAACTTCAAAAAACCTTGTTATATTTATTAAATATATAAGTTGCTCTTTCGGTAGTACGCTAACTAAAATGGCAACTAGCAAAGCTAAACCAATAAAAAAACATTTTAATGTTTGGTGGCAAGACATAATTTCATCTCCTTTGGGTTGTATTTCCATCCTGAAAATCAGGTAATTCAATAATACTAACGTGCTAACCTCATAGCGTAAAGATAAATATTATATTTTCCTCATGGCAAAAAAACTCAAGCAACATATAAAACTAGATGTAGTAACTTAATTAAGATATTATTATATTTTATCTGAACGGAATAATATGAGAGCTGCATTAGAAATAAAAAATTGCAAAAAAACATATAAAAATGGCACTCCTGCAATCAACAACATATCCCTGTCTATAAATGAAGGTGATTTTTTTGCGCTACTCGGCCCAAATGGGGCAGGAAAAACAACTTTAATTGGGATAATTGCATCGTTAATAACACCAAATTCAGGAAGCATTAAGATATTTGGTGAAGACTTAAATACCAACCCTTGGTTTGTCAAACAAAAACTTGGGATTATGCCTCAAGAAGTTAATTTTAATATTTTTCAGAACTCCATCCAGATTCTAGAAAATAACGCGGGGCTGTATGGCATTAGCGCAAAAGAAGCAAAGCCTGAAATAAGCAAGCTCTTGAAAAGATTAAACCTATGGGATAAGAGATATAAAACTGTTCGATCTCTCTCAGGAGGATATAAAAGAAGGCTAATGTTAGCGCGCGCACTAGTACACAAACCAAAATTACTACTACTAGACGAACCAACTGCTGGAGTAGATGTAGAAACTAGATCTGAGACATGGGATTTTATCAAAGAAATAAATGAAAATGGCACCACTGTCATACTTACAACGCATTACCTAGAAGAAGCAGAGAGCTTATGCAATCAAGTTGCCATAATAAATCAAGGTAAAATGCTCCAAAATTCTAGTATGAATGAGCTGCTTCAAACTTTAGAATCCGAATCATTTATACTATACCTAGATAAACCTATCGATATAAAACCTGACTTAAAAAATATTGACTCAAAACTGCTATCAGCAACTGAGTTAGAAATAACCATTGATAAAAATGTAAACATAAGCGAAGCAATTATACTTTTAGCACAACAGAATATTACAATCAGTAGTATAAAAAACAAGAGAAACCGGCTAGAAGAATTATTTATAAAATTAACTCAAGATAACAGTAGGTAAAACAATGCATAGCCACTTTAAAATAAACTCAATCGCATTTATTTCTATAGTTAGGAAGGAAATAGCCAGATTTATGCGAATATGGCCTCAAACAATGCTTCCATCAGTTATAACTACTAGTCTTTATTTTTTAATATTTGGTGATTTTTTAGGCTCAAGGCTAGGCACAATTCACGATATAAAATACATGACATACATAGCTCCTGGATTTATAATAATGGTAATTATTACCAATGCATACAACAATGTTGCCTCATCTTTTTTTTCAGAAAGGTTTCAAAGTAGTCACCAGGAGTTTGTTTGGTCACCGATTTCATATCACACTATGATTTGTGGATTCATCGCTGGCGGCATATTAAGAGGCATATTAACTGGATTCTTAGTTACCATGATTGCATTAATGTATACAAAAATACACATATCTCACCCTATTACAATGATAATAATAACCGCGCTCACAGCATCTCTGTTTGCTATCTCTGGGTTTATTAATGCACTTTTTGCGAATAGGTTTGATTCTATAGCCACCATTCCCAACTTCGTCCTGACCCCACTTATATACTTAGGTGGTGTTTTCTACTCAATTGAGCTATTACCCCCATTATGGCAGAGCATCTCATTGTTTAACCCAATATTATATATAGTAAATGCATTTCGCTACAGCATGCTAGGGGTGGCTGATGTCCCTGTAGCAACCGCGATGACGGCAATATTCTCAATAAATATAATTTTATATACTACATGTTATATGCTGGTTAAAAAAGGTGTGGGGGTTAAAGAATGATTAAAAGTAATATTTTTATCGATGAACTTGGTCTAGATACCTTCATTGGTATATATGAGTGGGAATTAGCCGATAGACAAACTGTTATAGCTGATCTAGAAATAACCGTGGACATAAGCCAAGCAGCAAAAGATGACGATGTAAACTACAGTATTAACTATGAAGAACTTGCTAATCATCTTAGAGGCTGGGCTCATGATAACCACTGCAAAACCCTCGAAAATTTTGCATATGATATAATCGCAATTATTAAAGATATGCACTCAAGTGCAAAAAAAATAAAATTACGCTTAACTAAGGTAGGAATTGTGCCACACACAAAAGGCTGTGGAGTCAGTGTAGAGGTTGATTTATAAAAATCATGAATAATCCTGCAAAAAATCACATAAAACAATTAATAAACAACAATGGGCCAATACCATTTTCTGAGTTTATGCATGCAGCACTATATACCCCCAATATTGGTTATTACAGCTCATCAACGCCAAAAATTGGAGCTAAAGGTGATTTCATTACTGCACCTGAAATTTCACCTTTATTTGGCAACTGTATTGCAAGACAAATAAATGAATATATAGCTGAACATGGTCAAATATCCATTTTAGAGCTTGGCCCTGGCAACGGCACTTTAGCCGCATCTATACTACGCAATGTTAATTTAGATAGCATTACTACTTATCAATTGCTGGAAGTTAGTGCCTCCTTAAAACAACAACAACAGCAACTTCTACAACATGAACTACAAGAAAACTACCATAAAATAAAACACATTGATAAACTACCAAAAAACTTCAACGGCATAATCATCGCAAATGAAGTAGCAGATGCAATGCCTGTAAATAGGTTTACAACTGGTCCCGATTTACTTGAGCAATTTGTAGATATTCAGAATGAAAAGTTTATACCCATAAATATTAAAGCCACAAACTCTGACTTAATCAGCCAAGTTAACAATCTAGATGTAAACTTACCTCATGGCTATAGCTCTGAAACAAATCTAGCGATGACAAGCTGGATAAAAGCTCTTAGCGAGGCCCTACAACAAGGCTTGGTTCTACTTATAGATTACGGCTACCCTCAGCTGGAATATTACCATACAGAAAGAGATGGCGGCACTTTAACATGTTTTTACAAGCAAAAAGCACATGACAACCCCTTTATAAATATTGGCGCCCAAGATATCTCTGCCCACGTCGATTTTTCTCTTGTAGCCAAAGCTGCAGTTGCGGCAAATATGACATTGATCGGCTATTGCGAGCAATCTCATTTTTTAATGAACCTAGGGCTACTTGAACTTGCTCAAAAACAATATGAGACGCAGCCACTTTTAACTGCTAAAGAAATAAAATTACTCACCATGCCTAATGAAATGGGCAGCCTCTGTAAGGTGATAGGTTTTGGTAAAAATATACCAGAACAAAGTTTGGCTGGATTTTGCCGATACAATAAAGTAGAGTCATTATTTACACCTTAAAGATACACTATTATGGCAACTTATTTTATAGGCGATCTACATGGTTGCTATACTGAGCTAATGGACCTATTAGCACTCATAGATTTCAATAAAGATAAAGATCAATTATGGTTTAGTGGCGACCTTATAAACAAAGGCCCACTATCATATAAAACCATAAAGTTTATAATGGGTCTAAAAAATGCGAATTCTGTTTTAGGAAACCATGACCTCCATTTCCTTGCATTATCACAAGGGTTGCTTCCTGAAAATAAGAATCATAATTTAAATGAAATTATCGAACATGATGACTGCGACAATATTGTAAATTGGCTGCGCAGTAGACCATTACTTTATTCACAATGCAACAACGTACTCATCCATGCAGGCACTCATCCAACATGGACTCTAGCTGATGCAGCAAAGTATGCAAATGAAATAGAAAAATCACTACAAGGCCCTGACTGGGTAGAATTATTAAAGAATATGTATGGCAACTCACCCTCTAGGTGGGATGCTAATTTACAAGGGTGGCAGAGACTTCGATTATTAATTAATATATTCACTAGAATGCGCTACCTATCATCTGATTTCGCACTTAACTTTAGTGAAACTGGCGCGCAGCCAACAGATAGAGGTCTAAAACCATGGTATGAATATCATGAAAACATAAGTCATGACTCTAAAATATACTTTGGACACTGGGCATCACTACAAGGAAAATCAAATAACAAACAATTCATATCTATCGATGGCGGCTGCGTTTGGGGTGGAGAGCTAATTGCAATTAGAATAGAAGACTGCCAACAGTTCAAAATAGCAGCGAAAAATAAACTATAAAACTAGCTATTAACAGGGGTATTCTTATTTACGACTGTACTGCCATCTTGTATAACACGGTCGGCTTGTTTATAATCTCTAGAAACTTTTGCTGGCTCTGGTGCTCTAGTTGACGCAACTTTAATTATCTCGTTATTTAATCCATACTGATAAACAGCCCCTGCAATGCAACTTGTAAGTGCAAAAGTACCACCAATACCATATAACATAGTTGCTGTTGGCAAGCTAAATGATAGCATAATTTTTATAAGATAAGCTCCCGCAAACTGACCAACACAACTTGTGGCAGCTATTAATGGAATGAAATAACCAAGCTCTTCCTTACTAAAATTACTATTTTGTATAGGCTGATACATATGAGCCATAGAAGCAGTGCTCCATACTTCAGTCACAATATAAAATAAAGAAAATAACCAACAATGCAATACAGCGCTAAGACCACCAGGCAACATGCTAAAAGAAAAACTCATAGCATGTATTATGCTGGCACTAGGATACGCCACAGCAAAAGCAAGAAAAAAAATTGTTGCAACTAACAATAATACTAGAAATGATTTTTCATCAAACTTTTTATCACTGTTCTTCAACATATAATTACTAATAAATATAGCAGGGATTATTAAAATTTTAAGAATCGGCAAAGACTCAACGCCTAAATTTTCAACTATTATAGAAGTTTTAAAAACAGATAAAAATGTTACTCCCAAAACAAACATTAAGCATATAGATGCCATAACTATAAATTTAGGGTTTTGTATTTTTTCTAAAAAACCAGGCTCTTTATTATCTTCTTTTTTAACGTTGGCAACATCAGCTTCAGAAACGCTATTAACTGACTTTAACCACAAGACAAAAAGTGGCAATATAACAAAAGGAAGGACCCAAAACATACCTGATAAATGTCCATTAGCAGATAAAAATGTTAAAATTAAAATAAATAGAGCCCCTAAAGCTTTCCCAGGACGACTACTGAGCATGTTCGTGCTTTTTTGCATCTGAACATCATCTATATCATTCCAAGCCTTAGCATTAAACACATCAGATATAGAATATTTAAATGCTTTTTGTATAATATCAATAACACCGCCAACGGCACATGAAAGCAGTAATATACTAACTCCTGGAAAACCAATTAAAGAAAAAAATGCGGAGAAGTAACCAGGAAAAATGACCATTCCTAAAAAAAGCATGCATAAAATAAATAATGAGAAAGGCATTATCAACCCAGCCGTTTTTCTTGAAAAATTATTATTTATATATGGTGCAATTACTAAACTAACAATAAAACTAATTACTGCTCCAATAATTAAAATATTACTAGTTGCTGCTGTAAAAGTAGCAGTAGTTACGTACATTAAACAAACTTGATACTGCCATACAACATCTATCAATGAGGTAATAAAATAATAAGAAAATTCAATAGAAAATAGGCCCCAATGAATAGATGGCAACCATTCTTTAAATGGTAAACTAGAAGGCGCATAATCTTCTTTGTACATTATTTGCAACCAATTTATAAATATAACTTACGATAAAAGGTAACATAAACATTGAAAAATGTCAATCAATATTAAGGTTTGACACTTATTATTTCGTCAATTAACATTAATAAGCCCAACTCTAATTAGATTAAACAAGCATAAATATTAAGAGTTAATTAAAGGCAGCTAGAGGAACATATGAATACTAATAAAAATTTAAAGTTAAAAAACATAAAAATGGTTGTTTTAGATCGAGATGGTGTTATTAACTTTGACTCTAAGGACTATATAAAGACCCCCCAAGAGTGGAGAGCGATCCCAGGAAGCCTAAATGCAATAGCTACAATAAAAAAACTAGGAATTAAAATAGCCATAGCAACGAATCAATCTGGGATTGGGCGTAAATATTTTTCACTTGAAACTTTAAATGAAATTCACACTAAAATGATCATCGAATTAAAAAAACTCGGGGCAGATATTGATGAAATTAACTTTTGCCCACACCTACCTACTTCAAAGTGTAGCTGTAGAAAACCGGAACCACAACTACTATTAAAAGCGATACAAAAATTCAATATAAAACCTGAAAACACCATAATGGTTGGTGACTCATATAAAGATATGCTTGCAGCACAAAATGCAAAATGCCATGCAGCTCTAGTAAAAACAGGTAATGGCATAGAAACAATGAAAAAATTAAAATCGAGTGATAATATTTTAATCTTTGAAAATTTAGCTGAATTTACAAAAAAACTAGCAAGAGAAGTCAGTCTTAAGAGTTAACTCTAAAGTAAATTACATCACCATCTTGAACAATATAGTCCTTACCTTCTAGACGCCAAACCCCAGCATCCTTAGACCCTGCCTCGCCTTTATTTTCTATATAAGCATCATAACTTATAACTTCGGCCCTAATAAATCCCTTAATAAAATCAGTATGAATAACTCCTGCTGCAGACTGTGCAGTATCACCCCTACACATAGTCCAAGCCCTGACTTCTTGCACACCTGCAGTAAAAAAGGTCTGTAAGCCCAAAACATCGTAACCAACTCTAATTAAATTATCTAAACCTGACTCAGCCAAACCTAAATCCTCTAAAAAAGAAACCTTATCTTCATCATCTAACTCCGACAATTCGGCCTCAATTGCAGCACATACTACTATAACATGAGAATCATGTTCTTTAGCATAACCTGCCAACATATCTACATAAGGATTATCCTCTAATTGATCTTCAGAAACATTAGCCACGTATAAAACTGGCTTTGCTGATAAAAGCTGCATTTGCTCAATTACTTCTTGCTCTAATTCTGATAAGTCTTTTATATTTCTTATCGGGCCCTCACTACCTAAGTATCCATGGAGCCTATCTAATACTACAAGCTTAGCCCTCGCTTCCTTATCACCACTTTTTGCTATTTTTGCTGCCTTGTCTTGAGCCTTCTCTACAGCATCTAAATCAGCCAAACATAGCTCTGTATCTATTGTTTCAATGTCGTCTATCGGGTTAACATACCCAGCAACATGAGTTACTTCAGGGTCATCAAAACACCTAACAACATGAACTATTGCCTGAACCTCACGAATATTAGCCAAAAACTTATTACCTAGACCCTCACCCTGAGCAGCCCCAGCAACAAGACCTGCAATATCAACAAACTTCATACAAGTTGGTATTACCTGTTTAGGATTCACTAACGCAGCTATACTATCTAATCTTTTGTCAGGCAGAGGAACTATTCCTATATTCGGCTCAATTGTGCAAAAAGGGTAATTTGCAGCCTCAATTTTAGACTTAGTTAACGCATTATATAAAGTTGACTTACCAACATTAGGAAGCCCTACAATACCACATTTAAAACCCATAAAAACTCCTAAATAAAAGCTATAAAGAAACGTGTAAGTTTCTTACAGCCCTTTGTAAATCACCCGATACAATATCATCTATATTAAATAAAACATCACCAAGAGCGCCATCTATTAGATTAAAATCATTTTTACTAGATTTTGACAATACATAATCAGAAACTAAGTCCGCACTACCTGGATGACCAATGCCAATACGTAAGCGCAAAAAATCATCACCACCAATATGAGATTTAATGCTTTTTAAGCCATTATGGCCAGCACAGCCACCACCTTCTTTTATTCTAACGACACCAGGCTGAAAATCTAATTCATCATGGGCGATTAAAATTTGAGATGGCGAGATTTTAAAGTAGCGCATATATTTAGCTATTTCAGACCCATTGTTATTCATATAAACTTCTGGGGTTAATAAAATTACAGGCGCTCCGTTTATTCGACACTCTGCAACTTTTGCCTTGCATGTTTTAATAGAAACTAAAGGGCCACCATAACTAGAAGACAACATATTGACAAACCAAACACCAGCATTATGCCTGGTTTGTTCATATTTTTGGCCTGGGTTTCCCAAACCAACTATTAGCTTTATATTATCCCTAGAATCACTCAAAACCGTGACCCTGATACATTATAACTACTAGCTATCAGTGTTTTCTTCTTCACCAGAAATTCCATCATCATCACTTTCTACAGAAGAACGAGGTTCATGTATAGTAATTATAGCCTGGTCATTGTCTGCATCTACATGCGAAGTCAACTCAACACCTTTAGGAAGCTTAATTTCTGAAATATGAGCTTTGCCACCTAAATTTAGACTAGAAACATCAACGCTAATGCTCTCAGGTAAATCTGCAGGCAAACATTTAACCTCTATCTCTGTTAGTAAATGCGTTGCCACACCACCTGCTTTTACTCCAGGAGATTTATCTTCTCCAACGAACACTAGAGGTAAATATATTTTTATTGCTGAAGAGCTATCAATTCTATAAAAATCCAGGTGAACTGCTGTTCCCTTATTTGGATGTATTTGTGAGTCTTTAAGCATAACCTGCTCCTTGCTGCCATCAACATCAAGATCAATTATATGCGAATAGAACTCAGGCTTCTGCATTGCATGATTTATTTCTTTAGCATTAACATATATGTTTTGATTATCCTTACCAGCTCCATATATAACTGCAGGCACCAAACCTTTTGCTTTGCAAATAGTCCTAGTTTCACCACGACCTACTTCACCCCTTTTTATAGCTGTCATTTCTAATATTTGTGACATTTTTTGTCTCCTCTTTTTATTAATCAATAAACATTGAGCTAATTGATTTGTTACTTATTAACCTATTAATAGTCTCCGCTATTAAACTACCCAACTTAAGCTGTCTAATTTTACTGATAGATAACACCTCTTCACTACAAGCGATAGTATCAGTAACAACAAGCTCATCCAACTTTGAATCCAAAACTGTTTGCCCAGCCCCTCCTGATAAAACAGGATGAGTACAATACGCAATCACTGATGACGCGCCATTATTTTTTAATATTTCAGCTGCCTGACATAAAGTTCCTGCGGTATCTACCATATCATCAACAATAATACAGTCTTTACCAGAAACATCGCCAATTATATTTAAAACTTCGACTTGATTGTGGCGAAAACGTCTTTTATCTATAATAGCAAAGTCTTTATCTAAACGCTTAGCTATAGCTCTAGCCCTAACAACACCGCCTATATCTGGCGCAACAATTATGGAGTCACGTAACTTTTCATTATTTTGTATATCATCACGCATAATAGGTGTTGCATATATATTATCAACAGGCATACTAAAAAAACCTTGTATTTGCTCTGCGTGCAAATCAACTGTCACACAACGAGACACACCTACAGAAGAAAGCATATCAGCAACTACTTTTGCTGTAATAGCAACTCTTGCAGATCTTACTCGGCGATCAGCCCTTGCATAACCAAAATAAGGCATAACAACTGTTATGCTTGCTGCAGATGCACGCCTTAATGCATCAGCTAAAATCATAAGCTCCATTAAATTGTCATTACAAGGAGAAGAAGTTGACTGAATAACAAAAATATCTTTGCCTCGGACATTTTCTTTAATTTCCACCCTAATTTCACCATCGCTAAAACGGCCAATATCAACCTGGCCTAGACTAAGACCAAGATAATTAACTATAGATGTAGCTAAAGCAACGTTAGAGTTACCACTAAAGATTTTAATGTTGTCCACTTAACTATTCTCCGCACTTGCTATAACAGTGCATGGCTGGGGTGGCAGGATTCGAACCTGCGAATGCGGAGATCAAAACCCCGTGCCTTACCACTTGGCGACACCCCAGTGTAAAAATACATAATCGTCAATTCTCCTACTAATGTAGTAAATTGTCAATAAATACTTATGTCTAAATTATAACCATAACAAAACTCTATTGTCACGTTTTTTATCAAAAACAATATCTTAGCTAATTATCTCAGGAGTTAAAAATATCAACAACTGCCTTTTACTCAAAACATCATCTGTTTCTTTAAATATCTCCCCAAATAAAGGCAATTCAGACAATAACGGAACATTATTATGAACCTGGGTTTTGTGCTGCTCAAAAATTCCACCTAAAACCAAAGTATGACCTGATGGAACAACTGCATCTGTAGTTATTTTTCGTGTCTGGATAGCTAAAGCATCTGCATAAATCATGCCTGGATTATCTTGGCTAATACTGACTTTTATCTTCACTTTATCTGGAGAAATTATCTCAGGCAAAACCTTTAAGCTCAACACAGCCTTTTTAAAAACCACAGTACTCCTGCCATCTTTATTATATTCATGATAGGGAATTTCATCACCAGACTCAATAAACGCCAAATTGTTATTGGCTGTTATTAATTCAGGGCTAGATAGTATGCGGCCATGCCCTTGTTGCTCTATAGCTCTTAGCTCCACATCTAAACTAGGCAACCCACCAGGAAATAAGCCAAACAAAGAATTAGTTATTTTTTTAGCATGGCTAGCAACTCCTGCACCTTTTGGATAATTAAACTTTAAACCAAACTCATGTAAATAATTTTCGTCAACACTAACTAAATATGCTTTTATTCTTATTTGCTGCAAAGGCTGATCATAATCAGTTAATATTTTTTTTAATAAAACAAAGTCATCTTTAGGCGCTACTACTGTAATACTGTTTGCATAATAATCTTTATCTGTAATAAAAGTTACAAATTTTGGGGTGTTTTTTTCAAGATAAGTTATAAATTTATTAACCCTCGTATTTTTTAATACCAATTTACCTGTTTGCAATACCTTTTTTTTACTTTTATCTATAATTTTTTCAACATCACGGCAAGACCCAATGTAAAAACTACCCAACACTTCCTCACCACACAAGCTTGAACTTAAAAGCACAGAGTCTAAAGCATTTTTTACAGATACTTTGCGTAAATTTAAAGATATATTCCCATTAATTTTAGAGATAAATACTATGTTTTTATCTTGAGCTAAAACCAATTGCTTTATCAAATCATACAAAGGCAATTTATCACCCTCTAGCGCAATCGAACCATCATCTAAAAAGTCCAAATAACTAATTTCAAATGGATTATCAGAACCTGCAAAAACAACTGAAAACATAATCAATAAAAATATTTTTTTCATTTAATACTAACCTTTAATAATTTTTTACCGAAACCTTTTTTTTCTACAGTAATCTTATTAAACTCACACTTCTTATTTTTCTGGTAATCCTTTAAAAAACTTATTAAATCAACAAATATAAATTCCTTATCATTGAAAGAATCACAATGAGTATCTTTATTAAAGCCCACCAACATATTATCTACATCTCCAGAATTAATATAAATAAACGCGCAAAAGTAACAACATATAAAAAACACCAAAAAAATCACTATAAAAAAACAACGTCTCCTTAGCCCCAAAATATCAATAAAACAAAACATTTAAATCATCCATTTTTGCAGTAAAATCACCCTGCCCACTTTTAGAAACCCTCCAGTTTTGACCTAAATTTTTCTTTAGCTTCACATATGAGCCCAAACTTTTAAAACCACCATGCACAGTTAACCTTCCGGAACTATACACAATATCGTTAAGCACTGTATTGGCCGGCAACAAATAAGAAGATCTCTGTAAAAAACCAATAAAATTATTAATTTTTTTCGTTTTCCTCAAAGGTTTATTTACCACATTATAATTAAAAGCATCATGAAATTGCCTGCCTAATAAACCAGATGAAAAATACTCAATACCAAAAACAGCCAAACCTAATAAAATAACATATAAAAAACACATAAAAACACAATGCTTACTCCAGTAGTTAGCCGGGATTAAATTTTGCTTCGAAAAAATACTTGGCCTAGAAACACCAATATAGCCAATAAAACGATCAAGGCTTAAATCACTAATATTTTCAACTTCAGTAAGGCCAAACAAATTAGGCAAGCTAGCCACTAAAAAACCATTACTCTCTGCAGTTATAAATAAAGTTTTATAGTGTTTTTTTGTAACGATAAGCCACCAATGGTCAATCTTTTCTACAAAATTGTTAACCTCTGCAATAACTATTGATGGGTTTACTTTATCAGAAGAATCATATGTCGCATGACTTACGATCTGACCTTTATACAAAGCAAATTGATAGATTTTACTTTCACACTCGAAAAAATACCAACCACAATTATTTTTCGGCAACTGCCTAACAACTATAGCTGAAAACATAGACCATACATCTTGGCAACTATGCAAACAAAACCCAATTGCATGTAAGTTATTAAACGACATCTTTAGATATTTTTTTTCTATAACCAAATATCTGAATAAAGAAAATTCATCACCTTTATATACTTTTATCTTTTTTATAATATAAAACTGAGGGGGATTATGTAATATATCAATAAGACTAGCATAGCCATCAAGTGCATCTAAATTATTAGATTTTAAAATATAACTATTAAAACCTGCGTGCATAAAATCAATGCACAAACTGCCATTTGTCGTGTTTATATAGGAATCTAATGCCATTTTAAATGATGTGTTTTTTGTCTTGGTTAAAAGCACCGTATTGCCTTTATCATCAATATAACCATCTATATTACTGTTCTTTAGTAAAAACAACCGGGGCTCCAAAATACGTGATTTTCAAGCATAGAAACTTATAGAATAAAGAACAATACAGGGTGGAAAATAGGCTTTCAATTTTGAAGCACAACTCTTGACAGCTATAAAAAGCATAAATAAAAATAAATTACTAGGAGCTCACACCTAACAAAGAATTAACGTAGGGCGGCAGCAAGATCTTTAAATGCAACAATTAACATTCGTATTTTGATAATCACCCCTAATCGGTGCCCCTCCCTCACAAACCCTCATAAAAACTGTTATTTTTGCAGTATTGTCATCCACAGTATCTCTTACAGGAAAACTCTGAAAACCAAAAGCCCCCATACCTCTTGGGCCTCGGTTATAACCCAAAGTAGAAACAGTATTTTCGCCTGTTTTTTCAACAACAATAGTAGTATTACCACCAAAGCCTGCAGTTTTATGTATATTGTTTCGTATATCAAAAAAGCGGGTAAGGTGAATATCTCCAGGTTGAATCTCTTCTGCTGCCACAGGCTTGTACCTACATCCAATATATCCGATAGTAGTTAATGGCAACCAGTTATTAAAAACAGACCCGCTACCAGTTAGTAATCGATAATTAGCAAATAAATCAAGATTAGAAAATTTATAAATAGAACTAGTTATTTTTGCAACCCATGAATCGCAGTCTTCCGGACCAAATTTTTTACCTAAAGGATAAAGAGACTCTTCACCAATATGTCCACCATAACTGTAACCACTATGCGCATAACCAAAACCATTTATACCTTCAAAAGACCTATATGCATAACGACACTTATAATCCAACCTGAAATCATCAGGAAGTGGAGCAACGTGGCATATTGCAGAATCCAAGCAAATATCATTAATGGTTTTTTTAGTAAGAGTAAAATAAGTGGATATAATTGCGTTATTTAAAACACTAACAACAGAACTTCCCCAAAACTCTCCCCCCAATTTTGGAATATCATAAATTATATTTGACAAACCACCAGGCATTTTACCATTAGCAATCTTAAAAATTTGGGCATCGTCATCACCAAATAAAGAAATAGTTTCACTAAGTATTAAATCCATTTTGTTTTGTTTAATAGATTTAGTTATCAAACTTTTATCATCATACAGACGTATATTTTCTGTAAAACCTCTTATATACATTCTATCTTTCTCAATATCAGACCTTACCAGCCTAGACAATTCTTCACCACTTATATCAATAATATCTTCATAGGCAGATTTGTTTTTATCAAGTAAGAAGTCTTGCTCTTTTTTTATTTGCAAGCTCCTTTCACGAATTTCATCAATACCTACAAGTAAAGGATTGGGCTCACTAAAACACTCTGAAGAAACAACTTCTTTCATTATTTTATTCCATGGTATTAAAATATCACTCAAATAACTCAGCTATGCTACTTATAGATCTATCATTTACTTGAGTATTAACAGAGTATTCTTTCTCTGGCATATTTTTGATATCAAAAATTTCGAAGCGACTATTAATATCTTCTGAAGAAGTTAACAGTCCACTATTTAAGTTAACCCTAGCATTAATGATCCCTTCAGGCTGCTTTCTAGGATTATTTATATACACATCTAAGGCTTGCCTCATATAATCAACCCATATAGGAAGAGCTAACTGTGCAGCATACTCGTGAAGTGATGCAGAATTATCAAAACCCAACCAAACTGTAGTTGCAATATCTTGATTATACCCACAAAACCAAGCATCTTTTTGATCGTTAGTTGTCCCTGTTTTACCCGATAAATCAGCTCTCTTTAATACAAGTGCGCGCCGCCCAGTGCCTTTTTTTATAACATCCTGGAGAACACTATTAATTAAGTAAGCGTTTTCTTCGCTAATAATCCTTTTAGGAACAGATATTTTGCTATACTTACTACCCGGAATAACTATAGGCATATCATTCTGACCTAAGATACTTTTTATTAGAACTGGCCTGACCAAATAACCGCCATTTGCAAAAGCACTATATGCAATAGTATTTTGAATTGGAGTAGCAACCCCCGCACCCAAAGCCAATGAAAGCGAGCTTGGCATTTCCTCTTCACCAACAAAACCAAATTTTTCAATATAGCTCTTAGCAGAACCAATGCCTATATTTTCCAACAACCTAACTGAAACTAAGTTTCTAGATTTTGCCAGATCCACCCTCAGACTTGTAGGCCCTGCAAACTTATAATTAACATTATTTGGTCGCCAAAACTCATTATCCCCAGTATCCTTTATAACAATAGGAGAATCATTTATAACACTAGATAAGTTAAACCCATTCTCTAGAGCTGCCGAATAAACAAAAGGCTTAAATAAAGATCCTAGCTGGCGCTTTGCTTGAGTTGCTCTATTAAAATTACTTTCATAAAAATGATAAGAGCCATTTAGGGCTAAAATCTCACCAGTACTAGGACGAATAGAAACTAAAGCGCCATCAACTTCAGGATTTTGTGACAATATCCAATCACCATTTTTCAACTCAAGATAAACTAAATCATTTACAGATATAACTGTAGATAAATTAAGTTGGGGGTAATTCCTACGCCCATATATATTATTATTTAATGCCCATGCTAGCTGTGACTGTGAAAGATTAATTTTCTCACCAGTTCTAGTCATAACCGTTAAATCTTTTTCTGATACAGATATAACTCCTGCTGGTACTTGTCTTTTCAATATGGTTTTTTTATCTAATAAACTAGGCCATAAAGATCTATCTTCAGGTAACAAATACTTTGGCTTCCTAAGACCATGCCTTTTATCATATGTTAAAACACCTTCAGTCAGAGCTTCTACTGCACTTTTCTGCTTAGATGAATCTATTGTAGTGTAGACTTTCAAACCCAAGGTATAAACACCTCTACCAAAAACATTTAATAAATCCTGGCGAACAATCTCAGCAACATGTGGTGCTAAAACATCTATTTTTACACCATGTATTTTCTCTGTTATCGGTTCATCTTTTGCTAAAAGGTAATCATCCATAGATATATAATTTAAATCCAGCATGTTTGCTAAAACATAATTTCGCCTCAACATTGCCTTTTCTGGATTGGATATAGGGTTATTAGTTGAGGGGGCCTTAGGTAGACCAGCTAACATAGCAAATTGTGCTAACCCTATTTGATCAAGGTCTTTCCCATAATAATTTCTAGCTGCAGCTTTTATGCCATAAGCACGATGCCCTAAAAATATTTTATTTAAATATAGTTCCAGTATCTGATCTTTGGATAGCAGTAATTCTATTTTAAAAGACAAGAGTATTTCATTAAATTTTCTGGCATATGTTTTTTCAGTTGAGAGAAAGAAATTACGGGCAACCTGCATAGTTATCGTACTTGCTCCTTGGCTTTTTCTGCCGGTAAGAAAGAGTTCTTTTACCGCCCTCACAATACTTATAAAATCAACACCGTGGTGCTGATAAAATCTGTGGTCCTCTGCCGCTATAATTGCTTTTTTCATAATAACAGGGATATCTTCATGCCTTACTGGAAGACGATGCTTTTCACCGTATTCAGCAATAAGATCTCCATCTGCGGTATAAATTCGCATAGGTACTTGCATTTCATTATCAAGTAACATCGATGCACTTGGTAACACAAAATATGCATATAGAATTATAGCAGTAACAGTTGCAATAAAAATAAACGCAAAATTTTGTAGAAACCTATAATTTTTTGTATTAAAACTCATAACATACCAATATTCGCAATACTATATAATATTATAAAAAAATAGCATAGGATATAAAATAATGTGATAATATTATTTTATATCAAATTACATTTAAACCTCAATGCGCCTAACAAATATAATTATCAAACAAAATATAACTCCTAGAGAAGTTGTTGAGCTAAGTATTAGCCATAAACACTATCTTACTAATGTCTTAAGAAAAAAAGAAGATGACATCATAATAATATCTAGCCCTTCTGGTTATTTTTCTGCAAAAATAATAAAAACAAACGAACATGAAATAGCTATTTTAATTTTGGAAAAAAAAGCAAAGCAAACAAATAGTCATTTAAATATTCATTTATTTCAAAGTATATGCCAACAAAAAAAAATGGACCTAATTGTTCAAAAAACGACCGAACTTGGTATTAATATAATAACCCCCATATCAACATCTAGATCTAAAATTGATATAACAGAAAATAAATATAATCAAAAAATTGAAAGGCTAAAAGTTATTTCTGAAAATGCGTGCCAACAATCTCAACGAAATATTGTTCCTATAATAAATTCCTTAACAGATATAACAAAAATAAAAACTAAAACCAATGAACTAAACATAATGCTTAGTCCAAATGCAGATAAAACATTAACATCAATTATACCCGAAACTACAGATATAAATATATTAATTGGCCCAGAAGGAGGCCTCTCTAAATCAGAAGAGATTTTTTTACAAAATAATAATTTCATCTCAGTAAAATTTGGCCCAAGGATTTTAAGAACAGAAACAGCAGCTATTGCAATAACATCTGCGATTAATGCCATATGGGGTGACTGCTGCTAGCAGACACACCTCGTGAGATAATGCCCATTAATCACTGCGATATATCTTAAAAAAACATAAGGCTATTTCTAGCTAAAATTAAAACTTATGATTTTACAAACTCATACTAAAAAACAACTAACCACTGCCTTATTAAGAATAAAATATAGTGGTTGTTATGGGCAGCATAACATGATAAATTTTTATTATCTTATGCGCTAAAAGAAACTCTCTTATAGCAACTTACAATGGATTGAAGTTTTAAACGGATTTAGATACAGGATGTAGATCTCGCATGGAATAGCGGTGAAGAGGGGGATAAATCCCTCTCTTCTTTTAATAAAGAAAACTAGAAATAATATAAAAGAATACCACAGATAAAAGCATTCCAACTGGGAATGTAATAAACCATGACAAAAATATATTTCTCACAACTACAATATTAATTGCATCAATACCTCTAGCCATACCAACACCCAAAACAGAACCAACAAGAATATGTGTGGTTGAAACAGGTATACCAAGTCCAGAAGCGACGACCACAATAGACGCAGTAGATAACTGTGCCACAAAACCCCTACTAGGAGTAAGCTCGGTTATATTTTTGCCAACTGTTGCTATAACTTTGTACCCATACATCACTAGTCCAGAGACAATACCAAAAGCACCAAGGAAAAAGATCCAATGAGGTATTGATATGCCAGAAATCATAGTGCCGCCAGAATTAACAATTGCTGAAATTGCAGCCAAAGGAGCTATGGCATTTGCAACGTCATTTGAACCATGAGCAAATGCCATAGCACATGCTGTAACAATAGCAAGGAGACCAAAAACTCTCTCAACAAGAGCATATGATTCCTTTAAGCTTATTCTGGCACGATGAAGAGCTATTTCCCTTAAAATAAAGTAGCTAATTAACGCACAAATAAAAGAAATTAAAAATATATAACTTAAAGACTCAACCCTTGTAAACACAAGACCCAATGCATCAATACTCGCAAAAAAAACAACACTCAACATTATCGAAACAACAATAAAAACATAATAAGGAACTGTTTTTTTAGCTTGCCGCGCAGGTTTACTATGTTCAAATATTGTTTTTTGTACAAACTTAAATAGGAAATAGGAAATAAAACCTGAAAAAATAGGAGTTACAAGCCAGCTAACCAAAATAGTTAATAAACCACTCCAATTAATGTTATCAAGGCCAACACATACCCAGCCGAAACCAAATACAGCACCTATTATAGTGTGCGTAGTCGATACTGGCCAGCCCCTAATTGAAGCCAATAACAGCCAAACACCTGATGACAGAAGGGCAGATAGCATACCATTTATTAACAAAAGGGGGTGGTCATTCAACACATCCACGTTGATAATACCATGTGATATTGTACTGGTAACATTGCCACTGGCTAATACTGAGCCCAGGGCCTCAAATATTGCTGCCACAACTATAGCCTGACGCAAAGTTAAAACACCTGCTCCAACCGAAATCCCCATAGCGTTGGCAACATCATTAGAACCAATTGCCCAAGCCATAAAAAACCCAAAAAAAGCAGAAATTGTTATTATTAAAGCTCCGTTTTCAATCATAATTAATGTCTACCTAAAAAACATACTAATCTGACACAACTGGAAGCATGCCAGAAGAAATATAATGATGCAATAAAGATCTCATATTTCCACTTGCCATTTTTACTCTACTTAAAGTGAGCTCATGGCTTAAGCTGTCATCTCCGCACCCTGCTGCAAGATTTGAAATAAGAGATAATACTGCAACCTTTAAACCGTAAAAACGTGCTGTTATTACCTCAGGGACCGTAGACATACCGATAACTTGCCCACCTAAAACTCTAAAAGCTTTTATCTCTGCTGGAGTCTCAAAACAAGGGCCTAATGTACTTACATACACCCCTTTGTATAATTTTATATTATTTTCTGTCGCAATTGATTCAATATTATCTCTAAAAACACTGTCATAGGCATTTTCTAATCCAACAAACCTACTATTTGTACTATTTATACCCATAAGTGGATTATTAAAATGTAAATTTATATGGTCTGTTATAGCTACGATTGATCCTACAGGGATGCTTGTATCAATGGCTCCTGCAGCATTTGTCATTAATATTTTCTTGCATCCAAAAGACTGGATAGCCTGAATAAAAACATGAAAAGATTCACTACTAGCACCTTCATACCAATGAGGCCTTCCTTGTAGAAATAAAACCTTAACTCCATTTAAGTCACCATAAACAAAATTACCATCATGGCCCTCAACACTTGTTTTTCTAAGACCAGGTATTTTATCATAAGAAAAAAGTTTTTTGTTCTCTAGCTCGCCAGTTAAACTAGATAACCCAGAGCCCAAAACAACTGCAGTTTCTGCACGAAAATCTCCTATTTCTTTACATACGGCCTCAGCTGTTCTTTTTTGTAATACAGTTATATCTATCATTTTTACAACCTATCTTGAAACCAATATTATTAACTGTACACCAACTTTTTGTGCGCAGTCAGCTAAATTACCTATTTTCTTTATTATCTCATAAAGAAAAATAACATCTAAAGGAGGTAAATCATTTTCTAAGGCAAATATTTTGCGTCTCAATTCAATTTGTAATTTGTCATTTGAGCTCTCTATATTATTTAAATCTGATATAATGGATTCCGTAACATCATTAACTGACCCAGAAAAACCAGACTCTATTATCTGACTTAATTCGGCAATAGCTTTTTCAGCATGAAAACAAGCATTAATTGAACTATCTAAATATTTAACCATATCTGAATGAATAGAAAGCGGGAACTTCATTTTTCTTCCATATATCAAACCTGCTAAATCCTCTGATATATTAGCTATTTCATCCTGATACATAAGTAATGATAAAACCTGACCTTTTGATACTGGTAAAAAAACACCTTTATGTAGGTTTTGGCATACTTCGATTTTTAATGAATCAGATTTACTTTCATACCTACTAATGCTTAATAAAAAATTCTTTGCTTCAGACCAATCAGATTTTAACGATGCATTTAAAAAATCAGAAAGAATTAATGCAGACTTACATGATTTACTCATATGTTTTTGCAGTAACTTAAATGGGGACTTGGCTACAATATTTAAAACGGTAGGCTTAAAAACCATAAAACACCTTTAATAATTTTGGCTACTCTTTAGCATCCAGACACAATAGTAAATAAACAATATCAAACCTAAAGCAAGTATTCCAAGAGTATACATACTTTTAATTAAATTAGTAGTAGAAAAAGCATCCTTTTGCTTACGTATAAATTGGTATAAAAAATAAAGCATACCCGCAGCCATTATATAATATAATATTTCTTCCCAATTCAAAACATACCCCCTATATAACCTTTCTCACTTTACCAACTTCAAGTATCTTAATAGCATTAGAGCCATGATCCTCACCCATATAATCACCTTTAGTTAAAATAACATTATCTCCATTAGATAAGTATGAAAGTTTTTCTAATTCAGCCACAGCATTAAAATTAACCAATCCGTAAGGAGTAGCTGTGACATCAAAGGGTACAGGTATTACATCACGATAAAGCATCATTCTCTGCCTTGCACTTTTATTTCTACTTAGTCCGTATACCGGAATACCGCTTCTAACTCTTGACATTAACAGAGGTGTTTTTCCAGACTCTGTTAGTGCTATTATAGCCGCTACTTTCATACTATTGGCTATGTACATCGCAGCAAAAGAAATAGCTTGGTCAGTATTAGAAAAAGTGTTTTTAACCCCAGGGGTGTTTATATTGACTGAATATTTCTCAGCTGAAATACAAACATTAACAACAGCATCAACAACCTCTATTGGAAAGCTTCCTACAGCAGTTTCAGCAGATAACATAACAGCATCAGCACCATCTAGAACGGCATTAGCAACATCAGATACTTCAGCACGAGTAGGAACTCTTTGATGTATCATAGATTCCATCATTTGAGTTGCCACAATAACTGGCTTAGACATACTTCTAGAAAGTTTAACAAGTTTTTTCTGAACCCCAGGGACTTCAGCCTCCCCTATTTCAATAGCAAGATCACCACGGGCAATCATAATGCCATCAGCAGCATCAATTATATCTATAATGTTTTCCACAGCTTCAATACGCTCTATTTTTGCTATAATAGCAGCATCTCCATTAAACTGTTTAATAAGCTCTCTTCCATATTCTATATCCTGTTTAGATCTTACAAATGATAATGCTATAAAGTCAGCTGCTAAACCCACAGCAGTTTCTATATCTAAAATATCCTTAGTCGTAATTGCTCCAGCAGACAGCCCTCCTCCTTGTAAATTTATGCCTTTATGATCAGAAAGCTCTTCATTCACCATAGACTCACACACAATTTTTTTGCCTATTATATTAACCACTTTAAGGCTAATCTGGCCATCACCCAACCGTAAAACATTACCTACAACAACGTCTTTATATAAATTTTTATAGTCTAATCCGACCCTACTAACATCCCCATCTTTTTCCCCGAGGTCAGGGTCCAATGTAAATTTTTGCCCTTCTTTTAATAATACTTTTCCATTAACAAAACTAGATATTCTTATTTTAGGGCCCTGAATATCAGCCAGTATAGCAACCTCCCTACCCTCATTAGCAGCTACCTTTCTTACATTTTCAAAGCTTTCCTTATGTTGCGCAGAACACCCATGAGAAAAATTCACTCTAAATACATCTACGCCTTTAGATATAAGATCTTTTATTTTGCTTACGCTAGAGCTTGCTGGACCCAGTGTGGCAACTATTTTGGTTTTTTTATGCATCATTAATGACCTTTGTTTTTAATAAATCAAGTGCTGGCAATGATCTATTCGCTAATAAATCCAGAAAAGCACCGCCTCCAGTAGAAGTATATGAAATATAATCCACAACACCTGCTTCTGCAACAACTCTCAAGGTGTCCCCACCTCCAATTATACTATAAGCATCACTGCCAGCTAAAGTTTTAGCAAAAAACAAACTACCTTTAGAATATAACCTGTTTTCAAACATTCCTAGAGGGCCATTCCAAATAACGGTGCTGGAATTTTTAATAATTTCCTCTAGAGCCAAACATGTTCCAGAGCCTACATCATAAATAATATCCCCATCTATAATTTCATTTTTGTTTTTTTCAATAGAATCTATATTATTATCCGGGTTAGCAACAATAAAATCATGCGGCAAATATAGCACAACACCTTTACTAGCAGCTCTATCTGAGAGCTTTTTTGCTAAACTTACCTTATCATTTTCACACAATGATTTCCCAATATTATATGATTTTGCTTTTAAAAAGGTATTAGCCATTCCTCCGACAACAGCCAACACATCAACAAAATCTAATAAAGAGTCCAATAAATCAATCTTTCCGGTAATTTTTGCACCACCAACAACAGCTAGAACTGGGCGCTTTGGTGCTAAAAACAAATCTTTTATAGCAGCTACTTCACTGTCTAGTAAAAAACCTACACAAGCTTCTTTACTAAAGTTCATAACTCCATAGGTAGATGCGTGCATCCTATGAGAGGATGCAAAAGCATCCATTACATAAACATCACAACATGAACTCATTTTTTTAGAAAGAACCTCACTATTGGTAGTTTCTCCACTGAAAAACCTTGTGTTTTCGTAAAGATAAATATAGTCATTACTTAGCTCAATATCAGAGTCAAAATCATTTAATAGTAATACTTTCTTATCTAAAAAATCCTCTAGCATTTTGGCTATAGGTTTTAAGGAATAATCCTTATTATAACCTTCAGGTCTACCTAAGTGACTCATAATAGTACAAATACCGCCCTGTCCTATTATATACTCAAAAGTTGCTAATGACCTTTTAATCCTAGTTGCGTCTTTTATAACACCTTTTTCTATTGGAACGTTTAAATCAGCCCTAACTAATGCTACTTTTCCCTGCCATAATATATCCTTTATCTTTAACATAACGCCCTCTATTCTAAACCGATAAATAAAATATTATATTGTTTCCCTAGTCAATACTAGCAAAAGCCAATGTGGTATCTATCATCCGGTTTGCAAAACCCCATTCATTATCATACCAAGCTAGCACCTTAACCGAAGTCCCAATTACTCTAGTCTGAGTTAAATCTGCAATAGAAGAAGCACTGTTATGATTAAAGTCTACTGATACCAGAGGTTTTTCATTAATAGCTAAAACTCCAGAAAGATCACTCGAAGCTGCGTCATTAATATATTTATTAACTTCCGCCACTGTGGTTTCTCGTTTTGCTTGAAAAGTCAAATCTACCACAGAAACGTTTGCAGTTGGAACTCTCATAGCAAATCCATCTAGCTTTCCGAGTAACTCAGGTATAACTAAACCAATAGCGGCGGCTGCACCAGTTTTAGTAGGGATCATAGAAAGCCCTGCTGCACGCGCTCTACGTAAATCAGAATGATAAACATCCGTTATACTTTGGTCGCTGGTATAAGCATGAATAGTTGTCATTAAACCACTTTCAATCCCTATGTTCTGCTGTAACGGCAGAACCAAAGGGGCGAGACAATTTGTTGTACATGAGGCATTAGATATAATTTTATGTTTAGAACTAAGTTGATCGTGATTAACTCCATAAACTATAGTCGCATCTATATCAGTTCCCGCAGGAGCTGATATTATAACTTTTTTTGCGCCTGAGTCTATATGAGCCTGCGATTTAGATTTGCTAGCAAAAAAACCTGTACACTCATGCACAATATCCACACCAAGATCATGCCAGGGTAAATTTTTAGGATCCCTCTCCTGAAAAAACTTAACTTCCTTACCGTTTATAGTAGCAACGTTACCGTTATGGTCACAGCTAAAATTAAAATGGCCATGGACAGAGTCAAACTCTAATAGGTGAAGCAGAGTTTCTGGGGGAGCCAAATCATTAATAGCAATAATCTCTATATCACTATCACTATAGTTCTCATAGATAGCCCTAAAAATATTGCGTCCTATACGACCAAAACCGTTAATAGCAACCTTAATCGACATAACCATTCTCCTTGTTAAAAACCTTCCCCATGCTGATACATAATTTTTCAACACAATTAACTATATTTGGCACTGTGAAACCAAACTCACTAAAAACATCAGCACCTGTACCTGATTCACCATATCGATCCAAACCAATAACAATACCAGAGTCCCCAGTTAAAATATGCCAACCAAATGATGAGCCTGCCTCAATAGCGACTCTACATTTTATATGTGGCGGCAAAACACTATCACGATAATCTTTATCCTGAGCTAAAAATTCATCCATACAAGGCATAGAGACAACATTAATATTTATATTTTTTATTTCTTTAGCTGCATTAACTGCAAGATCAACCTCAGAACCAGTGGCTATAATAATAGCATCAATATTTTTAGAATTACTATAGAGTAAGTAGCCGCCCTTTTTGATTAAAGAAAGCTTACCATCTTTTCTTGCTTGAGTTGGTAAACTTTGCCTAGATAACAATAAACAAGTTGGGCCATCTAAATAATCTAAAGCAGCCTTCCACGCAACAGCCGTCTCAACCATATCACAAGGACGCCAAACCTTAACCCCAGGGGTGGCTCTGAGCATAGCAATGTGCTCAATAGGTTGATGAGTAGGCCCATCTTCTCCAAGACCAATAGAATCATGTGTTAATATGTATATAACCCTGCTTTTATTCATAGCAGCAATACGTAAAGCGTTCTTTCCATAATCAACAAAAGTTAAAAAAGTTCCTACAAAAGGAATGAATCCACCGTATAAAGACATGCCATTTGCAATAGCAAACATACCAAACTCTCTTACTCCAAAATGCAGGTAATTAGCCCCATTCCAAGAATCTTTTACAGCAATAGCTTTATTTGTTTCAGTTAAGTTTGAGCATGACAGGTCAGCTGAACCACCAAATAACATAGGAAAATGATCTTGAAAAAAATCAATACAAACATTTGAGGCTTTTCGAGTTGCTATATTTAATTTTTGTTGCTGTAGATCAACTAACCAGCTTTCAACTTCACTTGTAACATTATTGCTCTCACTAAGTCTTGCTTGTAGCTGCCCTGCTAATTCAGGATATCTTAGCTTGTACTCATTAAATAATTTTTGCCATTCAGACTCGGCTTGGGCTCCAGTTTCTGTTTGATCCCAAGCACTCATGATGTTATCTGGTATAACAAAAGGAGGAAAATCCCAGTTTAAGTTTTTTCTAGTAGCTGCTACCTCTTGCTCACCTAAAGGAGAGCCATGAACTTTAGCTGTATCAGCAAAGTTAGGCGAACCAAATCCAATCTGGGTATTACAACAAATTAAAGTTGGTTTATTTGTGTTTTGTTGCGCCTCAAAAATTGCGGACTTAACTGATCCCTCATTATGCCCATCAATATTTTCTATAACCTGAAATCCATAAGATCGATATCGATCAGCAACACTTTCGTTAAACCAGGACTCAACTTTTCCGTCTATAGAAATACCATTGTTATCCCAAAATATGATTAACTTGCTTAGCTCAAGGGTGCCAGCTAAAGAGCTTACCTCATGAGAAATACCCTCCATTAAACAACCATCACCGACAAAAACATAGGTGTAATGGTCTATTATTTGTAAATCTTTTTTATTATAGGTTTTAGCTAAGTTTTTTTCACAAACAGCCATACCAACTGCATTTGCAAGGCCTTGGCCCAAGGGCCCTGTTGTGGCCTCAACACCAGGGGTAACACCAAATTCTGGATGACCAGGTGTTTTAGATCCTATTTTTCGAAATTCTTTTAAGTCATCACAACTAACATCATAACCTGTAAGGTGCAATAATGAATAAAGCAGCATTGAGCCGTGACCGTTAGAAAGTATAAAACGATCTCTATTAAACCAGCTTGGATTTTTAGGGTTATGTTTTAAAATACCACCCCAAAGTGCAGATGCTATATCAGACATACCAAGAGGCATTCCAGGGTGTCCAGATTTTGCTCTCTCCACAGAGTCTATAGATAAAAATCTAATAGCGTTTGCCATATCTCTTGCATTTGACATATTAAAATCCTAAATTTTAGATGAAAATATAACATTTAGCATAAACTTCTTTAAGTTCAAGGGCAAACAATAAATAAAAATATAACAGATGATAAAAAGAGTGTTTTTTACACAAAATAAACTTTTATTAGCTATAAAATTTATTGCTATTAAAATTAATAAAAGATAATATATTGTGTAATTGTTACTAAGTTGGTACTAAATATGGAAAACAATAAATTAAAGTTTATTGATAAAATACAGCAAAGAAGCTACTACCCTTGGATAGTTTGGACATTGTCGGCTGGGTTTTTCTTTACTGAATACCTGGTCCGATTAGAGCCAAGCATAACCAAACAACAACTTATGCAAGCATTTAGTTTAAATGCCACATCTTTTGGAACATTATCTGCATTTTTCACATTTTCATATGTAGCAATGCAAATACCAGTTGGTACCTTAATAGATAAATATGGTGCGCATAAACTCCTAACAATAAACACTATAGCTTGCGCTATTGGCTGTTTTATATTTGCAGCTTCAGATAGTCTTTATCTGGCTCAAACAGGAAGACTTATTTCTGGAATTGGATCAGCATTTGCTTTTGTTGGCACACTAAGACTTGCAACATACTGGTTTCCTCCGCACAAAATAGGGCTAATTGCTGGAATGACTCAAGCTGCAGGAATGCTAGGTGCATCTGTAGGTGAAGGCCCGTTTGCTATGATCGTTAAAGTCATTGGTTGGCGCCAAACAATGGGGTTAATAGGCCTTATAATATTAACTATTGGTATTTTAATAATGTTATTGGTGAGAGACAAACCATCAGAGAAAGGTTTTATTGGTGAAGATATTAAATATGGGCCAGGAATATGGGAGTGCTTTAAAGAAGTAATAAAAAACCCGCAAAGCTGGTATAATGGGATTTTTGTTGGGTTACTCTACTCACCTACTGCTGCTTTTGCTGAACTATGGGGAGTCCCTTTTTTAACAGAAACATACAACATGAGCACAGAAGTTGCCGCAACAGGAATTAGCGCAATATTTCTAGGGTGGGCAATTGGTGGACCAATTACAGGGTGGATATCAGACAAACAGGGGAAAAGAAAACCCACTATGGCTCTATCAGCACTATTAAGTGTAATAACTTTATCAATGATTCTTTACATACCAAATTTAAGCACAACCTCACTTTTTATATTGTTATTTTTATACGGGATAACAAATACAGGTGTTGCGACATCATATGCTCTTTCTAGCGAAATAAATAAGACAGAAGTTAGCGGCACATCAATTGCATTTGCCAACATGGCATCAGTTATTATTGGATCTGGGTTCCAACCGATCATAGGTAAAATACTAGACAATACCTGGGATGGCACTATGATAAACGGAGTACCAGTTTACTCAATAAGCTCATACCATAGCGCACTATATTTACTACCATTGTGCCTGGTACTAGCATTTTTTATTACATTTAAAATAAAAGAAACCAACTGTAGAGGAAAATAGACACAAAAACAAGGAGCGAAAATGTCTTTTTTAATAAAAAATATAGGATGTACAAAAACTAAAAATGATAGGGTTTTTACTGCGGAAGAAATTGAAAACTTAATTCCAATGGTAGAAAGTTCATTTTATCGTTTATTACAGATGAACGCACAAATTAATACGATTATAAATCAGCTAAAGTCACAAGATGTCATACTAAGCGACTCCATAACACTAAACAGCCTTAGCCACAGTGATGAAGAATCAATAAACAACCTATCAAGCCTAAAGGTTTTATTAAGCGCGACACAAGATGAAATATCTTTTATTTCAAAAAGAGGCGGTACAATACCAAACATAGACGAGCCAATAGTTAATTGGAACGGAAAGATAGACGATAATGATATAGTTTTCACTTGGAAACTTGGTGACAAAAAGATAGAACAAAAGAAGTCATCAATAACAGAACAAGATAAAGGTATTTATACGGAAGAAGCCTAGTATAGATTAGCTACCTTAGCCTTTTTTCATAACTTCAAAAAACTGTGCATTTGTTTTAGTGCTTTTCAATCTATCTATTAAAAACTCAACAGCAGCGTGATCTTCCATTGTTTGTAAATACTTTCTTAAAACCCAAATTCTCTTTAATTCTTCTTCTGAAATAATAAGGTCTTCTCTTCTTGTTCCAGAACTTGCAATATCAACAGCAGGGAAAATTCTTTTTTGAGCTATACTTCTCTTAAGGTGTATTTCCATGTTTCCAGTACCCTTAAACTCTTCATATATAACGTCGTCCATTTTTGAACCAGTTTCAACCAAAGATGAAGCAATTATAGTAAGACTTCCGCCATTCTCTATATTTCTTGCTGCCCCAAAAAATCTCTTTGGTTTTTGCAGGGCATTTGCCTCAACACCACCAGTTAAAACCTTTCCTGACGTAGGAGTTTGTGTATTATATGCTCTAGCTAGCCTTGTTATGGAGTCTAATAAGATAACCACATCATCTCCATTTTCTACCATCCTCTTAGCTTTTGCTATAACCATCTCAGCAACCTGTACGTGTCTAGACGGAGATTCATCAAAAGTACTAGCTACCACCTCTCCTTTAACACCCCTTCTCATTTCAGTAACTTCTTCAGGGCGCTCATCTATAAGCAGCACAATGAGTTTGCACTCAGGGTGGTTTGCAGCTACTGACGTTGCTATATTTTGCAACATCATGGTTTTACCTGCTTTTGGAGGTGAAACAATTAAAGCCCTCTGACCTTTCCCTATCGGGGAAACTAAATCAATAATTCTATTAGTAATATCAGAACTACTTCCATTACCAATTTCCAGCTTTATTCTTTCGTCAGGGAAGGTAGGAATAAGGCCCTCTAAACCAACAACCCTAATAGCATCTTCAGGTTTTTTGTTATTAATTCTATGTACCTGAGACATTGCAAAGTATTTTTCGCTCTCTCTTGGAGGTCTAACTATACCAGATACCAAATCCCCTGTTTTTAATTTAAATTTTTTGATTTGGCTAATAGATACATAAACATCGTCAGGGCAAGCAAGGTATGATCTTTCAGGAAAGCGAAGAAAACCATAGTTCTCCAACACCTCTAAAACACCTTCAACATTTATAACTCTGTTTTGCCTAGAGTATGCCAAAAGAATAGAAACAACCATGTTCCCCGGTTTAACAGCTCTAGCAAAAGACTTTACACCAAGGTTATCTGCAATTGCGCACAATTCAGATGGAGACTTTCTTTTTAAAGCATTAATGCAAATATTTTCAGCAACAGTGTTGCTATCTGTATTAACAGATGCTTGGGTTTCTTTTTGTGTCATTGACTTTACCTTGGGTTTAAAATAAAAATATAGGAAATAGTAGAATAATATAGGGAAAAATAGAACTTCAGCTTCTTTTATAGTTTGATAGCTGATGTATATAAACAGGATGTTACTATGTAAATAAAATTAAATCAACAAAAAAATTAATCAACATGCGGCTTGATAAAGTCCTCTATCTTTTCTTTAGTTGCAGCCCCGACCATTGAGCTAGCAGCCTCACCACCGCTAAAAACAATCAAGGTAGGTATCCCTCTAACACCATACTCCGAAGCAATTGAACCATCATCGTCAACATTAACCTTAACCAACTTTAGTTTTCCTTTATACTCACTAGCTAACTCTTCTATAACTGGAGATATTGCCTTACAAGGACCACACCAAGGAGCCCAAAAGTCAACCATTACAGGTATATCAGACTCTAATACTTCAGCTTTAAAGTTTTCACTATTTACATTAATCCCAACACTCATAATATCACCTCATTTTTTCAAATAATAATTAACTATACACTGTCACCTGGACCAGCTGACTTTATTTTTTCTTGTGTAGAAAAACGCTTAAAATTATCTCTAAACATTTTAGCCAGAGCCGCAGCATCCCTATCAAAACTATCCTCGTCTCTACCAAGCCTTGGGTCCAAAACTTCTGGATTAATACCTGGAATAGATTCAGGAATATCAAAGTTGAAATATGGTGTAGACGATTTTTTAAAGCCAGAAATTCTATTGGATAACACGGCATCGATAAGAGACCTTGTTGTTGTTAAGTCAAATCTAACACCACCCTTTCCATAAGCGCCTCCAGTCCAACCAGTGTTGATTAAATAGACTTCAGCCCCTGTTTCTGCTATTTTATTCATAAACAAATCAGCATAAACAGATGCCTCTCTTGGGAAAAAAGGCTCTCCAAAACAAACACTAAAAGTTGGTGAAATAGAACTGGTTGAACCAACCTCAGTACTACCAACCTTTGCAGTGTAGCCACTCAAAAAATAATATGCGGCCTGCTCCGGGCTAAGCTTTGCTACTGGGGGTAGAACACCATATAAATCACAACTTAAAAAGAAAACCTTACTAGGATTACCACCGCTATTAGCGTCTGATTTATTAGAAATATAAGCACGAGGGTAAGCTGCCCTAATATTTTCAGTTAAACTGTCATCTGTATAATCAGGCTCTCCATCGCTATTTAACACTACATTTTCTATGATAGATCCATAGCGAATAGCATCCCAAATAACAGGCTCTTTATTTTTTGAAAGATTTATACATTTTGCATAGCAGCCACCTTCAAAATTGAAGATACCACTTGGACCCCACCCATGCTCATCATCACCAATTAAAGCTCTTTTAGGATCAGCAGAAAGAGTTGTTTTACCCGTTCCAGACAGGCCAAAAAATAAAGCTACATCTTTATCTTCACCAATATTAGCAGAACAATGCATTGGCAAAACACCCATCTCAGGCAATAGGTAGTTTAATGCGGAAAACATTGATTTTTTCATTTCTCCCGCATATCTCATACCAGCTATAAGTATTTTTTTCTCTGAAAAATTCAAAATAACAGCTGCATCACTATTTACACCATCCTCTACAGGGTCTAACAATAACCCAGGAGCACTAATCAACTCCCAAGTTTTACTTTGTGGTATATTTTTTTTGTTATCTGATATAAATAAGTGTCTCAAAAAGATACTATGCCAGGCTTTTTCAGTCTTAATATTGACGTTATACCCAAAATCAACACTAGCACCAACTTGAAGAGAAGATTCATAACTAACCCGATCATTTAGGTAACCATTAACCTTTCCCCATTGTGATTTAAATTTTTCTGGGCAGAAAGGTTGATTAACTGAACCCCAAGCAACGCTAGAGCAGGTGGATTCATCCTTAACAATATAGCGATCTTTAGGAGATCTACCAGTTCTTTTGCCTGTTTTTACAACCAAAGCTCCATTATCACAAATAACAGCTCCCTCAGAACTTAAAGCCACTGCAATTAGCTCGGAAATAGACAAATTTACTTTTGAATTTATTGAACAAGTATCCATAAAAACCCTTATTAGTTAACACGGTTAAGGTATATTAACATAGAACATAAAATAATCTACAATTTATTTAAAAATCAGTAATAATAATTAGTGATTACAAAATAATATGGCAATCATATTTATAATTACACACTGTGACTATTTAGAGCAAATACTACTACTGAAAACAGCATAAATTAGAGTATATATAATAAATAAGGGGTTGTTTATTTAGACAGGGATTAAACTGTTTAAAATTAAGCTATCAGGTCTTTCTTTCCATAAACCCAGAAGAAAACCCCCATCACCTGCTCCGGTAATTTTTACAGCTTCAGCGCCATGGCTGCGCATATGGTTTATTTTATTTTCAACCTCCTCTGGCACAAGACCCCAGCGCTCAAAACAAGACTGGGATAAAGATATAGACTCAGAAAGGTGCTTAAAGCCTAAGTTTTTATTCTCTTTTAAGCCACTCAAAGCAAGATCAATAGCCACACACATATCTCTATCAACTTCTTTTGATAAGAGGGGATTATACGAGATCAACTCATTAACTTTTTTTACACAATCGGAAGTTCTGCTTATCCTACCAGAGCACATTAAATAAAGGCGGGGCGACCAAGACTTATCAATGTTGGTATATTTATCCCTGCCTAAAACACATACGCCTATATTAGATATGGCCCCGAGCACATCCACACCACTACTTGAGCCATGAAAATAATCTTCAAGCCTTGTAGCGAAAACAACAATATCGGGCTCTGAAATAACACCCAAAAACACAAATAACCTAGCAACTGCGACACACAAGGCAGCAGAAAACCCAAGCCCTCGGCCTAAAGGAATATTGTTTTCAATGGTTATTTTGCCTTTAAGGCCATGATTCTTAATGCCTAGCAAGCGCATAGATTGCTCTATAACCCCACAAAAAACCAGAACCAAAGAATCTTTATCACTACCATTAACACTTACATCAAGACCGCCACTTCCTGGCTCATATTTAATCTTTAACTCCATTGATGGAATAGGGAATACAACAGCCCTACCCTCGCGTAAAACAGAATGCTCACCCGATAAAATATACTTTGCGTGAGCAGAAGCAGTAAAAGCCATAAAGACAAAACTCCAAATTTAGTATAAAAGAAAACAATATCATCTTTAAATAATTAAAAACACCCTAACCTAATACTAAGTACTTTTCTCGAAAAAAATTAAGAAGCTCATTTTGGTGTAGAGTTTGATCTCGACGAAATAATAAATGAACGTTAGGGCCGGCATCCATTGTAACCAACGGGCCGTCGTTATGTTTTTCCCAATAACTCCTAACCACCCTTAAAACAAACATACTATCATCAGAAATATAGCCAAAACTTGGATTAGAAGTTTCAAATAAAGCATGCATATCCCAAAAGTCAGCCCAAACCAGGTTATAACAAAGCCTCCAGTCACCAGTAGACATGGATGACATCAGCTCTTTAAGCCTTTTCTCAGCACGCCTTTCTCTACCAACAAATAAATCGCTAGTTCGAACTGTTTTATGTGCTTCTGTCGACGAAATATCTTTTTTAGATGAAGAAACGGTAACAACGAAGTGATTTATTTCTATACCTGGGAAACTAATAGGCCCAGAATCCACCCCGTCCCAAAAACCCCACGGCATAAAAAAAGACCGGCACGAGGAACCAGAACCATGCCGGCTTAAAGATGCAAGCTCTTTAACCGGGGGGGGTGGGGTTTGTTTTAATGATGATATAGCCTGGGCTGCAGCCATAGTAAGGGCAGCAAAACTAGAAGCAGAGCTTGCAAGACCACAACCAGAAGGGAAGTTGTTTCTAGATCTAACTATAAAAAAACCATTAAACTTATAATGATTTTTAATAAAGCCAAGATGCTGCAAAAATCTATCAGACTCTTTTTCAGAAAGAAGGTCTCCGCTGTCTTCCCAAGGCATCCAGATATCTTTTTTATCTTCACAACGGAGCTCAAGCTTAACCTCAGTTTTAAAGTTTATATTAGAAAAAGACAAAGAAGGGTTGGTAGCTATATTTCCTGGAAGCTTCCCCATATATTTTATCAATGCAATATTAGCTGGTGCCTCAGCTTGCCATAAATTATTCAATATAAACTACCTCATGTTTTTTTCTGTGGCTAATATATCAAGGCCTAATTGCTGTATAAAGTTAACAGCCTCTATATTTTGTTTTGCCTCATAAAGAAACATTACCACATCAGACCCCATTGCGCCACAACCCTTAGCAGCAAGAAATATACCGGACTCCATGGCGCCATCAACAATATCAGCAGTATGACCGGCGACCAAACCCAAATCCTTCTGAGAATTAAAAAAACCATTTATCGCCATCGCTAATCTCGACAGGTCTTTTTGCAAAAGAGATCCCCAAGCAGAATCAACATAATTTGCAAGAAAAGCCATGTTTTCGGGTTTTCTTATGCCCTCAAGATGGCTGTGTGTTGCTAATTTTTTATTGGTATGTGCCAAACAAAAACCAGCAGTTTTAAAGGGCCAACGCATAGTCTCTACCTTAGATGAGTGTAAATCTAAATATACAATCCCAGAATAATTTTGAGAGACCAAATCTAAGCCGCTTGGAGGTGATCCTACACCTGACCATGAGTTTTTCTCATAAACATTAAGCATAATATCTATTTCATCTTTTTTCTTAAAGTCATAAGGGGTGCCAGAGAAAAAAGATGCAGCACGCAGCCAAAACAAAAACTCAGCACTTGAAGCCCCCAAACCCCCTCTTCCATTATAAGGGTCTATAAATTTATAACTAAGGTTCTGGAGACATAAATTAGAATCTATTAGTTTTTCACATGGAGGAGATGTTTTTATATCCTCACGAAGTCCACCCAATGAAAAAACAGCATGGAAACTTGGCTCAGTAAGAATTAGAATAGCCTTTTTAGTGGATAGCGCGCTATACTCACCTAGGAAAAATGTTTTAGCACAACATGATGTGGAAAACTCAAATACGCTAGACATTTACAATCGGATGTTTTAAGCGGACGTGCTGCAGAAGCTCTACAACATCGGTCATTGTCACCTTTCCTAGCAAGCAAAGACGCTCTTCAAGCATTGCTCTTAAAGGGGCGAACTCACATTTATTTGCTCTAGACTCGGCCATCAAGTTATCTATATGAAGTCGCATGTGTCCAGCAACAATGCCATCGCCAACAAGCGCCCTTAAGGCAGCAAAGTTTTGCAGCAACCCTACTGCTGCAAAAACAGCAGCCAATTCTTTTGATGAGTTAGCCCCTATTATTTTTTTACAAACACCAACAACTTCTTGATTAGTTGCCCCACCCACAAAAGCAACAGGTATTGGCCCCTCAAAATAACCTATCAAGTCCCCAGCCACATACTCCCAACGAGTTAAAGGGGCGTATTGACCAGATGCGGCTGCATATCCATGCAAGCTTGCTTCTATTGCACGCCAATCATTTCCTGTTGCGACAGCCACAGCATCAACGCCGTTTAAAACCCCTTTATTGTGGGTGACCGCTCTATAAGGGTCTGAAGCGGCTATAGACCCGGCCTCAACAATATCTTTTGCAAAAACAGGGTCTGCATTGGGAATAATAATAGTTGCTTTTGTTATCTGACAATCAGACAAGTTGGATACTATGGCCAGCTTGCCATAAACACCAATGGAATCAAATATACTACCCTTTAAAGCCTCTGCAATTTGACAAACCAAGTTTGCACCCATAGCATCACAAGGGTCGAACACTATATCAACTGCTAAGGCATTAGATCCGCCTTCTATTTCAAAGTCTCTTGTCTTTATGCTAAGTATCCCTCCGCCACGCCTAACCATGCTTGGGGCCACTTTTGAATTTAATTTGGAAATCAGTATTCTTTCATCTTGCTTTACATGATCGCGAACCTTCTGTAGCTCTAAAGGGTTTGTAAAAAATAGTTGGCCCCTAACGCCCCAGCCTTCTTGATGAGTTTTTATCTCGCCACCAACTTCAGAAAGCCACTTTCCAGCACTGCTTATAGCGGCAATTATGGAGGTCTCTTCAACAGCCATCGGCACAAGGCGTGAAACTCCATCAATTATACAGTTTGTGGCTAAACCAAGAGGCAGAGGAAGACACCCAATTGTGTTTTCAATTAAATTATCAGCTTGATCTAAAATATTAGAAGAAGAAGACCCTTGTAACACAGATAAGTCGTTCCTGTTTATAAAACCATGTGACAGCAGGCACTCCAGCCTCTCAGACCGGCTCAACTTGAAAAAACCCTTGAATTTTTTAAAAAAATCTTTGTTTGTGGACATAAAAACCTCAGCACCAACAATTAAAACATTGTTTTTGTGGATTCTTAAAACAAAACAATATAGCATTTAAGAACCCAACTGCTAAATATATCAAATGGAAACATCTCGTTGCAACAAAAAAACACCAATAACTAATAAAGAAGTAATATTAGTCGATAAGTTCGACCAAATAATGGCAACTGCAGAAAAAATTCACGCTCATAAGCAAGGACTCCTACACAGAGCCTTTTCTATTTTTATTGTAAATAGCAGAGGTGAAATACTAATGCAAAAAAGAGCATCATCTAAATATCATTGCGCAGGGCTCTGGACAAACAGCTGCTGCAGCCATGCCCAACACAATCAAGATATATTACATACAGCATCTGATAGGTTAGAGCATGAAATGGGAATAAAATCTTACTTAAGTCACGCTGGGTCTTTCGTTTACAAAGAAAAACTTAAAAATGGCTTGTATGAGCACGAGCTTGACCATGTGTTTGTTGGAACGAATTATACGACTGAATCACAACCAAATCCAAATGAAGTAAGTGAAATAAAATGGATGGGGGTTGAAGAAATAAAAAACAGCTTTAAAACCGCCCCAAATGATTTCACCCCATGGTTAATGCCTGCGCTGAATATTGCAATTAAATATCTACATTCTCAGCCAAAATAGCATTATCTTCAATGAATTTTTTCCTGGACTCCACATGATCCCCCATAAGAGTGGTGAACATTTGGTCTGCAGCAATAGCATCCTCTACTCTGACCTGAAGCATATTTCTAAAGTCAGGGTCCATTGTAGTCTCCCAAAGCTGATCCGGATTCATTTCACCCAATCCCTTATACCTCTGCACAACTAGTCCTTTTACAGACTCATTCTCCAAATAACAGAATAAAGAATAAAGGCTAGAAAAAGATGTGCTTTTATCTGATCTATGCAAAAAGACATCCTGACCAGAACTTTCAAGAATGCTGTCTGCTAGCTCTGTTAAAAACACATAATCTCTATGGCCGACGAACAGTCGATTTAAAGCCATTTCTTTGGTTGCGCCATGGTTTGTATAGCGTATTACAGGATAAAAAACATCCTCTTCCGGAGAAGCTTTAACAGAAACATCAAGTTTTAAGGTGGAAATAACATCATTACCAAAGTCACACAAGTTTTTAAAGCTATCGACCCATTTTTCAATAGAGCTCTTGTTATATAAGTCATCAACTGAAATCCTAGGGCTACATGATAGCAAATCTAAAACCGTTGCTGAATCTCTTTTTGAAAGACGCTCTTTTGCTCTTTTAACCTTTTGATATGAGTAAGCCAGCTTCTCAAAAGAAACGCCAGAAATAGGAGGTGACCCTTCACCAAAAGAAACGCTTGAACCTTGGGTTATTAATTGTAGAATGTACTGTTCGTACTCCCTATCATCTTTTATATACTGCTCTTGCTTGCCTTTCTTAACCTTATAGAGAGGAGGCTGAGCTATATAAATATTGCCCTGTTCAAATAGTTCAAACATATGCCTGTAAAAGAACGTTAACAACAACGTTCGTATGTGAGATCCGTCAACATCAGCATCAGTCATAATAATAACCCTACTATAACGAAGCTTTTCAATTGAAAACTCATCCTTTCCAATGCCACAACCTAGAGCTGTGATCAGCATCGCGATTTCGTTAAAGGATAACATTTTATCAAATCTGGCCTTCTCAACGTTAAGTATCTTACCCTTTAGGGGCAGGATAGCTTGGGTCTTTCTGTCCCTTGCCTGTTTCGCTGATCCCCCCGCAGAATCACCCTCCACCAGGTATATTTCCGAGTTAGCAGGGTCCTTGTCAGAGCAGTCGGCAAGCTTTCCAGGCATTCCAGCGATCTCAAGTGTGTTTTTTCGGCGGGTCATGTCCCGCGCCCTTCTTGCTGCCTCTCTAGCCCTAGATGCTTCCAGTATTTTAGACACTACAGCCCTGGCTTCATGTGGCTTTTCCAACAAAAAGTCATTAAATTTTTCGGCAACAATATTCTCTACAATTGGCTTAATTTCAGATGAAACAAGCTTATCTTTTGTTTGCGACGAAAACTTAGGGTCAGGCATTTTCACCGACACAACAGCGGTTAGACCTTCCCTTGAATCATCTCCGGTAAGAGAGTTTTTTTCTTTTTTATCTAGGCCCTCTTTCTCTATGTACTTGTTTATCGTCCTGGTAAGAGCCCCTTTAAAACCAGCAGTATGTGTGCCACCGTCCTTTTGAGGTATATTATTGGTGTAGTAGTATACATTCTCTTGGTATGAATCGCTCCATTGCATGGCAACTTCTACGGATATTTTATCCTTACTGTCTGAGAAATAAAGTATAGTATCATGAATAGGATCCTTGTTTTGGTTAAGGTATTCAGCAAAGGCCTTTAGCCCTCCTTCATAAAAAAACGTCTCCTCCTGCTCACTCCTCTCGTCACACAAGTTTATGTAAATGCCTGAGTTTAAAAAAGCTAACTCCCTGAGTCTTTTCGCGAGTATATCGTAGTGAAACTCTGTCTCTGTAAATGTTTTAACACAAGGGTTAAATCTAATTTCTGTCCCTGTTTTATCTGTATCACCTATTTCTTTTATAGGTGCTTGAGGTGTTCCACCACAGTAGTGTTGCTCATAAACCTTACCCTTGGTCCATATTTTAAGCTTCAAACTTTCTGACAGTGCATTTACAACAGAAACCCCAACTCCGTGGAGCCCCCCTGATATCTTATAAGAATCCTCATCAAACTTACCCCCTGCGTGCAAAACAGTAAGAATAACTTCAGCAGCAGAGCGTTTTTCTTCAGGGTGAATGTCAACAGGGATACCGCGACCATTGTCTCTTACAGAAACAGATCCATCCAAGTGAATCACAACATGAATATGAGAGCAATGACCGGCTAAAGCCTCATCTATTGAATTATCAACCACCTCAAAAACCATATGATGCAGGCCAGTGCCGTCATGGACATCTCCAATGTACATGCCTGGTCTTTTTTTAACTGGGTCCAACCCTCTTAAGACCTTTATTTTAGATGAATCGTAATCATCTTGTTTTAATTCTGTTGTAGACATTGTAACTCCAAAAGCACTATAAAAGTAATTACTTGCTGTTAAACCATGCATTATAACGAATAATTAGCGACAATAATACACTAATAAAAAAATCTTTTCAAACGCATGTGGATAACTTTGTTGATAACAATTAGCTAAACTTGTGTTTGTTTTTGTGAATAAGTGATCTTTCTTGCCCAGATGTAACTATATCCCAAAACTAAAGGCAAAACACCAACAGGTTACCAACAACGTTAAAGAACCATAGGTCCTTGTTTTAAAATGAAACTTGGAAAGTTATAAACAAAAAGGGCCCCCTTATATAACAATAAATAAATTCTTTCTAATAAATAATTATACTATTATGATATAGTTTAAAATTAGTTCTTCATAAAGTGGATATCTTTGATATTGACAAGGGGTTAATATTATAATACTATGTGTGGCTAAGTTTAGATTTATTTTTTAATATAGAAGAGCGAGTAAAATGAAAAGAACTTTTCAGCCAAGTAACATAAAACGAAAAAGAAAGCACGGCTTCCGCAAAAGAATGTCAACTAAAGGTGGACGTTTAGTGTTGAAGAGAAGAAGACAGAAAGGTCGCGCCAAGCTATCTGCATAATGAGTGGCGTCCTCGCAAGAGAAACCAGAATAAGGTCAAAAGAAGAGTTTAGCCTTGTTTTTTCATCTGGTCGTCGCTATAAGGCGGCACACACCATATTTATATATAAAGCGAACAACTTGAACTGTAGTCGTCTTGGGGTTGTTGTTTCTAAAAAGTGCTTTAAAAATGCTGTAGCAAGAAATTATGTGAAGAGGTTGCATAAAGAATCATTTAGAGCTATAGAACTAAGTGGGAATTATGACATTGTAGCTGTATCAAAGAGGAGCGTATCCAACTTAGCACAGGAAGAATTGTATGAAAACACTAAAAAACAGTGGAATACTTTCGTAAAATGCTTGTCAAGCTTATAACAATACTGGTACGATTTTACCAGCGAAAGATTAGTTGTGGACGGCCACCATGCTGTAGATTTTTTCCATCATGCTCTGAATATGCAATTGAAGCGCTAAGTGAAAGAGGTTTTTTTGTGGGATTAGCACTGATTATTTGGCGACTAGCCCGTTGTAACCCCTTATGTAAAGGGGGGGTAGATTTAATTCCAGTTATTAAAAAAGGAAAGAAAAAATGAATCAAACAAGACAATTTATCGGCTACCTTATAATATTTTTAGCAGCATCTATGATGTGGCAATCCTGGCAGCAGCAGGAAGAATCTCAGGAAAAAGCAAACAAGTCACTCCCTGAAAGCGCATCTAGTCATGTTGGTAGTGTCGCTGGAACCACCTCTATAGAGGTTTCTCCAAAAGACCGTATTATAGAGGTATCTACTGGGCTTACCAATATAAATATAGATCTTCAAGGTGGTAGAATTGTAGCTGCAGATTTACTTGAATATAAAGAGCAAAAAAACGGTTTAAAGCCAGTTTCCTTTATAGGTCAGGATAAGAAATCATATTTAACTTCCCAATTTGGTATGACGGGCGACACTAAGGTTTTATTTAAATCAAACTATAAAAAATATTCTTTAAGTCCTAACCAGGAAGAATTAAAGGTTGTCTTGACAGGCACAAATAGTACAGGGGTTGATTTTGTTAAAACCTTTACTTTTTATAAAGGGAAGTATCACTTTATGGTAGAGGGCAGTGTGAAAAACTCTACAGATCACGCATATAACGGACATCCATATTCACAATTTAGGCAGTTTGTGATGGATGATCCCTCTACTGGTAAAAGCCTATATCAGCGTTTTGTATCAGCTACCAGGTTTAATACTTTCACAGGGGTTTCTTATTACTCCACACAGGATAGCTATGTTAAGCTAAGCTATAAAGATATGGATGAAAAGCAAATTGATAAGAATTTTGTTGGTGGCTGGGTAGCTGTGCAAAAACCTTACTTTTTAGGCGCGTGGGTTCCGCAAAACAATCAAGCTCACCACCTGTATACTGACCAAAAGCTTTATTCTGAAGGAAAAGTTTACACGGCTGGTATGCTTGGAAAGCAGGTTGTGGTTGCTCCAGGAGAAGAGTTTTCAAGTAGCTCAGTTTTTTATTCGGGTCCAGAGGTTACTTCTATTTTAAAGGGAGTGGCTAAAGGTTTGGATTTAACTATTGATTACGGCTGGTTATGGATGCTATCTAATTCTCTGTTTTGGTTACTTGACAATATACACAAAGTTGTCCAAAACTGGGGGCTGGCTATTATTTTAGTTACTTGTGCTATTAAGGGCGCATTTTATAAAATGTCTGAGTCTAGTTACATTTCTATTTCTAAAATGAAAAAAATACAGCCAAGATTAGAGGCTTTGAAGAAGCTGCATGGTGATGACCGTGAAAAATTAGGTGTTGCAACAAGAGAGTTATTTTTACAAGAAAAAGTAAATCCTCTTGGAGGCTGCTTGCCGGTGGTTATCCAAATACCATTTTTTATTGCTCTTTACTATGTTTTGATCGAAAGCGTCCAGCTTCGACACGCACCTTTTGCTTTATGGATTCAAGACTTATCTGCACCAGATCCATACTTTGTTTTACCTATATTAATGGGCTTAAGTATGCTCTATCAGCAGAGCCTAAACCCTAAGCCAGAGGACCCTATTCAAGAAAAAATGATGTATTTCTTTCCGGTGTTTTTAACTGTTCTATTTAGCTCTTTTCCTGCAGGTTTGGTGCTTTACTGGGTTACTAATAATTTACTATCTATTTGGCAGCAAACTCATGTTGCGAAAAGGTTTGGCCCTAAATCAAGCTGATGTCTATAGATAATAGTACTATTGTTGCTCCTGCTACGCCTTCTGGGCGTGGAGGAGTTGCTGTGGTTAGATTGTCTGGCCCCGAGACTAAACAAATACAACTAAAACTAGTTAAAAAGATTTGTAAACCAAGGCTGGCTACTTATGTATGTTTTTATGATTCCAAGGGGGAAGTAATAGATAGTGGCTTATGCCTTTTCTTTGAAGGACCCGCTTCTTATACAGGAGAGGATGTTCTTGAGTTACACTGCCATGGTAGCCCTACAGTTGTTGATTTAATTGTTAAGGCAGCGCTGGATTTCGGTGCTAAACTGGCAGGCCCGGGTGAATTTACGCAACGCGCATTTTTAAATGGAAAGCTTGATTTATTTCAGGCGGAAGCTGTAGCTAGTATTATTGCTTCAGATAGTGAAGTAGCTGCAAAGTCTGCAAATAGGTCTCTGCAAGGAGTTTTTTCTTCTGAAATTAAACAACAAGTAAAGCGGCTTACTGAACTAAGAGTTTATGTAGAAGCTGGACTAGACTTTACTGAAGAAGACATTGATTTTCTATCAGAGGGGCAGGTTAGCTCTGGCTTGGCTAGCATTATAGTTGAGCTTAATAAACTAACAGAGCGCACAAAGATTGGAAAGGTTTTAGGGGAGGGGGTTAAAGTTGTCTTAACTGGTCCAACAAATGCTGGTAAATCTTCTCTTTTTAACAGGATAACTGGTGATGATGATGCTATTATTGCTGATGAAGAAGGAACAACCAGAGACGTTATTCGGCAAAAAGTAAAGCTTGGGCCTATGGGGGCCACAATAGAACTACTAGACACTGCTGGAATTAGAGAAACTATCGGAGTGGTAGAACTAGCTGGTATTGCTAAAAGCAAGCAGCATGTGGCAGATAGTGATGTAATTATAGTTATACTGTCTGCTGAGTGCTACAAAGAGGGAGATTTCGCCCACTTCTTAAATAAGTTGTTGAAAATCAACGCTGTAAATGCTAAGGTGGTGTTTGTACTTAATAAGTGTGATACTTGGAACAAGGTTCGCTCTAAAGAATTGGATCAATGTAGCCACGGGGTTTATCTTTCTGCAAAAACAGGGGATGGCATCTCCAAGCTAAGAGACTTAGTTGAATCTTTTTGTTTTGACCCTAGTTCTGGCAGTAAAGATGTTTTCACCGCTAGAGCTAGGCATGTAGATTCATTATCCAAAGCAACAAGTCACACCAATAGCGCAGCGGATGTTGTTGAGCAGGGTGGGGCGATAGAGCTTGTAGCAGAACATTTGCGCCTAGCACAAGATTCTCTTGGTGAAATAACCGGAGAGGTGTCATCAGATGACTTGTTGGGTGAGATTTTTGGATCATTTTGTATAGGTAAGTAATGAAGTTTCCTGATTTGTTTGATGTTATTGTTATAGGTGGTGGGCACGCAGGTTGTGAGGCAGCTTACGCGAGCGCAAATATGGGCTCAAAAACGCTTTTATTAACCCAGCAGATAGATACAATTGGACAAATGTCATGTAACCCAGCTGTAGGCGGTATAGGAAAAAGCCAGTTGGTGACCGAGGTTGATGCCTTAGGTGGTCTTATGGGCTTAGCTGCAGACCAGTCAGGAATACAGTACAGAGTTTTAAATTCATCTAAAGGCCCAGCTGTTCAAGCAACTAGAGCTCAGTCAGACAAAAATATTTATAAGAAAAAGGTAAGGTCCATACTTGAATCTTCTAAAAATGTTTATATGTTTCAGCAAGAGGTTGCTGATATAATTGTAAAAGATAATTTAATTAGCGGGGTTATAACTAAAACTGGGATTTCTTTTTATGGTAAGACCGTTGTTTTAACGGCAGGAACCTTTCTGGGTGGGGTCATTCATATAGGAGATCAAAGGTTTGGCGCCGGAAGAGCAGGGGACCCAGCTTCCAACGTGCTGGCTGAACAGTTTCGTAGCAGGGGCTTTGATGTGGGCCGCTTAAAAACAGGGACCCCAGCGAGGCTGGATGGCCGCACCATAGATTTTACACGTCTTGATAATCAGCCTGGAGATACTCCGCGCCCCCGGTTTTCATTTATGACTCACGCAGATAATAATCTAAAGCAGGTGCCGTGCCATATTACTTACACCAATAAAAATACACTCAAAATAATAAAGGATAATATAAGTAAGTCAGCAATATTTTCTGGAGCCATTACTAGCGCAGGGCCTAGGTACTGCCCGTCAATTGAAGACAAGGTAGAGCGTTTTGCAGAGCGTGAAAACCACCAAATATTTATAGAGCCAGAGGGTCTAGATGTTGTTGAATGTTATCCTAACGGTATTTCAACTAGTTTGCCATTTGATGTGCAACTCAAATTTATTCAGACAATAGCTGGTTTTGAAAATGCACATATAATGCGGCCAGGGTACGCTATTGAGTATGACTACTTTGATCCAAGGGGTTTACTGCCGTGGCTCGAGACAAAAAAAATAAAAAACTTGTTTTTTGCAGGTCAAATAAATGGTACGACTGGTTATGAAGAAGCTGCTGCTCAGGGTTTGGTTGCAGGTATAAATGCATGCCTTCGGTCTAAAGAGCAAGAGCCATGGGTTATCCGCAGAGACCAAGCATATATTGGCGTTATGATTGATGACTTGGTAAACAATGGGACTATAGAGCCCTACAGAATGTTTACTAGCCGCTCTGAATATAGATTGTCGCTGCGACAAGATAATGCAGATGAGCGTCTTACAGAGATAGGTTATAAGCTTGGGGTTGTAAGTGCTGATCGCTATAGTGTCTTTCAAGAAAAGCAGGAAAACATAAAACAAGCAGAGAAATACTATAAAAGTAAAAGCATACCTGCGAGCATGGTTCCAGGTGAAACGAATAAGGCCGAAGAAGGGCATGGGGCTGCACACTCTCTATGGAGCCTCTTAAAGAGGCCTGAGTTTAGTTATAAAGACATATCACCGTTTGCAATAGAGTCATATGATATTCAAACATTAAAAAGTATAGAGGTGTCTGCAAAATATGAAGGCTATATTTCGAGGCAGAAACAAGAGATAGCTCGCCAGAAAAAAAACTTGGGTAAAAAAATACCACATAATTTTGACTATAGCATTGTTGTTGGTTTGTCGAATGAGGCTAGACAAATTTTACTTAGGGTTAAGCCTATATCTGTAGATCAGGCTTCGAGAATTTCAGGCATTACTCCTGCAACTATTTCGTTGCTGCTCGTGTCTTTAAAGAAGCATGCTATTTTAGAGTCTAATACTTGGTAGTTATTTTAGCAGCTAAACGTAGTCTTGCTTACTCTGTTTTTTATTTTATGGTATAATAATCAATTGATTACACCACTTTCTCTAATTTAAATAAATGTTTTTTGTAATACAAGTAAATATTGCTCTATAACTCGTGAAGGCTGGGTGTTGATGTTGGCTCAGCATCCCAGTTAGATGTTTTTTCTTCCAGCTTGGGTATTATTATCTCATTTAGTTGTCTTTTGATGCTAACAGCATATTTAAAAACAGATTGATGATGGCTTTGGTGTTTTTCTAAATTATGAAGGCGCCCATTATGTGATAAATAATTTCTAAACTCTCTCATATCTTGATCAAAGCTAGCAGAATTTATTTGTGTTTTGTTGCATAACGACTGTATAAAAACAAGTAATAGCTCTGTTGTCATTGATATTTGTTTATTGTTTTTAAAGTCATCACAAATCTCTAGGAATGAAAAATTTTGCTCTAGTCGTTCTTCTAACCCCCCTTGTTGTATTAATTGTTTTATTTTTTGTGTTTCAGTAGCGTCAGGAACTCGCGTACCTCCTGGTATAGTGTATCTGAAGATAGTTTCATATTCTTCATGGGTAAATGGCACTAATATTATTGATAAATTACCATCTTTTATGATGTGGTCAAAAACAATTTTCTTTACTTCCTCTGTTAATTTTCTTCTGCTAGGAAGAAATCTCTGCATTCCATCTGCGATACCTTCCATTTCATCACATAGCTCTATTAGCAAATCATAAATATCTCTATGAAAAGTACAGCTCATGTTTATTTCATGTGTGGCGCCATCTATTTTATAGCACAGCCTATTGTTTGTTGTATCTTCAGGATCCAATAAATTAAATATTCCTATTTGATTCTCTGACAATGTGACATCAATGCCACCTAAAATTTTTAACTCAAAATTGTCATAAATAACTTCCTTATACCTTGGTGGAGAAAATTCTAATTTCAAAAATTGGCCAGATAACTTCATGATCCTATCTGTTATAAGTATTCCTAAAGGTTCTTTAAATGAGCCGGGAAAACACATAATCCTTAAGTTGTCAAATCCTCTTTCAGCATCTATTATGCTTTCAAGTTTAGATGTTTTCTCTGGCGGGCATAAGCTTAAAATAATTTTCTCTAGATCTTTAGAGTAGGTGCGTAACATAGTTAGAGCCTTTTCATTATCTTCTTTATTATTTAAAGAAAAATTAGTGGGGTATAAAGATTCTAATTTTTCTAATTCGTCAAAAGAAATAGGTGAGTACTTTATAAAAGAATTTAATTCATCTATTACTGGTTTTAGTTGTAGGCTTTCTTTTATTTTCTGGGCATTATCCTTAAAAAACTTTTGCACACAGTTTTTCCTAAAACCGCTTATACTATTGACAAAAGCGTCTTTATCATTTTCTTCACTTGTTTTTAATACTTTGTTAAAAGAATCTTGGTTTTCAGATATTCTTAAGAAATCAGCCAAATTTTGTGGTATAGCTTTTTTTGGGGGGATAAGCTCTTGCTGACTAATTGAAACTTTTTGATAACTAGTTTTATAGAATTTTTGTATTTCTTCATGGTTATTTGAATCAATTTTATTTGTTAAAAAAGTTAAAACATCTTCAAGTGATTTTTTTATATTTTCTAACTCTTTCTTTATTACTTTATCCACGCCAGGACCTTTGTTCCCAATAAAAACAAATTGCATATAATTAGTTAAATCTTTTTCTCGGTGTAAAATAAAATTTCGAATAGTTGCTAAAATATCTATATTTATATCACTCTTTAAAAAACCAACAATTCTTCCAGATATATTTCTTCTACTTAAGTTTTCTCCCAGCTTTGCGATTATAGCCAAAAGTTGATAGACACTTTCTGGCAAAATACTTAAAACAGATATACTTTTTTCAAGATAGGATTTGTCATTAAAGTAGCTGAAATATTCAAAGTGACCTGATTCCCTATTGAATTTCACCACTACTTTATTCCTGGGTAAAATAGTTTTTAAGTGTAACTTTTTACTTTCTGTTATTTCTATTACTAATTTTAAAAAGGACTTGGTAAGATCTATGGTTTCTTTAGATATATCTTCATTAAAAGGCTCATTGTGCCGCTGAGAGTAAAAAAAATAATATAAATTTTCACAGTCATAAATTAAGCTACAGCAGTTAGGGTCTTGTATTAGTGCTTTGTATTTGCTGGGCAAATGCTGGAGGCTGGAGTAAACGGTTTTTAATATATAAACACACTTTTTCATGGTTTTGTATGCAGATAAATCAATTGAGACAGGTAATGCATTGGCTATATTAATAAACTGGTTCAGCCACATAAAATTTAACTCTAGTTCAATGTCTGTTGGCTCTTTGCCCATGATTCTGGCCCTATGTAAGGCCCCACTTGCATTTTGGCATTGCTTCACAATGTTGTGAAGTTTATCTTTATTTTCTCTATTCATATTTATCCCTGTTTTTATTGATTAATAAAAACACATAATATAAATCTTCACAAGATATTAAAGTATTTAAGTCAAGTGTTTGGCTTTTATTTGTTTTCTTGATGTGTAAAATACGCGCCACCGTTGTCGCTTATGGGGTATTCCGTATTCACCTATAATTTAAAGTTTTTTTATGCTGGCATTTAAGTTGTTGTTAATATAATATTAAATACATGAAGTTAAATAGATTAAAAGGTAATTTTTTACTTTCATCTCCTTGTGGTGATGAGCTAGGTGGTGTTTTTTCAGGCTCAGTAGTATATGTTTTTAGAGATGATAGTGATGGTGTTGAAGGTTTTGTTATAAATAAACCAGTAAGTAATGGCGTTGATGTTTTAAAAAGCGTGTTGGGCTCTGCTGAGTCAAGCAACCCAAACAATGAGCGTCTTTATTTGGGGGGGCCTATTTCCCAAGCACGACTTGGCGTTTTGTTTTGTAAAGAGGGCTGCATACAGGTTTCTTACTTGCGAAAAACTATAGAGAGAGTTTTCCATAGCGAGCAGCGATACGGTGCCAAGTTTATTCTTGGTGTATCAAGCTGGGATAGAGATCAGCTTTATTCGGAAATAGCTAGCAACTATTGGCATGTTGTTCCTGGTTGTAAAGATATATTGTTTTCAGCTAATGACTCTGAAATAAAATCATTTAGTCATGATATCCTTGGCTTTCAATCGGGGTTTGTATCCAATTTCTGTGGGAGCTCATAGTTTTGGTGCCAGAAAACATTGTAAATTTAATGGCATTTGATTTTGGATTAAAACAAATGGGGGTGGCTGTAGGTCAAACCATAACAAATACAGCAAGACCGATAGATGTTGTTGCAGTAAAATCAGGAAATGTTGATTGGGCAAAGGTCGACTCTCTTGTAACTGACTGGGGGCCTGATGCCTTTGTTTTAGGGTTGTCATTGCATATGAATGGCGCCAAGCAGAGTTTTCATCCCCAACTTGAGTTTTTCAAAAAAGAATTAACAAGGCGTTATAAAAAGGAAGTTTTTTGGTCTGATGAGCGTTTAACAACTGTCGCTGCGCGTGAGCAGTTGTTCGATGATGGCGGCAAAAGAAAGTTAACTAAAGCAAATATAGATGCAAAAAGTGCAGAAATAATTTTAGAGCAGTGGTTGTATGATCATAATTGCTCTTAGTTTTTGTTTTTTTAAGGAGGTTGGGGTTGCAAAGTTTAGTTTCTATAAGTGATCTAAGTTTAATACAGATAGAGCAGTTACTGTCTTTGGCGCAGCAATACTCTGAGCTGCCAGAGATGCCACAGGTTTTACAAGGAGAAATTGTTGCAAATTTGTTTTTTGAGCCAAGCACCAGGACTCTCGCTAGCTTTAAAATAGCAGCCTATAGGCTTGGCGCTAAAACCATTGATATAGACGGTGTAAGCTCGGCGCTACAAAAAGGCGAGAGCGTTGAAGATACTGTTAGAAATATAGCGGCAATGGGGGTTAAAATTTTTATAATTAGGCACGCTGATAATAACCTTGTTTTTGATATTGCCGATAAATTCCCGAATTTGAAAATAATAAACGCAGGTTCTGGTAGTTATCAGCACCCATCACAAGCCCTGCTAGATATTCTTACAATAAAACAAGAGAAAGGATCTTTTTCTAATTTAAAAGTATCTATTGTTGGTGATATAAAACACTCCAGGGTGGCTGGGTCTTTGCTTGATGCTTTTGGAATAATTGGTGTTAAAGATATTACACTTGTGGCCCCTCCTGAATTATTACCTAGTAGGTCTTGTGATTTTGCAGTTGAGAATAATTTAGAGTTTGGTTTGCGGGGTGCGGATGTTGTTGTAGTGCTTCGCTTTCAGAAAGAGCGGATGCAAAAAAATAATTTAGAAATTGTTGATGAAGTTGCTGCTAATTTATGTATCAGTCCAGAAAGTTTGAACTATGCAAATCCAGATGTTATTTTGCTGCACCCAGGCCCGGTTAATATTGGTGTTGAGTTGACAGCAGATGCGGTATCAGATCGCCGCACAAAAATATTAAAACAGGTAAGTAATGGTGTCTTTATTCGGGCTGCCATACTCACTTTTTTATTAACATAAATACGTAGCTCTATTTACTATTTACTTTGTTTTAGCTAAAGTACTTGTTCTGATAATTATTTTCTTGCTTGCTTTGTTGTGGTAGGATTAAAATTAATTATAAATATTTATTTTTTATGTATGGAGGGTTGTTTTGGGGACTTCTAAATGGGTTAAGGTTCTAGATTGGCTTCAGGCCGATGTAGATGCTGTTGCATATAGTACCTACCTATGCCCTCTGCAAGTTAAACAGGATGATAATAACTTGTACTTATTGGCTCCTAATGGCTTTGTTAAAAACGAAATAAATAAAAATTATTTAGATGTTATTCAGCGAGGGTTTGATAAGTTCTTCCCTAATGACCGCCTTGTTTGTTCGGTTGTTTTAGGCAGCGTAACTGAGGCTAAGTTTAATGCTGATGTAAAGAAGGGAGAGAGCTCTGGTGAAATAAGTATAGCTCCTACGCATGACCCTTCTTTTTCAAAATTAAATAGTGAATACACTTTTGATAATTTTGTTGCCGGGTCTTCTAACGAAATTGCTAGAGCAGCTGCTATTATGGCAGGTGAAAAACCAGGCGCTTACAATCCATTACTTATATATGGCGTTTCTGGTTTGGGAAAAAGTCATTTACTGCATTCCGCGGGCCATAAAATAATGGAAAAAAACCCTGCAGCAAAAGTTAAATATTTATCATCTGAGCGCTTTGTGAGCGAGATGGTGACGGCACTACAAAAAAACCAAATAGAAGAGTTTAAGTCTAAGTTTAGGTCTTTAGATGCTCTTCTTCTAGATGACATCCAGTTCTTTGCAAAAAAAGTTAGAAGCCAGGAAGAGCTTTTCCATACTATAAATTCACTTTTAGATAGTAACCAACAGATAATAATAACTTCAGATTGTCACCCTAAAGAACAAGAGGGTATTGAGGAGCGTTTGCGATCCCGTTTTTGTTGGGGCTTAGCTGTTGGTATCGAGCCGCCAGAGCTTGAAACAAGGGTTGCTATTCTTATAAAAAAAGCTGCTGCTGTAGGGGTTGATCTGTCACAGGAAGTTGCTTTTTTTATATCTGAAAATGTTAAGGCTAATGTTAGAGAGCTAGAAGGAGCGTTAAAGAAGGTTATAGCTAATTCGCATTTTATGGGTGCTGAAATTACATTGCCTTTTGCACGCGAGGCTCTTAAAGACTTATTGAGCGTTAAGGCTAAGTTTGTAACTATAGACAATATTCAAAAAACGGTCTCTAAGTATTATAATATAAAGCAGGCAGAATTGCTGTCAGACACAAGGAGGCGTTCTATAGCGCGCCCAAGACAGTTGGCCATGGCTATAGCTAAAAAATTAACCACAAAGAGTCTCCCTGAAATAGGTGCTGCTTTTGGTGGTAGGGATCATACTACCGTGCTTCATGCGTGTAGAAAAGTTGTTGAGCTACTTAGTAAGGATGTAAGTATTAAAGAGGATTGGGATAATTTATTAAGACTATTGTCGGGGTAGGGGTGTTTTGATGGAAGATGTTTTTGATTTTGCTGACGTGCAAGATAATACTGTTGTTGAGCAAGAATTTGAGATTATAGTAGATAGATCTTGTTTTTTGGCGGCATTAAAAATGGTTATTGGTGTTGTTGAGAACTCACAGATACTACAGATTTTATCGCATGTTAAAATGATTGCTAAAGGTGATCTATTAACCGTTATGGCTACTGATTCTGAGGTTGAATTGGTTAGCTCTTTCAAAATGATGAAAAAAGTAGAAGGTGAGTTTGCTATAACTGTTCCAGGAAAGAAGTTGCTTGATGTTTTCCGCACGTTGCCAGATGGCGCAAGCGTTTCTATGTCGTGCACAAGAAATTGGGTTAAAATATGTGCTTCTGATAATATTGAGTTTACTTTGTCTGCATTGCCCTCTGAAGGATTCCCGGTTATACGAATGGGATCAGAGATAAAGACTTTTTCACTGCAGAAATCTAATTTCACATCGTTGCTTAGCAGTTCTTCATTTGCAATGGCCCATAGCGATGTAAGACATTTTTTAAACGGTATGTTGTTTTCTTTTTCTGAGGATGTTTTAAAAGTTACTGCTACTGATGGCCACCGTTTGGCTATAGATTTTGCTGGCGTGACATCTGAAGAAGGCTTCTCTGGTGATGCTTCTGCTATTATTCCAAGAAAGGCTGTATTAGAGCTCGCCAAGCTAATAGATTCTGCAGAAGGTGTGGTTGAGGTTGCTGTGACAGACCAGCATGTAAAAGTTATGACAGATAAGTTTATTTTATCTACCCGTCTTTTAGAGGGTGATTACCCAGATTGCGAGAAATTAATTCCAGATTATGATGGCACTAAAGCTATAGTGTCACGCGTACTTTTTAAACAGGCTCTTAGTAGGGCTGCTGTACTGGCTAAAGAAAAGTATCATGGCGTAAGATTGTCTTTTACCGTCGGTCAGCTAAAAATTTCGTCTACAAACTCAGATAATGAGAAGGCAGAGGAAGTTTTCCCGGTAGATTATGATGGTGATGAGATAGCAATGGCATTTAATATTTCTTATTTGTTGGATGTTGTTAATGTATTGTCTTCAACTGATATAGATTTTGTTTTATCGGATCCACAGAAGTGCGTGTTGTTAAAAGAGTATGGTGATGGTGGTTGTGAGGATGCTATTTATGTCGTTATGCCTATGACCCTATAGGTTTATGTATTTTACAAGCCTTAAAGCCGATGGTTTTAGAAACTTAAAAAGCGTTGATTTGTCTTTCTCTGAGCAATTTATGTTTTTTCTTGGCGAAAATGGCAGTGGCAAAACTAGTGTTTTAGAGGCCTTGTATTTTTTGTCTCACGCCAAGTCTTTTAGGGTTAGTAATTTAAAAAAGTTAATAAGTAATTCTGCTGATGAGTTTTCTTTGTTTTCGTGCTTGGGGTCTGACGCTGGCACATCTAAGATTGGAGTAAGCAGGTCTTCTTCTGGCAGGCAAAAGATAAAGTATAATGGTGACGTGCTGTCTGGGATTGCTTCTGTCAGCAAGGATGTCCCGGTTCAATTTCTAGATACTGATGCACATAGGTGCTTTGCTGACGCCCCTTCAAATAGAAGAAAGTTTTTGGATTGGGGTGTGTTTCACGTGGAACATTCTTATTCCCGGTCTTGGCAGTCATACCAAAAGGTATTAAGGCAGCGTAATGCAATGCTTAAGTTTGGATCTTCAGAAGATGAAATGTCAGCCTGGACTTCTCAATTAGCTGAGTTGGGCGATATAATAACTGAGAATAGATCGGTTTATGTTGATGGGTTTATAGATGTTTTTAATAGCGTTTGGGTTGAGTTAATGCCGTCAATGGAGTTGCCACAGATTGAGTTTTCTAAGGGCTGGGTTGGTGATAATTTATTGGGGTCATTATTGTCTTGCTCTGATCAGGATAGACGTTTTGGTTATACCACTTGTGGCCCTCATCGTTGCGATCTGAAAATTTTTACTGATGGCGCTGAGGTTTTTGATTACTATTCTCAAGGCCAGCAAAAGGCTTTAACTTATGCACTGAAAGTTGCCCAGGGTATTTACTTGAAAAAATTAACGGGGCGAGAGGTGGTTTATTTGATTGATGATTTGCCTGCGGAGCTAGATAATATTAGGCTATCTGCTGTTTTGGAATTGCTTGCTAATCATGCTAGCCAGGTCTTTATAACCGCCATAGAAAAAAAAGATAGCTTTGATTTTGTGGGTCAGGGTTCTGCCTGTTTTGATGTTACAGATGGTTTTGTGAAATCCATATAGTTTAGTGTTGCATATTTTATAAAAAGAGTGCAAATTAATAGGGAGCTTTTTATTGGAGATAAAAATGAAAGGATTTAATATGAGAAAAAGTTTGTTTTTAATGGGTGTTGTTTTTTGTTTGTCTCAGTTTGGTTGGGCAGATGAATCTTCACAAGATAGTAAGGGGGTAAGTATGACAGATAACGTAACTGCTAATGAAACTGGGGCTAATTTCTTAGCTAGTATTGGAAAAGAAGAGGGTGCGGTTACTACCGATACCGGTCTTGTATATAAGGTCTTAAATGCTGGTTCTGGTGGTAGTCCAACTGCAACAAGTACGGTAACTGTTAATTATGAAGGTCGCCTAATAAATGGCAAGGTTTTCGATAGTTCTTATCAGCGTGGTACACCTGCTAGTTTTGGTGTGTCTGATGTTATTGCTGGATGGACTCAGGCCTTACAATTAATGCAGGCTGGTAGTACTTGGGAATTGTATATACCTGCAAACTTAGCTTATGGTGAGCGTGGTGTTCCAGATGTAATACCTTCAAACAGTGTTCTTATCTTTAAAGTTGAGTTAATAAGCTTTAACTAAGTTTTTAAATATTTAAAAAGGGAGCTTTGCTCCCTTTTTTTGTGTTTATTTTATATTGATACCTTGTTGTTATTTGTTGCAAATAAAATATTACTCTACGGTTACAGATTTTGCTAGGTTTCTTGGCTGATCTACATCGTGCCCTTTATAAAGAGCGACATAGTAAGCTAGCAGCTGAAGTGGTATGTTTATTGTTATTGGCGACAGTTCAAAACACTGTTTCTTTAAAACAAGACTTGTCACGGTGTTTTTAAGTCTTTCCTCAACCCCTAGCTCCCCAACACATATAATATTGCCGCCACGGGCCTCTATTTCTTCCAAATTACTAAGGTTTTTTTCTAATAAAAAATTGTTTGGCAATATATATATTGCATATATGTTTTTATCGACTAAAGCTAGCGGCCCATGTTTTAACTCTCCTGCTGCATATGCATTTGCATTTAAGTAAGACAGTTCTTTTAATTTTAGTGCTCCTTCTTGTGCTATTGGGTAGTGAACATTTCTGCCTAAAAAAATAACATTTTCTGCGGCTATCAATTTTTTTGCAATCTCTGAAATTGATTCTTCTTGTGCAAGTACTGCTTTTATTTGTTCGGGTAATTGCGTAGCTTCTTTTTTTATCTTTGCTATTCTGTTTAGATCTTTCCCGTTTATTTTTCCAAACTCAAGGCTTAAAAATAATAGACATATTAGCTGTGCGGTAAACGCTTTTGTTGAGGCGACACCTATTTCTTTATCAGCATTTATGTTAATAAAAAAATCTGCTTCTCGTGCCATTGTGCTGTGGGATTCATTACATAGCGCTAAGTTTGCAAGTTTGTTTTTAGTGTTTCTTAATACAGCCAGCGTATCTGCCGTTTCTCCACTTTGTGATATGTATATTAAAAATGTGCTGTCATCATGTATGTTTTTTTTGTAGCGGTATTCACTTGCTATATCTACGCTGGTAGATATTTCTGCAATATCTTCAAGCCAATATTTTGCAACGTGACCTGCATTAAAGCTAGTGCCGCAGGCTATTATTTTTATTTGCTTAACTTGTCGCAGGCATGTTTGTAATTTTTCATCGCTAAAAGGGTTGGAGTCACTTAAATATGCATCTATTAATGTTGATGCCATTTTATGCTGATAATGAATTTCTTTGTGCATAAAGTGTTTATGCCCATCGAGTGAGTTGTTGGATATATTTATTTGAGTTGAGTGTATTTTAGGTTTTTTTATATCACCATTCTCATCGTATATAATAACTTCATTTATCTTTAAAATAGCTATATCATTATTTTCTAAATACATAAATTTGTTTGTTAGCTCTAGTAGGGCAATTTGATCTGATGCAACATAATTTCCATCTTTTGACAGTCCTATAACAAGAGGGCTGTCCTTTGTTATGGTGTATACAGTATTTTTATCATTATTGTCGATGGCTGCAACTGCAAAACTGCCTTTTAGTTTTTTCATGGCAATTTTAAATGCACTAAACATTGTGGTGTTAGGTTTTATGTTTGAGTGAATTAAATGCGCTATTACTTCTGAGTCTGTATCTGAATTATGCTTGTACCCTTGCTGTTCTAGTTCTTTTTTTATTGCGCTAAAATTTTCAATAATACCATTATGCACTATAGCTATTCTTTCCCCCGATATATGAGGGTGGGCATTTTGTTTATTTACTTTGCCATGAGTTGCCCAGCGCGTATGAGCAATCCCTATTTGGTGTTTATTATTGGTTATTACTCTGTCTTTTAGTCCTTTTACTTTTCCTACATTCTTAAATGTAGTTAGGGTGTTGTTATTATCTATTATGCTAATACCAGCTGAATCATAACCACGATATTCGAGGTAGCTAAGGCCATTCAGTAGAGTTTGTTTTATATCATAAGTACTTATGCCAGCGACAATTCCACACATGCTATTTCTCTTAAAAGGTTTACCCTAACAAAGTTAGGCTTAAAAATAAAGCTTAATTTTTGTGATTTTATTGTTATTTTTCTGACCACTTATCTATAACTACTTGCCTAGATCTTGCTATTGTCAATTTTTCTGCAGGGGTATCGTTGGTAATGCATGAGCCGGCCCCTATATATGAGCCCTTATTAATCGTTAGTGGGGCAATAAGCTCTGTGCCGCTGCCAATAAATGCATTATCCTCAATTTTGGTTTTGTGTTTAGTTTTGCCATCATAATTACACGTTATGGTGCCCGCGCCAATATTAACCCCTGTACCAATTTCAGCATCACCTAAATAAGAAAGGTGGTTCGCTTTGCTTCCATCTCCTAGAGTTGTGTTTTTTGCCTCAACAAACGCGCCAAGCTTGGCATCTTTTTTTATGTTGCAGTTAGCTCTTACATAAGCAAATGGGCCAATTTGGGCATTTTTCGAGATGAGAGATCCTATTACAATACTACTAGCTTTAATAATGGCATTTTCTTCAATGGTCGCATCTTCAAGAATGCAGTTAGCTTCAATTTCGCAGCCTGCTTTAAGTGTTACTATGCCTTTTATGGTTACGTTATTGGCTATTTTAACCCCAGCATCTGCATTTATCGTACCGTGACAGTTAAAGCTTTCTGGCTTGGTTATTCTAACCCCTTTAATCATTAATTTATTCGCTATTTGTAGCTGGTAATAGTTTTCAAGTTTTGCAAGTTCCACAAAATTATTTATGCCAAGCACAGTCATAGGATCAGTGGCCGCTACCGTTACTACTTTGGCATTATGCTGTAGCCAAAGAGGGATAATTGCAGGCAAGTAATACTCTCCTTGGTTATTATTATTTTTAATTAATTTTAATGCTTGTGTTAGAAATTTAGTAGGCGCGGTTATTATACCTGTTGATATTTCTTTTATCTTTTTCTCAGCATCACTTGCATCTTTTTCTTCAGTGATGGCGCTTAGATTATTATTTTTATTTCTTATAATTCTCCCAAAGCCAAATGGATTTTCAGGTGTTGCTGTTATCAAACCAACAGAGTTTTTACTTTGCTCTAGCAGCCTGATTAGCTCGCAGCTAGGCACTAGCGGGGTGTCGCCACACAGAACAAGAGATTGACTGGCGTTTATATAGGGTAGGGCGGCAGCTACTGCATGAGCTGTGCCTAGTTGCTGCTGTTGCTCGACCCAGGTGACATCAGAATCAGTTATATAAGCTTTATACAGACTTAAATCACCGCTGTAGACTATAATGATTTGGGCAGGGGATATGTCTTTAACAGTTGTAACTATATGCGCTAAAATTGCTTTGCCAGCAACAATGTTGAGGGGTTTTGGTAGCGGTGAGTGCATCCTTTTGCCCTTGCCGGCTGCCAAAATTACAATGGCATAATCATTTTTCATGTTAGTTCTCTATATTTAAGTGGATTACAGGTCGCTAGAATTATTTTTTGGGCCTGTTAATTCAACTTGTTGTAATTTTTGATCACCCTCTTCTTCTTCTTCTTCTTTGGGTAAGACATTTCCATATTCTCTCGACCCATCGTGAAGGTCTTTGTCGTTTATGGCAGTTACACATGCTTCTCCATAAAGTTTATTAACTGCTATTTGTTCACTATGCTTATCATTTAGATATGCATGGCTAAAACCTAGCGTAGCCCCTATGATTGTTAGGCTGATAGCCATAAGAGTGAAGTGTGCGGTTAAAAACACTAAGTTTATTGTCATCGGGACTATAAAATAAGCTAGTCCTAGTCCTGCAAGACCTCCCAGTATTGTTTTTGTAAGGTAGGTGTGATAGCGTTTTGACTCAAAGTCTTTTTTTTCTTTTAAGTTTTTATTTTGTTTGGCACCAATTTCTTCTCGAGGAAATTCGGGAGACACTGTTTGCATATTAGCAACGTCTTTTAAAGTGACGGTAGCAGTACTAGGTTCGACATTCATATCCTTAGTGACGCCGAGTGAATTTCTTCCACCAAGCTTAACAACATATTCAGCTATTGTGAGACTGGTCCAGCTATTATTGTGCTTGTTATACTTAATTATCTTTTCCCCATATGAACTTTCATCTCTTTTTTGTAAAAGGTCATATATTGTATTCTCATCCTCTCCATAAGATTCATTTAACATATTTTCTATCGCTTTTTGTTTTATATAGTCTGCAAAAAAAACAATAATTTCTGCTACACCTTGAGCATATATAGGTATACTTATAGCTAATGATAATGGTGAATGCTTGTCTTTATTTTTAGGGTTCAGATCACGCTTTACTCTGTTAAATAATTCATAAAAATCAGTTAAAATAGTTCTGCCATCTAAGCTTGGAGATATTGGATCACTTGTATCCAAGTTTTTTATTAGATAATGCATTATTGTATCGTTGCCTGTATTATCACTTCCTGTTGCATAGTGATTATATAGGACTTCAATTTGCTGTTCTTTCAAATCTTTTATAAAGGCAGCGACAATCTTCCACTGCTTCATACGGATTAGATAGCAAAAAGGACTTTCACCTTTTTTAATTTTTTTAATACCCATCGTAGAAGCAGTTGTCATAAAATCAAACAAAACGCCTTTATGTTTGTTCTTAAAAATGGTTTCCAGGAAGCTCCAATTATCATTTTTTAGCGCATAAAGTAAAGCACACTCATCTGGAGCAAAAGATTTTCCTTTTGCTGATGATGGCTCTAGCATTTTTTTTATATACTCGCTGTTTTCTAGATTATTTATGTCTTTAGCTGTTAGTTCTATTTTATTAATCATCACTTTTAAAACTTTTTTTGAAATTTCACTTCCTGTTATCATAATATAACCTCCATTTAGATTATTTGATTTTAACTTGTTAATACATTGTTTTTCAACGTTTTACTTGGTTTTATTTAAATTTTTACAATTAACAATAAAAATATTGTTGTTTTTTACTGGTTGTTGCGGCTATATTGTTATGATAAATAATATATTTATTTTATATTTTATCTAGCGTAGGGTTTTATTTATGTCGTTGCCACTATATAAAGAAATAGAGTATAAAAGCCCATATTTATACTTTAAGCTGTTTAGTGACTTTAGCAATACTATTTTTTGTGATAGCAACTCTATAAATTCAGAACAAAGTAAATATAGTTTTATTGCCATAGATCCAGCTGCTGTTTTTTTGGGTAAAGATGGCGCCGCTAGCTATAATAATATCAAATTTAAGTGCCTAGACCCGCTAGAATATATGAAAAATAAACATAGTAATTTTTCTCATAAAAATATTCCATCTCTTCCTCCTTTTCAAGGTGGGTTTGCGGGTGTATTTAGTTATGATTTTGCAAGATACCTAGAAAATATTCCAAGCTTAGCTATAGATGACAAGAGCTATTATGATTTTGCATTTGCTTATTATGACTTGGTAATTAGTTTTAATCACGCATCCAAGCAAGCGTGGATTGTATCGAATGGTTTTCCTGAAGATAAATCAGATAAACGTACTAATCGAGCTAAAGCTAGAATTAAGTGGCTAGAGGGGTTTTTATCTACAGCTTCCGCCCCAGCTATTGATTTAACGCAGTGTGGCAACATAACTAGTAATTTCACGCGCCCAGAATATAAAAAAGCAATTACAAAATGTATGAGTTATATTCGCCAGGGTGATATCTTTGAAGCAAACTTAGCGCAGCGATTTCAATGTGATTTAAAAGCAGGGACAGAGATGCCTTTATATTTAAAGCTAAGAGAACTTAATAATGCGCCATTTTCTGCATATAGTAATATAGCAAACACGCATATTTTATCTACATCACCAGAGCGCTTTTTAAGCTTGAAAAATCGCCAAGTAGAAGCTAGGCCAATAAAAGGTACAAGTCGGCGCTCAACTTGCCAAATTAAAGATGCAAAGCTTGCACAGCAGCTTTGCCATAGTGCAAAAGATAGGGCTGAGAATATTATGATAGTAGATTTAATGCGCAATGACTTATCGCGCGTTTCTAAACCAGCAAGTGTTGCTGTGGCAAAGCTATGTTGCTTGGAGAGCTACGTTAATGTTCACCACCTAGTTTCTGTTATAAAAAGTGAGCTAAATCCTAATGAAGATGCTTTTTCCTTATTAAAAGCGGCTTTTCCAGGAGGATCTATAACTGGGGCTCCTAAAATAAGAGCGATGGCTATAATTGATGAACTAGAGCCGCATCGGCGAGGCCCTTATTGTGGTAGTTTAGGTTATATAAGTGCGAATGGAGATATGGATTTTTCCATACTTATAAGAACTCTTGTGATAAAAGATAATATTATAAATTTCCATAGTGGTGGCGCTATTACATTAAACTCAGATCCAGAAGCTGAATATATGGAAACTATAGTAAAAGCAGAAAAACTTCAGCAGGCTTTAAATGCTTCATGCATTGCATAATTAGTTTTATTTTGCTAAATTTTTACCGTCTTAGTAAAAATATGAGATAAAGATGGTTTTAATAATCGATAATTATGATTCATTTGTGTATAACTTAGCACGTTATGTTGAAGAGCTAAATTATAAAACATTTGTAGTCCGTAATGATAAAATTACGCTAGATGATATTATTAAAAAATATAAACCAAGTCATATAATCATATCTCCAGGGCCATGCACGCCAAATGAAGCTGGAATAAGCTTAGATTTAGTTAAAAGATTGGCTGGAATTATTCCTATTTTGGGTGTTTGTTTAGGCCATCAGGTAATTGGCCAGGCTTTTGGCGCAAAAATTATAGAGGCTCAAGTGCCTATGCATGGCATGAGCGCTGCCATTAAGCATAGTGGTGAGGCTATGTTTAAGGGAGTAGCCAGTCCTTCAGTAGTAGCAAGGTACCACTCCTTAATTGTGGATGCCGCTACCCTACCTCCCGAGCTAGAAGTATGTGCATATAGTGAAGAAGGGGAAATTATGGCTATGATGCATAAAAAGATGTTAGTATGGGGAGTACAGTTTCATCCAGAGTCGGTTCTTACTACATCTGGTTATGATATTTTAATTAACTTTTTACGAATGAAAAATGCAAAATACTCTTGAAAAAAAACGTATAATAAAATTGGGATCAGAGAATATAATTGGAGCAAAGCTTTGCTTTATAGCTGGGCCATGTTCAATTGAAAATGAAGATCAAATAGAGCGAATAGCCCTAGATGTTGCCTCCTCTGGTGCAACAGTTTTGCGGGGCGGGGCGTATAAGCCGCGTACAAGTCCGCATAGTTTTCAAGGCCTTGGTAAATTAGGCTATGAATTTCTACATAAAGCGGCTAAGCGAAATAATTTATATTCTATTTCCGAAGTTATAGATGAAAAAAGCCTTGATGAGGCTAGCTCTTGCATTGATATTTTGCAGATAGGTTCAAGGAATATGCAAAATTATAGCCTTTTAAAAGCAGCTGGAAAAACGACAAAGCCAGTTTTACTAAAAAGAGGTTGTGCTGCTACTTATAAAGAGCTAGTGCTCGCTGCAGAATATATTTTAACTAGTGGCAACCCAAATGTTATTTTATGTGAGCGTGGTATTAGAACTTTTGAGCCTAGTACTAGAAATACGCTGGATTTAACTGCGGTGCCCATGTTGCATGAAATGTGTGATTTACCTGTGGTAGTAGACCCTAGTCATGGCACAGGTAAGCGTAGCTTAGTTAAGCCTCTGGCTTTAGCCGCAGCTGCTGTTGGTGCAGATGGTATTATGCTAGAGACGCATTATGACCCAGATAACTCTTATTCTGATGCAGAGCAGACTATAAACATAGCGCAGCTTAAAGATATAATCTCAGCTATTAATAAAGTCATTTAACTAAGTTAGAATTTTTTCCTTTCTTTTATAATTCTTATTTGTGCTGCTGCCGCTGCGAGTTCACTAAGAGCTGCAGAGTAATCCATTTGAGATTGACATGACGATAATTTCTCTCTTGCATTTTTTTGCGCTTCCAGAGCTGCAGCTTCATCTAGATTTTCAGCCCTAATAGCTGTGTCAGCTAGCACAGTTACAATTGTAGGTTGTACCTCTAAAATACCCCCAGAAATATAAAAACTCTGTTGTTTACCAGAATCCATTGTGACTTTTATTGTGCCAGGCTTTAGTGGCGATAATAATGGTGCATGCCCAGGGAAAATACCTACCTCCCCCATCATTAAGGTCGCATGTACCGCAACTACTTTCCCAGAGAATAAGCTTTTTTCTGCGCTGACTATATCTAGATGCATATTACTCATAAGCTTTTTATAACTCCTTGGCCTTTTCAATGGCTTCTTCAATGCTTCCGACCATATAAAAAGCCTGCTCTGGCAGGTTGTCATGCTTGCCTTCTAAGATTTCTTTAAAGCCTTGTATAGTTTGCTCTAATGATACGTACGCTCCTTTTGCCCCGGTAAATACCTCGGCCACAAAGAACGGTTGTGATAAGAACTTTTGAATTTTTCTAGCTCTAGATACAGTTTGTCTATCTTCTTCTGAAAGCTCATCCATACCTAAAATAGCAATAATATCTTTTAGTTC